>Ga0180219_1002621_pt1 | contig 10609 bp, 9 predicted proteins | sample eDN3rd30CBELigMG_FD_151338 | JGI IMG/M metagenome (GOLD analysis project Ga0180219, IMG submission 151338) | Enriched Miracle-Growth compost microbial communities from Emeryville, California, USA - eDNA 3rd pass 30_C BE-Lig MG (version 2)... ... | reverse complement strand
GACCTGCGGTTCCGGAATGGGGACGATCGCGACGTTCACGCCGGGGGTGATCAGCAGGTAGGCGGTGCGGGGCGCCCCGTCGCCGTCGTTGACCTTGATCCAGTCCCCGCCGGCATCCAACGCGGCTTTCACCTCGGCCGCCAGCTCTTCGAAGGTCCGCTGACCGACGCTGTACCGTTCACCGCCGTAGTAGATGTCGATGCGCTTCATGGGTCCGTGACCTCACCTTCACTCCGGTCTGCGATTCTCGGCGCTGACCATCCACGCGAACTGCTCGAGGCTCTCCAGGATCGCGTGCAGCAGGTCGGCGGTGGTCGGGTCCTCGTCGTCGACGTCGTCGTGAACGTCGCGGCAGGTGCGCGCGACGGCCTCGATCCGCTCGGTGATCAGATCGATCACGTCGGTCGTCAGCACCTCGCCGGTCGGGAACTCCGGGAGCGTGGTCGTCTCGGCGACGGTGTCGCTGCGTCCGTCCGGCACCGCATGCAGGGCGCGCATGCGCTCCGCGATCGTGTCGCTGAACCGGCGGGCCGCGTCGATCACCTCGTCCAGCTGCAGGTGCGTGTCGCGGAAGTTCGGACCCACGACATTCCAGTGCGCCTGCTTGCCCTGCGACGCAAGTTCCAGCAGATCGATGAGCACAGCCTGCATCTTCTGGCTGAGCTGTCGCGAGGCGCGAAACCCGCTCTCGGCATTCTGCGTCTCGCTGAGCCCGGCGCCCCCGCCCGGCTTGCGACGGTTGCGGGGCATGGTCGCCTTCGCTCCGCTCGCCTTGGTGGTCTTCGACTTCTGCGTAGTGGCCATGGCCGTCCTTCCGTCTCGTGTCTGCACGATAGGCGGGTCCGTCCGCAGCGAGCACCGGGGTTGCCTCGGAGGGATGCCGGTGGTAATCGGCCACCGCGGGTAGCCTCGATCCATGGCCCGATCCGCACCCACCGTCGACACCCCGTGGGCACCGCTCAGCGCCGATGAGGCGGCACGCCTGCTCGGGCGGTCGTCCGCACGGTGGTGGCTGTCAGGCGGGGTCGCACTCGATCGATGGCTCGGTCGGCCGATCCGCGAGCGCGCCAACATCGACGTCTCGACGATTCCGAAGGATCTGCCGCTGCTCGTGGATGCGCTGCCCGATGGACTCAGCGTGTGGGTGCCCTCCGGGCATGGTGAGGAGCTGGTGCCGTGGGCGCAGGCGCCTCAGGACGCCGACCTGCAGCCGGTGCGCGTGCACGACGACCATGCTGCGGCGTGGGTGCTGCAGATCAACGTCGAGGACGGCATCGACCGGTGCTGGGTCTACAAGCGCGACCCGCGTCTGCAGCTGCCGTGGGATCGCGCCGTGCTCGACGTCGGCGGCATCCCGACCGGGGCTCCGGAAGTGCAGCTCGTGTGGAAGGCGCTGCGTCCCCGGCCGGAGGACGATATCGACAAGGATGCCGCTCTGCCCGCGCTCTCGGACGAGGCGCGCGCCTGGTGGGAGCGGTGCATCCTGTCGATCCACCCGCACTCGTCCTGGTCGATCCACGTGCGCAGCCCGTTCGCCCCGGCGAAGGCGAGCTGGAACCGCAAGACGACCGGCGGGCGCTGAGCGTCAGCTCGAACCGGTCTCCGGCTCCGGGTAATCCATGTGCTCCGGCGTGAGCATGATGCCGCCTGAGGAGTTCGCCGAGTTCGCCAGCTCCTCGATCCACTCCCGGCTCAGTTCGGGCGCCTCCGGCTCGTCGAAGACGAACCGCAGGGGGATCGACGGGTGCAGCCAGATGGTGCTGCGGCCCTGCGGGTGATCCTCCGGGTGCTGCCACGAGACCGTGAAGCTCTCGGAGCGGCGCAGCTTGGTGGCGATCACCACTTTGAGGTGCGCGAGGGCGCGGTCCTCGATATGGATCGGCATTGCCGCTCCGCCGTAGTAGATGATACCCATGGGGCAACCATAATGGGCACAGGAGCTTCCACGCATGTCGCGCGGAAGCGAATAAGAGACGAGGGCTGCTGGATGGGAAAGTTCATCTACGAAGGCTCGGTCAAAGTCGACTTCGATGACCGGACCCTGGCCCACCTCCAACTGGTGATCGGCAACAAGCTGCGCCGTGGAGAGTCGTTCCATTTCACCTGGCGCGATGACAAGAGCATCGGCGAAGGGCGAACCTCGATCTGGGTCCACCCGTACGCGACGATCGTGTACAAGTACTACGGGAGCCGGCCGATGGTGCTCAATCGCGCCTGGAGCGAAGCGCTCATGTTCACCGCCAACTCGCCGAACGGCCTGCACATCGTGCCGGAGCCGCCGGACCCGGGCGACGGCGACATCTCCACCTGACCCGCGCAGGGCGCCCCCGGTCGGTGAGACGGTGAGCTTGTCGGTGAGCTACCCGGATGGTGGCCGGTTGGTGAGCTTGTCGAACCACGGCCCCGTGCACGCCGGCGCGTCACGCTGCGTCACCGGCCGTCACGCAGCGCCGCGTACCGGCGCAATGCGGCCGGGCCGGTCATGATCGGGACATGTCCGCTCTGCCTTCTCACTTCGCCGCGCCGTCCGGGGCCGTCTACGACAGCATCCTCGATCTCGTCGGCAACACCCCGCTGGTCCGGCTCAATGCGGTCACGCGCGATGTGTCCGCGACGGTCTACGTGAAGCTCGATCATTACAACATCGGCGGGTCGTCGAAGGACCGCATCGGGCTGCACATCCTGCGCGAGGCGCTCGCGGCGGGAGAGCTCGACGGCGTCACCCGGATCGTCGAGACCGGTCAGGGCAACACCTCCCTCGGACTCGCGCTGGCCGGCGCCCGGCTCGGACTGTCTTCGACGGTCGTCGCGAAGCCCGATCTGTCGCCGCAGAAGCTCAGTCTGCTCCGTCTGCTCGGCGCCGACGTCATCCCCGGTCGGTTCGATGTTCCGCACGACGATCCCGAGCATGCGTGGTCGGTGGCCGAGCGCGAGCAGGAGCGCGATCCGGCCGCCTGGTGGCCGCGGCAGCAGGAGGTGCGCAGCAATCCGGCCGCACACTACGGATCGACCGGACCCGAGGTGTGGGCGCAGACGCGCGGCGCGGTCACGCACTTCGTCGCGGCGATCGCGACCGGAGGGACGGTGAGCGGCACGGGTCGCTACCTGCGGGAGCAGAATCCCGACGTCGAGATCGTGGCGACGACGTTCGACCTGCCGGAGAAGCCGTGGGAGGATGCCGCGCTCAACCGCACCTTCCATCGTGCGCCCGGCTGGGAGGAACTCACGCCGGACTGGTCACCCAACATCGATCTCGACATCATCGATCGCCTCGAGGCGCGGACGAAGCCCGAGGTGATCGACTTCGCCTTCCGTCTTGCACGCGAGGAGGGGCTCCTGCTGGGGCCGAGCTCGGTGCTCAGCATCCTGGTCGCGCTCGAGCGCGCCGCCGCCGCCGGCCCCGACGACGTGTTCGTCGTGTTCTCCGCCGACCACGCCCGCGACTACCTGCTCGCCGAATACAACGAGACCTGGCTGCGCGAGCATGAGCTCGCCGACATCGCCGACCGGTGGTTCGGGAGCGCGTCGGCCGGGGTGGGGGCCTCTGGCGCGGTCAGCGCGGCGGGCGCCTGAGCGCCGGAGGGCCCGGGGGCCGGGGGGCCGGAGGTCTGGGGGCCGGGGGCCTGGGGCCGGGCGCTGGGGCGCTGGGTGCCTGCGCGCCCCGGTCGCGCGCCGAGACCACCCTCACGTGTCGAGACAGCCTGTAGTTGCGGGGCACGCAGGGGTCGTCTCGGCAACGATGGGTGGTCTCGGCGCGGCTGCGCGCGCCGACGTGACGGGGCTGGTTGGTGAACGATGGCGTCAGTGCATGGTGTCGAGGATGCCGGTGAGGTCCTCGAGGGTGGTCCGCGGGTTGAGGATCGCGAACCGGGCGTTCGTCCGGCCGGCGTGGCTGGACGGCGTGACGAACGCGAGCTGCTCGTCGAGCAGCCGCGCCGACCACCGCGCGTAGTCCGCCTTCTCCCAGCCGTCGCGCTCGAACACGACCACTCCCAGCTGCGGGCGGCGCACGAGAGTGAAGCCGTCGCGGCGTTCGATCTCGTCGGCGATCTCCTGGGCCAGGCGCAGTGACCCCGCGATCGCGTCGCGGTAGACGCCGGCGCCGTAGGTCGCCAGCGAGAACCACAGGGGCAGTCCGCGCGGGCGGCGGGTCAGGTGCGCGGCGAAGTCCGACGGACTCCAGTCCGGGGTCTCGGTCAGGGTGTCGAGGTACTCCGCGTGCTGCGTGTGCGCGCGGCGCCCGGCATCCGGGTCGCGGTAGATCAGCGCGCACGCGTCGAACGGGGCGAACAGCCACTTGTGCGGATCGACGATGAGCGAGTCGGCGCGCTCCACTCCCGCGAACAGGTGTCGCGCGGTCGGCGTGAGCATGGCGGCCAGCCCGTAGGCACCGTCCACGTGGAGCCACACACCGTGCTCGGCCGCGGCGTCCGCGATGCCGGCGATGTCGTCCACGATGCCGAAGTTCGTCGATCCGGCCGTCGCCACGACGGCGAACACCGTGTCGCCGTGCTCGGCGAGTGCCGCCCGGACCGCATCGCCGCGCAGCACGCCGTCGTCGCTGACCGACACCCCGATGATGTCGGCGTCCATGATCCGTGCCGCCGACGCGACGGACGAGTGCGCCTCGGCGCTGCAGAGGATCGCGTTCGCGACTCCCGCTCGCCGTGGCTCGACAGGTTCACTGACCGGTCCGGCATCGGTCCCTGAGCTTGTCGAAGGGTCGTCCCGTGGGTCGACACGCTGGCCGACCGGTGGAGGCGTCGGGCGGGCGCGGGCCGCCTCTCGTGCCGCGACGAGTGCCGACAGGTTCCCCAGCGTGCCGCCCTGCACGAACACGCCGCCCGCCGCCTCCGGCATCCCGAACTCAGACGCGAGCCATCGCAGCACTTCGTTCTCCGCATGGACGGCGCCGGCGCCCTCCAGCCAGGAGCCGCCGTAGAGCGCGCTCGCCGAGACGACGAGGTCGAACGCGGCGGCGGCCTTCGAGGGGGCGCACGGGATGAAGGACAGGTAGCGCGGGTCGTCGGTCGTGATGCACGCCGGTGCGAGGACGCGCTCGAAGACGTCGAGGGCCCGGCGCGCGCCGATGCCATCCTCATCGATCGTGCGGCCGGCGAGCCGGGTGAGTTCCGCGGGCGTCTGCGGCTTGTCGAGAGGAGTGTCCTCGGACAGCAACCGGCGCTCCGAGTAGTCGAGCACCAGCTGGACGATCGCGCGGGTCTCATCGGTCACGTCGTGCATACGGGCGGGATCGGTCATCGGAGCTCCTGGGTGGTGAGGCGAGGTGGCCCGTCGACGGGCTCGGGGGACCGGGGCGGCGGACCTCCGACGAGTTCGGGGACCAGGGGTGGAGCGATCCGGCGGGGGCGGATCGACTCGAACGCGGATGCCAGCTGCAGCAGCGTCGTGTCGTCGTAGGCGCGGCCGGCGAAGGTGAGACCGACCGGCATCCCGGTGTCGGCCATGATCCCCATCGGGACGGTCACGGTTGGGATGCCCAGGTGCCGGATCGCGAGGTTGCCGTTGGCGACCCAGACGCCGTTGCGCCAGCCGGCGTCGGCACTGGCCGGGTTCACATCCATGTCGGCCGCACCGACATCAGCGACGGCGGGGAAGACGACGGCGTCGAGCTCGAGGCGGTCCATCCACTCCTCGAGGTCGATGCGACGGGTCTCCTCCAGCCCGCGCAGTCCGTCCTCGAGCTCGGGCATGTCGGCGAGCATCGCGCCGGGGTGCGCACGCACCCAATCCGGATAGTCGGCGATGTCGTCGTCGAACCCGGTGTACCGGTCGGGCAGCGCGCCGTCGGGATGCGGGAAGATGCGCGATCCGTCGACGTCGGTGAGCGAGGACAGCTTCGGGCCGCCGTTCGCGGCGAGGAAGTCCTCCCACGCCCAGGCGGACAGATCGACGATCTCGCGCGTCAGATACGCCGGAGACACCAGCCCGCGGGTCGCGATCGTCGGAGCGCCCGCGCGGTCGCCCTCGTAGTTGCTCACAACGGGGAAGTCGACCTCGACGACGGTCGCGCCGGCCGCCTCGAGGTCGCGACGCGCCCGCTCCCACAACTCGATGATCGACGGCCGCGTGTCGATCCGCTGGCCGGTGGGACCGCCGATGGTCGTGCCGGTTCCGGCATCCGGATCGACGTTGATGTACATGCACGGGATGCCGAGGCGGGCGCCCTCGAGCGACGCGCCGTCCGCGAGCGCGGGGTAGGGTCCCGGCTCGAAAGCGGCCGCGCCCGGTCGCGCGGTGAAGGGGCGGAGTGAGGATGCCGGGGGCACGGTGACCCACGGCTGTGTGCGCCAGAAGTCGCCCCTCGGGTGAGGGTCGTCGGCGACGATGACGTCGAGGACCTCGAGCAGGTCGGCCATGGTGCGGGTGTGCGGAACGACGACGTCCATCGTGGGGACGAGCGGCCAATTGCCGCGGATCGAGATGACTCCGCGGGACGGGGTGTAGGCGCACAGTGCGTTGTTGCTGGCGGGACCGCGGCCGCTGGACCAGGTCTCCTCGGCCAGCCCGAACGCCGCGTAGCTCGCGGCCGTCGCTGTGCCGGAGCCGTTGGACGAGCCGGAGGCGAAGGGCGCGGTCAGGAAGTCGCGGTTGTACGGGCTCTCCGCGCGGCCGTAGAGGCCGCGCTGCATGCCACCGTTGGCCATCGGTGGCATGTTCGTCAGGCCGAGGCAGATCGCGCCGGCGGTGCGGAGGCGCTCGATCGTGAAGGCGTCGTGCTGCGCGACGAGGTCGGCGAATGCGGGGGAGCCCGCCGCGGCGGTGAGGCCACGCACGAGGTAGGAGTCCTTGGCGGTGTACGGGATGCCGTCGAGCGGGCCGCGCGTCTCGCCGCGCGCCCGGCGCGCGTCGGATGCCGCCGCCTCCGCTCGCGCCTCCGGGTTGCGCACGACCATCGCGTTGAGCCCGGGCCTCTCGGTCCCCGCGCCGCTCCCGGTCTCCGAGGCGCCTCCGGTCCCCGAGCCGCCTTCGGTCCCCGAGCTTGTCGAGGGGTCGTATGCATCGATGCGCGCAAGGTACGCATCTACGATCTCCACCGCGGTTGCCCGGCCCTCCTCCATCGCCGCGCGCAGCTGCGCGATCGAGGCCTCCATGACCTCGATCACCGTGCGTCACCGCGATTCGTCTGCGCGCCTGCGGCGCTCCGCTCAACGGGCGGGGTGGTTCCGGTGGCCGGGGAGGTTCCGGTCCGTGAGCTTGTCGAGGGGGTGTCTTGATCGCGGCGGGTGGTGCTGCGTTTCGTCTGCGCGCCTGCGGCGCTTCGCTCAACGGGCGGGGTGGTTCCGGTGGCCGGGGTGCTGCGTTTCGTCTGCGCGCCTGCGGCGCTTCGCTCAACGGGCGGGGTCGCGGCGCGAGAGACGGGCTGCTGCTGGGTGATGCAATGGATGCCGCCGCCGCGGGCGAACAGCGGGCGCGCGTCGACGGTGACGACCTCGCGCCCCGGATACGCCTCGGCGAGGATGTCGCGCGCCGCGGCATCCGCTCTCGCCTCGCCGAACCCGCACGCGATGATGCCGCCGTTCACGACGAGGTGGTTCACGTAGCTCCAGTCGACGAAGCCCTCGGCGTCGCGCAGCGTCTCAGGCGCGGGCAGGTCGATGATCTCGAAGCGGCGGCCCGCGGCATCCGTCTGCTCGCTCAGGATCCCGCGCAGTTCGCGCATCACGGCGTGGTCCGGGTGCGCGGGGTCGCGCTGTTCGTGCAACAGCAGGCGACCCGGTGAGGGGATCGTCGCGACGATGTCGACATGGCCGTTCGTGCCGAGATCGTCATAGTCGCGGGTGAGTCCGCGTGGCAGCCAGATCGCCGTGGTCGACCCGATCGTGCGCGCCATCTCGGCCTCGATGCGGGCGCGGTCGGCGAACGGGTTGCGGCGTGGATCGAGCTGCACGGTCTCGGTCAGCAGCACAGTCCCCTCCCCGTCGACGTGGATGCCGCCGCCTTCGTTGACCATCGTCGAACTGACGAGCTCGGCGCCGGTCGCCTCGGCGATGATCCGCGCGTGCTCGGCGGACTTGCGCCATTGCGCCCAGTCCGGTGCACCCCAGCCGTTGAAGGTCCAGTCGACGGCGCCGAGCCTTCCGGACCCGTCGTGGACGAACGTGGGGCCGTGGTCGCGCATCCAGAACTCGTCGACGGGGACCTCGAGCACCTCGATCTCGCCGGGGAGCATGCGGCGAGCCCGCGTCGCCTCGCTCGGGTCGACGAGCATCACCACCGGTTCGAACCGGGCGACGGCGGCCGCGACGGCGGTCCACGCGGCGTAACCCTCTGTGCGGAGCGTGTCCGTGTCGCCGAGCGTGGGTCCCTCGGCGGGGAACGCCATCCAGACGCGCTCGTGCGGAGCGGTCTCCGCGGGCATGCGCCACGTCATCTCGACTCCTCATCCGGCCCGGTGCTACCGTATTGATCGCATGATCAATACGAGGGGAGCGTACCCAGCCGATGCCTGTTCCGTCAACGGCGCCCGCCACGCGTCGGGTGCGCAAGAGTCCCGATGAGAGGCGTCTCGAGGTCGCCGCGGCCGCTCGCGCGATCGCCCTGGAGGAGGGTGTCGACGCGATCACGCTGCGCTCGGTCGCGGCACGCGTCGGGGTGGCTCCCGCCCTGGTCGCGCACTATGCGCCGAGCATGGATGACCTCGTGGCCGAGACGTTCGGGGAGATCGTGACCGACGAGCTGCACGAAGTGATCGCCCTCGCGCATCGGGCCGATCCTGCGGCGCAGCGGCTCGGCATCCTGCTCGACACGCTGCTCGACGGCTCCCGCGACGACATCACCCTCGTGTGGGTGCAGGCGTGGGGAATGGGTGCGGGGAACGAGGCGCTCGCAGCCCGCGTGCGCGCCGCGATGGACGACTGGCAGCGGGCGCTCGCCGCCGAGATCGAGCGGGGGATGGATGCCGGGGACTTCGTCCGCAGCGATGCCGCCGCCATCGCATGGCATCTGCTGGCGATGATCGACGGCCTCAACGCGCACTCGCTCGTGCGGTGGAACGCCGAGCCCGCGCATCGGTCGCTCACGATCCGCGCCGCCGCCGGACTGCTCGGGCTCGAACCCGAGGCGCTGCGCGCCGGGCGCTCCAGCGCCTGAACCACGCATCAGCGGTGGCTCACCTGAAGGCGCGTCGCCGCGTTTCGTCTCGCTTCGCTCGCTCACCGACCGGTGGCGGTCAGCGGCCGGAGACCCAGTCGGCGACGCGGGCGACGGGCGAGGTCGTCGGCCTGCCGCGGGCCTCGTGCGCGTCGGCGAGGTGATACGCGCCGTAGATCGTCTGCACAGCAAGCCAGCGCAACGGCTCGATCTCCCAGCGGCGTGCGGTGCGCCCCACCCACGGCAGCGACACCAGATCCGAGTCACGCCCGAGCACCAGGTCGGCGAGCGTGCGCCCGGCGAGGTTGGTCGTCGCGACCCCGGTGCCGACGTATCCGCCCGCCCAGCCGAGCCCCGACGCCCGGTCGAATCCGACTGACGCGGACCAGTCGCGCGGTACCCCGAGCACACCCGACCAGGCGTGGTCGATCGGAACCTCCGCCGCCAGGGGGAAGAACCGACGCAGCAGCGCGGTCAGGTTGTGGATCGTGCGCTCCTGCGTGCGGCCGTCGCTGTCGACACGTGAGCCGTACCGGTACGGCACGCCCCGGCCGCCGAACGCAATCCGGTCGTCGGCCGTGCGCTGCGCGTACATATAGACGTGCGCCATGTCGCCCAGGGTCGCCGCGCCCTGCCACCCCACGGCATCCCAGAACGACGTCGGCAGCGGCGCGGTCACGATCATCGACGAGTTCATCGGCAGCCAGGTGCGGTGCTCGCCCGCCAGGTCGGGTGTGAACCCCTCGGTCGCCCGGATCACGGCATCCGCCCGCACGGTGCCGCGGTCGGTGACCGCGCGACCCGACTCGATCGAGAGCACCGTCGTGTTCTCGTAGATCGGCACGCCCAGGCGAGAGACCGCAGCGGCGAGTCCGCGGGCCAGCTTGGCGGGGTGCACGCGCGCGCAGTGAGGATGCCAGAGCCCGCCCAGCGCACCGGCGACGCGCACGTGTTCGCCGGTCTGCCGCGGCCCCCACAGTTCGACGTCGGTGTGCGGCCACACCGCCTCGTCGGCTGCGAACGCGCGCAGGCGCGCCAGCTGAGCCGGGCTGCGGGCGATCGTGAGCTCGCCGCCCTTGCAGACGTCGGCGTCGATTCCCTCGGCTGCGGTGATGCGGATGACCTCATCGACCGTCTCGTTCATCGCCTGCTGCTGGCGGTTGATCTGGTCCCGCCGTGCGTGGTCGCTGAGCGGAGCGTGGTCGCTGAGCTTGTCGAAGCGTCGACCCCTCGACAAGCTTGGGGACTTGTCGAGGATCAGCGAACGCGGAACGGGCGCCGTGTTCGTCAGCCAGCCGCCGTTGCGGCCCGACGCGCCGAATCCGGCGAAGCGGCGCTCCAGCAGCACGACTCGGAGGTCGGACTGCAGTGTCTTCAGGTAGTAGGCGGTCCACAGCCCGGTGTACCCGGCGCCGACGATCGCGACGTCCGCGTCGAGATCGCCGGGCAGGGGCGCGCGCGCAATCGGCATCCCCAGTTGCTGCCACCAGAACGA
>Ga0180219_1002614_pt1 | contig 10628 bp, 9 predicted proteins | sample eDN3rd30CBELigMG_FD_151338 | JGI IMG/M metagenome (GOLD analysis project Ga0180219, IMG submission 151338) | Enriched Miracle-Growth compost microbial communities from Emeryville, California, USA - eDNA 3rd pass 30_C BE-Lig MG (version 2)... ... | reverse complement strand
GGAAATACATACTATGACACTGAGAGGCACGCATGTCCCCCCAAGAACTCAAGGCTCGTATCGCGTCCGGGCTGTTGTCGTTTCCTGTCACGCACTTCAATGCTGACTTCAGTCTGAACCTGCCCAGCTACCAGAAGCACGTTGCATGGCTGTCGGGCTATGACGCCGCGGCGCTGTTCGCCGCGGGCGGCACGGGCGAGCTTTTTTCCCTGACTCCGCAGGAAATAGGCGACGTGACCCGCGCCGCGAAAGAAGCCGCGGGCAGCGTGCCCATTATTTCGGGCTGCGGCTATGGCACCGAGCTGGCCAAAGACATTGCGCGCCGCGCCGAGCAGGCGGGCGCCGATGGCTTGCTGCTGCTGCCTCATTACCTGATGGAAGTGCCGCAGGAAGGCATCTACCAGCACGTCAAAGCAGTGTGCGATTCCACCGGCCTGGGCGTCATTGTGTACAACCGCTCGAATTCGGTGGCCAATGCCGACACGGTGGCGCGCCTGGCCGACGCCTGCCCCAATCTGGTCGGCTTCAAGGACGGCACCGGGCAGACCGGGCTGGTGCGCCGCATTACCGCCAAGCTGGGCGACCGCCTGAGCTACATCGGCGGCATGCCCACGCATGAACTGTTCGCGCAAGGTTTCAATGGCCTGGGCCTGAGCACTTATTCGTCGGCGGTCTTCAACTTCGTGCCCGAATTGGCGCTGCGCTTCTACAAGGCGCTCAAAGCCGGCGACGAAGCCACCATGGCGCAGATCCTGGACAGCTTCTTTTTTCCGTTCGCCGACATCCGCGACCGTGAAAAGGGCTACGCGGTGTCCATCATCAAGGCGGGCGTTGAACTCATCGGCCACACGCCGGGGCCGGTGCGCGCGCCGCTTACCAACCTGACGCCGCAAGAGAAAGACATGCTGCAGGCGCTCATCGCGAACGCCGGCAGCTGAATGGCGCGGCAGCCTGCACTGGGCCGCGCCGCGGCGCGGCCCGCCACCGGCATCGCCGACAAGAACAGCGCAAGACTGTTGCACAACCCCCAACGGAGGAAGACATGAACCCAGCAGGCATCGTTTCACTTGTCTCGGCGGCCATCCTGGCCGGCGCGGCGGGCCCCGCCCTGGCGCAGGGCGGCAATCATGACGTGCGGATCGTGCTGCCCGAGCAGCCGGCCAACCTGGAACCCTGCGGCAGCATCATGACCAACGTCGGCCAGGTGCTCAACCAGAACGTCACCGAGTCGCTGACTGTCATCGACGCCAAGACCGGCAAGGCCATGCCCAAGCTCGCCACCAGCTGGGAGCAGGTCGATCCGAACACCTGGCATTTCAAGGTGCGGCAAGGGGTGAAGTTCCATGACGGCGCCGACCTCAACGCCAAGGCGGTGGCCTTTTCCATCGAACGGATGACGGGCGGCAAGCTGACCTGCAACAACATGGCCAAGTTCGGCAACGCCAAGCTGACGGTCAAGCCGCTGGATGACTACACGGTCGAGATCAGGTCCGACCGGCCCCAGCCCATCCTGCCCACGCTGCTGAGCGTGGTGATGGTCGTATCGCCCAATACGCCGGTGGATAAGGCCGTGAACGACCCGATCGGCACCGGCCCCTTCAAGCTCACGACCTTCAGTCCGCAGACGGTGGTGCTGGACCCGTTTGCCGGCTACTGGGGCAAGAAACCGGTGGTGTCCAAGGCGACCTACGTGTGGCGCCAGGAATCGTCGATTCGCGCCGCCATGGTGGAAACCGGCGAAGCCGACCTGACGCCGTCCATCGCCATCCAGGACGCCTCTAACCCCAAGACCGATTTCGCCTACCTGAATTCGGAAACCACCGCTATCCGCATCGACCTCGAACAGCCGCCGCTGAACGACGTGCGCATCCGCAAGGCGCTGAACCTGGCCATTGACTGGGACGGCCTGAGCCAGCTGTTCGGCGACGACATCCAGCGCGCCTCGCAGATGGTGGTGCCGGGCATCATTGGCCACGACGACAAGCTCGAGGCCTGGAAGTACGACGCCGAACAGGCCCGGAAACTGGTGGCGGCCGCCAAGGCCGACGGCGTGAAGGTCGATACCGAGATCAAGCTGATCGGCCGCAACGGCATTTACCCCAACGGCGCGGAAGCCATGGAAGCCATGATGACGATGTGGCAGGGGGTTGGCCTGAACGTCAAGCTGGTGATGCTGGACGTGGCCGACTGGACGCGCTATCTGCAAAAGCCGTTCCCCGCCGAGCGCGGCGCCAACCTGGTGCAGATGATGCACGACAACAACAAGGGTGACGCGGCGTTCACGATTCCTATCTTCTACCGTTCTAGCGGTCAGTACTCCACGTTGAATGATCCGGCCGTGGACAAGGAAATCGACGCCGCGATGGCGGCCACCGGCCAGGCGCGCGAAGACGGCTTCAAGAAGATTTTCCGTCAGATGCGCACCGAGGTCGTGCCGGACATTCCCATGTTCCATATGATCGGCTACACCCGCGTGGGCAAGCGCCTGGACTGGAAGCCGGACATCACCACCAACAGCGAGATTCCCCTCGCGAACATTCAGTTCAAAGACTGATGCGCTTCGCCGGAGCCACCGCCCGCGCAGGCGCGGCGGCGGTTCCGGCGGCTGCCTTCCTAGCAAGCCAAGGACCCGATCATGCTGCATTATCTTGGACGACGGGCGTCCTATAGCGTCATCTCGATACTGGGTCTGCTGACCCTGGTTTTCTTCCTGACCCGCCTGACCGGCGATCCTTCCGCACTGTACCTGCCGCTGGATTCCACGCCGCAAGCGCGCGCGGCCTTCGCCCATCTGCACGGGCTCGACCAGCCCATCTATATCCAGTTCTGGAATTACCTGGCCGACCTGTTGCGGCTGGATTTCGGCGTGTCGATGCGGCAGCACCGCTCGGCCATTGAAGTGGCGCTGGAAGCGTTTCCCCAGACGCTGAAGCTGGCCTTCGTAGCCATGCTGTTGTCGCTGTCGCTGGCTATCGTGGTGGGGGCGCTGGCCGCGGCCCGGCCGCGCGGGCTGTTCGACCGCATCGCCACCGTGGTGTCGCTGGCAGGCGCCAGCGCGCCCGACTTCTGGGTGGCGATCGTGGCTATCCTGGTATTCGCCGTGGGCATGGGCGTGCTGCCTACATCGGGCACGGGAGGCTGGGAATTCTGGGTCATGCCGATTTTCGTGCTGATGCTGCGCCCCTTCGGCCTGCTCGTGCAGGTGGTGCGCGGCACCATGCTGACCTCGCTGGCCTCGCCCTATATCAAGACCGCGCGCGCCAAGGGTCTGCCCCGCCGCGTGGTGGTGTTCGGCCATGCCCTGCGCAATTCACTGCTGCCCGTCATTACCGTGGCGGGCGACCTGGCCACCGGGTTGGTCAACGGCGCGGTCATCGTCGAGTCGGTGTTCGGCTGGCCGGGCATCGGCAAGCTGATGATCGACTCGATCATCCAGCGCGACTTCGCGGTGGTGCAATCGACGATCCTGGTCACCGCGACCGCGATCTTCATCCTGAACATCCTGATCGACCTGCTGTACGCGGTGCTCGATCCACGCGTGCGGTACTGATCATGTCTGCGATTCCATCCACTGTCCATGCGGTGTCGCCGGCGCGGCCAGGCCGCGCCCGGCTGCTGTTCTGCTACCTGAAGCGCGACAGGCTGGCGCTGGCCGCCGCCATTTTCCTGGTTCTGCTGGTGCTGGCCGCGTTGCTGGGCCCATGGCTGATGGGCGACGCCGCCACCAAACTCGGCCTGCGCCACCGCAACATGGCGCCATTCGGCCTGGATGCCGGCTGGCTGTATGTGCTGGGCGCCGACACGCTGGGCCGCCCGATCCTGCCGCGCCTGGTGGTGGGCGCCAGCAACACCCTGGGCATTGCCGCTGCGGCGGTCTGCGCCTCGATGCTGGCGGGCGGGCTGCTCGGCCTGGTGGCGGGCTATACCGAAAGCTGGTATAGCCACGTCATCCAGCGCGGCGCCGACATCATCATGAGCTTTCCGTCGCTGCTGCTGGCATTGATCGTGCTGTATACGCTGGGGCCCAGCGTCACCAACCTGGTGATCGTGCTGGCCATCACGCGCATGCCGGTCTATTTGCGCACGGCGCGCGCCGAGGTGCTGGAGCTGCGCGAACGCATGTTCGTCAGCGCGGCGCGCTCGATGGGGGCCAGCTCGGCGCGCATCGTGCTGCGCCACATCGCCCCGCTGGTCGTGCCCACGCTGATGACCATTTCGGCCATCGACTTCGCCACCGTCATCCTGGCCGAGTCGGCGCTGAGCTTCCTGGGCCTGGGCATCCAGCCGCCCGAGTTCACCTGGGGCGCGATGGTGGCCAACGGGCGCGGCTACTTGGCCACGGCCTGGTGGATCGCGTTCTGGCCGGGGCTGGCCATCATGCTTACCACGCTCTCGCTCAACATCCTGTCAAGCTGGGCCCGCACCGTGGCAGACCCCCAGCAGCGCTGGCGGTTGCAGAAATTGAAGAAGGCGGCACGATGAATACCGAAGCAGACAAACAGCCCATTCTGCGCATCGACGGGCTGACCGTGGACTTCCTGTCTGACGACGAGCCGGCGCGCGCCGTGGACAATGTGTCGTTCCACGTGCACGCGGGCGAGACGCTGGTCATTCTGGGAGAAAGCGGATCGGGCAAGAGCGTCAGCACCAGCACGGTGATGGGACTGGTGGATTGCCCGCCCGGCGATATCGTGCAGGGCCGCATCTTGTTCCAGGGCCAGGACTTGACCCGCCTGGACGACGAGGCGCGGCGCCGCATCAACGGCTGCAAGATCGCCATGATTTTCCAGGACCCGCTGGCCTACCTCAACCCCGTGTATACGGTGGGCCGGCAGATCGCCGAGGTCTTTCAGCACCATGGGGCAGCGGATGCCCGGCAGGCGCGCGCACGCGCCATCGAGCTGCTGGCCCGCGTGGGCATACGCGAACCCGAGCTGCGCGTCGACTTTTATCCGCATCAGTTCTCGGGCGGTCAGCGCCAGCGCGTGATGATTGCCATGGCCATTGCGCTGGAGCCCGACGTGCTGATCGCCGATGAGCCGACCACGGCCCTGGATGTCAGCGTGCAGGCGCAGATCCTGGACCTGCTGCGTGACTTGCAGCGCGAGCGCCGCATGGCGCTGATCATGATCACGCACGACCTGGAAGTGGCCGCTTCGATGGCCGACCGCGTCATCGTCATGAAATCCGGGAAGATCGTCGAAGCGGGCGACGCGCGCGAAGTGTTCACCAATCCCCGGCATGAGTACACGCGCACGCTGACCTCGGCCCTGCCGCACGGCGACCTGGCCGACGCGTCGAATCGCCGTTCCGGCGTGGTGGCCCGGGAGCCGGTGTTGCGCGTGGAACACCTGGTCAAGGAATACCGCCTGAGGTCGGGCGCGTTCGCCGGCAGGCGGGTGCTGCGCGCGGTGGACGACGTCAGCTTCGAGGTTTGCCGCGGCGAAACGGTGGGCATTGTGGGTGAGTCGGGCTCGGGCAAATCGAGCGTGGCCCGCATGCTGCTGCGCCTGTTCGAGGCGACCTCGGGCGCGGCCTATTACAACGGCGTGAACATCTTCGACATGGACGAGCGCCAGATGCGCAAGTTCCGGCGCAAGGTACAGATGGTGTTCCAGGACCCTTTCGGGTCGATGAATCCGCGCATGACCGTGCAGGAAATCATTTCGGAACCCTGGGCGATTCATGGCGACATTCTGGCCAAGTCGCGCTGGCGCGACCGCGTGGCCGAGCTGCTGGAACTGGTGGGCATGCGGCCCGACCATGCGCCGCGCTACCCGCACCAGTTTTCAGGGGGGCAGCGGCAGCGCATCGCCATTGCCCGCGCGCTGGCCAGCGAACCCGAACTGGTGGTGTGCGACGAGGCGGTGTCGGCGCTGGACGTGTCGATCCAGGCGCAAGTCATAGATCTGCTGGCCGACCTGCGCACCCGCCTGGGCCTGTCGTATGTGTTCATCACGCACGACCTGCCCATTGTGCGGCACTTCGCCGACCGCATCATCGTGATGCAGCAGGGCAAGATCGTCGAACAGGGGGCCACCTCGGCCATCTTTAATCAACCCGCCCACGCGTACACCCGCAGCCTGCTGGCGGCCACGCCACAGCCCAAGTGGCTGCGCGCCGGCCGCGAACAAGCCGCCGGCGCCGTGCCGGCATGATGCCCGGAACCGAATACTGTCATGGCTGATTTCTGCTACGCCGAAGAGGCGCTGGTCCAGTTCGCGCAACACTGCCTGCTGGCGGTCGATGTCGACGCGCCTATCGCCGCCGTGGTGGCGCGCCGCGTCGTGGACGCCGATCTGTACGGCCATGCCACGCACGGACTGGCGCTGCTGCCACGCTATCTGAAAGAGATTTCGGAAGGCGCCACCCAGCGCCGCGGCGAGATCTGCCGCATCTCGGAGAAGGGCGCCTGCCTGCTATGGGATGCCGCGATGCTGCCGGGCCATTGGGTGTTGCACCAGGCCATCCAGGCGGCCCTGCAGCGCGTGCCTGCGCAAGGCATGGTCAGCATTGCCGTGCGGCACAGCCAGCATATCGGCGCGTTGCAGGTCTACCTGCCCGACCTGACCGACGCCGGCTACTTGTGCCTGCTGTGGGCGACCGACACCAAGGTGCGTTCGGTGGCGCCGTTTGGCGGGCTGGACCCGGTGCTGACTAGCGAACCCATAGCCGCCGGCATTCCGACGCGCGGCACGCCGATCCTGATCGACACTACGACCTCGCTGACCAGCAACAGTTTCGTCAAGCAGGTGCAGGCACGCGGCGAGCGGCTGCCCTGGCCCGCGCTGCTGAGCGCGGACGGGCGGGTGACCGACGATCCCGGCGCCCTGGCCACCGACCCGCCGGGCACCATCTTGCCGCTGGGCGGCATGGATCATGGCTACAAAGGCTATGCCATGGCGATGCTGGTGGGCGCGATGTCGCTGGGCCTGTCGGGGCTGGGACGCCTGTCGGGCGAGAAGGCCCAGGGCTTTCTGTTGCAGGTGATCGATCCTGATGCCTTTGCGGGGCGCGATATTTTCCTGGACGAGATGCAGGCCCTGGCCGACGCGACGCGCGCCGCCCGCCCCATCGACCCGGCCCGGCCGGTGCGCGTGCCGGGGGACGCGGCGCTGGCTCGCGCCGAACGGCAGCGCCGTCACGGGGTGAGGCTGGGCGCCGACATTCCCGCCGCGCTCGAACCCTGGAGCCAGCGGCTAGGCGTGCCGTTTCCAACGGCGCTGCACGGCTGAGGTTTCTCCAGGGGGCTTAAGCCCTGGAAAAGGCGGCCGCGCGGCCGCCGCGATTTCATTGGAAGTGTCATGATCGATATTGTGTTCCACGGCCAGAATGCCGCGACGTATCTGGCGGATTTCCGTGTCGCGCTGGTATCGGCCGCCCGCATCCAGGTTGTGCCGGACAAGCTGTCGGCGGCGGCCGACATCCAGTCGTACCGGCAGGCCGATGTAATCGTCGGCAACCGCCTGGATGCCACCATGCCCCGGCCCGAGCGCGCCAGGCTGTACCAGGTGTGCGCGGCAGGCTACGACCGCATCGACATGGCGGTGCTGCCGGACGGCGCCGCTGTTTGCAATTGCCACGGGCACGGCCCGGCCATCGCCGAGTACGTGATGGCCGCCATCCTGAGCCGGTGCGTGCCGCTGGAGGACGCTCATGTCCGCCTGGCGCGCGGCGACTGGCACTATAGGGCGGGCTCGCCGGGGGCCTTGCACGGCGAGATCGGCGCGGCGACGCTGGGGCTGCTGGGCTACGGCCACATCGGGCAGGCCATCGCCCGGCGCGCCAAGGCATTCGGCATGCGGGTGCTGGCCGCCAACCGCAGCCCGGTGCCGGTTTCAGGCGACGTGGATGCGTGGTTCGGCCTGGACGCGCTGGACGGCTTCTACCAGCAGTCCGATTACATCGTGGTGTCGTTGCCGCTGATGCCGGCAACCGAGGGACTGGTCGATGCGGCGGCGTTTGCACGGATGCGCGCCCACGCCATGTTGATCAATGTGGGGCGCGGGCCGGTGGTGGACGAGCAGGCTTTGTACGAGGCCCTGCTGCGCGGACGCATCGGCGCGGCGGCCATCGATACCTGGTACCAGTATCCGTCGCGCGCAGGCGAGGTAGCCGAGCCTTCGCGGCTGCCGTTTGCCCGGCTCGACAACGTCATCATGACGCCGCACATGTCGGCCTGGACCGGCGGCACCATCGCGCGGCGCGCAAAAGCGATGGCGGCCAACGTGGACGCGTGCGTGGCAGGACGGGAGCTGGCGAACCGGGTCAGCAAGCCGGCCTAGCATCAACGGTCGCGGCCGCCCCGGCCGCCGTGATCGCCTCCACCGGGCCGCCCGCCGCCCGAGCCACGATCCGCGCGGGTGGTTTCGCGTTGCGCCTGCTGGCGGCGCATGTCTTGTTGCTGGCGCGCCTGCTGCTGCCGCACCTGCTGCTGCCGTAGCTCGGCTTGCTGGCGCTGCCTTGCCTGCTGTTGCTGCTGCTGCTGCTGCTGCTGCTGCTGCTGCTGCTGCTGCTGGCGTTGCGCTTCCTGGCGCTGGCGTTGCTCCTGCTGCCGGTGCTGCGCTTCCCGCTGGCGCTGCCCTTGCTGCTGGCGTTGTGCTTCCTGGCGCTGGCGCTGCTCTTGCTGCTGGCGTTGTGCTTCCTGACGCTGGCGCTGCTCTTGCTGCTGGCGTTGTGCTTCCTGACGCTGGCGTTGCTCTTGCTGCCGGTGCTGCGCTTCCTGACGCTGGCGCTGCTCTTGTTGCTGGCGCCCTTGCCGTTCGTGCGCGGCATCGCGCCGGCGCTCGGCCTCGCGTGCCGCCTGGCGGCGGTCGTGTTCGCGTTGCACCGCGATTTCGTGTTTGGTGGGGCCACGCTGGATGCCGCCTTTCCCGCCGTGGTAGCTGACTCGGCGATGGTCGTCGTGTTTGACCACGACCTTGCGGCTGTACACATTGGTGATGCGCGTGACATTGATGTTGTTCACCTCGCGGTTGTAGTAGAAGCGGTCGCGCTTCCAATAGCCGCCGTGGTAGCCGGTGCCGATGTAGCCGAAGCCGTAGTTGATGCCGCCGTAATAACCCACCTGGCGGCCCCAGTAGCCTGGATGCCACCGGTAGGCATTGCCGGCGTAAGCCCAGTAGCCCGGTGTCCAGAGCGCGCCGACGAAGGGCGGCAGTACCCACGCGCCCGGCACCCAGTAATAGCCTTGGTGATTCACCGCCCAGTATCCGGGGGTCCAGATGTAGCCCGGGCCCGGAATCATGGGTTGGCTGTAGGCGGGAAATGGCGGCGGAGGCTCGTTCCAGGCGTTCACGCCGATGCTGATGGATACGTCGGCCAGCGCGGGACGGGGCGCGGCCGCGATGGCCAGCAGCGCGCCCGCGGCCAGCAGCGTGGCGGACAATCGTTGGAATGTGTTCATGTCGTGCTCCCGACAGGAAGGTCAATATCGGTAATGGCGCGGGCCGCCGTGGTAATGCGCCGGCGGTCCGGGGTACGCATACGCGGAGCCCGAGCGGTAATGCCCGTGGTGGTGGTGGCTGGGCACCACAATGCATCCGGCAAGCGTGGTGGCCATGACCAGCAGTGCTGCGATCGTTTTCATGGCGGTTGCTCCTTCAATAGTGCGCGGGTGATTCAGCGCACTCGCGCCCATTTATGCACAGAGCAAGGCAGTTCGGACGTTTCTGTAATGGCTTCGAAATCACTTAATCGTGACCAAAGCGCTTATTCGTGACCGACTGTGTAAAGGCGTTGCATCCCCCGCCGCGACGACGGCGCGGGACCATGAAAATTGCAAGGCGTGGTAAGCGTTGTATCGGCCGGGTGTGCCGAAATCAATAACGCCAGCAGACCCACGAATGCCAACCGGCCCGCGGCATCATGGGGCGGATCGCGGCGCGCGGTAATCGACGCGCCCGGGAGGCTGGCGCGCATGGCGGCTCTCAGCGCTGCGCGTATTCGTCGTGGCGGCGCCACCATACGCCGGTTTCGTTGCGGCCCGTCGGTGCGCGGTCCAGCCATTGGTACATGCCCCAAAGTCCGTCCAGGCCGCGCGCGTAGGCGGAATAGGTGTGGTAGACGGCGTCGCCCTCCCGCACAAAAGCGCTCATGCCGGGGCGGTCGCGCTGGAAGGTGGCGGCATCGGTGCCGCACATGGCGGCGATGCGGTCTTCGGCGGTTTGCCCGCCGCCTTGCTGCCCGTCCCGCCACGCGAACTCCGATTCGCGCCGGTAGTTGTAATTGATGTCGCCGTCGCGCTGCTGGGTTTCGGTGAACCAGATGTTGAAGTCGGCATTGAAATCGCTGCCGGCCGACGAGGCCCATGGAAACGTCCAGCCCATGCGCTGCTTGTAGGCTGTCAATTTGTCCAGCGGGGCGCGCGACACGGCGGTCAGCATGACGTCGTGGTTGGCCAGGTGGGTGACGATGCCGTTGAATCCATCGGCGATGGACGAGCACGACGGGCAGCCGGCCTGGTAGTCGGGGCCGAACATGAAGTGGTACACCAGCAACTGCGAGCGGCCCTGGAACAGGTCGGCCAGGGTTGCGGGACCCGCCTCGGTATCGAAGCGGTATGGCTTGTCGATACGCACCCAGGGCAGCGCCTGGCGGCGCCGGGCCAGCTCGTCGCCGCGGCGGGT
>Ga0180219_1002613_pt1 | contig 10630 bp, 9 predicted proteins | sample eDN3rd30CBELigMG_FD_151338 | JGI IMG/M metagenome (GOLD analysis project Ga0180219, IMG submission 151338) | Enriched Miracle-Growth compost microbial communities from Emeryville, California, USA - eDNA 3rd pass 30_C BE-Lig MG (version 2)... ... | reverse complement strand
GACGGCGGCGTGAATGCCACCGGCGCCACCTTCACCCATGAGGGCAAGCAGTATGTGGCGGTCTATGCCGGCGGCACGGTGCTGGGCGGCAGCAAGCGCAGCGACGGCGTGTGGTTGTTCTCCCTCGACGGCAAGATGGAAAGCCTGCCGCGCGGCGCGGCCGATCCCACCGGCCAGTTCAGCCGTGGCCCGGCGGCGCCGGACGTCACGCCCATCGAGGGCCGCGAGGCCGACCTGAAGCGCGGCTCGGACCTCTATTTCGGCACCTGCGGCGCCTGCCACGGCGAAACCGGCCAGGGCGGCACCCACGGCGGCGCCCCGCTGACGCCGGAGCTGACCGTACCCCGCATCATGACCGTCGCCACCAATGGCCAGGGCGACATGCCGGCCTTCGGCGGCGCCTTCACCCGCGAGGACCTGCAGGACATCGCCACCTTCATCCTGGAGGACCTCATCAAGCGGCAGAAGGACTGATTGCCGGCGTTGCGGCATCTGTTATAGTTGTGGAAGGGGCAGCGACAACAACTTTCGGGCCGGTGTAACGCCGGCCCATCGGGGGTGGGCATGTGGTGGCGGCAATGCCGGACGGGTGACGCGAGGCGGGGCCGGATTCTGCGCCGGATGGCTGTCTGTTGCGCCATTGGCTTCCTGATGACCAGCACTGCGGCCACGGCTTCGGACCTTTCCGGCATCTGGGTGCCCGAGGGCGGTGCGCCCCTCCTCTCCCCCGAGGGGCTGCCTCTCACCGACAAGGGCAAGACCGCCCTCGCCGCCTTCGACCCGCAGCGGCATGATTCCACGCGCTTCTGCATGCCCTACGGCACGCCTCGCAACATCCTCTCCACCGCCCCCTATCCCATCCAAATCCTGGAGCGGCCGGAGCAGATCACCATCATCTTCGACCGGCTGGGCGACGTGCGGCGCCTCTTCATGGACGGTCGCGATCACCCGCTAGACCCATGGCCCACATGGCTGGGCCATTCCACGGCCCGCTGGGAGGGCCGCACCCTGGTCATCGACACCGTGGCCATGACCCACGAGAGCATCCTCACCGACACCGGCCTGCCCCATAGCGAGCAGATGCGTGTCAGCGAACGCCTCAGCTTTATCGACCGCGATCGCTTTCAGGACGAGATCACCATCACCGACCCGGTGATGTATGAGAAACCCTTCACCGTGGTGCGCACCTTCCGCCGGGCGCCCGAGGCGCAGATGTCGGAAGGCTCCGCCATCTGCCTCCTGGACCAGTGGCGCGACCAGTTGGAGGCGCGCAACCGCGCCCTGGCGGACAAGGTGATGGAACGGGATGGGGAGACGGCGCCATGACGGGCTGGGCCAGGCTGTTCCTCTGTGCCGCCGCCATGGTGCTGGCGGCCTCAAGCGCCGTGGCCGCCGAGGAGCCGCCCAACCTGAGCGGCGTATGGATGCCCACCGTCATCGCGCCGGATGGCAGCCGCAACCGCGCCTGGCCGGAAAACCCGCCCTTCAGGCCCGAAGTGCAGGCGGCTTATGAGACCTACAAGCAGAAGCTGGCCGCCAACCCGGAGGATTATGACGAGGCCCGCAACTGCCTGCCCTACGGCATGCCCTATCAGATGCTCCTCGTGGCGCAATATCCCATGGAGATCGTGGATACCGGCGATCGCCTGACCATGATCTTCGAATTGCACAACGACGTCAGACGCATCCACCTCGACGACGGCCCGCCGCCCACCGGCCTGCGCCCCGGCTTCCAGGGCTATTCCATGGGCCATTGGGTGGGGGATACGCTGTATATCGAAACCACCCATATCCGCGAAGGCGGCATGCCCCGCCCGCACGGCCCAAGGCTCCGCATCACCGAACATATCCGGCTCATAGCCGACCAGGAGGGCACGCCCATGCTGGAAGACGTGATGACCATAGACGACCCGGATACCTACACCGAGCCCTTCACCACCCGGACCTATTTCCGCCGGCAGGCCGGCCTGGAAATGGGCGAATATTTCTGCAGCGAGGATTTGTGGCGGCTCAACCTGTCCGGCAAGGACAGCACCATCCCCTGGCGTTAGAGGACGCGGCCCATGTTGCCCATCACGCGGCTATCAGCTCTTTTTGCCGGCGCCCTGCTCGCCGGCCTCCTGGCAGGGCCTGCCGGCGCCCATCATTCCACCTCGAACTTCAACATGGAGCAGACGGTCAGCATCACCGGCACGGTCACCTATGTCAGCATGACCAATCCGCATTCCTTTTTCGATATCAAGGTGGCGGAGCCCGACGGCAGCCAGCAGGACTACAAGGTCTTCGCCACCGCCCGCGTGGCCCTCTTGCGCCACGGCTGGCGGCCGGACACGGTGAAGGCTGGCGATACCATCACTATCGAGGGCCATCCCGACCGCGAAAACCCTCATTTCCTCAACATGCACATCATCACCTTCGCCAACGGCACCCAGTGGACCACCGACGAAGTGTATGAGTGAGGCTCGGGCCTACACCACCCAGCCCAATTCCCGCGCGCGGCGGGCGGCCCTGGCGGGCACGTCGGCGGCGATGAAGTGCCGGTGCAATATCTGCACGCAAAGCATGTGGTTGATGACAGCATCCAATTGCACCTTGCGGGCGCGCGAGGCATTGTCGCTCCGCGCTTCGGCGATGGCGCGGCGGACATTGGCGGCATCGAGGATGCCGGCGGCGGCGATGGCCCCCTCACCCAGATACTCGTCGGCCAGCACCATCATGGCGTCCCACTTCTCGGGATTGGTGGTGGCGGGCGGGGCCATGAAGGCGAATTTCTCGCGCTCGTAGAGGGTTCTCGGCAGCAGGCCCTTCATGGCCTCTTTGAGCACATATTTCTCCCGCCGGTCCTTGATGCGGTGGAGGGGCGGAATGCGCGTCGCCGTCTCGGCCAGATGATGGTCCAGGAAGGCGGGACGCGCTTCCATGGAATGGGCCATGTCGACGCGGTCACCACCCCAGGTGAGAATCTGGCCCTCCAGCATGGTCTTGGCCCAGACATATTGCGCCCGGTCCAGCGGATGGCGGCCTTCCAGCATGGCCGGCCGGAGCTGATCGGCAATGGCGGCGCCCGGCCGGTAGTCCATGAGGGCGGCCCGCCGGCCGGCATCCAGGACAAAACGCGCCGTTTCCTCGCAGGCCAGCCAGGGCTGCAGGCAGCTTGGGGTGAAGCCGACGCGCGCCGTCAGGGCCGGATCGTCCACCGCGTCCTCGGCCAGCATGGCGCCGCTGAACAGCTTGTTGCTCTCGCCCAGCATGGCCTGCCATTGCCGGCGTTCGCCCTCGTCCACATCCTCCAGCCCGTGCAGGAAGAGGTCGCGCCGGAAGGAGGGATAGCCGGCGAAGAGCTCGTCCGAGCCCTCCCCGGTCACCACCACCTTGTAGCCCACATCGTGGACATGCCGGCTCATCAGGTACTTGGCGACGGCCAGCGTGTTGTAGACCGTGCGTTCGGTGTGCCAGATGGTGTCCTCGAAATGGCCGTAGAGATGATTGGCGTCGAGCCGCAGCACATCCTGGTCGGCCCCCGTCGCCTCCGCCATTTCGCGGGCGATGGGGGTTTCGTCGTAAGCCTTGTCGGTGAAGCCGATGGTAAAGGCCTTCACCGGGTCCTGCCGCATGGCGGACGAGAGCCCCAGGATGGAACATGAATCGACGCCGCCCGAGAGATAGCAGCCCACCGGCACATCGGCGTTGAGCCGCAGGCGCACCGCCTCGGCCAGGCCGGCGCGCACGGCTTCTATGCTCGCCGTCTCGTCCTGCTCCCGCCGGTGCGCGGCCGCCTCGGGGAATTCGAAATCCCAGTAGGGCCGTTCGGCGATGTCGAAGCCCGAGACACCCCGCCGGATGGTGACCACATGGCCGGGCCGCACCTGGGTGATGCCGTCGAACGCGGTGGTGCCGGGCACCATGATCTGCATGAGCTGGTGCAGCAGCCCCTCATCGGAAAACCGGCGGGGAACGGCCGGATGCGCCATCACCACCTTCACTTCCGAGCCGAAGACCACGGCCTCATCCAGCACCGCGAAATAGAGCGGCTTGATGCCGAAGCGGTCGCGCACCAGGTGCAGCGCATCCTCCGCCGCATCGTAGAGGGCGAAGGCGAACTCGCCGCGCAGATGGGCCAGCGTCGCATCCAGCCCCATGCGGGCATGCAGATGCATGACAATCTCGCTGTCGCTCTTGGTGTGGAATCGCGCGCCCCGGCTCACCAGGTCGGCGCGGATGCGCTGAAAGTCGTAGAACTCGCCATTATGAGCCAGCAGGAGCCGGCCATCGGCGCTGCGGAAGGGTTGGCGGGCGCGCTCGCCCTCCAGGTCGATGATGGAGAGGCGGGCGTGGGAGAAGCCCACCCCCCTGCCCTCCACGGCCTCCACGCCGAAGCCGTCCGGCCCCCGGTGATGCTGGATGGCGGCCATGTTGGCCAGAAGCTGCGGGTCAACGGCCCGCTCCCTTTCCCGGTGATAGATACCGGCGATACCACACATGAAAGAACAGTCCTTTTGGGCTTAGAGTACGTCCATCACCAGATTGGTGCGCTGGACCATGCAGGTGAGCAGCGCCATGCGCACGAACACCGCGCCCCGCGCCTGGGCGAAATACCAGTTGTGCGGCGTGTCATCGAGGCCGGGCGACAGTTCGTCGCCGCGCGCCAGCGGATGCAGGATGATGGAATCGGGCTTCAGCGGCGACGTGTCGTCCAGCCGGAAGGTGCGGCCCATCACCTCGAAATCGTCCTTCACCCAGGCGATGGCATTGATGTAGGTGACGTCGAAACCGGGCAGCTCCGCCTCCAGCGCCTGCGAGACGCGGACATTGAGCCCCGCCTCCTCCAGCGCTTCCCGCTGGCCGTCGGAGAAGACGGGATCATGTGCCCCGTCATGCACCACCACCACTTCCTCAAAGGCGTAGGGGAAGCGCGACATGGTGGTGAGCAGGCTTCTGACCGTGCGCATGCGCCCGGGCACGCCGATGATGCCGACGCGGATGGGCGCAGCACTCCCCGGATCGGTGAGCGAGGGCCGCCATTTCATGATGGTGTAGACGTCGCTCATGGCCTGCGTGGGGTGCTCGTCCATGCCGTTGCCGGCATTGATGATAGGAATGGTGAGCGAGCCCACCATATCGTCCACCGAGCCCTCGTTGGTGTCGCGCAGCACCACGCAGTCGCCGTAATTGTTGAACATCTCGCCGACGTCGGCCAGCGATTCCCCCTTGGCGATGCCCAGCGTCGAGCGGTCGGTGATCGACATGATGTCGCCGCCGAGCCGGTGCCAGGCGCTCTCGAAGCTGAGGCGCGTGCGCGTCGAGGGCTCGTAGAAGGCGCTGATGAGGATCTTGCCCTCCAGCGGCCGGCTGACGAAGCGATGCGGGTTGGCCTCGAACTTCGCCGCCAGCCGGAAGAGCTGCAGCAGCGTCTGCCGGTCGAACTGCGAGGCCGAGAGGATATGCTGGTTGGCCAGCACCTTGAGGATGTCATGATCCTCGTTGATGCAGTTCAGCAGCTCCTTGGGGTGGGCATCGCCATAAATATCGGGGCGCTTCGGGTTGATTTCCGTCACACGCTCCTCAGGGGCCTTCCTGAAGGCGACTACCATAATTTCATGCCCCGGATGTCACCGACCAGCAATGCGACTAGCACTATGGGAGCCAAGGCCACCAGCGCCAGCGCCGGCAGGACGAGGAGTTGTAGGCCAAGAGCCGAGATCATCGTGTTCCTTTCGCCTTGTTTTCGCTTCAAGATTTTCCTGCAGATATGCCCAGTCAAACGTATCGGGCAGCCACAATGTGGGCAGCATGATCAGCATGGATACGATGGCGGATACCAGTGCCGCGACGTAGAAGCCGATCATGAAATACGCCACGACGCCAAGAATGGTGCCAAGAGCCATGGCCGCCGTGGCGTGCCGCCCCGCCCCTTTCCGATATAGGAGGCCGATGGCGATTGGCCAAATGGTGCTGGCGACGAACGCTCCCATGAACTGAAGGAGAGAGCCCAATGTCGCCATATGCGGCACGCTGAGAGCCCAGGTGACGATGCTGATCCCCAGAATGATCCATGCCGCCGCGATGCGCAGCTCCCGTTCGGAAGCTCCGGGACGCAAATGTCCCTTGTAGATATCCTTGGTGATGAGATCGCCCGTGGCCGCCAGCACGCTATCGAGGCTGGAAGCTAGGGCCGCGAACACCACCACGAATACGAGGATGGCCCCCGTGGTGCCGAACATCTCGCTGGCGACCAGTGGCGCCACCATGTCGGCGGCGGGTACGTTGACGCCGAGCACCGGTGCCGTCAGGGCGATGAAGCCGGCCACGATCGGAATGGGCAGCCAGAAGATGCCCGCCAGCAGATAAGCCTTCAGCCCCACGCCGGGCGCGAAAGCGAAGGCCCGCGACCACCAGACGTTGGAATGGAACACCTCTCCCACTCCAAAAAAGAGATTATTGAAGAGGAACATGATCGCCGCCGGGAAGAGCATGTTCAGAAGCTCCGGCCGATCCCGCATGAGAACATCATGCACATCCTCGAAACCGACCCGGTTGATCACCATGACGGCCAGCACGACCACGCCCACCAGAATGATGATGCATTGCACGAAATCGGTGCCGATCACCGCTTTGAGCCCGCCGAATAGCGTATAAGCCGTGCAGACGGCGATGATCACCGTCATGCCATATATGTATGGAATGCCGGAAAGCGCCTCAATGAGAATGCCGCCCGCCATCCCCAGGCTGATGAGCCATCCCACGCTATAAGCAAGCGAGATCGCCAGGAAGATGCGCCAGGCCGTCTTGCCGTAGCGCAGACGGATGAAATCGCCGCTGGTGTAACCCTGGGGCATGATCTCGCGGATACGCCGGGCCAGCGGCGCGAAAAGCAGCAGCCCCACGCAGCCCAGCGAATAGCCCACCATGCCCCAGAGCCCGAGTTGATAAGCCAGTTGCGGAGCGGTCATGGTGGTGTTGCTGGTCACCCATGTGGCCATGGAGGTGGCCACCGCCAGGCCAATGCCAACCTTGCGACCGGCCAGCATGTAATCGTCCAGGTCGGCATTGTTGCGGCCGATCCAGTAGCCCATGCCCAGCCAGACCAGTGAGAAAATGGCGACGATGCTCCATGCGACGCCAGGTGGCAGTGTCACATATTCCATATGTCAGACCGTTGAGTTCCGCGATCGCACGCCAACGAAGATCACGGCCAGCAGGATGAGCAGAAGGACGGCGCCGGTGCCGAAAAAGCCGAAAGCACGCGTCAGCGAATGATGATGGATGCGGATGTCGAGCGGTTCGGTGGTCCGGCCCGTATCGGAGATGACACGGTAGGTATAATCCCCATTGCTCAGGCCCGTGAGCGTGCTGGCGGTGCTGGTGCCCTTGTAAAGAGCCTCCCAGCCAGTGCCGCCCTTTTCCTGGAGAATGAAGGACTCTCCCCCAAGGCCAGGCCAGGCGAGCGTGACGTAGCCAGCCCCGAAGTCACTGTCCGTCATCAGCAATTCGGTGGCTGATGCGCTCCCGATTTCTGCCCCATGCGCCAGCAGCAGCATGAGGAGCGCTGTCAGGTTTCGTGTCACGGTTTCATCTCCCGTTTCGACGACTCGGGTTCGAAAGCGTGGCAACCTGCCATGGTTTTCCCCTGTGGGACAACCCATTTTTTCATATATAGATATTTTTTAATAATAAAAAATCATATATATGAGACTTCTTTATAAACATGAATATTTAACTATAAGTATAAAATTCAAATAATTTATATTTTGATGATACTTGATTTATTGTTGATTAATAATTTACCGGCTCAGATTTGCATTTTCTGCATATGACATTATGATATGCGCCATTCTCTGGCCGGTATTTCAATCGGCGTGGCACATCATGACTGTGCTCCCAACCGGCCAAATCGTATTTGGGCAAACTCTTCTCAATTGGAATTCAAAGGAGCTCTCATGCCGGAGAACAGCAGCATTTTGGCTGATGCGACCACCGTCGCCGGACCCAGCAGCTTGAAAACCACCCGCCACCGCTATCAGAAATATGGGGACGACCCCATCGCGGTGCGCGAGACCGATCACTACCAGCATGAATATGTCGAGAGCTTCGTCGAGAAATGGGATGAGCTGATCGACTGGGAAGGCCGCGCCGCCAGTGAGGGCCGGTTCTTCATCGATCTCCTCAAGAGCCACGGCAAGCACAAGATTCTGGACGTGGCCACGGGCACGGGCTTCCATTCGGTGCAGCTCGCCAAGGCCGGTTTCGACGTCACCAGTTGCGATGGCGCCGGCGAGATGCTCCTCAAGGCGTTCGAGAACGGCAAGAAGCACGATCTCATCCTGCATACCCGCCAGGCCGACTGGCGCTGGCTGAACCGCGATATCCACGGCAAGTATGATGCGGTGATCTGCCTCGGCAATTCCTTCACCCATCTGTTCACCGAGCGGGACCGCCGCCGGGCGCTGGCCGAATTCTATGCCGCCCTCAAGCATGACGGCATCCTCATTCTCGACCACCGCAATTACGACTCCATCCTGGATCACGGCTTCTCGACGAAGCACAAATATTATTATTGCGGCGACGAGGTGACGGCCGAGCCCGAATATATGGACGACGGCCTGGCGCGCTTCAGATATTCCTTCTCCGACGGCTCCAGCTACAACCTCAACATGTTCCCCCTGCGCCTGAAATATGTGCATGGGCTCATGAAGGACGTGGGATTCCAGAACATCTCCACCTATGGCGATTTCGATGAGGATTTCGATCCCGACGACCCGGATTTCTTCATCAACGTGGCGGAGAAGCGCTATGTCGAGTAATGCCGCCACCGTCGCCAAGCAGGCGGAGGATTATTACGACAGCCCCTCGGCGGACGAGTTCTACCGCGTCATCTGGGGCGGCGAGGATATCCATGTCGGCATCTACGACCCCACCGACCGTGACATCGCCGAGGCCAGCCACGACACGGTGCGGCGCATGGCCGCCAAACTGGAAGGCCTGGGGCCGGAAACCCGGGTGCTGGATATCGGCGCCGGCTATGGCGGCTCCGCCCGGCATCTGGCCAAGGCGTTCGGCTGCAGGGTCACCTGCCTCAACATCAGCGAAATCCAGAACGACTATAACCGCCGGCTCAACAGGGAGCAGGGCCTGGACCGCCTCGTCACCGTCAAGCACGGCAATTTCGAGGCCCTGCCCGAGGAGGACGCCAGCTATGACGTGGTATGGTGCCAGGACGCCATCCTGCACAGCGCCAACCGCGAGCAGGTGTGCCGCGAGGTGGCCCGGGTGCTCAAGCCCGGCGGTCAGTTCATCTTCACCGATCCCATGGCGGCGGACGACTGCCCGCCCGGCGTGCTGGACCCCATCCTGAAGCGCCTCGACCTGCCGTCGCTGGCCACCCCCGGCTTCTATGCGGGGGAGTTCCGCAAGCTCGGCTTCCAGAAGATCGAGTATGAGGAGATGACCCGGCATCTGCGCAACCATTACCACAATGTGCGCAAGGAGCTGCAACGCCGCTACGACGAGATGGTGCGCATGGGCTTCAAGGACTATGTCGACGCCATGCTCACCGGCCTCGGCCACTGGGTGGACGGCGGCGACAAGGGTTATCTCTCCTGGGGCATCATGCTCATCGAGAAGCCGCGATAAGAATGGAGCAGGCGGCCGCACAGGCGGCCGCCTTTCCTGTGGCCCCTACTCCGCCGCCGGCACGGTGAGGACAGGCGGATGCCGCCGCCGGCGCCGGCCGTTGAGAATGGCGCCGATGAAACTGTAGCGTACCAGCACATGGTAGCTCAGCAGCATCAGCGGCACCGAGACGCCGAGGATAAGCGGGAACTTGATGGCCCAGTGGATGTGCCACGGCCCGACAATCACATTCAGCGCGCCGACGATGGGCAGGTGGATGAGATAGAGCCAGTAGGAGGAATCCGCCAGATAGCGCAGCACGCGGTTCTCTATCGAGAGATAGCGCAGGCCCAGCCCGATGATGCCCGCCATCCAGTTCCAGGAGCCGATGGCGTAAAGCGCCACATAAAGCGCCTTCTGTCCGCCATAAGGCATGGGCACGAAGGCCGGCGCCGTGCCCGCCATCACCAGGCAGCCCACCGTGCAGGCAATGGCGGCCCCGAGATAGACAAAGGCATGCCGTGCCCAGCCGGTCAGCAGTCCCACCTGCCGGTGCAGCAGCCAGCCGACGCCGAAGGCCGAGCCGAAGCCGATGAAGGCCGGCACGGCGGGCAGATAGGTCACGTCCGGCGACGGCACACCGAACCAGGCGATCCAGGGCGACTGGGCATAAAGGCTGATCGCGATGGGCAGGGCCAGCAGGGCCGGCCCCACGATGCCGGGCGCAATGGCCCGCATGGCGGCATCGAGGCAGAGGCGAACGGTCTCGTTGCGGTCGATCACCTTGTCGAACAGCAAGCGGGTGGCCAGCGCGATGACATAGAGCAGCGCCAGCATGTAGAGGAACCACAGATGGGTGAACGGGAACCAGTGCGCCGGCCGGAAATTCGCCGGCATCTCCGGCGCCGGCCCGCCGGTGAGGCGCTGATAGCCCCAGCGCCACACCAGCCCGATGATCGGATAGAGCACCACCCAGCCGACCACCAGCGGGATGAGGATGCGTTTGGCGCGGTCCGCCACA
>Ga0180219_1002612_pt1 | contig 10633 bp, 5 predicted proteins | sample eDN3rd30CBELigMG_FD_151338 | JGI IMG/M metagenome (GOLD analysis project Ga0180219, IMG submission 151338) | Enriched Miracle-Growth compost microbial communities from Emeryville, California, USA - eDNA 3rd pass 30_C BE-Lig MG (version 2)... ... | reverse complement strand
TTTCATCTATCGCATTTCACCTTCTAGAGACCGATAAAATCACAAACTATAGAAATACGAGGCAATCCGGCGTATAAAAATCCCCCGCTGATCTAATCCTGAAGTCGCCTTGAGAAATCGGTGCCTACTGTCACACCAGCAGCCAACAAGGCATCGCAGACCACGCTCCACGCCGCTTTGTCAGTCAGAGTCACCGCCTTTGATGCAATTGCAAGAGCACGCTTGCCGATGCCCAGCTCGTTCCAGAAACGATTGTTTGCCGCTTTTGCCCATCGCTCCGCCACGGCTGCGAGTGGCCCTTCAGCGGTGGATGGTTCCAAGCATTCCAGGACATTCAAATAAAGATAGGCAATGGTCGGACACGACGGCGCCGCACTGGCGATCTCCGAGAGCAAAGGCAGGAACGGTGTCAATTCGGGGTCAGACAAACCCTTTGTATAAGACTGCCCATCGCCAAACCCGTAGCTCAAACGCATGTAGAATGCGCTGACGAGTTCCTTCAGGTGTATCTCCATGCCGTCGCTCGACGACCACAAGTGGCTGCGCCAATGCCATGTCTCCTTGAGGCGCGGCCAGAATGCCTGACGCACCCACAAGAGATAAGCCCGATCCTCCGGGTCGCCCTCTATCAGGCGAAGGTCGCTCTGCACGATGAACGCCGCCGCAGCGTCAATGAATGCCTCATCAGAAAAGGCTTTGAGCGCGCTGACTATAAGCTCTTGGCGCAGTTCATCCGGCCAATTGCGGGCATGCACCGCCGCATAATCCATCAGGCCGCGCGTCCAGACGCGCTCAATGTCGCTGTCGTCTTCGCCATCCTCCCCCGGCTTGTTTGTCTCCAGAAGCCAGTCGCGATTGGCACGCATAACAGCCTGCGACGTGGATTCGGCATTCGAGCCGAGGCGTTGGAGAATCCGCAGCCAAGCCGTCGCCGTTCTCTCATCGTAATAGTAGTCGGGCCACTGTGGTTCGCGTAGTGCGCGTTTCTCAGCGCCACTTTTTCGGCCGATCGTCAGGGTCCGCTTCGGACGCCTCGGCCTGCGTGACGGCGGGGTCGGCCAGTCCGGCTCCGCTCCGCCTTCCCGCCATCGCCGCTCCGCTTCGATCATGGAGGCAAGGCGCGTTTCCAGGTCTGCGCGGCGTTTTTGGTAAGCTGCTTCGTCCTCGTCATAGTGCGCGCGCCGGGGGATCCTGCAGGCGAGGAGCGCTAGTCGGCTCAGTGAGATCAAGAGCTTTTCGTCGATCCTTTCGACGGCGCTGCCATGTCTCAGAAACGCCGGCGCAGCGCTCGCTGGAAATGCCACAACGGATTGCACGAGGCGCTCCGCATCCGCCTCATCACCGGAGGCGGCCGCGAGATATAGACGCCCGGCGATCGCCATCGCATGAGCGTCGTACATGACATCATCGCGCGGTAATGCCCTGGATTGATCTCGAGGCTGCAGCGCCTCCTCGAAGACCGAGGTGATCTCGGATCGGCGGCGCGTTAGATCCTCCAGGGAGCCAAAGCGGGCAAGAAACGCCGCCGCGGAGACACGCGTCAGCCAAGGATCATCCGCCTCATGCGACGCCTCGCCGTCCGTCCCAAGGACAGCGGTGGCCGTTTCGTTCAGGATTATTTCCGCATCGGCAACGCTGACATTAACCGTCTTGGTTTCGTCATCCATTGCAGAGCGGACCGCCAGCGACCGGGTGAACGTCAATTGCTCCGCACTCACCTTCGCCGCCCCATCCTCCAACCATTTTTTCTGTCCGGGTGGCCACTTATAAATCCACCCTTTGCGTTCTTCGCCCGTAGCGTCCTTTTCTGTGATCAGCTCATAATTATCCCGTGAGGCGAGGCGAAGCGCATGGGATGCCATGAATGTTGGCGACGCCCAGTCAACCCTGTCTTCGGTCCAGGGTCCAAGTCGGCTCACCGCCGCTTCAAGGTACTCTCGCAGCGCGCACAACTCCTCCTCGGGCAGATTGAAGACGAGCTGAGGGAATACGTCGTGCAGCGCGATGCTCCGTGATACGCGCCCCGCCAAATCCTGCTCAACAGCTTGATCGGCCGTAGGCGACGACCGCCAGGCTCTTCCCAGAAAACCCCCGCCCATTCGATCGACCGCATCGAGATTGGCGCGGCCGGCGTCGAGCGCCAGGGTTTCCGGAGAAGTCAGAAGATCCCGCAGGATCGATCCGTTCAGGGATGAATGCGACAAAACGAGATCGACAATGACAAGCCACAGCGCCCCGAGAATCGGCCCCTCACCAGCGACTTCTTTAATGACCGCGTCAAGCGTCTCACCCTCATCAAGTCTCCGATGCGCCCAATGCTCCACTGCCGAGAGCGCCTTGGTCAGCATGGCCGACGGCGCGCGCCCACGCGACCAGCCATAGCTGAACGGCGCCTCAATCCTCCGGATCTCTCCCAGGAGCTGAACCGAAAACTCCGGATCGCTCTTCTCAGGCGCACATGTACGCTCGGTCAGAGCTCTGATGAACGCCGTGCCAGCAGCGGGCGCAGCCTGAAGAATCTCCGTGAACACGCCAATGCCACACCGGCCAAGCACGAAAGGACCATCGACACGCGACATCGCAAAGGAGCGGCGGCGCTTCGGCCTGATGCGATGCTCGTCTTCCCCGTCATCATCTTCGAACGCGCGCAGAAAGGCGGCCGCGAAATCGGCAGGCGCAGCGCCGGACAAACGCCCCGGGAATTCGAGGATCTGACTCATCGCCGCTTCAGGCCGTTTCGAGTTCTTCACAGCGTTCAGGTATCGTGCTGCGGCATTGGGAGACAACGGTGCCCAAAGTGCAAGTTGGAGCCGAGCCGTCTCAAGCGCATCGCCGCTTACCGCATATTTGATCTCTGGAAGGGGCGCGTCATACCGCGGCAGCGGACGGTCTCTGTGCTCAATATCTGCGATCAAAATATCGGCGTAGCGATCAAGCAAGATCGGTGTCACGGTCTTTTCGCCGAAAGCTGCAAGAACAAGCCAGTTCTGAAAGAGATCGACCGCAGCGGACAAGGCAGTTGCCCCCAAGCGGTCGAAACGCTGCAGACACCACAGGATCAGACGCATCCACTCCGGTCCAGTTGGAATGGTCATGCCCTCCGGCACGACGCCCCCCTCCGCCAGGACCTCCTTGAACAAGTGGGTCGCTGACTGCGTGTGCGACGCGACAAAGCGTCGGATCAACCGCGCCGCGCGGCCCCCTTCATCTTCAAGCAAGAGAGCGTCATATCGCTCGAGCAACACGTCCGCACGTTCGGATCGGACCACCGCTAACAATGCGAGTCCTGCCCATCCGGATGCGACTCCTTCGGCCTCCAGCCGCGCGAGTAGTCTCGGCCACGCCTCATCCGTGTCGCTTTCGGCGAGCATCCGGCATGCCAACTCAAACCCACGCGCCATCCAGAAGGGCGGTGGCGCATTCAGCGCCAGCCTGTCCATCGCGTCCGGATCATCGACAAGAACGCAGGCGACCGCCCAGTCTGTAAACAGATCATGCCGGAACCGGACTCGATCGGCATGTATCTCGACGAGCACCTCGTCCGCAATTAATTCTGCAACGGCCTGCGCGTCCTGTCTGGAGACATCGACAAGGCCGACATTGTCGATGAGACCGTTGGCGACAACGTAAAGCACGCGCTTGCGGGCATGAATCTCGCCTTTCGTGCGCTCGCCCATACCCGCGCCGGAAGCTAGCCAGTCTTGAGCCAGCGCCGCTTCGCTAATCGCTTCCGCCGTATCCAGTCGCGTTCCGACCAGTAGCCGCAACTTCAGCGGATTTCGGGCGAGCGTTTTCGCCGGATGGTCCGGTCTCAGCAGGGGTGCAAGCTGCGGGGCCATCTTCGCGAGCGTTTCGGCTTCATCGTCGTCGAGCCCTTCCACAATCAAGCGGCTGCGCGCAGACAATTGTGTGAAAATCTCTTCGCCAATCCAAAAGGCGCTTTCCTCCTCCCATCCGGGCTGTGCGGTGAACAGCACCGTGACGCCTGGACAATGCAGCGCCGCCCGCAAGAGGTCGAGCAAGGTCTTTCGTTGCGCGCCATCGCGAAACCGGTCCAGGCCGTCAATACAGAGATAACCGCCGCCGTCGCAGGCGAGATCGCTCAGAAATTCCTCGGCCGTCGCCTCAATACCAAACAGCACCCGCATCGCCGGCCAACCGCCAGCCGGCGTCCGATCTGGCGCCAGCACCACAATCCGCGACGTCGCCTCGCGCGCCTCGATCGCAGTTCTCATGAGGCCGGATTTACCGGCACCGCTGGGCCCAGAAATTTCAACCACGCCGCCCTGGATTTCCGCCGCATGAAGCAGCGCCTCCAAATCGCGCCTGGGCTTTTCCCGAGCGAGCCGGCAATTACTCACCGAGAGACCGATATCGTCAAGCGCGTGGCGGCTCAGCTCTTCGATATGACGGCGCGCGGCGGCGAGTCCTGGTGAGGAACCGACGCTCACGCCTAAGTCGTTCAGCTTGCGGACCAATTCGCTCCGGTTCAATTCGCCGCCAATCGCATCGGCGCGAAGAACAAGCCCGAACAACGCGTCATAGGGATCGCCGCCTTTCTCAGACGCCAGCTGTTGCGCCCGCATGCGGTCATGATGCTCGGCTATGGAGTTCGGGCGCGTATAATCGAAAGTCAGCACTGAAAATGACCGCAGCACGTCATGGAGAACCTCGTCCCCGGTCGCGCCCTTCGCCGCGAGGTGCGCTTTGAATGCAGTCACGAAGGCCCGCATTTCCTTGTTGCCGCGCCCGGGCGTCTCCAGGAGCTTCAGGAACGACGCAGCGTTGATTGTCTGCTGGGCCAGTTCCAGCGCTTCCTGCACGCCATTCTCGATCGCGCCTGTCGTCCGCTCTATGGCGACGGCAAAGCGTCGGTCCGGCTCTATCTTTCGCGCCTTGACGATCCCGTCCACGATTGATGCGAAATTGGCGTCGCCTTCCGTGAAGGCCATCGATCGTTTGACCTGGACCTCAAGACACCGATCCTCGCCCTGAGACGTCACGCCCCGCGCGATCACGTCGTCAAGCGGATGCCCCTGACCGCCCCTCTGGAACTCAAGTCGATCGACAACTACGCCCGGCAACCCGAACGGCTCGGTGCTCGCCAACAGGGCAAGGGCATAGTGTGTGCCGACCTTGGCTTCAAACTGTGGACCGGCTGGTCCCGTCGCTCTCGGGCTTGAATCGGCTATCGGTCGCGCTCCTGACATCCTCTTAAGCACTCAACGGTTCTGGCTCGTAGTGAGTTTTCATGCACCCCGAGAAACCAAGGCGAAAACGCAATGGCCAATCGTCGGCTTTAGTCCCCTTGATTCTACCTTCTTGATTGCATTTCTCAGTCAAAATCTTCCACTTTATCACTATTGCTTCAGTTCCTTTGCCCGGTCGACGTGTGGCATCAAAAAGCCAGTGAGCTCCTCAAGAACCAGCGCAAGGGGCCCTGGATTAACCGCAACATCCTCAACGAAAGCCCGCCACTGCCGCTGCTTCTGTTCATCCGCCGCGAATGTTGGCGTGAGCGCATCGGGCAGCTCGGTCGGTATCGCTGTCTCTCGCCGTGCGAAAGTCGCCGCGATAGCCTGCGCAAGCCTGTCGTCATCGAAGGTGAATGACCGGCTGAGAACCCAGATGTCGTAGAAGTCCTTCATCCGGCTGTTCGCCCGGCCCAGCGCCACCATCGCCTGGAATTTCTCGGCGATGACCGTCTCTCGCGCATAGGCACGCAGCCTCGGCGCGGGGAGGTCGAGCATGGCGGGGTAGTCGACGACTTCCGCCCCGGGCTCCAGCGCATCGCCAAAGCCGATGTCGATTGTCAAATTGATCCGCGCGCCGCCGACCGACGCGATGGCACGCAGCCGGAGACCGCCATAATCGAGTTCTTCGCGAATGCGGTCGACACGCAACGTATCCGGATCGAACACGACGCCATCTTCGACCTCCTGAGACAGGATATCCCGGAATGTCACCAGCATCGCGTCTTCGCTCGGATCACCGAACCCCAGCAGATCGAGATCGCGCGTCCCGCGGTGCGGATCGTCGAACCAGCTCATCATCAGCATGGCGCCTTTCAGGACGAAGCGGTCGGCATGGGGTGATTGACTGAGCCGGAACAGAAGGCGCTCCAGCGCGAAGCGCGTGAGCACCAGATCGAAGCTCTGTCGGTTCGCCTTGGAGAGGTTGAGCAGCCGGGCGCGCACCGAGACGCCGATATTCTTGATCTCCTTAGCCATTGGCGGTCAGCGCCTCCAGATAGGGGCGGATCACCGTGCCGACCCCGCCTGTATCCGCCGCCCTCGCGATCTCTGCCGGTGTGACTTTACGTTGGCGCAGGGCTTCCTGCAGGCCTTCGAGCGCGACGGGCAGACCGATCTTGCCGCGATGCCGGAAGCAGTCTGCAACGGTCTTCGCCACGCCGAACACCTTTACCGATACGCCTTCGATCACATGCGTCTCGACGCTTTCAGCAAGCAGATCGTCCGAGAAACGCAGCACACGGATCGGCATGTCGCTCGGTTTCGGCGTCCAGTCGTTCCGACCGATCGCCATCCACACCTTCTTGGGAAGCTGATCCGTAAGTCCGTGAAAGGCGAGCGCCGAGACGAGGCAAATCACGCCCTTGGGGAAACGCTTGGCCGCTTCGGCTAGGCTATGGTTTGCGTCGAGCTCTGCGTCGGGGAGCTGGTAGAGCCCGCGCGCCAGGCGGATCACCTCGCCATCCTTCTCCATGCGGCTGACGGTTGCGGCGGTCACGCCGGCGTCTCTGAGTTCCGCAAGGCGCAGAATCCCACGCGCCGCGAGAAGATCGCGGGCGATATCGCGCTGGGATCGGGCCTGGGGCATGGATATATATTCTCGCACTTTAGTATTCATAGTGTGAGGTTTTGTATCACACACAACGGTGAAGGGAAAGACAAAGCGTTGGTGAAGTCGACCGCAGAACCCTGATCCAGCCAGCAAAGGAAGAGGGGCATCTCCCTACGGACCGGGCTGTCGGAGGAGCGGAAGTCCCGCTTCGGCTGATTGGGAGTCAATGTTCCGCTAATTGGTACCAAGTCGACTGCTCGTTGGAAGTCTGTCTGGGAAAGCCTTCCCCTGCGTCCGAGCCCAGGTCCCGGTCGACCCCTTCTCCGGGGAGACCCCGCAACGCCCCCAGAGAGCAAGAGTTTGGCGGCTTTCGCCGTGACGGGTTTGGAGGTCGAGAGAGAGGCTCCCGGCCGGCCCGTCGCGGAGATTGATCCATGACGAACCTTGAAACCCTGGACGGCCGGCGCGACGCGAGCGGCGGCTACAAAGTAGATATTTCGCGCGGAGAGCGGATCGGCCGCGTATCCTCGGAATGGTTTTCCCGGCCCGATGACGAGCGCTATCTGTCCCTGTCGGAGCTTTATGCCTCCGTGAAATGCCGGGCCGAGCGCAGCCGCACGCGGACGGTTGAGAGCGCCGCGATCCGCGTCGAGGCACATCGCGACGATCCGGAAAACCTGGCGCTTGTCCTGCCCGATGCCGATGCGCCGGTCGCGCCGACCCATTGGAGCTTCGGCCAGCTTGCCAGCCTGGTCAGCGCGCCGGCAGCCTATCTGCGCCAGCTCCCGGCGCCGCTCGCCGGCATCAATCTGCAATACGGGCTCACCACGCACCGCGCCGAGCAGATCAAGACGTTGGAGACCGAGGACGGGCGCACAGAGCTGCGCGCCGTCACTGGGCCTGACTATGGCCGCATCTATGACCACGAACTTGTCGCCGCCGTGCAGAAGATCGCAGGCAATGGCATCGGTGATACGCGCTGGAAGGTGCCCGGCACGCTCGACTGGTCGAGCGGCGTCTACAACCCGATGATCGACATCACTAAGGACACGACCACGCTCTACGCCTCGGACCGCGACGTCTTCCTGTTCCTGGTCGACGATATGAACCCGATTGAGGCGGGCAAGCTGCCGGACGGATCGCCGGATCTCTATTTCCGGGGCTTCTATTGCTGGAACTCGGAAGTCGGCGCCAAGGCGCTCGGCATCGCCAGTTTCTATCTTCGCGCCGTCTGCCAGAACCGCAATCTCTGGGGCGTCGAGGACTTCCAGGAAATCAGCATCCGGCATTCCAAGTACGCCGCCAATCGCTTCGCGCACGAGGCGGCGCCGGCGCTGACCCGCTTCGCCGACTCCTCGCCGCGCCCCTTCATCGAAGGTATCCGTGCGGCGCGCGAGCGGATCGTCGCCCATAACGACGACGACCGCACCGACTTCCTCCGCAAGCGGGGCTTCTCCAAGGCGGAGACGGCCAGGATCGTCGAGACGGTCCTTGTCGAGGAAGGCCGCCCGCCAGAGTCCGTGTTCGACTTCGTGCAGGGCATCACCGCCGTCGCCCGGTCGAAGCCTCAGCAGGACGCCCGGCTCGATATGGAGGGCAAGGCGAAGAAACTCCTGGAGCGCGCGGCGTAGTCTGAAATCGGTGCTCTGCTTGTCCGGTCCGTCGCTTCCTCGAGAGGAAGAGGCGGGCCGGGTTTTTCGTGACGGGTTTAGAGGCTGAGAGAGAGGCTTTCGGCCAGCCCGTCATGGAGAACTGACATGACCAAGTCTCAGAAAATCACTCTCAGCGCCTCGCGCGACATCCCCTTCAACAAGCTGGTGCTCAGCCAGTCCAATGTCCGGCGCGTCAAGGCCGGCGTCTCGATCGAGGAGCTGGCCGAGGATATCGCCCGGCGCACACTTTTATCCTCGATCACGGTTCGGCCGGTGCTGGACGAGGACGGCGCGGAAACCGGCATGTTCGAGATCCCGGCCGGCGGACGCCGTTACCGGGCGCTCGAATTACTGGTCAAGCAGAAGCGCCTGAACCGCACCGCGCCCGTGCCCTGCATCGTGCGTACCGACGGCCTCGCCGAAGAGGACAGTCTCGCCGAGAATGTTCAGCGGGCGCCGCTCCATCCGCTCGACCAGTTCCGCGCCTTCCAGGCGATGCGGGAGAAAGGCACGAGCGAGGAAGAGATCGCGGCGGCCTTCTTCGTCTCGGCGAATGTCGTCAAGCAGCGGCTCAAGCTCGCCGCCGTCGCGCCGTCGCTCCTCGACGCCTATGCCGAGGAGGAAATGACGCTCGACCAGCTCATGGCCTTCACGATCAATCCCGATCATGAGCGCCAGGAACAGGTCTGGGAATCGATCAAGCGGACCTACGTAAAGCAGCCCTTCGAAATCCGCCGTATGCTGACCGAAGGCGCCGTGCGCGCTTCCGATCGCCGGGCGCAGTTCGTCGGGCTCGACGCCTATGAAGCCGCCGGCGGCGTCATCCTGCGCGATCTCTTCCAGTCCGATGATGGCGGTTGGTTGCAGGACGCCGGCCTGCTTGCGAAGCTCGTCGACGAAAAGCTCGAACGGGAGGCCGAAGCGATCCGCGCCGAAGGCTGGAAATGGATCGAGATCGGCGCCGACTTCCCTTACGGCCACACCTACGGTCTGCGCCGGATTATCGGCGAGCCCGAGCCGATGAGCGACGAGGAGACGGCCAGCTTAGAAGCGCTCAAGGCTGAATACGATCAACTCGAAGACGAGTACGCCAGCGCCGAGGAGTTCCCGGAAGAGATCGACATCCGGCTCGGCGAGATCGAAACGGCGATGGAGACCTTGCAGGAGCGGCCCGTCCGCTTCGAGCCGGACGAAGTCGCCATGGCCGGCGTCTTCGTCAGCATCGGCCATGACGGTCGCTTGCGCGTCGAGCGCGGCTATGTCCGTCCCGAGGACGAACCCCCAGTCGAGACCGATGGTCAGGATGGTGCCGATTTGACCGACGCTCCCGCTGATGAGCAGGTCGATGACGCCAAGATCGTGGCTTCCAGCGAGGCGACCGAAGAGGAAGAAGATGGCCTGAAGCCGCTATCCGATCGCCTCGTCATGGAACTGACAGCGCATCGCACGCTCGCCCTGCGCGACGCGCTCGCCAACGATCCGCAGACGGCGTTCTTCGCTGCCCTGCATGCGATGACGCTTCGGCTCTTCTATCACTATCCGCTGGATAGCTGCGTCGAGATCACCCCGCACAGCGCCGGTTTCGGCGCCCAGGCGCCGGGTCTTGGCGACACGGCCTATGCGCTCAATGTCGACGCTCGCACCGAAAGCTGGCTCGCTGCACTTCCCAAGGGGCCTGAAGATCTGTGGGATGCGCTGGTTGGTTTCGACAGCGACAGCCGCGAGGCGCTGTTCGCGCATTGCGTCGCCATGACCGTCAACGCCGTCCATGAACCCTACAACCGCCGGCCGCGGGCGCTCGTCCATGCGGACGTGCTGGCGGCGGCGCTCGGGCTCGACATGGCGGCGGCCGGCTGGACGCCGACGGGCGAGAGCTATCTCGCGCGCGTCACCAAGGCCCGCATTCTGGAGGCCGTGCGCGAAGCCAAGGGCGATGAAGCAGCCGACCGCATCGCGGGTCTCAAGAAGCCGGATATGGTCGCGGCGGCCGAAGAGCTCCTCAGCGGGAGCGGTTGGCTGCCCGAAGTGCTGCGCATGCCGGGCCTTCCCGAGGGCGAAGTGCAATCGGCGGCGGGCGGCGGCGAAACGGCCATGGGCGATTCCGCCGTGATCGCCGATGATGAACCTGTCACCGGCAACGCCTTCGCCACCGCGGCCGAGTGACCGGGAGCCATTCC
>Ga0180219_1002611_pt1 | contig 10633 bp, 9 predicted proteins | sample eDN3rd30CBELigMG_FD_151338 | JGI IMG/M metagenome (GOLD analysis project Ga0180219, IMG submission 151338) | Enriched Miracle-Growth compost microbial communities from Emeryville, California, USA - eDNA 3rd pass 30_C BE-Lig MG (version 2)... ... | reverse complement strand
GAACCCCGAGACGGCGCCGAAACGCGGGTCGGCCGAGAGGTCCGCGTACACGTCCCCCAGGTCGGGTGCGTCTCCCCCGGCGCCGGCCTCCAGCGGGACCCGGTAGGCGAGACCGCGCGCGAGCAGGTCGGCGACCGCCGCGGCGACGTCGGGCACGGTCTCGACCGCACCCAGGTAGGTGCTGGGCGGGATCACCCCGAGCGCGGCCATGTCCTCGCCGAAGAGCGCTTCCTGGTCGCGGGCGAGGTCCCGCCAGTCCACGCCGGTAGCCACCGCGCGCTCGAGCAGGGGGTCGTCGACGTCGGTCACGTTCGACGCGTGCACGACCTCGAGACCAGCGTCGCGCCAGGCGCGCTCCAGCAGGTCGAAGGCGACATAGGTGGCGGCGTGACCGAGGTGTGTCGCGTCGTAGGGGGTGATGCCACACACGTACAGGCCCGCGCGCACCGCGCCGACCGGGGTCGAGTCCACGAGCCCCTGCGTGCTCGAGTCGAAGACACGGACGGCACGTCCGCGGTTCGGTGTGTCAGGGAGGAGGGGGATCTGGGGGAACGGCCACGTCAGCACCCGCTCAGGCTACACAGCCTCACCCGGTGGTCGCCGACCGGTCCACCAGGTGCTCGAGCAGCCGTGCCGACAGCTCGGGGTCAGGCGGTGGGAACGGCGTGGAGCGTGCCGATCGCGAGCAGCAGGAAGACGATCAGCGCGACGACGATGCGGTAGACGACGAAGCCCCTGTAGCTGAACGTCGAGACGATCTTGAGGAAGGCGATGATCACGAAGTAGCCCACGACGAACGCGATGACTGTCGCCACGAGCGTCCCCGCGCCGCTCGCGCTGCCCGGAGCGGGATCGTCGCTCAACGACTTCGCCAGCTGGAAGAAGCCGGAGCCCAGCACCGCGGGCAGCGCCAGCAGGAACGAGTACCGTGCCGCTGCCTCACGCGTGTAGCCCAGGAAGCGACCCATGCTGATGGTGCCCCCGGAACGAGAGACACCGGGCACGAGCGCCATCGCCTGCGCGACGCCGAACAGCACGGCGTCGCGCCCGTCGAGGTCGGTGACCTCCTTGGTGCTGCGCCCGACACGGTCGGCCCAGCCGAGCACCAGGCCGAAGACGATGAGCATCAGCGCCACGAGCCGCAGGTCCCGGAAGGTGCTCTCGATCGAGTCCTGGAAAACCAGCCCGAGGAGCACGATAGGGACGGAACCCAGGGCGATGAACCACGCCATGAGCGCGTCGTGGTCGGCGGGCGTCCCGTCGACCGGGCGGCCGAGCCGCGCCGCGAGAGAGGAACCCCGCGCGCCGCTCACCGCGCGCCACCAGGCGACGCAGATCCGGGCGATGTCGCGCCGGAAGTAGAGGACCACCGCGGCCTCGGTACCGATCTGCGTGATCGCGGTGAATCCGGCACCGGGGTCGGACGACCCCATCAGCTCGCCGACGATGCGCAGGTGCGCGCTGGAGGACACCGGAAGAAACTCGGTGAGTCCCTGGACGAGGCCGAGGACGATCGATTCCCACATGTTCACCGTTGCACGCTACCCCGGCGACCTGCGCCGGACGCCAGGGACCCGCCCCGGCGCGTCGAGTAGTCTGCGCTGCATGGAGACACGCCAGGTCGGAGCCAGCGGCCTTCTCGTACCGACGTTGGGCCTCGGCACCATGACGTGGGGCACCACCACCGACGTGCACGAGGCGGGCGCCATCCTCACGGAGTTCCTGGACGCCGGCGGTCGCTTGGTGGACGTCGCCCGCTGGCACGGCTCCGCCGTCGCCGAGGAGATGCTCGGCACCCTGCTCGAGGCCTCGGTCTCGCGGTCCGACGTCGTCCTGAGCGTCACCGGTGCCTGGCGGCAGACCACGGACGGCACCGAGCGGGACTCGTCTCGTGGTGGGCTGCTGGGCTCCCTCGACGCCTCGCTGGACCGACTGGGTACCGATCATGTCGACCTGTTCGTGGTGACCGGCCCGGACGGGACGACGTCCTGGCACGAGACCGTCTCGGCGCTCGACATCGCCGTGTCCACGGGACGGGCGCACTATGTCGGCGTCTCCGGGGTCAACGCATGGCAGGCGGTCCGTGCCGCGACGCTGCTCGAGTCGCGCGGTCTCGCTCTGACCGCGGTGTCCGCCGAGCTGTCGCTGCTGCGCCGCGAGGACGAGCTCGAGCACGAGGAGTCCAACGTCGAGATCGGTGCAGGGCTCATCGGGTGGTCCCCCTTGGGACGCGGTGTGCTCACGGGCAAGTACCGGCGCACGGTTCCCGCGGACTCGCGAGCGGCGGACCCCGCGCTCGCCCCCTATGTCGACGAGCTGCTCAACGACCGGTGCGCGGGCATCGTCGAGGCAGTGGTGACCGCGTCGCAGGGGCTCGGGCTCACCCCGACGCAGCTGTCGCTCGCGTGGTCGCTGACTCGTCCGGGAGCTGCGGCGACCGTCGTCGGCCCACGGACCGTCGCGCAGCTGCGCGACGCGCTCGCCGTCGAGGACGTCGCGCTGCCCGAGACGGTCGTCGAGGTGCTCGACGAGGTGTCGTCACCCCTGTGACGACAGTCTGGCGGACGGTTCGGCACGAACCCGCCGGCTGGCGGCCACCGACGCCTGTCGTCTACCGCCGCTCGACCCTGTTGTCGGCCGACTCCTCGACCTCCTCGTCGAGCTCGTCGTCCTCGTCGAGATCGTCGTCCAGGTCTTCGTCGTCGTCCTCGTCCTCGTCGTCCTCCTCGAGGTAGAACGGCGTCGCTTCCGCATACGCGCTGCCCAGCGCGTCGTCGTAGACCTCGAAGGCGTCCGCGAGGACGTCGTAGGCGTCGTCGACCGCGGGATCCTCGTCCCCGCGGCGGGCGACCACGGCGCTGTAGTGGGCCTCGAGAGCGGCGACGAATCGATCGAGGGCGGCGCGAGGGTCGACGGTCATGCCTCGACGGTAGCGCGCGCGGGCCAGAAAAGACACGTCGATACCGGTCCCGAGCGCGTGCGACGGATCTGCGGGCGAGCTGCCGGCAGGTCGTGGAAGGCCGTGGGACGGAACTGGTATGTTCGGCGGACGGTGATCGTGACGCCCGTCGGCCCCGCCGTTCGACGGACCGGCGGGGCCGACGGCACGCACGGGAGGTCGAGTTGGAATCGTCGGACACCTATTTCTCGCAGGACGCGTCGACCCCGGGCGGACGCCCGAGACGCCACCCGACGGAGTACGAGTACCGCGTGCTGACCATCGCGCCGAGCACCTCGCGCAGCGACGCCCGGCTGCTGCTGACGCAGGAGGCCGAGTACGGGCGTTGGGAGCTCGCTCGCAGCCGGGCCTACGTCGGCGGCGAGCGCCGGGTCTGGCTGCGGCGCAGGATCATCCGGGTGCGATCCACCCTCTAGGCTCCGTGCGACGGAGGCCTGCTCAGCAGGTCTCGAGCAGCCGCCGGAGCACCTTGACCCCGAAGCGCAGCGACTCGACGGGCACCCGCTCGTCCACGCCGTGGAACATGCCGGTGAAGTCGAGGTCTGCCGGGAGCTGGAGCGGGGCGAAGCCGTAGCCGGTGATCCCCAGACGCGACAGCGACTTGTTGTCCGTGCCCCCCGAGAGCATGTACGGCAGCACCGGGGCTCCTGGGTCCTCCGCCTGCACGGCGGCGACCATCGTGTCGACGAGCGACACCTCGAACGGTGCCTCGAGGCCGATGTCCTCGTGGACCGGCTCGATCCGCACGCCCGGGCCGGCGAGCCGCCGCAGCTCGGCCATCGTCTCCTCGCCGCGACCGGACAGGTACCGCACGTCGATGACGGCCTCGGCACGACCGGGGATGACGTTCTCCTTGTAGCCCGCCGCGAGCCGCGTGGGGTTCGAGGTCGTCCGGAGCGTGGCGCCCACGAACTTCTTCGCGGGACCGAGTGCGTCCACGGCACGCTGCGCAGAGTCGGGGTCCTGCGGGTCGAACGGCAGGCCGGCCAGGTCGGCGACGCCCCGCAGGAGGCGCGCGACGGTCGGTGTGAGGTCGTAGGGCCACTCGTGGCGACCGATGCGAGCGACGGCCTCGGCGAGCAGCGTCACCGCGTTGTCCGTGCTGACCTGCGAGCCGTGACCGGCCTTCCCGTCGGCGACGAGCCGCAACCAGCCGAGCCCCTTCTCCGCGGTCTGCAGCAGATAGGCACGTTGGCCCGCGACCTCGACGGAGAAGCCCCCCACCTCGCTCACGGCCTCGGACGCACCCTCGAACAGCTCGGCGTGATGGTCGACGGCGTACCGGGCACCCAGGTCGCCGCCCGCCTCCTCGTCGGCGAAGAACGCGACGACGACGTCGCGCGCCGGACGCCGACCGTCGCGGGTCATCTCCCGGACGACCGCCAGGATCATGGCGTCCATGTCCTTCATGTCGACGGCGCCGCGCCCCCAGAGCAGCCCGTCGATCTCCTCGCCCCCGAAGGGGTCGACGGACCAGTCCTCGGACTGGGCCGGGACGACGTCGAGGTGTCCGTGCAGCACGAGCGCGGGGCGGCTCGGGTCGATCCCGGGCAGGCGCACCACCACGTTCGCCCGGCCAGGAGCCGACTCGAAGAAGGTCGGGTCCAGCCCGACCTCGGTCAGCGCGGCCATGACGTACTCGGCCGCCGCACGCTCGCCGGGTCCGCTGCCGTCGCCGAAGTTCTGGCTGTCGATGCGCAGCAGGTCGCGACAGATGCCGACGACCTCGTCGACGGCAGTGGGTCCCTGGGTTGCGTGCTCCGCCATGCCGTCCACGCTACTCGACCGGGCGCGGGTGCCTGCCGCGTCGGCGGGTCACGCCTCCGCCGCTTCCTCGTCCTCGGAGACCTCGTCCTGGGTCGACGGCGGGCTGGAGGTGTCAGTGCTGTGCTGCTGGCGCAGCCGGCTGTAGATCGACCAGATCACGGCGATGAGCGGCACTGAGATCACGGCCCCGAGGATTCCCGCCACCAGGGTGCCGGAGGCCACCGCGAGGGCGATGACGACGGGGTGGAGCGAGACCTGCTTGCCCATGATGAGCGGCTGCAGCACGTGCCCCTCGAGCTGGCCGATGGCGGCGATGCCGATCCCGACGATCGCCGCCTTCCAGATCCCGTGCGAGGCGAGCGCGACCACCATGGCGACGACCATCGCGAGCGGTGCACCGATCAGGGGGATGAACGCTCCGATGAACACGAGAACACCGAGCGGCGCCGCGAGCGGTACGCCGAGGATCGCCAAGAAGATCCCGGCGAGCAGTCCGTCGGTGAGCGCGATGATCACCGTGCCACGCGTGTAGCCCGAGAAGGTGTACCAGCCGGCACCGGCCGCCGCGCTCCAGGAGGCCCGCGTGCGCTGGGGCAGCTGTCCCAGGAACCAGCCCCACATCCGATGGCCCGAGGTGAGGAAGAAGACCGCGCAGAAGATGGCCAGCGCGAAGCCGGTGAAGACCTCGACGACGCTGCCCGCCTGCTCGAAGGCTGTGCCCGCGATGACCCCGGCGTGCGACTGGATCCATTCCTGCCCACGGTTCACCCAGTCGTTGAGGTCCGTGGAGGTGACGTTGATCGGCAGCGGTCCGTCGTTCAGGTAGTCGAAGATCTGGTCGATGCCCTGGGAGAACTGCTGCGACAAGGACTCCCACTGCGTGGCCACCGAGGCGACGACGTAGGTGAGCAGCCCGCCGACCAGCGCCACCGCGCTCAGCATGCCGAGCGCGGTGGCGAGCGGCCGCGGCATGATCTTCGCGAAGAGGTCGACGACCGGTCGGAGCACGGCGGTGACGACCAGCCCGAGGAACACGGCGATGAACACGAGCTGGATGCTCGCGGTCGCATAGACGACCAGTGCGACCGCGGCGACCAGGACGATGAGACGCCAGCTCCAGCCTGCGGAGGTCACGAGCCATCCGGGGACGTTCTCGCTGGTAGGTGTCACCGGGGTCACCGGCGCTCCGGCGACGCGTCGGCTCGTGTGGGTGCGTCCTTCGATCATCCTGACCTCCGTCGCGTGTCACGAGCTGGTGGGGCACGGTCCTGGCAGGACCTGGCGGGGCCGTGCTCTCCCCGTCCGACCTTCACTATTCCATCTACGTGCGACATTTTCGTGGGTAGCGGTGCCGTGCGGCCCCGGTCTTCACGAGCTGTCCACGGACGATACGCCGCCGAGACGCCGCGAGGCCCCGACCTGCTGGTCGGGGCCTCGCGATGTCTTGCTCTCCACGTGTCCGGAGGGGGACTTGAACCCCCACGCCCGATAAAGGGCACTAGCACCTCAAGCTAGCGCGTCTGCCATTCCGCCACCCGGACAGGGTGCCTGCCGATCCGCTCTCGCGCTCGGCAACGTCCAGAAGATTAGCACGGATTCCGATGCTCGTGACGCCACCGGTCCGCGGTGCCGGGTCGCCGCTGGCGACGGACTTGTTGCAGCTCGATAACGAACGACCACCCCGCAGTTGCGCGGTGCTACGGTCCTTGCCACCTGCACGTTCGTTCATCGTTGCACGACGGAGGGAGAGACATGAGCGCCCCGAGGACCGGTCCTTCGACCACCCTGACGCCCCTCTTCCCGCACCGCCCGCACCACAGCGGTTCCTGGGTCTGGGGCATCGCCGCAGGCTGCGTCCTCCTGGTGGGTTCGGGAGTGCTTGCAGTCGTCTCGCTCGTGAGGGAGGACAGGATCTGCGCCCTGGTGCCATGCGACCCGGCGCTCGCACACGTCGGCGTGGTCGCGCTGGACCACGGTGGGCTGCGCGTCGAGACGGGTCCCGTCACGGCCAGAACCATGACGGCGCTCGAGGTGCGCGGTCCTGCCCGGTCTGCTCGCGCGCCAGGCACAGTTCTCTGGCGCGTCGAGCGCGTCGCGCACAGCGAGCCCGGCTGGGACGGCAGCGTCGTGCTGGGAGAGGTGCCGCCTGGTTTCGAAGAGGTGTCGCCGCCGATCCAGGTCCCCCGCTCAGGTGGGGTGGCCATCGAGGTGGAATCCGCATGCCTGGGCGCCGTCGCCACGTTCGACGACGTCTCTGCACTGCACCGAGATGTCGTCAACGACGAGGAGGGGGCAACCTGGAGCGTGGACCGTTTCCGCACCGAGGACAGAGGGTTCAGCACCTGCAGCCCTCCGAAGCTCGAGGATGCCGTTCCCGGTCTTCTCGCCGCCGCAGGTGCATTCGCCGCCGGTCTGGGGATCCTCGCTTTCACGAACGGCACCATCCTGGACCCCGGTCTCGCGTTGAACCGGTACTGACGGTGGGCAGCCCGAAAACCTGGCCCGACTCAGAATTCGACATCCCGCACGGATCGAGCGGGATCTGCCCTCGAAGCCTCGACGGAGGTGGCTCATGAATGCACCATGGCCCCCACCGCGCCGTCGCCGGTCACGCACCCGCGAGGTGCTGGTTTCTGTCGGTGCCGCTCTCGTGGTCGTCGCCCTAGGGCTCTTGGCGACACCGATCGTCAAGAAGGCCGGGGTATGCGCCTTCCTACCGTGCACCCCGCTGGAGCCGGAGGTCGGCATCGTCTTGCAGAGTGGTGACGACCTGCGTCTCGAGGTTGGGCCGACGACAGCAGCCCAGGTCCAAGACGTCGAGGTCCGCGCGTGGGCCGGAGAAGACGGGACCCAGGGTGCCCTCTACTGGCAGATCCAGCGGATCCCGGGCAGTCATGTGACGTGGGACGGTTCGGCTGCCCTCGGTGAGGTGCCCGACGGCTTCGAGCAGATCTCACCACCGCGTTTCCCCGAGGCGGGTGAGATGGAGATCGAGATCGGCTCCGAATGCTGGTCGGCCTCCAACCGGGTCAAGGACGTCTCGAAACTGCTCGTCGGGGAGCTGCACTCCTCTTTGGGCTCGACGAGCGTCGAGAAACTGCGCGCCACGGACACCGGCTTCTGGCCGTGCGACATGAGGCCGACGCACGAGGAGGCACGCTCGTGGCATCTTGCGGCGCTCGGGAGCTTCGTCACAGGAGGCCTGCTGCTCGTCATCGCCCTGATGACACCGAACTGCTCGCGGGTGAAGACGAGCCGTTGACGGCAAGCGGAGGTTGCCTGCGCACCAGCCGACCGGTCGCGAAGACCTGAGGAGAGCTTCGCCGTCCGCTCAGCCCTCGCCGGCCGCCTGGTGCCGCGCCCGGCGCGAGGCCGCAGCCCCTGCTGGATCGCCCTTCGGGGCGTCGACCTCGGCGCTCGAGGCGCGCTTCGCCCGCAGGGCGACGAGCTCTTCCCTCGCGCTCGCCGTGGGAGCGGGCACGTCGATGGACCGCAGCGCCATGCGCAGGATCGACCGGGCGTCGTTGGGCAGGGGGTGCAGGGGGCGCGGCAGCACCCCCATCTCGAAGCCGGTCAGCTCCCCCAGCGCGTGGGACACGCGGATACCGCCGTACTGCGCCCCCAGCACGGCGATGGATGTCAGCTGCCGTTGGACGCTGCGCGCCTCGGCGGCGTTCCCGGCCTCCACCGCCCGGGCGATCGCGCTGGGTGCGGCGGGGATCACCCCGGCGATGCTCGAGTGCCAGGTGGCGGCACCGTCGAGGAGCACCTGCGCCCCGATGCCGTCGCCGCTGAACCCGTGCTGCAGCCGCTTGGCGGTGCGCGGAGGCAGCGTCTCCTGGACCCGGCGTCGCCGTTCGCGCGCCTCGGACGCGGTCGCCGCTCGGTCCTTGAACCCGTGCACGCCGTTCATCCGTCCGAGCGCAGCGAGCTCGTCGACACCGAAGCGGTAGTGCGTGGTGGCGGGGTTGTTGTACACCCACACCCCGATGCTCGCCCGGCTCGTGACGTCCCGGTAGAGCGCGTAGACCTCGTCGTTCGTCAGCGGCTGGTAGGAGACGGGCGGCAGCAGCAGCGCATCGGCACCGACCTCCTCGGCCTCGGCGACGTTGGCGATCACCTCGGCGAGCGTGAAGGACCCCACCCCTGCGATGACGGGCACCCGCCCGTCAGCGGCCTCGACCGCGGCACGCACGACGCGCTTGCGCGTCGAGCGTGGCAGGTAGGCGAAACCACCGGTACTCCCGAGCACGCCGACGGACGTCACACCGGCGACCACAGCGTTGTCGACCAGCGTTTCGAACGTCTTGGTGAGGAACCGGCCGTTCTCGTCACGGGGGGTGGGCAGGTATGCCGCAAGAGGTCCGAGAAGGGGCACCTGACCAGGGTAGCGGCCGACCGTTGTTTGGTATAGAGATGTCAACGAAAATCCCTCGATGTCGTCGCAGCCCGGAGCGCCAGCGGGCGTAGGTGCTCCGCGACGAGGTTGGTCGCACCGTCCGCGCTCTCCACCCGCCCGCGCACCACGAGGGCTGCGCTCCCCTGCGCCACGGCCCGGAACCGACGCCACAGACCTACCGAGCAGACCACGTTCAGGATCCCCGTCTCGTCCTCCAACGACAGGAAGGTCACCCCACCTGCGGTCCCGGGACGCTGACGGTGCGTCACCACACCGGCCACCACGACCCGGCGTCCAGATTCGTGGGCGACCACCTGCGCGACCGTGAGCACGCCGTCGGACGTCAGCGCGTCGCGGACGTGCTCCGTGGGATAGGAGGCCACAGAGACGCCCGTGGCCCACACGTCTGTCACGTCGGCCTCGACGTCGCTCATCACCGGCAGCTCGGGCGGCCGCTCGGCCGTGGCCAGGCCCGGCAGGGTCTCGGGGGTCTCGCGCGACAACGGCCCCGCGTTCCACAGCGCCTGGCGCCGGTCCACGCCGAACCCCACCAGGGCCTCAGCGGCGGCCAGCCCCTCCCACTGGGCGGTGGTCAGCCGTACCCGTCGGGCGAGATCCGTCAGCCCCGCAAACCGCCCGGACCGCCTCCGGTCCGCGACGACCTTCTCGGCGACGTCGGTCCCGACCTGACGGACCTGTGCGAGCCCGAGACGTACGCCGAGGCTGTCGCCCACCTTCTCGACCACCGCCTCCACCTCGGAGCGCTGGACGTCCGGCCGCAGCACCGTGACGCCGTGACGACGCGCGTCGGCCACGAGCGACTGCGGGGAGTAGAACCCCATGGGCTGGGCCGCGAGCAGCCCCGCGTAGAACGCCGCCGGGTGGTGCACCTTGAGCCAGGAGCTCGCGTAGACGAGGTACGCGAAGGAGTAGGCGTGCGACTCGGGGAAGCCGAAGTCCGCGAAGGCCTTGAGCTTGTCGAAGATCTCCTCGGCCTGGTCGCCGACGATCCCCTTGTCGGCCATCCCCGCCAGGAGCCGCTCGTGCAGCGCGTCCATGCGTTCCATCGATCGTTTCGACCCCATGGCCCGCCGCAGCCGGTCGGCCTCCGCCGCGTCGAAGCCCGCCACGTCGATCGCCATCTGCATGAGCTGTTCCTGGAACAGCGGGACCCCCTTGGTGCGGGCGAGCGAGGGTTCCAGCAGCGGGTGGGCGAAGGTGACGTCCTGGCGATCCTGGGCACGCTCGATGTACGGGTGGACGGACCCGCCCTGGATCGGCCCCGGTCGGATGAGCGCGACCTCGATGACGATGTCGTAGAGGCAGCGCGGCTGCAGGCGGGGCAAGGTCGCCATCTGGGCCCGCGACTCGACCTGGAACACCCCGACCGTGTCGGCCGCGCACAGCAGGTCGTACACCGCGGGGTCGTCCTGAGGCAGGGCGTGCAACGACAGCTCGAGACCCTCGTGCTGCTTCACGAAGTCGAACATGTGGCGCAGGGCGGTCAG
>Ga0180219_1002607_pt1 | contig 10641 bp, 9 predicted proteins | sample eDN3rd30CBELigMG_FD_151338 | JGI IMG/M metagenome (GOLD analysis project Ga0180219, IMG submission 151338) | Enriched Miracle-Growth compost microbial communities from Emeryville, California, USA - eDNA 3rd pass 30_C BE-Lig MG (version 2)... ... | reverse complement strand
GACGAAGAACTGCGCCGCGTCATTCCGGTGATCGAGGGTCTGCGGGCCAAGACCGATGTCGTGCTTTCGATCGACACGCGCAAATCCGAGGTGATGCGCCAGGCGGCGGCTGCCGGAGCCGATATTCTGAATGACGTCTCCGCCTTCACGCACGATCCCGCCTCGCTCGCCGTCGCCGCAGAAACAGGACTGCCGGTCGTCGTCATGCACGCCCAGGGCGATCCGAAAACGATGAACGACAATCCGCAATACGACGATGTCGTGCTCGATGTATTCGATTATCTCGAAAGCCGCGTGCAGGCATGTGTCGCCGCCGGCATTCCAAAGTCGAAGATTATTGCCGATCCCGGTGTCGGCTTCGGCAAGCATCTCCATCACAACGTCGCGGTCATGGCCGGACTGTCGCTCTATCACGGGCTCGGCGTTCCGATCCTGCTCGGTGCCAGCCGCAAGAAGATGATCGGCCAACTCTGCAACGTCGACGGCGCCAAGGATCGCGTGTCCGGATCGCTCGCCTGCGCGATTGCGGGCGCGGCAGCCGGTGTCCAAATCATGCGTGTCCACGACGTCAAGGAGACGAAGCAGGCGATCGAAGTCTGGCGCGCCTGCGTTGCGGGCACGGAAAACGGACTCGACTAAAGCCGGACGCTGCAGGCTTAGCGGTCGCTCACCTTCGTCAGCCGAAGCGAAGCATAAAGGGCAAGAATGCCGGCCAGAAGCGCCGCTGCGAGTGCGGGCGCACGCCAGTCCGAGCTTGCCAATCGCGTAACCAGCAGGATGGCGCAGACGGCAACTCCTGCGATCGGCAACGCCAGCGGAATTTCAAAGCGGCCTCGCGCTTCGCCGGGACGCCGCTTTAGAACGACGAGCGATGCGTTGACGGCGATGAAGATGACGAGCAGCAGCAGCACCGTCGCGGCCGCCAGATCGGCAATCTGACCCGCGATCGCAAGAAGCAGCAGCAAGGCAAGTAGCGCGGCGATGGCAATGTGCGGTGTTCGTCGCGTCGCATGAATGCGTCCGACGAGGCTTGGAAGGAGACCCTGTCCAGACATGCCGTAGATCAGCCGGGAGGCGGTCACGTAGTTGACGAGCGCAGTATTCGCGACCGAAAAAAGCGCGATGAACGTCATCACTCCGGGTGGAATGCTGGGAGCACTGCGCTGCATGACAGCCGTGAGCGGGCTCGGCGCCGCCGCGAGTTCCTGCCACGGTACGACGGAGACCGCCGTAATCGAAACGGCGACATAGAGAACGGCTGCGGCCAGGGTTGCGATAACCAAGCCTCGCGGGATGGTGCGCTCAGGCTCGCGGCATTCCTCGGCGACGTTGACGGCATCCTCGAAGCCGATAAAGGCGAAGAACGCCAGGACCGAAGCCTGCAAGACAACGAGCGGCAATCCGTCGGCGGCACGCTCGGGCGGGATTTCGAAGTAATCGACCGTCCCCCAATACGAGATGCCGGATGCGATAACGAGCAGCAGCCCCGAAACTTCCATCAGCGTGCAGATGACGTTGAACCACATGCTTTCGCGGATGCCCCGGAATACGATGCCGGAAAGAATGAGAAGGAAGCCGATGGCGATGATCGTCGGAGAAAAGGCCTCCAGCCCCGCGAGGTCGGCAACGATGGCAGCGAAAATTTTCGATTGCGTCGCAATGGAGGTCAGTCCCGAGGCGACGAGTGCCAGCCCGATCGTGAAGCTCAAGACCGGCAACCGGAAAGCTCGGTCGGTGACGTAGGCCGCACCTCCGGCGCGCGGATAGCGCGAGCCGAGCGACGCATAGGAAAGCGATGTCAGCAACGCTGCAACGAGCGCCGCGAGAAACGACAGCCACACAGCCGACCCCGCGGCGCCCGCAGCTTTCCCGATCAGCCCGTAGATTCCGGACCCGACCATGCTGCCGAGCGCATAGAGCGCCAGTTGCGTCGTGCCAATGGAGCGGCGAAGCACAGGTTGATCGCGTTGTGCTTCGACGGTCATGGGAAACTCCGAAGGGTATGGTGCCGAGCCGCCGGGCTTCAGCTTGCGGCGGCTTTCCTGTCCGCCAGGCGCTGTTCGACGGCGGCGACGATGGACTTGCGAATGTCGTCCATCTTTTTGACCTTGGCATCGACCGGAACATGCTGCGCTTCGGCGAACGCCCGCAGGTTCTCCGCCGACTTGATCTCCTGCAAGCGCTTGAGCAAGCCGCTACGCCCCTGCTTGGCGAGGACGACGAGTGCGGAGAAACGATAGGGATTGAACGGCTCGGCTTTCGCCTTGGCAGCCGTGGCCGCGACGGCGGGTGTCTCCGCAGCGGCGGCGGGAGCGCCATCCTCCGGCATCTCCCACACCAGCATGCGGTTGACCGCCTTCGTCAACGCCGTCGCGAGGCGCTCGGCGGACGCGTCGTCAAGCGACGTTTCGCGACGGATATATGCGCTGAAGAAGCTGCGCATCTTGTCGCCGGGCCAGAGCTGCGTGCCTTTGCTCATGATCGATGCGCTTTGAATGTGATTGCTTACGAAACCGCGACCTTGGACTTCTTGTTCGCGGCGACCGTATCAATAAGTCTCGCGATCTCCTGGTAAAGCTCTTTCACGTCGCCGGCGGCGTCGGAGTACTTTGCATCGATGGAACGCAGCTGGCCGATGTAGTCGAAAGCGTTGGCGATCCCGTTCCGCTGCGGCAGAAACGTCTCCATCACCGGATGCACGAGGCTGATTTCCTCGATCATCATATAGTCCTTGTCATCGTTGCGCACGTAGTTCGCAAGGCAGACGTAGCGGCGCTCGTCGACCGGGATTTCCGACAGATCGTCGAGATTGCGCGTGTCCTCGATCAGCATCGCCACGCGATCCACGGCAAGCTGCGAGACATAGTCGGGCCGGAACGGCACGATGACCTTGTCGGCGGTCTTCAATGCGGCGAGTGCGGCGAACGACAGGCCCGGCGCGCAATCGAGGATCACCACGTCGTAGTCGCCTTCGAAACGCCGGATCAGCCCTTCCATGCGGCCACGGACGCGATTGGCGACGACATCGGGAATATTGCTCTGGCTCGCCTGCTTTAGATACAACTCGCCCTGGATGTCCTCCAGCAGCAGCGACCCCGGCACGATCGCGATCGGAGCCGGTTTGCCGTTCGAAATAGAAACGTCGCCGACGTTCTTCGCCACGTAATCGCGGGCGTTGGCAGGCACTCCGTCGAACAGATCGTAGAAATAGTCGGCGATGGACCGGCCTGCCTTGCGGGCTTCGTTCCAGCCCTGGCCGCCCATCAGGATCAGTGAGGCATTGCATTGGGAATCGAGGTCGATGAGCAAAACGCGCTTGCCCCCGTGGACCGCCAGAGCGTGCGCCAGCATCACGGCGACGGTGGATTTGCCGACGCCGCCCTTGCGGTTCGCAACCGCCAGAAACACTGCCATAAACTGTTTACCCCTCGATCTGCCGGCCTAGCCCTCAGCCCCCGCCGGCACGTCATTCGATGTCTAGTCGACCTATGGGCCGATTCCGTGGCCCCCACCAAGACCTTCCCATATGGCCAGGGCGCCGGGACGTGCTAGTACAACGTTGGGGAAAATGGTTGGAAATTTGCGATAGCTCAACCTTCCAAATGGCATGATGGGCCGATCTGCGGTCAGTGTGGCCGACAATCCGCGGCAATCGCGTTCCGGGGCAAATGTTCCGAGTGATGTTTGACGGTATTTTTTAGGATTCTGAATTGAGGGCGACGCCAGTCCCTCATTGCCAATGTCGGGGAGAAGAGATGTCACGCCGGTTTTTCGGGACGGATGGTATTCGCGGGCTCGCAAACCGCTACCCAATGACCTCGGAGCTTGCCCTGAAAGTCGGCATGGCCGCCGGAACCGCGTTCCGCTCCGGTAGCCACCGCCACCGCGTCGTCATCGGCAAGGATACGCGCCTGTCCGGCTATATGCTCGAAGCGGCGCTGATGTCCGGCTTTACCTCGGTCGGCATGGACGTATTTCTTCTCGGCCCGATGCCGACACCGGCCGTCGCCATGCTGACGCGGTCTCTGCGCGCCGATCTGGGCGTCATGCTGTCGGCCTCGCACAATCCCGCGCACGACAACGGCATCAAACTTTTTGATCCCGACGGCTACAAGCTGTCGGACGAGATGGAGCACCAGATCGAGGACCTGATCGAAACAGATTCGAACACGCTCCTCGTTCCGGCCGAGAACATCGGTCGCGCCACCCGGGTCGAAAGCGCCCAAGAGCGCTATATCGAATTTGCCAAACGCACGATGCCCAAGCATCTGCGTCTGGCCGGTCTGCGCATCGTCATCGATTGCGCCAACGGCGCCGCCTACAAGGTGGCCCCTGAAGCGCTTTGGGAACTCGGCGCCGAAGTCATCAAGATCGGCGTCGAGCCGAACGGCCTCAACATCAACCTCAATTGCGGATCGACCTCGCCGGAGACGCTCGTCGAAAAGGTCAAGGAATTCCGCGCTGATATTGGCATCGGCCTTGACGGGGACGCCGACCGCGTCGTCATCGTCGACGAGAAGGGCCAGATCGTAAATGGCGATCAGCTGATGGCCGTCATTGCCGAGAGCTGGCTGCGCTCCGGTCAATTGACCGCCGGTGGGATCGTCGCCACCGTGATGAGCAATCTCGGCCTCGAACGCTACCTGAAGTCCATAGGACTATCGCTTGCCCGCACGCCGGTCGGCGATCGCTACGTGACGGAGCACATGCGCAAGCACGGGTTCAACGTCGGCGGCGAGCAGTCCGGACACATCGTTCTTTCCGATTTCACGACGACGGGCGACGGCTTGGTTTCAGCCTTGCAAATTCTGGCTTGCGTCGTCGCCACCGGAAAGCCGGTGTCGGAAGTTTGCGATCGGTTTCATCCGTTGCCGCAGATCCTGAGAAACGTCCGCTATGCGAACGGCCAGCCGCTCGACGACAAGCGCGTCGTCCAGGCTATCGAAGGCGCGAAAGCCAAGCTCGGCGAGAACGGTCGCTTGGTGATCCGCCCGTCCGGAACCGAGCCGGTCATCCGCGTCATGGCGGAAGGCGACGACAGCGAGCAGGTGCGCCGCGTGGTCGAGCGCATCTGCGATGCCGTCGCCGGCGCCGCGGCGCAGGCGGCCTGACGCGGACGGGCGGCGCCATGCTGGAGATGCGACCGGATTGCGAGCGCTGCGGTGCCGATCTGCCCGCCGATGCCGGCGGCGCCTTCATCTGCTCCTTCGAATGCACCTTCTGCGCGTCATGCGCCGAGGCGCTGGACGACCGCTGCCCCAATTGTGGCGGCGAACTGCTCGACCGGCCGACCCGCACCGGCAAGTCGCTGGCGATCCATCCAGCCGCGACCGAGCGCAGATATCGCGCCTAGGTCCACCACGCGCTCCTGCGAAGGCAGGAGCCCAGAGCGCATGAGCAGTCATAGCCGCCCTGGGCTCCTGCCTCCGCAGGAGCACGGATTCCGTTCCGACCGGCCTTCGGAACCCGGCTTGCATTCGCCCCGCGACACGCTAGCTCATGCGCATGGCACCCATCCTCTCCGTCCGTGGCGTCACCAAGGCCTATGCGAACGGCCACAAGGCGCTCGGCGGCATCGATCTGGAGGTCGACGAGGGCGAGATCTTCGCGCTGCTCGGCCCCAACGGCGCGGGCAAGACGACGCTCATCTCCATCATCTGCGGCATCGTGACGGCGAGCGGCGGCAGCGTGAGCGTCGCGGGACACGACATCGTGCGCGACTACCGGCAGACGCGCGCCACGATCGGCCTCGTGCCGCAGGAACTCACCACCGACATGTTCGAGCGGGTCATCGACACGGTGCGCTTCAGCCGCGGCCTGTTCGGCAAGCCGCGCAACGACGCTTTTGTCGAGCAGGTGCTGCGTGATCTCTCGCTGTGGGACAAGCGCGACGCGAAGATCGGCGAGCTCTCCGGCGGCATGAAGCGCCGTGTGATGATCGCCAAGGCGCTCAGCCACGAGCCGCGCCTCCTGTTCCTCGACGAACCGACCGCCGGCGTGGATGTCGAGCTGCGCCGCGACATGTGGAACCTCGTGCGGCAGCTGCGCGCGGGCGGCGCCACCATCATCCTCACCACCCACTATATCGAGGAAGCGGAAGAGATGGCCGATCGCGTCGGCGTCATCAACAAGGGCGAACTGATCCTCGTGGAGGAGAAGGCAGCACTCATGAAGAAGCTCGGCCGCAAGACGCTGCGGATCGTGCTGAACGAGCCGCTGGCAGCGCTGCCCCCCGAACTGGCCGAATGGTCGCCGAGCCTCGTCGCCGACGGTCATGAGCTGGAATATGAGTTCGACCGGATGGCCGAGCGCACCGGCGTCTCCGGCCTGCTGCGGCGCCTCGGCGATCTCGGCATCGGCTACAAGGATCTCGATACGCGGGAAAGCTCGCTGGAGGATATCTTCGTGAGCCTCGTCCATGCGCCGGCGGGGGAGGCGGCGGCATGAGCGGCCTCAATGTCCATGCGATCAAGGCGATCTACAGGTTCGAGCTGCACCGCTTCGCCCGCACGCTGATGACGGGCCTGCTGGTCCCGGCGCTGACCACCTCGCTCTATTTTATCGTATTCGGCAGCGCGATCGGCTCGCGCATGACGGAGATCGACGGCATCCCCTATGGCGCCTTCATCGTGCCGGGACTCATCATGCTCTCCATGTTCACGGAAAGCATCTTCAATGCGAGCTTCGGCATTTACATGCCCAAATATTCGGGCACCATCTACGAGTTGCTCTCCGCGCCGGTCTCGGCGGTGGAGACGGTGATCGCCTATGTGGGCGCGGCGGCGACCAAGTCGATGATCGTCGGCCTCGTCATCTTCGCCACGGCGCATCTCTTCGTGGCGGTGCCGGTGGCGCATCCGGTGGCGATGATCGCCTTCATGCTGCTCATTGCCGTCAGCTTCTGCCTGTTCGGCTTCATCCTCGGCATCTGGGCGCAGAGCTTCGAGCAGCTGCAGGTCATCCCCATGCTGGTGGTGATGCCGATGACCTTTCTGGGCGGCGCCTTCTATTCGGTGCACATGCTGCCCGAGCCTTGGCGAACGGTGACCTTCTTCAACCCGGTCGTCTATCTCATCAGCGGCTTCCGCTGGACCTTCTTCGGCAAGGGCGACGTGGCGATCGGCCTCTCCATGGGCTTCGTGGCGGGGATGCTGGTGGTGTGCCTGGGCGTGATCTTCTGGATGTTCCGCACCGGCTACCGGTTGAAGAAGTAGCGGGAGGGGAGGGGGCTTGCGCAACTCCTGATTTCAGTACTGGTGATTTCAGTACTGGCATTTTGGAGCCGGGCGTGCTCCTGCGAAGACAGGAGCCCAGGGCGGTAGTGCACTGCTCATGCGCCTTGGGCTCCTGCCTTCGCGGGAGCACTGATCGGCAGTCGGGAAGTCAAGCGCTTCGGGAAGGCCGAAGCCCTCCATCACTTCACCCGATGCTCGCCCCTCACCCAGCGGATCGTGCCGGAGGAGGCGCGCATCACCACGCTCTCGGTGGTCATGCGACCGTCGCGGCGGATCTTGACGCCCTCCAGCAGCGAGCCGTCGGTCACGCCCGTCGCCGCGAAGATGCAGTCGCCCTTGGCGAGGTCCTCCAGCGTGTAGATGCGGTCGAGATCCTCGATGCCCCATTTGCGCGCGCGCGCACGCTCGTCGTCGTTGCGGAACAGGAGCTTGCCGTTGAACTGGCCGCCCACGCAGCGCAGCGCCGCGCAGGCCAGAACGCCCTCGGGCGCGCCGCCCGAGCCCATATACATGTCGATGGTCGTGTCCGGATTGGTGGTCGCGATCACGCCGGCCACGTCGCCGTCGCCGATCAGCACCACGCCGCAGCCCAGGCCGCGCAACTCGGCGATCAGCTTCTCGTGGCGCGGACGATCGAGCACACAGACCACGATGTCCGAAGGCTGCACGCCCTTGGCCTTGGCCACGGCCTGCACATTCTCGGTCGCGCTCTTCCGCATGTCGATGACGCCGGCCGGATAGCCCGGGCCGACCGCCAGCTTCTCCATATAGACGTCCGGCGCGTTCAGCAGGCAGCTTTCCTCCGCGGCGGCGAGCACGGCCAGCGCGTTCGGGCCGGCCTTGGCGGTGATGGTGGTGCCTTCGAGCGGATCGAGCGCGATGTCGATCTTGGGACCCTTGCCGGGCGCACCGCCGACCTTCTCGCCGATATAGAGCATCGGCGCCTCGTCGCGCTCGCCTTCGCCGATCACCACGGTGCCGTCCATATAGAGCGTGTCGAACGCCGCGCGCATCGCCTCGACGGCGGCGGCATCGGCCGCTTTCTCGTCGCCCCGGCCGACCAGCCTGGAGGCCGCGATCGCCGCCGCCTCCGTGACGCGCACCATTTCGAGCACGAGCACCCGATCAAGAACGGAACTGGCTTCCACGCTGTTCGACTTCCCCATCCTGCGCCTTCCTTTGTCGGCTGAATCCAAGCGATATATGATGCCGCTCCCGATAGGCGAGGATTGTTGCAATGTCGATAAGGGCCGTCGTACCGGCGCGGCCGATGATCGTACAATGCCGCCGGAGACCGGCACATTTCGTGGACGGGCCGTCAATCCAGGATGTGCATCACCATCGGCGCGCCGCGCAGGCTCTCCGAGCCGCCGAGGCGGACAAGCACGTCCCGGATGCAGGAGAGGGCGCCGGCATGAGTGACGATCGCGACCAGCACGCCGTCGCCATCGGCCGCCGCCCGCTGGATGACACTCTCGATCGAGACCTGGGCATCGCGCATCGCCGCCGTGATCTCGGCCAGCACGCCGGGCCGATCCTCGACCTGGAAGCGCAGATAGGCGCGCCCGATCCGCGCGCCGGCATCGGCCTTGACCACGCGCTGGAGCCATTCGGCGGGCATGGAAAAGGCGGTGCCGCACTCGTCGCGCGCCACGTCGATGATGTCCGCGACCACCGCCGAGGCGGTTGGTCCCTCGCCGGCACCGGCGCCCTGGAAGAACAGCCGACCCATGAAATTGCCTTCCGCCACCACCGCATTGAGCGCGCCATCGACATGGGCGAGCGGATGATCGACCGGCACCAGCATGGGATGCACGCGCTGGAACAGGCCGACATTCTCGCCGCCCTCCGCCTCGCACTCGGCCATGCCGACCAGGCGCACCTTGAAGCCGAGCGCCGCCGCCTCCCGGATGTCCGCCGCCAGCACATGGCGGATGCCGGTGACGTCCACCGTCGGGAAATCGATCTCGGTGCCGAAGGCGAGGCTGGCCAGGATCGAGAGCTTGTGCGCCGCGTCGATCCCGTCAATGTCGAAGCTCGGGTCCGCTTCCGCAAAGCCCTTGGCCTGCGCGTCCTCCAGCACGTCCGCGAAGGCGCTGCCGTCCTTCTCCATGGTGGAGAGGATATAATTGCAGGTGCCGTTGAGGATGCCGTAGACGCGCATGATCCGGTTGGCCGCCGCACCTTCGCGCAGGCCCTTGATGACCGGTACGCCGCCCGCCACCGCCGCCTCATATTTGAGCCCCACGCCAGCACGCTCGGCCTGATGCGCCAGATCGAGGCCGTGATGCGCGATCATCGCCTTGTTGGCGGTGACGAAGGGCTTGCCCTGGCCGAGGCACTGGCGGGCAAGGGTGAGGGCAGGGCCGTCCGAGCCGCCGATCAGCTCCACCACCGCGTCGATATCCTCGCGCGCGGTGAGGGTGCTCATATCGTCCACCCATTCATAGCGCGAAAGATCAAGGCCGCGATCCTTGTTGCGGTCCCGCGCCGAGATGGCGACCACCTCGATCGGCCGGCCGGCACGGCGCGCGACGAGATCGCGATTGACGTCGAGCAGGCGGATCACGCCCGCGCCGACCGTCCCGAGGCCGACAATGGCAAGGCGGAGGGGAGCGGGTTCGGTCATGCAACTTCCTGATTCGCAAAGGCGCGGGCGCGCGGGGGTGCCCGCTCTTAGAGGGGCTTTGGGGAATCGCGAAGGCGCGATTTTTCGGTCGACGATCGCCGGCCGGCGTTTAGCTGGGCGGCGCGCCGATGCGCGTGCAAGGCCCCAGCGCCTCGAGGAAGACAGCATAATCGCGCCGCGCCGCATCCATGTCGGGCAGCGACAGGCCGTCCATCGCAGCGGCGGGCAGCGAGCGGGGGAGGCCGCAGGCGAGACGATACCAGAGCAGCGTGTCGGGCGCCGGGAAGCCGGCCGTGTCGTCCACCACCTCCCCCAGCGCGGCGGCGAGCAGGGGCTTCTCGTCCGGCCGCCGGATGATCGAGAGCGAGATGGGCGAGCCGTTCGCCGTCCCCAGGAATACCTGCGTCTCGCCCTCGCCCTGGATCGCGCCGGCGACATGAAAGGCGGAGCTGATGCCCGTGATCTCCGGCGGCGAATCGGGTGCAAGGGCATCGGCCAGGATCTTGCGCACCAGGGCTTCGTTGGCGGCGCTCCAGTCGACCATGGCGGAGCTGGACTGGAGCTGGAAGAAATCGACCCGGCTGCCGATCTGGCCGAAGATCAGGAAGGAGCGCTTCTTGAAGTCCGGGCGCCGGCCATTGCCCGCCGGTAGATCGAGCAGGAAGGAGACGCGCCGCGCGATCGCCGAATTGCCGCGAATCAAGCCGGTGGTCTCGGCCTCGACATAGTATCGGACCTGCCCGGCCGGCAGTCCGGCGGCGCGATCCGGCGAGACCG
>Ga0180219_1002606_pt1 | contig 10642 bp, 4 predicted proteins | sample eDN3rd30CBELigMG_FD_151338 | JGI IMG/M metagenome (GOLD analysis project Ga0180219, IMG submission 151338) | Enriched Miracle-Growth compost microbial communities from Emeryville, California, USA - eDNA 3rd pass 30_C BE-Lig MG (version 2)... ... | reverse complement strand
CGTGGAATGTGGTTCAGGCCGATGACGCGGCGGTTGCCAGCGAGTTCGACATATTCGCCGTCGCGGCCCTCGACGCCGGGAAAGGGCAGGCTTCCGCGCGCGATACGGCCCAGGGTTTCGGGGTCGTGCGAGGGCACGCGAATGCGGTCTCCGGTCTCGTAGCGAACGAACAACTGGCCGTGGTCCCACAGCGATGTGGCGACGATCTTCGCCGTGCCATCGCCGTCTGGGATCAGTTCGACATGGCCATAGGCCGGCAGAAAGCGCATGCCGGCGCCATCGATATCGGCAGCCGCGACAATGCGCTCCGCATGGCCGTAATAATTGATGACCCGGGCGCCGAGCTTGCGCCGGGCGAGGGCCGCCGTGTCGTCGGCAAGCATCTCGGAGGAGGCGAAGACAAGCGCGATCTGTGGGACATGGTCGCCAAGCAGATTGAGCAGGTTCGACAGCGAGGATGGATAGCAGAAGAGGGCGTCGGGCGCGTAATCGCGCAGCGCCTTTTCATAGAAGCCGATCGAACGGGCACCGAGATGGTGGGCCGAGAAGATGCGCTTGCGCGGACCTTCGTCGATCCAGAACGGCGCGCTGGTGTCCGAGGGGTCCTTGATCGAATCGCCGCGCAACACGGCGACGCGGGCGGACGCCAGATCGACGCCTGCCTTGAGGCACAGCATGTCAAGCGTTGCCTGTTCGAAAGCCACGCCGCTCTGGTTCCTCGCCACCCGCATGGGCTGGCCCGTGGTGCCGCCGGTTGCGCCGGGCGATTTCGGCAAGAGACCTGGCGTGACGCAGGTGTCCTCGCATCCCATCAGGTCGGATTTGCACAGGATCGGCCAGTCGGTGAGATCGTCGCTTGCCGGGGCGTTTTTATAAGCCGGTAGTTTGCGCGCGGCGACCAGGATCTTCCTCAGTTGAGCCGCATCCCATTCGGCACGCTGCACATCGGAATAACTGTCAACGAGAGCGATCGTGCGTCTCGCGGAATCGTACAGGCCCGGCGGCCGCCTCAGGAGGCGGTCGGTCAGTGCGGTGTGTTTGAGCTTGTCGATGAACGTCATGGCATCACGCAATCGCCCGCAGGGCGCGGACATTGTGCTCGAGGAGATAGAAGGCCCAGAGCTTGTCGGGAATATTGGCGCGGCCAGAGAGGTGCCATTCGACCAGCTTGTCGAGCGCACCTTCCTTGAAGAATTCGCGCTGCCAGGTGCTGGCGAGCGCATCGAGCAGGCGATCCTTGAGCGAGGTGCGGAACCAGCGCGACAGCGGCAGATCGAAACCGACCTTGCGACGGTCGATGCAGGAGGCCGGAATATGCCGGCGCGCCAGCTTGCGCAGCAGCACCTTCTGGGAGAAGCCGGAAATGAGATGGCGCTCATCGAGGCTGGCGGCGAAATCAGCCACCGCCCGGGTTACGAACGGAACGCGCGCCTCGACGGAAGCATGCATGGTGGCGCGGTCCGCCGCCGTCAGCATGTCGTCCGGCAGGCGATAATCCTGATCGAGCAGCAGCGCTTCGTTCAGGGTGTTGGCGAAGGGTGCGGCGCCGACGGGAACAGCGAACAGTTCCTGCGCCAGCCAGGGCTCGACGATCATGCTCGAGCCATGAAATGTGCAATCGCCGGTCGCGAGCTTCGCGGCATGGATAAGCCGCGTGCGATGCGGCGCGAAACGTTCGATGCCGTCGGCGATGGAGGGAAAGAACCGCGCCGCCGGATTGAGCTTCTTTGCCATGGCGAAGCGCCATTGCTGATGATAGCCGCCGAAGAATTCGTCGGCGCCTTCGCCGGCCAGCAGAACCTTGTAGCCGGCTTCGCGGGCAAAGCGCGACAGGGCGTAAAGCAGGACTGTCGATGGATTGGCGACGGCATCGTCCATGATCAGCGGCCAGTCGGCGATGAGGTCGATGAACTCGTCGTCCTCGCAGTACATGACGTGATGTTTGAGGCCGTAGCGCTGGGCGACGGCAGCGGCATGCTGGCTCTCGTCATAGGCAGCGTCGCGAAAGCCGATGGTGAAGGCGGAGAGATGATCGGTATGGCGCGCCGCAAAGGCCGTCATCAGGCCGGAATCGATGCCGCCGGAGAGGAGGGCTGCGACAGGCACATCGGAAATCAGATGACGCTTGACGGAATCGTCGAGTATTTTCTCGAGTGCGTCGATGAGGTCTTCCTCGGAGCCGGGCAGGGTTTCGATCCTGCGCGGCAGCGCCCATTTCACCGTCTCGACCGACCATGTGTCGAGGTCGAGAATGAAAGCGTAGCCCGGCGCGACCTCGATGACGTCCTTGAAGATGGTGTTCGAGGAGCGCATACCGCGCGAGGTATAGTATTCGACGAGGGAATCCGGGTTTATCTCCTTGCGCGACATGGCCATGAGCGGCGCAAGCGTCGAGGCGAAGGCGAAGGTCGTTTCGTCTTTGTAGATGTAGACGGGCTTGATGCCGAACTGATCGCGGGCGACGATAAGCTTTTTGCCCTTCTGGTCGAGATAACCGAAGCCGAACATGCCTTCGGTCTTGTTCAGGAAGGACAGACTCTCGCGGCCAAGGCCCTTGAGGAGCACTTCGGTGTCGGACGACGTGTGATAGATTTCGCCAGGCAGGTGGATGTCGCGGTAGTTGTAAATCTCACCGTTGAAGACGAGGGCGCCGTTGTCGTCGGACATCGGCTGCACGCCGCCGGTGATATCGATGATCGAAAGGCGGGTGTGGATCAGGTCGATTTCGACATTGGGTGTCGGATGATAGGTGATGCGGTTCTGGGCGTCGGGACCGCGGCGTGCCAGATGCTTCAGCGACAATTCGATGAAACGTTCACGCAAGTGCGGCTTTGGCTGGCGCAGCGCAATTCCTGCAATTCCACACATTCACATCGTCCCGTCTTAAGCTTTTGTTAACCAGGCGACATGCTGGATTTGCGCTCCGACAGGGCAAGTCATGCCGCTATCAAGCCTTCAATCGCGCCGTTGCCTGTTACCTGCTTCCGGTTCGTCTGTACCAATTCGGTACAGCGCCAGTCGTCCAGTTCGTTCCTTCAAAGGTTGTGCCACACGTCTCATTTACAGAATGCTTCTACGATCTTCGAAGATCGCCCTTATCGGGCTCGAATTTGGGCGAAGCGGGAATGTTGAATCGCATTCAATGGTATGGCGCGCGACTGGCGGCCATGACTGCGCCGGAAATCGCGCATCGCGTCGCCGAACTATCGCGAAAATCCCGATTTCGCAGTGAAAAGCGCGGCTGGAACGCTGTTGATATTGCCAACGACGGATCGTTTACCAAGCTCGGGGATTTGCTGGCACGACTGCGCGTCGTGCCGCTGGATCTGGGCGCGTCATTCAGTGCGAAGAGCTATCTCGGCCGGCTTTGGCCGGCCGCCCGTTTCGATGAAGCCGGCCGCAACGCGATATTGCCTCACACCGGTCTATGGCGGTTCGATCCCGTATCGGAGAAGGCCTGGCCCGGTGCAGAAAAGGCTGGGTTCGATATCGAAGTGCGGATGACGAGCGCCAAGCCAGACGATCAGTACCGATATGGCGACGTCAAATATGTCTGGGAGCCGGCCCGTCTGCAAGTTCTGCACTGGTTGTCTGTCGAAGCGGCTCAGGGCTCTGACCTGGCCTATGCGACAGCCATGTCCTGGGTTCGTTCGTGGATGGACAGCAATCCGCCATGGCGCGGAGTCCATTGGATTTCGGGCATCGAGATCGGGCTGCGAATTGTTTCCGTCACCCTGCTGATTGCCGCCCGCGCCGAAAGGAGCATGGGCGAGGAGGACCGCAAGCGGCTGAACCTGTTCGTGCTGGCGCATGCCTCCTGGCTGGCACAATTTCCGTCGCGGTATTCGTCGGCCAACAATCATCGCGTTGCCGAAGGGCTGGGCCTGTTTCTGGCGGGACTGATCCTGCCGAAGTCGCAGCAGCAGGCCGATTTCGAGATGGAAGGACGCCGCATTCTCGAGCAGGAGGCTCTGCTGCAAATCTATCTGGATGGGGTCGGTGCCGAGCAGTCGCCGACCTATCAGGCGTTCACGATGGAGCTGATTGCGTTTGGTCAACTGGTCGCGCGGGGCCTGGGAAAGCCGTTGACGGGCGATGTCGACGACCGGCTGCGGGCGGGAGCGCATTTTCTGGCGGCGCTTCAGGACGGCGAAGGGCGGGTTCCGGCCATCGGCGATGATGACGAAGGGCGGACGATCACCTGCACGGGTGTAGCCGAGCCTCTCTACGTGGCCTCGGTCATTCAATCGGTCACGGGTCTTCTGGGGGAGCCGGGTCTGTCTCCCAAGTGCCCGCTCTACCTGCGCGAATATCTCTTTCAGGCGCCGAAGGCGGCAGAGAAGACGGTGCTGGACGGCGCTGTCGTGCGGGTTTTCGCGGACGGTGGCTATACGGTCGTCAAGGACCGGGTGGCGGATCACCACTATCAATTGGTGTTCGATCATGGGCCGCTGGGATATCTTTCGCTCGCCGCACATGGCCATGCCGATGCGCTTTCCATCTGGCTGAATGTGGACGACAGCCCCGTGTTCATCGATGCGGGAACCTGGCTCTATCATTCCGGCCGCCAAGGGCGCCGGGAACTGCGCCGGTCATTTGTGCACAATACGTTGTCACTGCCGGCGCAATCGCAAAGCGAGCCGTCGAGCGCCTTCTCATGGACCAACAAGGCGGCGGCGCGATTGCTCGCTCACTCCGCTTCAGGCAGCGACTGGACGCTGGAAGGCGAGCATGACGGCTTCGTCAAGCGGGCGGGTGTGCGCCATATCCGGCGTATCGAGCGGCGGGACGATGGATTCTCGATCCATGATCGTCTTGCCGATGCACCTCGTCCCATGCCGTGTGAGATTGCATTCCTGATCGCGCCGCATCTCTCCGTCGATCTCGAGGACAAGCGTGGAGCCATTCTCCGCGATGAAAGGGGACAGGCGATCCTGCGTCTTGCCGGCTCGGCTGCATTGGATTGCCGGGTCGACCGCGGCGCTTTCCAATCCTATCGCGGTGTTTATTCGCCATCGTTTGGCGAGTTGGCCGCCACGAGCCAACTGATCTTTTCGGGCGCCATCGGGGCGGACGGGTGCGAGATCGTCTGCACGTTTCCTGCACCGAAGTTCGGCATGCACGCGGTGCAGGCATGAGTGCCACCGCTGGTGCATCGCCGAAGGGCCGCGTGCTGATCGTCACGCCGGTCGGGGTCGAAGGCCAGGGGGGGATCGATCGCCTGTTCGTCTATTTCATCGACTGGGTGCGGGCGAACGATGTTCCGCTGGTCATGGATCATTTGGGCGCGCGCGGCGAATGGAAAGGGCCGTGGTGGGCGTTGTATTTTCTCGGCGCGCTCGTCAGGTTCACCTGGCTGCTGTTCACAAGAAAATATGCCCTGGCGCATATCCATGTCTCGACGGATGGAAGTGCCCTGCGCAAGGTCCTGCTCGGCAGGATCGCCAGGCTCTCCGGCACGCCATATATCATCCACTTCCATGGCATGGTCAGTGCCGAGGCGATCAGGAACAATCCGCTGTGGTTGCGCGCGCTCGGCGTCCTGGCAAGGGATGCCGCCAAGGTGATCGTTCTGGGGGAGGCGTTTCGCGGACCTTTCAGGGATGTGCTCGGTGTCGCCGATGAACGTATCACCGTCATTCACAATGGCGTTCCGGACATTCGCGGCAATGCGGCGATCCCGCGCCCGCCCGTGGAGGTGCTCTCGCTGCTGTTCTGCGGCGAAGTCGGCAACCGCAAGGGCGTCGATCTTCTGGTGGCGGCGCTGGCCCAGATGCGGGCTCAACAACCTTCGTGGACGTGCACGATCGCGGGCAATGGCTCCATGGAACCTTATCGCGAAGTGATGACGAAATCCGGCATCGCGGATCGTGTGAAAGTTACCGGCTGGCTGTCGCTGCCGGAGGTTCACAAGCTGATGCGGGCGGCCGATGTGGTGGTTCTGCCTTCGCGCGCCGAGGCGCTGCCGCTCTCGCTCATCGAAGGTGCGGCGTCGGGAAATGCGCTGGTGGCAACGGACGTCGGTGCGGTCCGCGATGTCGTGAACGATGGCGTGAACGGTATCGTGGTGCGCCACGATACCGGGGATATCGCCTCGGCCCTGCAACAGCTATTGGCCGACCGCGCCATTCTCGGCAGGATGCAGGTTGCCTCGCGCGCGCTGTATGAAGAGAAATTCACGGTTCCGGTCTTCGCGCGGAGTATCCTGGATCTTTATCGTCTCTTGGGGGTTGAAGTGGTCGCCGGTTCGCGTGAATAAAACGCGTCAAAACAAAACACTAGAGCTTCGGTTCTGATTCTATCAGAACCGAAACTGCTCTAGCCGCCGGGGCGGTTGGCCTGGAACTTGTCGATTCCGGGCAGTGTCAGCCCGAGCGCGTGGACGGTGCCTTCGTGCAGCGCGGCTTTGTTCTTCTCCTCGACAAGGCCCATGCTGGTATCGTTGATATCCCACAGCGACCAGGCGAAGCCCCGCCGTTCGGCGGCGGTGCGCACGGCGCGCATCCATGCCTCGCGGAAATGCGGGCGCGCCCCCGAGACGGCCACGCTGTCGCGCATGACGCCGAATTCGCCGAGATAGATCCTGTCGGGCGGGACATTGTTTTTCGCTGCCCAGGCCGTGACGGTCGAGAAATCCTGCTGGATGGACTTTTCGCTGTAGTCGGCCTTCATATAGGCATCGACGGCCGCGAACGCCTGCTCTTTGAGCTTGGCGCGGTCGGGGATTGGCGGCGTCCGGTCGGTGTCGATCCTGGCGGCGATGAGATCACGCGTGGCCTGAACGTGGGTTTCGGCTGCCGGCCAGGCGATGCCGGCCAGATAACGATAGTAGAGCATATTGGATTGCGACGTGACGACGCCCTGATGGGTAAAGGTGTGCGGATCGTAATAGTGGAAAGACCAGTAGATATTCGGATCATTGAAAGCTGAGCCGTCGATATATTGGAGGCCGAGGATGCCGCCGCTGCAGGCGCCGGTGAGGATCACCGGCAGGGTCGCATGTTCCTTGCGGACCGCAGCCAGAAAGATCGACTGCATCTTCTGCCAGCGGGCGGCGCTTCCCGCATCATAGCCATAAGGCGGCTCGTTCATCATTTCGAGGATGATGCGTGTTTCCCCGCTCGCCTTCACCGCGCGGGCGACGCTGGCAAGCATGTTGGTATAGATGCGAAACTGCTCGCTCGTCTGGTCGGCGACGATCCGCTCGGGTGCGAAACGGGCGATCTGCTGGGTCGGGTGAAAATCGATGATCACGTTGAAATCGGCGGCGATCAGCTCGCGGCAGCGGCGCAGCAGGATGTCGTTCGCCTGGACCAACTGGTCCGGCGTCGCTTGCATGAACGGGCCCGGGTCGACGGTCATGCGGATATGGTCGAGGCCGCTCTCGCGGAAGGCTCGCAACATGGCCGGATCGACGGCGAAATGCGGCGCGGCGAAGGGCGGCCACGCATAGCGCGCCGGATTGGCGGGATCGAGATCGGCCCAGTTCATCATGGTATGAATGGAGCCGCCGCGGCGCAGAATGCCTGGCGTCGAAAGCGGGCGGGCCGCGGCCGCCGTGCCGTTCCCGGAGCGCGCACCTGCCAGGTAGGCGGCTGCGCCGATCAGCGCCACCGTACCGACGATGAGGCTCCGGCGTGTCAGGCTTCCGTCGCGGCGTTCGGCGGATGTGTCTTTGCTGCTCATGTCGGAAATCCTGGTAAACGGTCCGGCTATCCTGGTGCGGTTTTGTCTCGGGCAGGACAACCTGTGCCAGTTTGAGACAAGCCGAGCGGCGTGTTCTGCGTGCTGGTCAGCCGGAGCAAGAAGCGTGCGCGCTGGTCAGCGCGTGCCCGTGGGATTCGCGAGGGCCGCCTCTTGCAGCACGCTGACATGCTTCGATCGGCTGAACCGGCTCATCAGCAGATAGATCAGCGGGGTCGAATAGAACGTCAGGATCTGCGACAGAATGAGGCCGCCGACGATGGCAATGCCGAGCGGACGGCGCAGTTCGGCACCGGGGCCGTGACCGAGCGCCAGCGGCAGGGCGCCGAGCATGGCGGCGAGAGTCGTCATGAGGATCGGACGGAAGCGCTCACGGCAGGCCTCGATGACGGCTTCGCGCGGTGCCAGCCGGCGCCCCCGTTCGGCGGCGATGGCGAAATCGACCATCATGATGCCGTTCTTCTTGACGATGCCGATGAGCATGATGATGGCGATGAAGGCGACCAGCGAAAGCTCCGTGCCGGTGACATTGAGGGCGATCAAAGCGCCGAGGCCGGCAGAAGGCAGGGTCGAAATGATGGTCAGCGGATGGATGAGGCTTTCATAGAGAATGCCCAAAATGAGATAGACCGAGATCAACGCGGCGACGATCAGCCAGATCTGGTTCTGGTTGTTTTCGCGAAAGGCTTTGGCGTCGCCGGCGAAATCGGCCGTGATGACATCGGGCAGATGCAGTTCGCCGACGGCGGCGCGCAGCGCCTGCGACCCCTGGTCGATGCTGACGCCGGGTGCAAGATCGTAGGTGAAGGTGATGGCCGGGAATGGGCCCTGATGATTGACCGACAGGACCGCCGCGCCACGTTCGACCCTGGCGACCGTCGATAACGGCACTTGAACGCCGCCGGCGCTCGGCACGTAGATGTCGGTCAGGTCGTCGGGCTCGCGCTGCCGTGACGGCGAGACTTCCAGAATGACCTTATACTGGTTGCGTTCGGTATAGATGGTCGAGATCTGCCGCTGGCTGAAGGCGTTCGCCAGCGCGTTGTCGATGTCCACGATCCGGATGCCGAGCCGCGACGCGGCCGTCCGGTCGATGACGATGTTCGCCTGAAGGCCGCCCTGTTGACGGTCGCTGGCGACATCGACAAGCTCCGGCACGCGGCGCAGGCGCGCGAGGACGATATTGGCCTGGGTGACGAGGGTCTGGAAGTCGCTGCTCGTCAGGGTGAATTGATAAGGCGAGCGCCCGGAACGGCCGCCGGCTCTCACGTCCTGCAAGGCCATCAGATATGTGGAGATGCCGACGATCCGCGCCAGCTTCGGTCGTAGCCGGTCGATGACGTCACGCGATGAGGCGGCGTCCGGACCGGTGGTTTTGAGCGCGACATTGAGGCGGCCGGAGTTCACTGCGCTGCCGTTGCCGAGGAAGGAGGCCAGTGAATCCACGGCAGGATCGGCCATGATGGTGTCGGCGACCTTCTGCTGCAGGATGAGGGTCGCTTCATAGGAACTGTCCTGCGATGCTTCCGTCCAGCCGCCGAGAAGTCCGGTGTCGTCCTGCGTCAACCATCCCTTCGGGGTCGTGCGATAGAGCTGGACTGTCACAGCGATCGTCAGCAGGAAAAGCACCAGGCCAAGCCGGGGAAACCGCAGCGCGACGCGGAGCGAGGAGATGTAGGCCTCGGTGAGGCGGTTGAACAGGCCATCCATCGCCTCGTCGAGCCTGTTGCGCTGGCCGGTAGCGATCTTCGGCATGAAATGTCCGCAGATCATCGGCGTGACGGTGAGCGAAACAATCATCGAGATGACGATGGCGAATGACAGGGTCATCGAAAATTCGCGGAACAGCCGGCCGGGAATGCCGCCCATGAACAGCAGCGGAATGAAGGCGGCTATCAGCGAGATGCTGATCGAGACGACCGTGAACCCGATCTGCCGGGTGCCGGCGAGCGCCGCCTCCAGGCGTCCGACGCCGTGTTCCATATTGCGATGAATATTCTCGATCATCACGATCGCATCGTCGACGACGAATCCGACGGCGACGGTGATCGCCATCAGCGACAGGTTGTCGACGGAATAGCCGGCAAGCCACATGACACCGAACGTGCCCGATAAGGACAGCGGCACGGCAATGGCGGCCGCCGCGGTGGAGGAGATGCGGCGCAGGAAAAGAAACACGACCATCGTCACCAGGCCGATCGAAATGGCCAGCGTCTTCTGCAGATCGAGGATCGAGGCGCGGATCGTCGTCGAGCGATCGGACATGACGGAAAAGTCGACTCCCGCCGGCATGAATTTGCGTAGTTCCGGCAGAATGTTCTTCACACCGTCGATCGTGTCGATGATGTTGGCGGAGGCTTCCTTTGTGACGTTGAGAATGACGGCGGGCTTGCCATTATACCACCCGGCGGTCCGGCTGTTCCTGGTGCCGGGAATGACGGACGCGATATCGCCGAGACGGATGATCTTGCCGTCTTTGACGCCGACGACGACGTTTTGATAATCCGTGTTGACATCGAGCTGGCCGTCGATGCCGATGGTTTCCGCGCTGCCGCCGTGATCGAACGCGCCGACCGGCGAGATGAAGGATGAATTGACGACGGCCGTGCGGACGTCTTCAAGCCCAAGCCCCATGGCGGCGATCCGGGCGGGATCGACGCGGATGCGGATGGCGGGCTGTTCGGCGCCGTTGACGGTGACTTCGCCGACGCCGCGCACCTGTGCGATGCGCTGCGCGATGAGCGTGTCGGCGATGTCGTAGAGCGCCGAGGGCGCCAGATTGTCCGACGTCATGGCCAGGATCATCACCGGACGCGATGCAGGATTGAATTTCCGCAAGCGGGGGAACGTCGGCAGATCGCTTGGCAGGTCGGGCACTGCGACATTGAGGGCAGCCTGAACATCGCGGGCCGCGCTTTCCACCTTCCGTGCCAGATCG
>Ga0180219_1002601_pt1 | contig 10650 bp, 9 predicted proteins | sample eDN3rd30CBELigMG_FD_151338 | JGI IMG/M metagenome (GOLD analysis project Ga0180219, IMG submission 151338) | Enriched Miracle-Growth compost microbial communities from Emeryville, California, USA - eDNA 3rd pass 30_C BE-Lig MG (version 2)... ... | reverse complement strand
GCTCCGAAGGTGCCTGACACCGTAGTGGGCAGCAACCGCCGCCAGCAAACGGTGTCTGACACCCTGTGGGAGTCAGACACCTGGCATACCGGTGCGGTCCGCAGGCAGGTGTCTGGCTCCGAAGGTGCCTGACACCGCAGTGGGCAGCAACCGCCACCTGCAAACGGTGTCTGACACCCAGTGGGAGTCAGACACCTGGCATACCGGTGCGGCCCGCTGGCAGGTGTCTGGCTCCGAAGGTGCCTGACACCGCAGTGGGCAGCAACCTCCACCTGCAAACGGTGTCTGACACCCAGTGGGAGTCAGACACCTGGCATACCGGTGCGGTCCGCAGGCAGGTGTCTGGCTCCGAAGGTGCCTGACACCGCAGTGGGCAGCAACCTCCACCTGCAAACGGTGTCTGACACCCAGTGGGAGTCAGACACCTGGCATACCGGTGCGGCCCGCTGGCAGGTGTCTGGCTCCGAAGGTGCCTGACACTGCCGTGCGCAGCAACCGCCGCATGCAAACGGTGTTTGACACCCTGTGGGAGTCAGACACCTGGCATACCGGTGCGGCTCGTTGGCAGGTGTCTGGCTCCGAAGGTGCCTGACACCGCAGTGCGCAGAAGCCGCCACCTGAAGCAAAACAACCAACGTGTTTTCGTTCACTAGTCGAGTCCCGCGGTGTTCGCCAGGGTGGGGGCGGCGCGTTGGGCGGCGGGGCAGCCTGCGCAGCAGGCCGAGGGCGCCTGCATGCGCCCGAGCCCGACGCACGGGCGCCGCCCCCACCCTGGCGAACACCGCGGGACGGCGCAAGAACCCCGCGCCCACTCGAAGCACTCGAAACCCCCCCTCAGTTGATCGCCACATTCGCCTGCTTCACCAGCTTGGCGTAGCGCTCAGTATCATCCTTGATCTGTTGCGCCATGTGCGCGCTGCTGTCGCCCACCGGCACCGCGCCAATCTCCGCCATGCGCTGGCCGAACCCGGGCGACTTGATGATCTTCACCATCTCGGCATTCAGGCGCGCCACCACCTCGGGCGGCGTTGCCGCCGGCGCCAGCACGCCGAACCACGTACCCATGTTGAAACCCTTCAGCCCCGCCTCCTGCAGCGTAGGCACATCGGGCAGGGCAGCCGAGCGCTGGTCGGTCGTCACCGCCAGGGCGCGCAACTTGCCCGACTTAACGTGCGGCAGCACCGGCGTAATCGTGTCGAACGACATATCGATCTGGCCGCCCAGCAGGTCGGTCGTCAGCGGACCGCTACCCTTGTACGGCACGTGCAGCAGCGTCACCCCGCCCAGGTTCTGGAACTGCGCGCCGATCATGTGCTGCCCCGTGCCCATGCCGTTAGAACCGAAAGTCAGCTTGCCAGGCTCTTTGCGCGCCAGATCCAGCAGCTCTTGCACATTATGCGCCGGCACCTTGGGGTTCACCACCAGGATATTCGGCACCAGCGCCACCGTGGTGACCGGCGCGAAATCCTTCTGAAAATCGTAATTCAGGCTGTGATACACGCTCGTGGCAATCGTGTGGTGCACCGCGCCCATCAGCAACGTATAGCCGTCGGGCCGCGCCTTGGACACGTAGTCGGCGCCCAGCGTGGCGCCCGCGCCGGGCTTGTTCTCCACCACCACCGGCTGCCCCAGGCTCTTGGCCAGCTCATCGCCCAGCGCGCGCGCCAGCGCGTCGGTCGTGCCGCCCGCCGGAAACGGCACCACCAGGCTTACCGGCCGCGCCGGATACGACTGCGCCGCAGCGCCCCCCGCCAGCATGATGCCCGTGGCGCACAGCGCGCCGGCCAGCGCGCGGCGCAGGCTGTTCCTTGCAAGTTTCATGATGTCTCCTGTTTTTTATAGATGAATGGCGCGCCCCTAAGCTGCGCGCGCCTGGCCCGCCGTCTGCCGCAGGTGCTGGCAAACGGCCTGCGTAACCTGCTCGGTGGTCGCCGTGCCGCCCAGGTCGCGCGTATGCAATGCCTGGTCAGCCGTCACGCTTTCCACGGCCCGCATCATGCGCGCCGCCGCCTGATGCTCGCCCAGGTGCTCCAGCAGCATGACCACCGACCAGAACGTGCCTATCGGATTCGCCAGGCCCTTGCCCATGATGTCGAAGGCCGAACCGTGAATGGGCTCGAACATCGACGGGCCGCGCCGTTCCGGGTCGATATTGCCGGTGGGCGCGATGCCCAGGCTGCCCGCCAGGGCCGCGGCCAGATCGCTCAGAATATCGGCGTGCAGGTTGGTGGCCACGATGGTGTCCAGCGAGGCAGGGCGGTTGACCATGCGCGCCGTGGCGGCGTCCACCAGTTCCTTGTCCCAGCGCACATCGGGAAACTCGCGGCTGATCTCCAGCGCGATCTCATCCCACATCACCATGGCATGGCGCTGCGCGTTCGATTTGGTTACCACCGTCAGCTGCTTGCGCGGCCGCGACTGCGCCAGCCGGAACGCATAGCGCAGAATGCGTTCCACCCCGGCGCGCGTCATCATCGACACATCCGTGGCGGCCTCGATCGGCAGGCCCTGGTGCACACGGCCGCCCACTCCGGAATACTCGCCTTCGGAGTTCTCGCGCACGATCACCCAGTCAAGCTGCTCGGCGGTGCAGCGCTTCAGCGGCCCGTCGATGCCGGGCAGCAGGCGGGTAGGGCGCACATTGGCGTATTGGTCCAGGCCCTGGCAGATTTTCAGCCGCAGGCCCCACAACGTGATGTGGTCGGCAATGTCGGGGTCGCCCGCCGAACCGAACAGAATCGCGTCCTTGTCGCGCAGTGGCTCCAGCCCGTCGGCCGGCATCATCACGCCGTGGCGGCGATAGTAGTCGCCCCCCCAGTCGAAATCCTGGAACTCGAACGCGAACGATCCGTCGGTCTCGGCCAGCACCTGCATGGCCTGCCGGCCCGCGGGAATGACCTCTTTGCCGATGCCGTCGCCGGGAATGGTTGCGATGCGGTACGTCTTCATGTGCCTGGCTCCTAGCCGGCGACTGTCGCCAGCTTGCTCGTCGGGCACTGTACCCAGCGCATCGCCCCGGTGGGCCGCTGGCGATTCAAAACATTTTTAACTTCAGGTTAACGTGCGCGCCGCTGCGTTCGCTGGCGTGCGGACAGGCATGGCCTGTACCCGCTGCACCACCCACACACTGCCGATCACGATAATCATGCCCGCCAGTTGTGGCGCATTCAGGCGTTGCCCCAACAGCGCCCAGCCCAGCACCACCGCCGTCACCGGGCTCAGGAAACCCAGCGCGGCCACCGCGGCTGGTCCCAGCCGCGCCAGCCCGCGAAACCACAGTGCATAGGTAAAAGCGCCGCCAATTACTGCCAGGTACGCCAGGCCGCCCAGATTGGCGGCGCTCAGCGCGGGCAGCGGCGGTTCCAGCCAGGCCGCGACAGGCAGCAACAATAGGCCGCCCGCCGTCAACTGCCAACTGGCGAAGGTCAGCGCCGGCACGGGCGGCTGCCAGCGGCGGCTAAGCACCGTGCCCAGCGCCATGGCCAGCGCGCCGATCAGCCCGGCGGCCACGCCCAGCGGGTCCAGCGCCGCGTCGGGCGTCAATACCAGCAGGCCCACGCCACCTATGCCGGCCAGCGCCGCCGCCACCGACCAGCCCCGCACCGGCGCGCCCAAGAGCAACCGGGCCAGGCCGATCACGATCAGCGTCTGGATCGAGCCCAGCGTGGCTGCCACCCCGCCGGGCAAACGGTAGGCGCTGACAAACAGCATGGCCCAGAACACCGAAAAATTCAGCCCGCCCAACAAGAAACTGCGCAGCCACCATATGCCATGCGGCAGGCTGCGCGCCCACCATAGCAGCAGCAGGCCGGCCGGCAGGGCGCGCAACATGGCCACCGTCAGCGGATAGCCGTCCGGCAGCAATTCGGTGGTCACGATATAGGTGCTGCCCCAGATGGCCGGGGCCAGGGCCGTGGCAAACACGTCGGCGCTGGGAGGCATGGTGTGGCTCCTGATGTGGCTTCCGGTGCGGCGTCTTAAGCCAGTTCCAATACGTGCGCCAGCGGCCGGCGCGGCTTCTGGGGCCAGTTGCCGGGCGCGGCGCGGCCCATGGCCACCAGCATCACCGGCACTTCATCGTCGGCCAGCGCAAACTCGCGCGCCACGCCGGCCGCGTCAAACCCGCTCATGGGGCATGATGCCAGCCCCAACGCCTGCCCCGCCAGCATCAACGTCGACGCGCCCAGCGCCGCACTGCGCACGGCCTCGTCGCGCTGCTGGCGAGGCTGGTCCTGGTACAGACCGGCCGCCGCGCCTTCCCAGGCCGACACCATGTCGGCCGGCATGAAGCCGGCCTGCACCGAAGGCGCCAGCCGCGCGGCCAACACATCATGCCGCGCCAGCACGCCCACCACAATGAATGTCACCGCCGCATCACCCACCTTCGCCTGGCCCCAGGCCAACTCGCGCAGCCGCGCCTTGGCGGCCGCGGTATGCACCGCAATAAAACGCCAGTTCTGCAAATTGAAAGCGGTCGGCGCGCGCGTCGCCAGTTCCGTCAGCCGCTCGATCTGCGCCAGTGCAAGCCGGTGGTGCGGGTCGAAATAATTCGCCGACGTGCGCCCCTCGATCGCGGTAATCAATGCGTTTTTCATCAGTGACATTCTCCAGAATGAAGTGTTCTTTCCATCGCCCCGCGGCGTCCAGTTGGGCGGGGGCGGCGCGTTGGGCGGCGGGGCAGCCTGCGCAGCAGGCCGAGGGCGCTTGTATGCGCCCGAGCCCGGCGCACGTGCGTCGCGCCCGCCCAACTGGACGCCGCGGGGCTTCGCAAGAACCGAAACCCCGTTCAAGCCCATACCCGTCAGACTAATCCCCCTGTTCTGGCTTGAGAATATCCACTAAAGTGCACTCACTATCATCTGTAAGTGAATAATCATGGAACACCTCACCGCCCTGCGCGTGTTCCGCCACGTCGTCCAGTTAGGTAGCTTCGCCCAAGCCGCCCGCCAACTGCGGCTATCGCCCGCGGCGGTCAGCAAGAACATCGGCGAACTCGAAACCCACCTGGGCGCGCGCCTGCTGCAGCGCACCACCCGCCGCATGAGCCTGACCGAAGCTGGCAGCCTGTACTACGAACAGATCAGCCGCATTCTCGACGACCTCGACGAAGCCGGCCGTTCGCTTGCCCCCCTGCAGACCGGCCCCAGCGGGGTGCTGCGCGTCAGCGCGCCCATGTCGCTGACGCTGTCCCGGCTGTCCGCCGCCATCCCGGCCTTTCTGCAGGCCTACCCCGACCTGTCGCTCGACCTGCACCTGGAAGACCGGCGCGTCGACATCATCCAGGAGGGCTATGACCTTGCCATCCGCGGCAGCGACCAGCTCGAAAACTCCTCGCTCGTCGCCCGCCCGCTCACCGTGCTGCCGCATGTACTGTGCGGCGCGCCCGCATACTTCCAGCGGCACGGCGAGCCCGATACCCCCCAGGCGCTGCGCAGCCACAACTGCCTGCGATTCACCCTGTCTGGCCACGCCGACGAATGGACCTTCCGCCGGCACGGCCAGACCGTGCGCGTGCCCGTGCGCGGGCGCTACCAGGTCAATTCCAGTCTGGCCGTGCGCGACGCGCTGCGGGCCGGCTTCGGCCTGAGCCTGGTGCCGCGCACTTACGTAGAAGACGACCTGGCCCAGGGCCGCCTACGCGCCGTGCTGAACGACTGGGCCATGGTCGACACCTATCTTTATGCGGTCTATCCCTCGCGCCGCCATGTGGCGGCCAAAGTGCGGGCGTTTGTCGACTTCGTTCGCGCCGAATTGCAAGGGCCGGACACCTCGCTGCCAAGATCGCAGATTGATTGAACGGATCTTGATAATAAGCAAGTCATCTTTTTGATTGTTGCATCAGAATCAACAAATTAAGCGCCTCGCACCCGCGCCGCGCGGCTCTCTGTTTGTCATTCCACCCGCCGCATTGCCCCGATGCCTTGCCTGCAGGCCCGCCAAGCCCGCCAGCGCGGCAATCCGCCTGGCTTTTCGCGCTTGCGCTTTCCTCCTGAACCCCTACGAAGTAGTTTGCTCAATACTCATCCGGATGTACGCTATCTGACGTGGGATCAGTTCCATCGGGTCGAGGCTTCCATGTCAGCCACCCATCCCGAAGCGGCCTGGTTCGCCGCTCTGCTGCTCTTTGCGCCCATTGCAATGGGTACGGTAGTCTTTTTGTTTGTCGACCGCCGTCATTTTCAGCATGAACGCGACATCCTGCAGTCGCGCGAGCAATACACCCGGCGCGCCATCGAAAGCATCACCGACACCGGGCGGGTCGCGCTGTTTTTCATGCGCCAGGATACCCACGGGCAGCGCAGCTTCTTCCATGTAATGGGCCGTACTGAGCGCTTCATTGGCTGCCCGGCCGAACACATCACCGCCGACGCCGAAAACTGGCTGCGCCGCCTCCCTGACGCCGATCGCGTCGCGCTTGAACAGTCTATTGGCCATTCGCTGGCCGAATCGTGTCCCATCCGTGTCGATTTGCAGGTAAGACACTCAAGCGGTCTGGGATGGGTGCGCGTGGCCACCGGCGTGCCAGATCACCAGCCTGACCAATCCGTGATCTGGGCCGGTTACTGGGCCGATACCACGTCCGAGCACGAACAGGCGCGGATACTGGCCCAGGCCAGGCACGATGCCGAAGCCAGCGCCGAAGCCAAGGCGCGCTTCCTGGCGGCCATGAGCCATGAAATCCGCACGCCGCTGGCCACCATCATCGGCGCGCTCGACCTCATGCGCGACACCGGCCTGCAAGCCGAACAGCGCCAGCACTACCAGCTTGCCGACGACGCCGCCCGCCTGCTGATGGAAATCATCGGCGACATTCTCGATTTCTCGCGCCTTGAATCCGGCCATACAGAACCCGAAGCCGTGGACTTCGATCTGCGCGCAGTGCTCGGCCAGGTGCTGCGCGTATTCGAACTGCAGGCGCGTCGCAAAGGCATAGCGCTGACGCTTGACGTCGAGCCCGCAGTAGCTCACACATTATCGGGTGACCCCACCCGCATACAGCAAATCGTGCTGAACTTGGTGGGCAACGCCGTCAAGTTCACCGTACAGGGCAGCATCCACGTCAGCGTCCATCTCGAACGCGCATCGCACGCAGCCGCACAAGTTGGCGCGCGACATAACCCGCAAGATGCGTCGGCACGCACCGATGAGCAGGCGTGCGTTCCGGCGGTTGAGGTGCAGCACATTGCGCTTAGGGTGGCTGACACGGGTATCGGTATCCCCGAGGCTGCGCACGGCGAGCTGTTTCAATCATTCACCCAAGCCGACGTTTCCACCGCGCGGCAGTACGGTGGCAGCGGCCTGGGGCTGGCGATCTGCCACCGGCTGGCCGGCCTGCTGGGCGGATCCATCAGTCTCCTGCGCAGCGCGCCAGGACAAGGCAGCGTCTTCCAGGTCCGTCTGCCGCTGACCGTGGTGTGCACCAGCGTCAAGGCCCCGGCCGGCGCGGACCAGGCAGTCCGGGCCCCAGTCCCCACCAGGCGTCGGGCTGCTTCTGGTGCTCAAGCCGTGCGTGTTCTGGCCGCGGATGATCACGAGCCATATCGCATCATCCTGCGTCAGCTGATGTTTCGCGCGGGCTTGGACTGTGACATCGCAGCCAATGGCGAGCAGGCGCTCGAAGCCCTGAGTCGCAAAGCCTACGCTATGCTTTTTACCGACTGCCAGATGCCCGGCATCGATGGTTGCGAACTCACGCGCCGCGTGCGTCAGCAAGAAGCACAGACGGCGCGGCCGCGCCTGCCCATTGTCGGCGTGACGGCCGACTGCAGCATGCAGCAGCTGCAGCGTTGTCGTGCAAGCGGGATGGACGACTACCTCGTCAAACCCGTCTCCTTCGCCGATCTCCAAAAATGCATTGAAAAATGGATCAACTGAACCCGTGACCAACGTACTTATCGTTGACGACCACCCTTCGTTGCGCCTGGTGCTCAGGCAGCAGCTGTCCCAAATGCTGGGCGTGTCGGAGATCATCGAGGCGGGCAACGGCCAGGATGCCGTGCAGGCCGTGCGCCAACACGAGCCTGGTCTGGTCATTCTGGACATCGATTTGCCCAAGATCAACGGCCTGGACGCCATTCCGCGCATCAAGCTCATCAAAGCCGACGTCCGCATCTTGGTAATCTCCGCGCAAGATCCGGTCGTCTTCGCACCGCGCGTCCACGCGGCGGGGGCACAAGGCTACATCAGCAAAGTCCAGGAACTATCTGAGATCGTGCGAGCCATCGAGGCAGTGCTGGCCGGCTACAACATCTTTCCCGACATTGCTAAAGCATCTAGTGGGAAAACTGACGCAGATAGTGCAAGAAAAATCGAACGACTGTCCGATAAAGAAATCATCGTCATGCAAATGCTGGCACGCGGCATGTCTAACAAGGACATAGGAGATGCGCTATTTATCAGCAACAAAACTGTCAGCACTTATAAGACTCGTCTCATGGCCAAGCTGGAAGTTGGTTCGCTCGTCGAACTGGTTGATTTTGCACGCAAGCACCACATTGTGCACTGACTTCGCACTGGGCCACTGGAGGTCGAATTTCATCCGCTCTCGTCCGCCATGCCGAATGCCTTGATCCTGTCTTCCAGCCCGGGCTGGGCTGCGCAAAACGGCCTGGCCAATAGCCTGCTCAGGCTGGGCTTGTCTGTGCGCGAAGCGCCCTGGCCCTTGGCCGCATCATTTTCCGGTGCGGGCTACCAGATGGTTTTTATTCAGTTGGACGGCCGTACGGCCGCGCCTGACCCCGCTCTCCTGGAACACGCCGGCCTGTCCAATGCTACCGTGCTGATTTGCGGTTCGGTGCCCAGCGGGCTACCGTCCGCGTATCGTCACTTGGCGGACTGTCAAGACGAAATAGCGTTGGCTACCGCACTGGCCGACGCGGGCTTCATGCTGCCGTTGCCCACCGAGTCGGAAATTGAGTCGCAGATCGGCCAATTGGTGGATGGCGATGCGGCCATCATGGCGGAACTGATCGCCAGCCTGCTCGACACAAACCAGACTGATCTCCGCGATCTTCGCCAGGCTTGCGAATCGCGGTGTTGGTCCACTGCGTGCGTGAGCGCGCATCGTATTAAAGGCACGGCTCATCTGGTGGGAGCGGCTTCGCTGGCGGCCCTTAGCCAGAGCATGGAAGCATATGCCAAGAAGGATCACGCCGACGCGGTGCTGGCCCTGGCGGCACTGTATTTACCGGCAGTGGCACGCCTGTCCCAGACACTCGCTGCTTTGGTGGCTAAGCAGGCTTGAACGGGTTCTAGGCGATCGTATGGCCGGCTGCGGAAGCTTCGGATGGTGGCATCTTCGGCAGATGCGTCTGTAGCGCCACTCGCAGTTCGGCCAGGCTCACTGGTTTAAGCAAAACGGCATTCATGCCTGCAGCGAGAGCATCTTGTATGTTGTCGTCGTCAGTGCTGGCGGTGTAGCCCAGCACGGGTACGTCAGCGTTGAAGCCTGAATTAGATCGCAAGGTACGCACGAATTCCATGCCGTTCATCAGCGGCATGGAACAATCGCAGATAGCCAGCTTGAATACTTGCTTTTCTATCGCTTGCAGAGCTTGCAAACCGTTGTCGGCGCATACGACATCGTGGCCCAGTTTCTGAAGTTGGCGCTTTAGCAGAATGCGATTGGGTGCATGGTCATCCACGACCAGAATCGGCGCCAGTGCGCCGTGCCTGGCGGGCATTGCGGCTTCCTGCAGGGCATTGGCAGGCAGCTGCAAGCGTACGATGACGCGAGTACCTTGACCGAGCTGGCTGCTGATTCGTATGTCGCCGTCCATGGCGTCCACCAGCCGCTTGCAAATCGGCAGGCCCAGGCCCGCACCACCGCTCGCGGAGGACGCGCCCACCTGCATGAATGGTTGGAATAGCACGGGCAGTGCCTCGGGGGCGATGCCGATGCCCGTGTCTTCGATAGAAAACTGCACCCACTGGCATTCATCGCGGACCGGCGCCGCTTTGATCTCGATGCAGATGTGCCCGTGCGTGGTGAAGCGGATGGCATTGGATACAAGATTGTTCAGAATCTGCTTCAAGCGTAGTGGGTCAACCATATGGCAGCCGGCGACTGAGGACGCGATGACAACATTCAGTTCCACTTTTTTGCTGCGCGCCACGGGCGCAAACACGCCGGCGATCTCGGCGGCGATGTCGCGCAAAGAGACCAACGTTGGGCGCAGGCTGAGCTTGCCCGCTTCCATTCTTGAAAGGTCCAACAGATCGTCGATCAGCGACAGCAACGAGCGGGCCGATTGCAATGCAGTTTCCAACTGCTGCTTTTCCTGCGTTGCCAACGAGCCGTGCAGCGTCAATTCCAGCATGCCCATGATCGCATTCATGGGCGTGCGAATATCGTGGCTGATCGACGCCAGGAAAGTAGATTTAGCACGAAGCGCGGCTTCGGCGCGATCGCGCGCCTCGGCAAGTTCGATTAGCGCAAGTTGCCGTTCTGTAACGTCAAGCCAGCCCCCGATTACGCCGATGATATTGCCTCGGCCATCGCGGAGCGGCTGTATCCAGTGCTGCAAAGTGACCAACATTGAATGCAGCCGCACAGTGCGATCTTCAACGGCTGGCTGGCCGTTGTTGATGATATGCCGATAAAGACGCTCGAATTCACGTGCATCCTCGGTGTTGCCGCCCATCCACCGC
>Ga0180219_1002600_pt1 | contig 10652 bp, 8 predicted proteins | sample eDN3rd30CBELigMG_FD_151338 | JGI IMG/M metagenome (GOLD analysis project Ga0180219, IMG submission 151338) | Enriched Miracle-Growth compost microbial communities from Emeryville, California, USA - eDNA 3rd pass 30_C BE-Lig MG (version 2)... ... | reverse complement strand
CGCTCGACAAGTTCAAGTTTGACGTAGTGTTCGGCGGCGCGCGACGCGATGAAGAAAAGTCGCGAGCCAAGGAGCGCATCTTTTCATTCCGCAGTCGCAGCCATCGGTGGGATCCGAAAAGCCAACGTCCGGAACTGTGGAATCTCTATAACGCGCGGAAAGGCCCGGGGGAGAGCCTGCGGGTGTTCCCACTGTCAAACTGGACCGAAATGGACATCTGGCACTACATCTATAGCGAACAGATCCCTGTGGTGCCGCTCTATTTCGCGAAGGAACGGCCGGTGGTGCGGCGAGATGGCATGATCATCATGGTCGACGACGACCGCATGCGCCTTCTTGAGGGCGAGCATGTCGAAAAGGCCAGGATCAGGTTCCGCACCCTCGGCTGCTATCCCTTGACAGGCGCAGTGGAATCCGAGGCGGCGACCTTGCCGGAAATCATGTTGGAATTGCTGGGCACCCGAAGCTCGGAACGCCAGGGGCGCGCCATCGACTCCGATGCCGCCGCCAGCATGGAGAAGAAAAAGCAGGAAGGATACTTCTGATGAGCACGAAGAAAAGCGCCAAGGCGCGTGAGCAAGGCGTAGAGACCATAGATTCCTTCCTGGCGTCGCAGCATGGACAGGACCTGCTGCGCTTCATCACTTGCGGCAGCGTGGACGATGGCAAGAGCACGCTGATAGGCCGCCTGCTTTGGGATGCGCAACAACTGTTCGATGACCAGCTCGTGGCGCTGAAAAAAGAATCGCGGAAGTACGGCACGCAGGGGGATGAGATCGATTTTGCCCTGCTGGTCGACGGCCTGGCCGCGGAACGCGAGCAGGGGATCACGATCGACGTGGCTTACCGCTACTTTTCCACCGCCCGGCGCAAATTCATCGTTGCCGACACTCCGGGACATGAGCAGTACACCCGGAATATGGTCACGGGGGCTTCCATGGCGGACGTCGCGGTCATTCTCGTGGACGCGCGCCACGGGGTGCTGACGCAGACTCGCCGCCATGCATATCTCGCCTCCCTGACCGGCATACGTAATGTGGTGCTCGCCATCAACAAGATGGACATGGTCGGGTTCGACGAAAAAATTTACAACGAGATATCCGAATCGTTCCGAAAGTTTGCCCAGGAACTGGACCTCGACGATATCTGTGCGATTCCGCTGTCGGCGCTGCGTGGCGACAATATCACCAGTCGGTCCGCGCACACCCCCTGGTACCACGGGCCGACGCTGCTCGGCTATCTCGAAACCGTCAGCGTGGCTCCCCCGCGCAATACCAAATTCACCTTCCCGGTTCAACTGGTCAGCCGACCGGATCATTCATTCCGGGGATTTTGCGGCACGGTGGAAGAGGGTGAGGTGTCGGTCGGCGACGAGATTCGGGTAACGAGCTCGGGTCAGAAGGCCAGGGTCTCTTCGATCGTGACCATGGGCGGTAATCTGGAAAAAGCGGAACGCGGAAAGGCGATCACACTGACCCTGGACAAGGAAATCGATGCTTCGCGTGGAGATGTCATCTCCCTGGCGGCCAACCCGCTTGAGATGACCGATCAATTCGAAGCGACGGTAATCTGGCTGAATGAGGATGCCGGGCTGGTCGGACGCAGTTATGAAATGAAGCTGTCGACGCAGTGGGCCACCGCGACGATGACGTCGATCAAGTACCACGTCAACGTGAACACGATGGCGAAAGAGCCGGGCAAAACGCTTGCCCTCAATGACATCGCCGTTGCCAATATTGCGCTCAGTCGGCCGGTGGTATTCGATACCTATCAGCAGTCGAAGGCGCTGGGCGGCTTTATCCTGGTGGACCGCGTGACCAATGCCACCGTGGGTGCCGGTCTGATCAGGCATACGTTGCGCAGGGCGCAAAACGTGCACAGGCAGTCCCTCACCGTTGCCCGTGCCGATCGGGAATCCATGAACGGGCATAAGGGACGTGTGATATGGCTGACGGGTTTGTCCGGTGCCGGAAAATCCACGATTGCGAATGCGCTGGAGGTTGCGCTGTACCGGGCGGGCCAGCGCACCTATTTGCTCGATGGCGACAATGTTCGCCAGGGGCTGAATAAAGACCTGGGATTTACCGACGCCGAGCGCGTCGAAAATATCCGGCGGGTCGCCGAAGTCGCGAAACTGATGATGGACGCCGGACTGGTGGTCATTACCGCGTTTATCTCGCCGTTTAAACGTGAACGCGAGATGGCGCGCGACCTGATCGGCCAGGGCAATTTCACGGAAGTGTATGTGAGCACGCCGCTGGAAGTATGCGAAGCCAGGGATCCCAAGGGCCTGTACAAGAAGGCCCGGAAGGGCGAATTGCCGAACCTGTCCGGGATCGGTAGCCCCTACGAGCCTCCCGAAGCGCCCGATGTCGTGGTCGACGGCTCCCAAAGCGACTTGAGCGCGGTGGTGGCCGGGCTGATGAAAGACCTGGATGCGGGGACGGTCCCTCCGGCTCACGGATGACAGCGCGTCCACGGCGGGCTATCATGCCGGGTTAATGTTTGCAACCACCTCCGCGCCGTTTTCGACGCGGATGTAACTTTCTTCGCGTATTCACGCAATTTTCAATGAATTTCACAGCGAACGTAGCGGTCGTCATCCCGAGTTACAAGGTCCGTGCGCACATCCTGGACGTGATCTCCCTCATCGGTCCGGAAGTCACGGCGATCTATGTGGTGGATGATTGCTGCCCGGACGGATCGGGCCGGTTCGTTGAGAGCAACGTCCAAGATCCGAGGGTTCGGGTGGTGTACCACACGGAAAACCAGGGTGTGGGCGGCGCCGTGATGAGCGGATACAAGGCCGCGTTGGAAGATGGCGCGGAGGTCATCGTGAAGATCGATGGCGACGGCCAGATGGATCCGCGCCTCGTGCCTCAGTTCATTGGTCCGATTCTCGCTGGCCAAGCGGACTACACCAAGGGCAATCGGTTCTTCGACCTTGAAGCGATCCGGGCAATGCCCAAAGTTCGCCTGTTGGGCAACGCCGCCTTGTCCTTCATGACCAAGCTGTCCTCGGGATATTGGGATCTGTTCGATCCCACAAATGGATACACTGCAATACATCGTGACGTTGCAAGCCATCTTCCTCTGAATAAAATCAGTCGACGCTATTTCTTTGAGACGGATATTCTGTTTCGCTTGAATACGCTTCGTGCGGTGGTGATCGATATTCCTATGGACGCGCATTATGGCGACGAGGTCAGCAATTTAAAGATCTCGAAAATCGTCGGCGAGTTTTTTTTCAAGCACGTTAGAAATTTCGCCAAGCGGATTTTCTATAATTATTACCTTCGCGATATGTCGCTGGCTTCTTTCGAGTTGCCTCTCGGAATTCTGCTCCTAACTCTTGGCGGAGTTTTCGGCATAACTCAATGGATCGAATCCACGAGCGCAGGTGTCTCCACGCCTTCGGGAACCGTTATGTTGTCGGCGCTGCCTGTCATCATCGGTACTCAGTTGGTTTTGGCATTCCTGGGCTATGACATTGCATCAGTGCCCAAACGACCATTTCAACTTCAAAGCCGACCGCGGCCCAAGTAGGGTACCGTCAATTTATGCTTAGTTATTTTGTTGCTTTTCTCTGTGTCGTCGGAATTTCCGTAGGGCAGGTATTGTTCAAACTGTCGGCCGCATCGCTTTCGCGAACGGGTAGTTTGTTTTCCCTTCCGACCATGACGATGCTAGGCAGTGCATTTGCGCTATACGGTCTGACAACTATTGCCTGGGTTTGGGTCCTGCAGAAAATAGATCTCGGTCGAGCCTATCCGCTAATGGCATTGGCGTTCGTTATGGTACCCATCGGTAGCCATTTCTTTCTCGGAGAGAGGTTTACGCCGCAGTATTTTGTCGGCGTTGCTGTGATCATGGTTGGCATTTTCGTGGCCGTACGAGCCTGATTTCTCTTGCCAGCTATCTTTGTTGGGGACTGCGCAAATGGCGGTGGGGGTGCGTCTTGATTAATAATTACAATAAGCGCACGATATGGCTGGCTTGTTTTATTTTTGGGCTGGGGTTGTTAATAATTTGGCTGATTCTGGAGCCTTATCCCAGCCACTACTTAGCTGGGCTGCGCCTTTTGGGCGACAGTGTTACCCAAAATTTGAGGGGATTTCCCAAGGAAGGGCGTGGAGACGAATGGTCCACATATCTACCTATGCTCAAACAGGCAGCGCTGGAAGGCTTTCCGGCACAAAGCTCCCTTGAGCCGTACAAAGAGAAATTGAATTGGTTCATTGCGCTGCCTAAGGCCGATCTGTCTTTGGTTTTTTTGCCAAATTTTCTTGCGTACTGGATATTGCCCCATGGTAAGGCCTTATCGTTTCAGGCCTTTTTTTATTATGCTCTTCTGATCGGGTCTGTAGCGTGGTATCTCCGGAATCTTGGGGTGAATTTAGCTCTTGCCATTGGGGCAGGGGTGACATTGGCGTTCAGCCAGCTTTATCAAGTATGGTGGACCAGTAATTTTCCTGCCCTTGCGGCAAGTTTCTTGCCGTTCGCGATTCTGACGAGCAGCATCAGGCCCGCTGTCCGCTATCTTCTGCTTTTTTGGGCCATCGGGCATATGTTGTGCGGGCAGATGTACCCGCCTACGTATTTTGCCGTGGCTGTCGCCATGGTGCCGCTGACGTTGGCAGCTCGTCCCGATCTAATGAATTTCAGGACGCTCGGGTATGCAGGGTTGGCCGCTGTGGCTGCCTTGGCATTCTATTGGATATGGCAACAGGATTTTATTAACGCGGTATCAGGTACCAGCTACCCAGGCCACAGGCTGAGTACCGGTGGGGGCTCCTCGCTTGCCGCTCTGGCGGCAGCGATTCTACCTACGCTGCCGGTGACACCCGTTGAAGGGGGAGATTCGACTTATGAGTTGAGCATGGCAGGCACGCTTTTCCCCTTGATGCTGCTGCCCATTTTGCCGCACATAAAGTGGGACCGTGAGGCTATCAGATTGACTGTGGTTGCCGCTGTTTCCCTGCTGGTGCTGGCGTTCTATGCGACGGAGGGGTTTCCGCTTTCGGTAGCGAAATGGACAGGTTTCTTCGTAATGCCCGGGCGCAGGGCGCATCCAGGCATTTCGTTGATCGTGATGGTCTACGCGGTGTTAATGATTTCTCGCAATTGGCAGCAGTGGAAATTCCTGCCGATCGCCATGACGTTATGCGTATATGCGGCTGTGTCTGCATATCTTGGAGTGCGGCCCGGTGTGACCAAAGAGTTCTGGGGTATTCGTGCTTACGCATATCTGCCTCTGTTTTTTTTGATCCTGGCCTGGAGCGCATGGCGTATCAAGGGTAGAGCCGTTAACTTAGGGTATGTGGCTGGATACGTGGTTTTGGGCGGAATGGCCGTCGTCCATGTGCTGGTTTTCGGCTCGTTCAATCCCATAATGCGTGGTAGCGATATCATGTCGCCCGTGAAGTCACAGTTTATGACGGACTGGAAGGCGTTATATGACAAGAATGGTGGCCAGCCCTTCGCTGTCAAAGGAAATTATGGACATCTCTTGCGAGGGGAAGGCTTGTCGGCGTTCGAGGCTATCCATCTGGTCAACGTAGGTCCAGGCGTTTACCATCGACTTTTCCCGGACTTGAGCGAGACAGAAATCGATCAGTATTTCAATCGATTCGTCGGAATCGCTTTTGACAACATCGATCACGCCGAGTCTCGTGGAGCGACCGTGGCCCTGGCGCTTAAGCCGAAGGCGGTGCCGTTTACGCACCAGATCATCCTAGGTCAGGGAGAAGGGTCAAATCTGTTGGAAACAGTGCCGAAGACGGAGGTAGGCGAGTCGCCCGCCGGGGGCCTCGTCGTGCGCTGGACGGGTAAGTTGAGCACACCTTTACCAATAACGCGGCAATTGGTGCTCGCATTGCCTTGCGAAGTAGAGAGTTCCTGGCTTACGAGATATCCTACCTCCGCGCCGACAGCGGCAGCCGCGGATGGGGTCGCGCTCCGTGGCCTGTCGGGCGAGATACGGATTCTCACCGGAAACGCCATTGAGGTTCGGCAGTGCGTCGAATCAATTGCAATTCACTAGATTATCGCTTTGCCGGGTCTCCGGCGGCTATGCATTGTCTTGGAAATATGAAGAAAAACAGCTTATTATATTTTGGCATATTGGCGTTGATATTGGGGCTCGGCATATTCCTCAGGGTAGCCACGCCGGATGTTACCCGGCAACTTAATGTGGGTGATGAAACGGCGTGGAGTAATTCCGCGAAAATTCTCCTGAAGTATGGAACGTTGACACGAGACGTCGAGGGGAAGGTCTATCGTGGTGAACAGCCCCCGCGGTCGGACATGCTTCCGCCGCCCGGATATTCTCTATATCTGGCCGGAATATATAAGATATTTGGTGATGAGAATCAACCTGTATTTATCTCCCAGATTATATTGAGTGTGGTCGCTTTGTGGATGATGTACCGCATAATGGTACTACTCAATCTGCATCCATTCGCCAGGTTGGTCTCCTTGCTAGGAGCGGCTGTCTATCCCGGCTTTTATTACAACCTCGATAGAGTTCTCGCGGAACAGGTCTTTATGACCGTGTTCCTCTTATTCGTCTACTTCCTCGTTAAGGCCGCCCAGCGCGATCAGGCCGCGCTTGCCGCCTGGTCTGCGCTGTGTCTGGGCGCCGCCATATATGTTAAGCCCCAGGCGCTCCCTTTCGCCTTGCTTGCCTTGTTTCTCTTGATTGTGTACCGAGCAGGCCCCAGGAAAATATTTTCGCGACCGGTATTGGTTTTTATCGCCGTGTTATTGCTGTCGCTGGCGCCGTGGTGGATTCGGAACTGGTTGGCTTTTGGAAAGGGAAATATTCTGGCGGACAGCGGTTCGGGGCCAATGGTATGGGGAGCAGTTCCATATTTCAATGACATGGCCGCAGTAGGGCGACTCTCGCTTTCCGAGCTGCTGAAGATAAATATGGCTGCCGATCCTGCTGTTTTTTATAAATGGCGAGTGTTCGGCTTTATCCAGTACATGTGGGGTGATTTGTGGGATGAGCATCTCGTTCATCCGGGGCCTGGGATTCAGCCGCTGATCTTTCTTCAGATGTTCATTGTCGTGCCGACGCTTCTGGCCGTGCCGCTACTTGTATGGAAGAGAAGGGCTGATTGGCTGGTAGTGGCTTGCATTCCACTGGCCTTCACCTTGATGCATATGCTGTATCATGGTTTGCCGCGATATGTGCAAGGCAGCGTGCCATTCGTGTTCATTTGCCTGGGTATGCTGATTACGGTAGCGCTACGGCGGACTAGCGGCACAGCGGAAGAATTTTCGATAGGAATGCAAGGCGGGGTGCTTAGTGCCTGGCAGCGGGTTGCCGATAAAGCCATGCGTTCTATATTCTTGCTTGTGGCGGTGTTCTTTTCCATCGCACTATTCTATGCGGTTTATATCTTCCGCACGACGATTTCGGAAGAAGTATCCGCCTATCGCCTCGGAAAATATGCGCGAACAACTATCTCGGATGTGGAGCATTCTCCGATTGTTTTTTCGAAGGCCTACAGGCCCGAAGAACTGAGTATCGAAAACAGCATTGCCAAGGCCGGCTCGACGTCACGGTTCACAAACAATTGGTCGGATCCTTCGTTGATCAGAGTCAAGATTCCCGAGATTCCTGCTGCAACGATGGGGGCGCACCAAAAAATCGTTTCGAAAGTTACCCTCAATATACGGGGTGGTCGCCTCTATGACTATTCGACGGTCTATTGGGCGAATCCGGCCAACCCGGTCATGAGTGAGAATGCGGTCTATGTATTCCCTATCGCACCTTGGCAGAAAACCAAAACGATGTATATGGATTCAGATGTGACTGGCCTGCTGGTGGTCCCTGCAGTATTTCGCGGAAGCGATTTCGTAGTCCGTTCGATTGAGATTACGAAATACAAGATCGAGCAAAAGTAGGCTCAACATGAGGGCGGCATCGTCCGATTTTTTCGGACGATGCCGTGCTTAAATTTCAGACGGCGTCGGTGGGTTGTTCGGACAGTCGGCGGTAGTTCTGGATATTTTTCTGCATTTTTTCCCAGGTGCAAAACCGGCGGCGCTCATAATAGAGCGCACCGGCATGGGGGCGTGAGCCAAGTCTTGTTGTGTCTACAGCTTGAAGGGCTTGCGAGCCGTTGAATAGATAATGCCAGAGCACAAAAGGAAAGAGTCCCATCCAGGTTGTGAGTTGCGACGGATAGCTGGCGCAAAATCGCAAATATCTCAATCGCGCCCCCCAGTCGATCCTCGATGATGTGACCGGACCATTCTCCCGGAGAGGTGCTTTCACCCTGAAGAACGGATGGATGCGTTTGTACGCGTTATATAGAGAAAACTGCCGGACCTTCGCGATCATGCCCAATTTTTGGGCGGTCAGCACCGCTAGCGCATGCAAAGTGTCGTGATCATGATGCCCTCCCTCCCATGCGGGAACATATACGGACTCGATGGCGGGAAATTCTGCCAGCCAGTCATTTAACCATTGGCCTACGGGTGCCATATGGTCTATCAGCTTGCCGTCTGGAATGGAAAGCCTCTGGCCAATAAAGAGGATGTCATCCCGAGGGACTCCGATCTGCGTCAGGACGGCCACGGACTCCTGGTTTCTCTTTAATACCGAGACCCCACTGAAGCCGCCGTCTGTAAAATACAGGCATATTACGCGACGGCCCCAGGATAGCTCGTCCGCAAGGCTTTGATAAACGCCGTATTCGTCATCCTGATGTGCGAAAAAGAACAGGGCAACAGGTTGGCTGGTAGAGATGTCAATAGGCATCGAAATCTAAGAACGAAAAATGTACAGCGCCGGCCTTGAGCGGGGCTACCTTAGCCTGCAGCGGAAGGAATATGAAATTCAAAGGAGAGGGACGCAACTTGCGCGGGATTTCCACATAACGTTCATAGCCGCACGCACCCTTTGGGTACAGGCCCAGGAACAATCTTGCGGGCGACGCGGTGGCCTGATGAGCCCCGCCGTCGGCCAGGGAGGCGTCTTCCAATTGAGCATAGGCGGGAAGAAGCTGGCCTTTGGCCGGAGCAAAGAACTGGCTATAGCTGGCTCGGTTGCGTGTGCGAATGATATTCACGGGGTTGGAGCAGCGCCAGCGCAAATCATCGAGTGGCCAACTGCGCTGGAACTGCGCACCTTCGGCCAACAGCCGACGATCCACCCGCAAGGGACCCAAGCCGACCCGGGCTTCCAGAGGTTGAACCAGCTGGAAACCGAGTTTTCTGATGAAGCCAGGCGTGCTATTGGCATTCGCGACGCCGTGAATAGCTTCGAACCCTAGGTTGGCGGCCGACTCATAGGTGGTTTGAGCGAGCTTCGTGAAAAGGCCCTTGCCCTGGAACGCGGGATGCGTCGCCGTATTGAGCGACAGCAGCATTCGGCGTAGTTGTCCTTCGTAGGAGATCAATGCGGGTACGCATACATAATGAGCGGCAAGCGTATCTCCTTCCCAGGCGTCGAATCCAACAGCGTTCCCCGCAGGATTGGCGGTATAGAGCCACCGCAGCGCATTGACACCAAACTTGGCGGAAGGCGGAAAGCACTGGGCGAATAGCGCCTCATAGCTCTTCAACGAGCCGTCATCGAATTGAATGGGTTTTATTTCCATGTGTCGAGGGCAATGAGCCCAGGCGGCAAGGAGGAATTCGAGGTGCCGGCTGAACGCAGAACCCGTCCTTTTATTCGTGGCAGATTTATGTCTAGGGAGCCGAGAGATTCGGAGTCATATCATGGGCGCATTGGCAGCCGCCTACATCGGCATGAAGCTTAGCACGGTTGGCTACGGCAAGGATCCCGCGAAAACGTATCTGACGCAGCACAACGTATAAGGGCGGGACGGCTCGCATGCCGTTCCGCCCTTAAGCTTGGTCGCCCTGTGGATTACGATACCCTAGCCACCGTGCGTCGCATCTCGTGAATACGACTTTCCGCCATCTGATATTCACCATTGGTAAGCAGCGCCTGTCTTTCGACATCATCTGCAAATGCCAGCGTATGGTTCCGATCGACACTGTGTATGTAGTCGCCGATGTACATGTTTTCCGCGAGGCTTGCCCAGTCCGCATTATGTTCGCGGAAGAGCTGCAGGGTCAGATAATAATCTTCCATGTATTTCTGGTCGTCATGGTAGACGACCTTGCTGAAGTCCAGCTGGGCTACATCGAGCATGAAGCTGTGCAGCGGGGCATGGTTGACGCTGAGAAAGTCGGCGTATGTGTAGCCGTACTCGAATGCGCGCTCGCGCTTGAGGAATCCGCCCGTCTTGCTATTGAAAGCGGTGGAATAAACCCGGCCAAACGCGATCGCTTTGCCCGTCGTCGCCAGCCGGCGGATGAGCCATTCGTATGCATGGGGCATCAGGAGATCGTCGTAATCCAGAAACGCGGCGTAGCGCGTCTGGACCTTTCTCAACGATTCGTTGAGCATCTTCGAACGCAGATCGCCATGGCCGGTGTCGGACTGGTAGGGCACGACTACGGCCGGGGCCAATAGCACTGCGCTCATCTCCGCTAGCAATGCATCGAGCCGCGACCGCAAGGTTTCGTCCAGGTCCTGTGCCGCGATCATCGGCGTCACGACGCAGTTGCGCATGGCAGCCAGGCAATACAGGGCGTTGCGCAACTCTTCGAAGTCGGCGTGAGGATGG
>Ga0180219_1002597_pt1 | contig 10663 bp, 12 predicted proteins | sample eDN3rd30CBELigMG_FD_151338 | JGI IMG/M metagenome (GOLD analysis project Ga0180219, IMG submission 151338) | Enriched Miracle-Growth compost microbial communities from Emeryville, California, USA - eDNA 3rd pass 30_C BE-Lig MG (version 2)... ... | reverse complement strand
GCAGACCGGCCAGCACCGCGCCGCGCAAATCGCCCATGCCGCCAATCGCCATGATCGCCATCGCTTTCAGGCCAAAGGTCAGCCCGATTTCCGGCGATGCGGCATCGCTGCGCAAAGCCAGCATAAGACCGGCCACTGCCGCGAGGGCCGATGAAATGAAGAATACCGATTGCTTGACTCGCAGCACATTGATACCCAGCAGTGCCGCTGATGTGGGCGCTTCGGCCAGGGCGCGTATTTGGCGCCCCAGCTTCATGCGATGAATGAGCACATGCAGACCGGCCATGAGTACCAGCGTTACCGCCAGCACCATGAGCTGCAGATTGAGAAAGTGAACCCCGGCAATGGAAAAGGTCTTTGATAGCCAGCCCGTTTGTTGCGGCAGGGGCACTTGTTCGGTACCCCAGACCTTGTGGGTCAGGTCGGTAATGACCAGGCCCAACGCCAGCGAACTAAGCGCCGCCGTAATGCGTGAGTCGGCGCTTTGAAAGCGTCGAAACGCCACGAACTCGGTGAACAGGCCGAGCAGGCCACCCACAAGGAAGGCGAACACGAACGCCCACCCCACAGGCAAGTGCTGCAACGTGACCAACCCGACAAACCCACCCAGCATGAAAACCTCGGGGTGTGTGAAGTTGAGCTTGTCGAGCACGCCCACCACCAGCGTAAAACCAATGGCCACCAGTGCATACATTGCACCGCTAACCAAGCCGTTCAAGATCTGGCCTGCCAGCATGCCGGGCTCCTTTCAGATCAGGTCGATGCGGTTGAAGTCGACGCAGCCCGCTTCATGGCCTGCAAGCCGGGCAACACCTCTTTGGCAAACAATTCCATATTGCGACGTGTCAGCTCTTCCGACAAGGTGCCGAAATGCATCATGGTCAGCAAGTTGTCGAAGTGCATGTCATGCCAGTGCGACTCGAGCTGCTGGCGCACCGTGGCAGGGCTGCCGCACACAATCATACCCATGTCGATGGCCATTTCAATGGTCAGCGACTGCGACAGGGTGGCTTTGGCGGCCATCATGCGCTTGAGCGAATCGCGCGAGCTGTAACCCGGTGGCAACAGCATTTCAAACGGCATCTTCAGCAGACGGTTGCGGAATAGTTCGAAGGGCTCGCGCGCATCATTGATGGCCTGGGCGTCCGTATCGGCAACATAAACCGGCACGGCCCAGCCCAACTGGCTGTCGGCCGCTTCATAGCCAAAGCCCTCGGCCGTGTCGCGATACGACTGCAAGTACTTTTGCACCGTCTTGGATGGGCTGAAGGTTTGCAGATACGTATAGCGATGATCGGGATGAGCCGCCCAGTCGATGGTTTCTTTACTGCCTTGCGACGGCACCCAGATGGGCGGATGCGGGTTCTGGAAAGGCCGCGGCCACAGGTTGACGTAGTCAACGTTGTAATGCTTGCCGCTAAACGAGGTCGGACCAGGTTGCGTCCAGGCCTGAACGATCAGGTCGTGGGCTTCGTGAAAGCGCTCGTGCGAAATGGTGGGATTCAGGCCAAAGGTGTGATATTCGGCCCCAATACCGCGCACAAAGCCGGCAATCAGGCGGCCGCCGGTAATGACGTCGAGCATGGCGTACTCTTCGGCCACCGTCATGGGGTGTTCGCGCAGGGGCAAGGCACTGCCCAAAATGGCAATTTTCACGCGCTGCGTGCGGCGAGCCAGTGCAGCCGCCATGACCACCGGCGACGGCATCAGGCCATACGCGGTCTGGTGGTGTTCGTTGACCGCTACGCCGTCAAACCCCAGCGTCTCGGCATATTCCATTTCGTCAAGATAACGGTTGTACAACTTATGACCCTTGACCGGATCGTAATGCTTGTTGGGCAGCTTCATCCATACGGTTTCGTGCTCTTTGGTGGCTTCGAAATCGAGGTCGGCATACGCCATCAGGTGAAAGAGAATGACATTCATGACTGGTTAACCCCTTCAATAAATTGCTTTACAGATGCGCTGAATTCGGCCGGGAACTCGACCTGGGGCAAGTGCCCGCATTGCGCGAAAACCTGCAAGGAGGCTTGCGGCAGCTGCTTTTGCAACGCCTCGCCGACCGGCAGCGGCATGATCTTGTCGTGATCGCCCCAAATGAGCTTGGCGGGCATGGTCAGGCGATGCAGCCACTTGGCCAGGTGAGGATCAAATAATCGCGGTTGCCAGGCCAATCGGGCCACGCTGTGACGATTTTTCAGCACGGCGTCCTGCTCGGCCTCGGTTTGCGGCACGGTAGCGATCACTTTCTCGGCAATGTCCTGGTTGTAGAAAGTATTACGCGCGGCCGTTTCCGGGTTCCACATGAAAATATCTCCCGGCAAAATGCCAGGCACCCGAAAGCCTGCCGTACCTACAAGCGTCAACGACTTGAAGCGACGAGGCTCACGCAGTGCCATTTCCATGGCCAGCCAGCCGCCTAGCGAGCTCCCGACAACATGTACCGAATCGATGTTCATGTCGTCCAGCAGATCCAGATAGAAATAAGCCAGATCGTGCATGTTTTCCAGCCACTCGGGCTCGTCCGACTGACCAAAACCGGGATGCTCGGGCACCAGCAAATCGAAGTCTTGCGCCAGACTCTCCATAAAAGGCTGAATGGCCGATGCGCCGTTGGCGCCATGTAAATACAGCACAGTCGGGCCTTTGCCTCCGCGTCGCATGCGAATTCGGCAGCCATCGACTTGCGGGAAGGTTTCTTCAAACGTCATTGCAGTGAACTCCTGTTCTAATTGACGGAAAGCTCGAGGGCGGCCGCCTGACGGGCGCGACGAGCAAATTCGACGACCTGGGCGGCAACAATATTCAATTGCGCAGCCACGTCGGGGTTATTGATCGAGCCGTCGGCATTGAACGGCTTGAGGCTTGAATTGATGGCGGCGGCGTACGGAGTGGGCCAGCCGCGCAGCGCATGAATGATCGAGCGCAACGTGAACAAGGTCGAACCCATGGCCTGGGCGCCATCGGCACACACAATGCAGCCGACAGCCCGATTGTCAAAATAGGGGCGCGAGTCGGCACGCATGTCTTCGGTGTAATCGATGGCGTTTTTCAACTGCCCCGAAATGGAACCGTGATAACTGGGCGACGAAATTAAAATGCCGTCGGCGGCGCGCAAGGCCTCGATCAGTTTGCGGGCCGGCTCGGAGCGTTCGGCGACACCCGGGTCATAACTGGTCAGGTTCAGGTCGGGGCCTGACAGCATGAGGGTACGCGCCCCCAGTTTGCCGGCCATTTCCAGCGTCGCCGACAACGCCTTCTCCGACGTCGATCCCGCGCGCAAGGTGCCGCCAATTCCGACGATCAGGGGTTGTTCAGCAGTCATAGTCATTCCTTCAGGCGTAAAAAGTCCACGGGCAGCCATCTACGAAATGGCAACCTGGCAATATAGGGGTCAATATTCAGGAAAAAATTGCGCTACGGTTTGGCGTAATGGGATCACAGATCAAATGAAGCGGGCAGTGCACCCCATACGTTGTCTCCTGAGTTTCGTTTTTGACTTGTAACCGGGTTAACCATTAGGCTGAATTCTCACGCCACGCTTGGCAATCCGGATTGAAGTTTTTATAGTCATACTTAAAAATAAGCATGCATTTTTTAAAAATCTTAAAGAGGCCTTACAGCCTTGTCAACGAACATAGGGAAAGTCCTTAAGTGCCTGCAAAGAAAACACCCACCCGGCCAGCCGACGCAAAACAAGATCCTGCAAGCATCCGACCGGAGCAATCCGACCCATTCATCAAGCTGTACGACCTGCCCGGCTACCTGCTGCGTCGCGGCGGGCAATTCATCAATGCCCACTTCGAGGCTGAAATGGGCAAAATGGGGCTGACCGCCAGCCAGTTGGCGGCGTTTCTGGCGGTCAGCATCAAAGAAGGCATGGAGCAGCGCGAGTTGGCGGCCTCGTTGAACTGGGACGAAGCCACGGTGGGCGGCATGGTGCGCCGTCTGGTGGCGCAAGGCTTATTCGAGCGCCGCAGCAGCCCGCGCTCGAAACGCGGCTTGCAAATTTTCATGACCGATAAAGGCAAAGCCCTGTATGCCGCGGCACAACCGCATGTCACGCAAATTCAGGCCAACGTGATGCGCAACCTGGAACCCGAAGAGCAAAAAGAGTTGCTACGATTGCTTAGCAAGCTGATGGGTGAAAACAACTCGTACTACCGCAAGCCCTGAGCTGCGCCACGCAGCCGCATGCAAGGCCAAAGCGGTCTCAACCGACGGCATTTACGGCTTGAGCTGATCGACAAACACCGGCCAGTTGAAGGCGCCGGAAGGGTAACCCACACCTTCCTGAGCCATGAGATCGATGAGCGCATCGTGCACCTGCGCGGTGGCGCTGGCCATGACCGGATCGACACCCACTTCAGACAGGGTTTGCGCCACTTCGCGCATTTCGGCCGCCCGTCGGCGACCGTGCTCTGCCACCCGGCTGATCAGGTAGTCCGGCAGATTTTCCGTCCAGCCCATCGAGGGAAACGTCTCGTCGAGCGACGCCAGCACGGCCTGTTCGGCACCAAAACGGCGCGCCGCCGACAGACACTCTAGCGTGAGCGCCTCGAGGCCCTTGATCATGACGCTGCGGCACATTTTGATGGCCGATGCCACGCCCACGTCTTGCGACACAGCACGGGTGTTCAACCCCAGCGTATTCAGACTTTCGGACAGCGCAGCGGATTGCTTGCCACCCAGCAACATGGGCACCCGCAGCCCGTAAGGTGGAACCGGCGCCATGACAGCGGCTTCGACATAGGCAGCGCCACCGCTCTCGATGGCATCGCGATCGTGGGCCTTTGTGGCCGGCGATACGGAGTTGATATCGAGAAAATACTGGCCCTGATGCATGAGGCGACCCGCATCGAGCGCCACCTGTGCTGCCGACGATGCCGTTACCGCCGAGATGGCGAGATCGGCATTGTCGAGTGCCTGCTCCAACGATGCGGCGAGCGTGACATGGGCGTTGTTGGCACGCTGCTGCATGGCCGCCTGCTCGCTTCCATGTGCCTTAATGTCATAAGCGCAAACCGCTGTCCCCTGTGCCGCCAGACCTGCAGCCAGCAGGGACCCGGCTTCGCCGAAGCCGATCAGCGCAACGCGTTTCAGGGCGGGCGCCTGCATGCCGACCTCTTACTCGGTGTACATGTGGAATGCCGCAGCGCGCTCGGCAATTTTCCAGCCTTCGGGTGTGCGCACCACGCGATCGATGAACTCGCCCGCCACCTGACGCGTATCGGCTTTGCGACCAAACGCTTCGACCTGGACCTGGCGCGACGAACTCCACAACAGCACATAGCTGGTCATATTGGCCGAGTCGGCCGTAATGTCGTACACCACCGACTGCGTCACAAAGTGGCGCGTCAGGCGGTCGGCCGACTTGCTGCGATAAGACTGCAAAATTTGCTCGCGTCCCACCAACGGCTGGCCTCCCGGACGCACCAGTTGTGCGTCGGGCGTAAACAAGTCGACAAAGGCTTCGTAGTCTTGCAGATCGGAAAAATAGGCCGTTCTGGCAGCCAGATCTTTGCAAATGGCCTGAATGGCCAGTACGTCGGCAACTTCTGTCATGCGCTTACTCCTTGATCGTGGCAGGCGTGTCGAGCCAGGCTTCGAAAAGCTGCGTGACTGCCTGGGGTTGTTCCATGGTCGACATGTGCCCCGAGTCTTCGACCGCATGCAAATACACCCATTGAGACGGGACCATGTGACTCATGGTTTCATGACGCGCGTAAGGACTCCAGGCATCTTGACGACCGCAAATGAGATAGGTGGGGCACTTGATGGCACGCAGCACCGGCCCGGCATCGGGGCGACCCAGCAAGGCATCGATTTGCGCGGCAAACTGGTCGGGGGTGCGCCGTTCGATCATTTGCAGAATTTCTTCAAACAAAGGCGAGTGCACACGGTCGGGATGCACCATGCCCGGGGCCCATAGCTTGCCCATTTCACGCATGCCGTGCGCACGCGCATGCGCCAGCAACTTCATGCGCTTCTCGCGTTCTTGCGCACCGGCCTCGCCGGCGGCAATGGGCTCGTAACCCGTGTCGAGCAAAGCCAGACGCCGAACCCGCTCGGGGGCCAGGCGCAACACCTCGAGCGCCACGCGCCCGCCCATTGAGTGGCCGGCCAGCGAAAATGTCTTGAACGGCGCGTCGGCCAGCACTTTGCGGGCCATGCCTTCAATCGAGCTGAGAAGACCGTAGTCGGGCACATAGGCTTCGGCGCGGTGGGCCAGCGCATCGCGCTGCTGGACCCAGACCGCGTCGTCGCACAATAAGCCGGGCAACAAAACCAGCGGTTCTTTATTCATTCAAACTCCTTTGCCATCCCATACCCGCGCGGGAATGGATACATGGCCATCGAACAACCAGCGCGCGGTACGAATGAGTGCGGCGCTTTCGACCTGAACCTGCCCGTTCTCACGCGCGATAGCCACTTCGACGCTAAGCTGTCCGGTCGGGTGCTCGATACCCAACATGGGGTGATTGCCGGAAGGCACGACACCCACACCGTCGCAAACGGTGCCAGGCGTAGCCACCGCCGTGGCCACGCTGACAGCGCCGAGTACACCAATAGACGCATGACAACGGTGCGGAATGAAGCAGCGGGTATTGATGGCACCGCCTTCACGCGGTGCCGACACCAGACACATTTTAGGCACAGTACGGTTGGCCACGTCGCCCAGATTCATGCGTGGCCCGATTTGCAGACGAATGGCCTCAATACGCGTCTTGAGCTCGGTATCGGCATCGAGTTCCTCGCGGTTTTCGTAGCCGGTACGACCCAAATCGGCAGCCCGCATGAGGACCATGGGCATGCCATTATCAATGCACGTCAGCGATACGCCGTTTACCACGTCTTGCAACTGCCCGGTGGGAAACAGCGCGCCACAAGACGAGCCCGCCGTGTCACGAAACTGAATGGGGATGGGTGCAGCCGTTCCGGGTACGCCATCGATACGCTGGTCACCGTCGTAATTGACACGCCCACCCGGGGTGGGCACCGAGGCCACCGCAATTTGGCCTGTGTTGACCATATGAATGGCCACCCGCGTGACATCACCACTGACCGGCACACGACCGGTTTCAATGACATAGGGTCCGACGCCCGCCAGAATGTTGCCGCAGTTCTGGCCGTAATCGACCCGAGCCTCGTTGACGACAACCTGCGCGAACAGGTAATCGATATCGGCATCGGGCCGGGTGGACGGTGAAAGAATGGCCACCTTGCTGGTCAGGGGGTCGGCACCGCCCAGACCATCGATCTGGCGCGGGTCGGGCGACCCCATGACCGCCAACAAGACCTGGTCGCGCAGAGCGGGGGCGGCAGGCAGGTCGGAGGCCATGAAATACGCCCCTTTCGATGTCCCGCCACGCATTTGAACGCAGGGAATACGCGTTTGCATAGCCAGCACCCCTGATAAATTTACAGCTCGTCGAGCGAATCGACGTAACGCAGGCCTTTGGCCTCGAGGCGTTCGCGCATGCCGTAGTAATCGAGCCCCAGTTTGCCGGTAGCCAGCACCTGACGGGTCTTTTCTTCCTTTTCCATGCGGGCAATGGCGGCCTTGGCCACTTCAGGTACAGTTTCACGCGCCACAACGACCACGCCGTCGTCATCGGCCACGATCACGTCGCCAGGGTTGACGGTTTGCTGGGCGCAAGTAACCGGAATGTTCACCGAACCCAGGGTTTCTTTGACCGTGCCCTGAGCCGAAACGGCTTTGGACCACACCGGGAAACCCATTTCTTTCAGTACGCGCACGTCGCGGCAGCCGGCGTCGATAACCAGCCCGAGCACGCCACGTGCAATGAGCGAAGTGGCCAGCAGCTCGCCAAAATAGCCATCATTGCACTCAGACGTGGTTGCCACGACCAGAATGTCGCCCTTCTGGCACTGCTCTACAGCAACGTGCAACATCCAGTTGTCGGACGGCGGCGCCAGAACGGTGATCGCCGAACCGGCGATTTGCGCGCCCGGCCAGATGGGACGCAGGTACGGAGCCAGCATGCCCAGGCGGGCCTGGGCCTCGTGCACCGTGGCAGTACCGGCCTTTTGCAGCAACTGAATGTCGGCCTCATTGGCACGGGGAATATTGCGAACGACTACACCACGTTTCATGCCAGTTCTCCTGTAACCGTAGGCGTCAGGCGCATGTAGCCTTCGGCGTACTCGATATTGCGGGCGGCAGTAATGCCAATATTGCGTTTGGCCTGAACACCACGTTGAAGCGCAACGCGGGTGTAGTACTCCCACAGGTGCTCCTGACCCGCCATGCACTCAATGGCACGACGCTTTTTATCCCAGACGTGGGTGATGTCGAGGAAGGTGTTGGGAATCCATTCGCATTGCTCGGTTTGGTGCGGCTCGAACGCATACACCGGCGGCGCACCCACTACTTTCTGACCGGGGTTGTGGCCTTCGGCCTGCGCAATGACACGTGCTTCCTGGGCAATGTGCATGGCCAACGGATGGTCGAAGTTGTAGGGATCTTTGACCGAATGGCTCAGCACAAACGAAGGTTGCAGTTCACGGTAAACGTCGACCAGACGGAACAACACGTCGTCGCTGATACGCATGGGGTAATCGCCCACATCGAAAAACTCGATCTCGGCGCCCAGGGCATCGGCGGCACGCTGTGCCTCTTCGCGGCGTGCGGTCTTGACCTTTTCAATCGTCATTTCGCCCTTGCGCCACAGTTTGGCCGACTCACCCCGCTCGCCGAACGACAGGCAAACGACTTTCATGCGGTAACCCAGCTCGACGTGGGCGGCAATAGCACCGGCAGAGCGCCAGACAAAGTCGGCAGAGTGCGCGCTGACAACCAGTCCCGTGCGCGCGGTGGTGTTTGATGCAGTCATAACTACCCCCAAATATTCAAATAAATTTTGCTTCGAGCCAGTGTGTCAAAACCGATTCCCGTGAACCAGTGACTTCGGCTCGGCAGCGACGCAATTTGCTTATATTGCAATGACAAAATCCAGCGATCAGTCGTCGCTGTCCAGGCCAATGAGCTGAGCCAGTTGCTCGGGATCGTGCAACAAGTCTTCGCTCTTGCCCTCCCAGCGCGCCTTGCCCCGATCGAGCACAATGGCCCGCTCAGTCAGTTCGAGCGCCAGCTCGGCATGTTGCTCGACCAGCACAATGCCCATGCTCGTGGTCTGATGCAGCTTGCGGAACGCATCGACAAGGCCGTCGACAATAATGGGCGCCAGGCCCTCGAAGGGCTCGTCGAGCAACAACACCTTTGGGTTGCCAATAAGCGCCCGACCAATGGCCAGCATTTGCTGCTCGCCACCCGACAGCTGATTGCCCATATTGCGGCGGCGCTCGGCCAGCCGCGGGAACAGATCGTATACACGATCAAGCGTCCACTCGCCCGGCAGCTGGGCCACGCGCAGGTTTTCGTGCACGGTCAACGAGGGAAAAATTTCACGCTCTTGCGGTACGAGCCCCAACCCGGTTCGGGCGCGCTCGTGGCTACTGACCTTGCTGATGTCGTTACCCAGATAGGCAATGGTGCCCGAGTGTTGGGTCGTCAGACCCAGCAATGTATTGAGCAAGGTCGACTTGCCCACCCCGTTGCGGCCCAATACGCTTAGCGCTTCGCCCTCGCCCAAAGAAAGCGACAAGCCTTCAATGACAACGGTTTCACCATAACCGGCGTGCAAATCCTTGATGTTCAATAACTCAGCCATTGTGGCGCTCTCCCAAATACACAGCGCGCACGCGCGGATCATTGCGCACTTCCTTGACGCTTCCTTCGACCAAAACGGCACCTTCGACCAGCACCGTAATACGCTGGGCGAAGCGGAACACGAGATCCATATCGTGTTCGATGACCAGGGTGGCCACGTCTTGCGGCAAGCGCTCGAGCAGGTCGAACAGGCGATGACCCTCGGTTGAAGGCACCCCGGCGACAGGCTCGTCGAGCAGCAGCACGGCAGGCTTGAGCGCCAGCGCCAAGGCAATTTCAATTAACCGTCGCTGACCATAGGCCAGATCGGAAATGACCTTGCCGGCCAGGTCGAGCAAGCCCAACGACCGCAGCAGCTCAGCTGCCTCATCCATGAGGTCGGGAGACGTCGTAATATTGGAGAACAGACGACCATCGCGGTTCTCGCGCGCGGTAAGCGCAAGGCCAATGTTTTCAGCTACGGTCAGCCGATTGAACAAAGAGTTGATCTGGAACGTGCGCGCCAGACCCAGCTTGACGCGCTTTTCAGGCGCCAGGCCGGTAATGTCTTGGCCGTTAAGCAGAACCTTGCCGCGCGAGGGCTTGAGCAAACCGGTAATTTGGTGCACCAACGTGCTTTTGCCGGCACCATTGGGGCCAATTAGCGCGTGGCGCACGCCCTTTTCAAGCTTCAAGTTGACGTCTTGCGTCACCTTGAGCTGACCGAACTGTTTGCACAGCCCCTGCAATTCGAGTGCAGCAGTCATTTCCCACCCCGCTTTGCGTACCATTTCGCCACAGAACCGGCCAGGCCGTCGGGGGCATAACGCACAATAAGAATAAGCACGACGCCCAGCACCGCCAGCCAATTGGTGGGGTCGAGCGCCGCGGCACGGTCGGACAGCACGACAAACAAAATGGCGCCAAACAATGCACCATAGAGCCGACCCGTACCGCCAAGCGCCAGCATGACAACGACGTTGGCCGACA
>Ga0180219_1002596_pt1 | contig 10666 bp, 6 predicted proteins | sample eDN3rd30CBELigMG_FD_151338 | JGI IMG/M metagenome (GOLD analysis project Ga0180219, IMG submission 151338) | Enriched Miracle-Growth compost microbial communities from Emeryville, California, USA - eDNA 3rd pass 30_C BE-Lig MG (version 2)... ... | reverse complement strand
AAACAGTGCAAGGCAATACCCACTTCCCATATTTTATGGTGCAGGGTTAGACATGACATTCTAATGGATAATATAAAATCTAAAGAAATGAACTTTTTTAAAAAGCTTTTAATTCTGTCTGCAGCAACAATTGCTGTCTCAGGTTGTAAAAAATTGGATATCGCACCTACAGATCGATTCTCTGATCTGACCTTTTGGACCGTAGACGCGAACGTTTACAATGCGCTTAATAATAATTATTCGTTGTTATATAATAGCAATTTATATTTCGATGCGGAAGCGATATCCGACAATGCATATTCGCCTTCTGGCGACCTCAACGTGATTGCCAGTGGTAATGCAACGTCTCAAACGGCCAAGTTTGCTAACGACTGGAATAGCTATTATTCGGCGATCAAATCCTGTAATATATTTTTAGTTAATATAGATAAGAACACGACGTTGCCCGCAGCTACCATTGCTAGACTTAGAGCTGAAACCCGTTTTATACGGGCCTTTGAACATTTTAATTTGACCAAATGGTACGGTGATGTTCCAATCGTTGATCACGATATAACGCCTGAAGAGGCGCAGACAATAGCGCGTTCCCCTCAACCGGAGGTAATGAAGTTTATCATTGATGAATTGGAATCCATTGTGAAAGACCTACCCACTAAAGATGAACTGCCAGCAAACGAAAATGGCCGAATTACAAAGGGCGCTGCTTTAGCATTGGAAGCAAGAGCGTGGTTATACCAAGGTGATCATATGACCGAGGTTGTTGCGATTTGCGAAAAACTGATGAATGAACAAAGCACCTATGGTACATATGGTTTGGAAAGCAGTTACGGTGCCTTGTTTAATGACCCTTTGGTCAATAAAAACACTAATGAAAGCATCCTTTCGTTACAGTACGTGCCCACATTGCGGACCTGGCAAAACTTCTGGGATTTTGCACCGCGCACTGTAGGTGGTCGTGTCAACAGTATGGCACCAACACAGGAGCTTGTAGATGATTATATGATGCTGAACGGGAAAGCTATTGATGAAGCAGGATCCGGATATGACGAAAACAACCCCTATATTAACCGCGATCCAAGATTAACGGCTACTATCGTATATGATCGTTACATTTGGAAAAACGCTGATAACACAACAAAAACGATCTATATTAAACCAGGAACTGACCCGGTACAACCCGGTTTGGACGAATATAGCGCAGGCTCTCAGGCGGCTTCTGCTACCGGTTATTACTGGAGAAAGTATTATGATCCGAGTGCCTTGGCTAATTTTGTATCGGGAAATAACCTGCACCTGATCCGATATGCAGAGATTTTGTTAGACTATGCAGAGGCCAAACAAAGTCTGGGGCAAATGGATGCTTCGGTGTGGGATAAGACAATTGGTGCGCTACGTTTGAGAGCCGGTTTTACAGAGCCAAGTGCCTTGAATTATCCCGGTACAGCCGACATGAGCGATATTATTCGCCGTGAACGAAGGGTTGAGCTGGCGATGGAAGGCTTACGGATCGATGATATTAGAAGATGGAAAACGGCAGAAACGGTCATGAATGGTTATGCGCATGGCGCTCAGTTTTCGTCGGATCAAGCTACCGACAACGGTTATATCAGAACGCAGTTGCGGAAATTTAATCCATCGAGAGATTACCTATGGGCAATTCCGGCGCACGATGCTAGCTTGAATAAAAACCTTGGTCAGAATCCACATTACACCAATTAGATCAATTTAAATACAACGCGTTATGAGAAAAATAATCAAGCTGGCAGGTGTTATGCTGCTGGCACTCGTCATCACCAGTTCCTGTAAAAAGGAAAATAAGCCACTCGATCTTCATCTGAGTCCGGTTGGTTCTTTAATTGCACCTAACGATCATGCTGATATGAAGCTTGATCCTACAAGCTCGGCCAGTGTATTGTTTAAATGGGAAGCTGCATCAACTGAAGATGGCGGCCTTATATTATACGAAGTGGCGTTTGATAAGGAAAATGGTGATTTCAGCAACCCGGTTTATAAAGTGCTATCTGATGGTGCAGGAGTGCAGAAACAACTTACATTGACACATAAAGATTTGAACAAGATCGCTAATTCGGCCGGCATCCCATCGTCAAGTTCAGGGAAACTGAAGTGGACAGTGATTGCATCAAAAAGCACGCATGCTGAACCAGCAGGTACTTCGCGAACCCTTCAACTGGAAAGACCGGCCGGTTTTGCAGAAAATCCTACCGAACTGTATATCACAGGTTCTGCAACGGAAGGAGGCACTGACCTGAGCAAGGCACTTAAGTTTAAGAAATCGGAAGATGGTGTTTTTGAAATTTATACCTCATTAAAAGCTGGGGATTATGTACTGACCGATAAAAATACCGACGGTGGTAGAACCTATTACATCGATAATGGCATCCTTAAAGAAGGCAATAATCCTATTACGGTAAGTGGTGCAGAGCAAGTTTATCGTTTAAATTTTGATTTTACTTCGGCAACTGCCAAATCGTTAGAAATTGAATCTATTGGCCTGTATATGTCTGCTTATGGTAAAGAAATCGGCACGCTGAATTATATCGGCAATGGTACTTTTGAGGCTTCGGATATAGCAGTTGAATTTTATCAGTTTGATTGGGGACGTGATGAGCGTTATAAGTTTGTTTTTCATACGGCGACCGCTGACGAATATATGGGCAGCGTGAACGTCAATAATGACCCACCAGCAGGAAAGCCAGCTTCTTATTTTTACTTGGTTCCCGTCAGTAATGCGCAATGGGATAATACCTATAAATTTGATCCTTCAGCAGACAAAAAACATGTAAAAGTCGATGTGATGCTGCATTCAGATGCTTATACACACAAAATAACGGTTTTATAGACCCTAAATCAAGCACGCGTAGTTTGTATGCGTGCTATTAAAGTACATTTATTATGAAAAGGATTCTATTGGGGTTGGTGATGGGTACGACTATATTGGCCTCATCATGCGGAAAAGATCAGGCAGTAACACCAGGTACCGGTGGTGGCACCGAGCCGCCGATAGACCCACCTGTAACAAAGAGCTATCTTGATCTGGCGACAGAAACCCGCAGCTTTGTTACCAACAATTTGTTGACTTCCAACTTCAGTTATCGGGCCAACACCACATCACATGTCAACAACTGTTATGAATGGTATAATGTCAGTCAGATTTACGCTGATGCTGCATTGGTAGCTAGGGGAGAAACGTCTGCCTTGTCTTACATGAATAAAACTTTCCTATTTATGGAAAACTTCTGGGACAAGACAGATCTACGTGGGGGATATTTTGCTTCAGTCAATCTGGATGGAACGGGTGCTGGCGGTGATAAGTTTGTTGATGACAACGGCCTGACTGGGATGGTGTACTTAGAAGCTTATGAAATGACCGAAGGTGCAAACAAAGCGGCCTATTTAGCAAAGGCTAAAGCTTGTGCCGATTGGTTGATTAACAGTGGCTTATGGGATAGTACGTACGGTGGTGGTTTCTGGTGGAATACCTCAAAACCAGACAAACCCACGCAGTCCAATGGTTTGGCTATGCAGCTTTTTTCAAAATTATATACCATTACAGGCGATACTACGTACCTGGAATGGGCAACTAAAGTAAACAACTGGCTGAAAAACAATATGTTTGATTCAGCAAGTAACTTATATATTTGGAAAATGGATGGCGTAGGTGTGGGGACCAAACATGATGAAAAATTTACTTATGATAATGCCATTATGTTAGAGGCCGACATTTTGTATGGCGAGGCAACGAAAGATGCTTCTTACTTGTCTCGAGCACAGGCAATCGGTAATGCGATGAATGTTGTGTTGTGGAACCCGCAATACAAAGGGTATATTTTCAATACCGACCCAACGCAGACGCGCGTAAATCCGGCTTGGTGTGGTTGGGGCACGCAGGCCATGATCAAGTTATACGAGCAAGATAAAAATGAGAAGTGGCTTACCTATGCGCGTAATAATATTGACGCCTTAAATAAAGCAACAAGAGATGCAGACACCCATGCTTATTGTTATTTTGCCGGATTCTTGGGCAACGATCGATCACTTGAGATAGAGGGGGTTGATCAGGCTTGGATGCAGCGAATACAGGCCATGATGGCCAAATATGAAAACTGATTTAGTAAGTCCCATCTACTTGATTGGACGAAATTTATTTAAAGATGAACGTAAAATATACTTCCATTGCTGTTTTGTTAACTATGCTACTGGCCGGCTGCAGCACCAAGCGCGAGAGTGTTTTGAAATATGTTGATCCCAATATCGGCACCGCACACAGTCGCTGGTTTTTCTATACCCCGGCCGCTGTACCGTACGGTATGGCTAAATTGGCGCCATCAACTAACGGGCATTATGGCAATCCATCCGGCTGGGAGGCCGTTGGCTATGATACACGCCAGAACTCCATTGAGGGATTCGTGCATTTTCATGAATGGCAGGTAGGCGGCGTGAGCTACATGCCAACAACTGGCGCAATCATTACGCAGCCAGGAGATTTAGAACGAAAAAACCCCGGTTACCGATCAAATTTTGACAGAAAGAATGAGGTTGCTGAACCGGGCTATTACAAGGTATTGCTTGACGATTACCACATTACTGCTGAACTTACGGCTACCAAAAGAGTTGGCTTCCAACGCTATACATTTCCCAAAAATGAGCAGTCACATATTATTCTTGATATTGGTAATAAGCAGGGTGAAAGTGATGTGGTTACAGATGCCAGCATCAAAATGCTCGATGATACACATTTTGAGGGATTTGTGATTACTTATCCAAAATATGTAAAAATTTATGATCCGAACGGTGAGGTAGCGATGTTTTTCTACGGCGAGATGAGTAAAAAGCCAGCCAGTATAGCGGCTTTTACTGCTGACCATATCGTTAACAACAGTAATCATGCGCGTGGTAAAGGTGCCGGACTGGTTTTAAATTATCAAACAGCAGATCAGGAAACGATTGAAGTGAAAACGGGCCTATCTTACACATCAACAGCCAATGCCAAACAAAACTTTATAGCTGAAGCGAATGGCTTATCTTTCGACCAAGCGAAAATACAGGCACAGCATACCTGGCAACAAGAGTTAGAGAAAATAGCAATCGAAGACCCCGATACACTCAATAAAACCAAATTTTATACAGGCCTTTTTCATGCGCTGTTAGGTAGGGGTATAGCGAGTGATGTAAATGGCGCTTATCCTAAACATGGAGGACAAATTGGTCAATTACCCGCACAAACGGACCAGCAACTTAAAGCTGAATTTATCAATACTGATGCTATTTGGGGAGGGTTTTGGAACATCACGCAACTGTGGTCATTAGCTTATCCTGAATGGTATGGCAGCTTCGTTAACACGCAGCTCCAGCTTTATAAAGATAAAGGATGGTTCGGTGATGGAATCGCTAATAGTGAGTATGTGTCTGGAGTAGGTACCAATTTTGTGGGCCTTGCTGTAGCTGCTGCCTATCAGGTAGGTATTCGAAACTATGATGTAAATTTGGCTTACGAGGCGGTAAAAGCCAATGAACTCGGCTACAAAAATCGCCCTGTTGGCTCGGGCAAATTAGATACCAAAGCATTTATCAATTATGGTTACGTGCCGTTCTTTAACCAAACAGGGCGGGATTTTGTTACTGATTCTATCGGTTCGAACTTTGCCGGTTCCCATACGTTGGAATATAGTTATAGCGCGTTCGCTGCCGCACAGATGGCTAAATCCATGGGTAGAGAGGCTGATTATCATCGATTCATCGAATTATCAAATGGTTGGAGAAAAATATTCAACCCACAAAACAAATTAATACAGCCAAAAAGAGCCGACGGTCATTTTATTGAAAACTTTGATCCTTATCAACCATGGAGGGGCTTTCAGGAGGGAAATTCGATGCAATATACCTTTTATGTACCCCAAAACCCTGGAGGTTTGGTGGAAGCAATGGGTAAAGAAAACTTCAATAAACGATTGGACAGCATCTTTACAGTTTCGGAAGAACTAGGCTTTGGCGGCGGTAAAACCATTGATGCTTTTGCGGGTATTAACTCGATCTACAACCACGGCAATCAGCCAAATTTGCATATTAGTTGGCTTTTCAATTTCTCCGGTAAGCCTTGGTTAACTCAAAAGTGGTCAAGGCTGATCGGACAAAAATTTTATGGTACGGAGCCGATACATGGTTATGGCTATGGGCAGGATGAGGACCAGGGCCAACTGGGATCTTGGTATGTTATCAATGCGCTGGGGTTATTTGATGTAAAAGGCTTCACAGATCAGCGGCCCATCATTGAACTGGGTAGCCCATTGTTTGCCAAAGCAACCATCACCCTTGGTAACGGCAAAACGCTCAGCGTCGAAACTAAAAATAATTCTACGGAGAACATGTATGTTCAGTCTGCTGAATTTAACGGCCAGCCATTGAATAACTGTTGGCTTTATCGGGATGAATTGATGGAAGGGGGTAGACTTGTTTTCGTGATGGGAAGCAGGCCAAACACTGCCTGGGGAACGGAAGTGCCACCACCGTCAGCACAGTAAGCTTTTGCCCTGGCGTACAACGGGAGATATAGCGGATATAGGTTTTATGATTTCATTATTGGAAACTTTATGCATTTAACAAATTTTAGGATGAAGCAATTAAGGGTTGTAGCTTTTATATCGATGGCTATGGTTCTGTACCCGCAATTTTTATCAGCCCAAAAAAAAATGGCAGCAACGTATCGGCAGCGGGCTGAAAGTATCTATCAAACCGTCTGGAAATGTTACCGTGTACAAGGGCAACAGGGCCTTTTCTCCGAAAATTACCCGCGCGGAAAAAGCGATTCTTTGAATTATTTTCAGGGAGAAGCGGTAAAGGAAAAAGAAGTAAGTTTCTTATGGCCTTTCTCCGGTGTTTTTTCCTCCACTAACGCCCTCATGAGAATACCAACGTTAAAAGCGAAATATAAATCTTATCAAGATAGCTTGGTAATAGGCATGGAACAATATCGCGATACCGTTCGGAAGCCTTTTGGTTATCAGGCCTATCCCGTCAAGTTTGAAAAGGCTGATCGGTATTACGACGATAATGGTTTGGTGGGTATCGATTATATGGAGGCTTATTTTAATACTAAAAATCCTTTGTATTTAACGCGGGCTAAAGAAGTGTTTGAGTTCATTCTCAGTGGATGGAACGATGATGTTGGCGGCGGCGTAACCTGGCTAGAAGGCCATAACGACCAAAAGCCCGCCTGTAGTAATGGCATGGCCACCTTAACGGCATTAAAAATATATCAGGGCAATCATGATCAGTACTATCTAGAACAGGGTAAAAGATTTTATCATTGGATGTATCATACCCTGCGTGATCATACTACTGGTATCGTTAGCAATGATGTAAAGCTTGATGGCGTGCAAAATAGCACCTTCTGGACTTATAACACGGGATCATTGATTGAAGCCGCGGTATTGCTGTATCACTTTACTGGCGAACACCAGTATTTACAACAGGCAGAAGCGTTAGCCTCGGCGAGTTATATGTACTTTAAAACAACGCCACATGATCAGCGCTTTGTTTTGCACATCGATCTGCCCTGGTTTGTAACCGTGCTGTTTAGAGGCTACGAAGCCTTGTATAGAGTGGATGGAAATAAAAAGTATATAGCTGCCATCGAACACGACCTGAACATTGCCTGGAAAACATCGAAAGATAAATTTGGTTTACTAACTCACAGCTGGCTGCCTGAACCTGATGAATTAGCAAAACCTAAATGGCTGTTGGACGAAGCCTGTATCGCAGAACTTTATGCGCGATTAAGTATGTTACAGGAAAGTATATGAGTCTTTAGAGGGAGGGTAAAATCCTCTTTCGCAAAAGCTTTTGAAAAATTATTTTATCCTTGTATATATGTATGTACATAAAAATAAAATCTAATAGAACACAACAAAATAATATTATACACATCATTTTTTATGGAAACAAGTTTGAACGCTTTGAAAAACAGTAAGGTTGAAATGAAATGGAGAAGAGGGGTGCAGCCCATTATGCCTGATCAAATGAGTAAGAGAGCAACGGATCAGTACGATATATACCCTTATCATGGCTTGGGGGGAAATAAAATATATCGTGGCTATGGATCTTTGGCTAAGTGGATGGTAGAACAAAAAACCGTGGTAATAGATGGTTACGTGGGCGTTTTTTGGAACCACGTACAAGCCCAATTACAAAGTATATTCGACAAGGAAAATGTTTCTGTAAATTGGGTTTTGATGACGAATCTACTTAAGCCGTCAGCTGCCATTGAGGAAATGGTTCAACCCTTTCTTGGCGCTCAAGATGCGGTTTGGGGGAGAAAATGTAACCTGACGCTCAGCGATTTTTTTGAGCTCAATCAATCTCCAGAACCCATTCATACCCATGAAATTAATATCGTAATCGGAACAGGTGCCGCATTGCTTGGTTGGCAGGCACCCATTGTTTACCTAGATCTACCCAAGAATGAATTGCAATTGCGTATGCGCGCAGGTGCTACTGGCAATTTGGGCACTCAAAAGGTAGATACGGCTACCAACATGTATAAACGTTTTTATTTTGTGGATTGGGTCGTATTAAATGCGCATAAAAAAGCGATTAGCAATGATGTAGCTGTTTTAGCCGATAGCCAATGGAAAGATACACTTCACTGGGCTTTTGCTCAGGATATCAAGATGGCATTACAGCAGATGAGCCAGAGTGTATTTAGGGTGAGGCCTTGGTTTGAGCCGGGTGCTTGGGGCGGACAATGGATGAAAGAACGAATTCCTGGTCTAAGTCAAGACCATGTGAACTTAGCATGGTCTTTTGAAATGATCGTTCCCGAAAACGGACTGGTATTTGAAAGCGATGGGGCATTGTTGGAAATATCGTTTGATTTCCTCATGTTCCAACAACATGAAGCTGTTCTTGGAAAACATGCCTCGCTATTTGGTTATGAATTTCCCATTCGGTTTGACTTCCTCGATACCTGGGATGGGGGAAACTTGTCTATTCAATGTCATCCATCTCTTCCTTATATCCGGGAGCACTTTGGTGAAACGATCACCCAAGATGAAACGTATTATATGCTGGATTGCCAGTCCGGAGCCGAAGTATACCTCGGTTTCCAAGAAGATATTAACCCTGCGGCATTTAAATACATTTTAGAAGAAAGCCAAACGCAGAAGAAAGAAGTTGCGATTGACCAATATGTTCAAGTACATCAAGCCGAGAAGCATGAGCTATTTTTGATCCCGAATGGCACGGTGCATAGTGCAGGTGCTGGAAGCCTCGTATTGGAAATAAGTGCCACGCCTTATATTTTCACCTTTAAAATGTACGATTGGTTACGGTTAGACTTAAATGGCGAGCCACGGGCAATCAATATTGAACACGCCTTTAAGAATTTAAATTTTGAACGGAAAGGTGATCGTGTTAAGGAAGAATTGATTTCCAAACCGCACCTTGTAAAAGCGGGTCAAGATTGGCAGATTGTCCATTTACCCACGCACCAACAGCATTTCTATGATATCGAACGTTTAGAATTCGATACATACATAGAGGTGGATACTGCAGATACCGTTCATATTTTAATGCTGGTTGAAGGAACATCCGTTGATGTACAGACTGCCGACGGAACTGCTGCCCATTTTCATTACGCAGAGACGTTCGTCATCCCAGCGGCCGCACAACGTTATACCTTGACGAATACGGGCAATGGAAGAGCGAAAGTCATCAAAGCCTTCGTGAAGGAAGATGCAGAAAAGTTAATCAAATAGGCAAATGAAACAACATGAATCAAAACAATAAAACAATTAGCTTGACTACCGTTACCATTGTTGCATCTTTGGGCGGTTTCCTTTTTGGCTTTGATATGGCTGTTATCTCCGGTATTTTGCCCTTAGTAGAAAAGCAGTTTTCATTAACCCCTGCTCAAGAAGGTTGGTTCGTCTCTTCGGCACTCTTGGGGTGTATTATGGGGGTTGCTTTTTCGGGTGAACTGAGCGATCGCTTCGGGCGAAAAAAATTGCTTCTTGCATCGGCCATACTTTTTCTTTTCTCAGCAGCTGGTTGTGCGTTTATGCCTTCGCTTTTTTGGGTGCTTGCTGCACGGATTTTAGGTGGTGTAGGCATTGGCATTGCATCCAACGTCGTTCCGTTGTATATTTCTGAAATTGCGCCAACGGCTATTCGCGGCCGCTTGGTTACCTATTACCAATTTGCTGTCACACTGGGTATTCTTATTGCTTATCTAAGCAATGCGGCTATTGTGCACTATAACCAGGCCCTGGGCACCTTACCGGGTGTTTTTCATGATGCTGCTTGGCGGGCTATGTTTAGTGTGGGCATCCTACCTGCTCTATGCTTTTTGCTTGGCCTATTTTTAGTGCCCGAAAGTCCACGTTGGCTTATCCAAATAGGGAAACAGGCTGAAGGAACGGCTATCTTGAACCGAATCAAACATCGGTATCATCGTGCTGTAGAAGCATCGGTATCCGAGCGGCCGCAACGTCAAGGGTCTTATAAAGAGCTGTTGGCACCGCATATGCGGAAACCCTTGCTCATTGGTATATTATTACCCCTGTTTTCCCAATTTTGCGGTATCAATGCCATCATCTATTATGGCCCTACCATACTCAGCAATGCGGGTATCTCATTAAGTAATTCACTT
>Ga0180219_1002594_pt1 | contig 10670 bp, 7 predicted proteins | sample eDN3rd30CBELigMG_FD_151338 | JGI IMG/M metagenome (GOLD analysis project Ga0180219, IMG submission 151338) | Enriched Miracle-Growth compost microbial communities from Emeryville, California, USA - eDNA 3rd pass 30_C BE-Lig MG (version 2)... ... | reverse complement strand
GTTCAGCGGCGTCGGCCTGCAAGCGGCGACCGGCGCGGTGAAGCCGTTCGCCTCTGGCGGCGTCATCGGCACGCCGACTTACTTTCCGCTGTCGGCGGGTGGGCTCGGCCTTGCCGGCGAGGCGGGGCCGGAGGCGATCCTGCCGCTGGCGCGCGGCCCGGACGGCCGCCTCGGCGTCAGCGCCAATGGCGGCGGCGGTGCGGCGAGCGTTGTCGTGCAGATCGCGACGCCCGATCCGGGCAGCTTCCGCCGCTCCGAAGCCTATCTCACCGGCCAGATCGCGCGTGCGGTGGCGCGCGGCCAGCGCAGCCTGTGAACGAGGATCGCCGATGTCCGTCTTTCACGAAGTACTGTTCCCGCTCGACATCGCGTTGCGCAGCGCCGGCGGGCCGGAGCGCCGCACCGATGTCGTGACGCTCGGTTCGGGCCGCGAGGAGCGCAATGCGCGCTGGGCGCATTCGCGCCGCCGCTACGACGCCGGCTACGGCGTCAAGACGCTCGACGCACTGTCGGCGGTCGTCGCGTTCTTCGAGGAGCGGCGCGGCCGCCTGCACGGCTTCCGCTGGCGCGACCGGCTCGATCATTGCTCGGCCGCGCCGGGGGCGGCGGCGGGCGCCACGGATCAGGTGATCGGCACCGGCGACGGTCAGACCGCCGCCTTCCAGCTCGGCAAGACCTACGGCGCCACCTATGCGCCGTATCGCCGGCCGATCGTCAAGCCGGTCGGCGGCAGCATCCGCGTCGCCGTCGGCGGGGTCGAGGCGGGGGCGGATGCCTTCACCTGCGATGCGGCAAGCGGCCTCGTCACTTTCGCGCCGGGATATGTTCCCGCGATGGGCGCCGTGGTGACGGCGGGCTTCCTGTTCGACGTGCCGGTGCGCTTCGACACCGACTATCTGGAAATCGACCTGGCGGCGTTCTCCGCCGGCGCCATTCCGAAAATCCCGCTGATCGAAATCCGGCCGTGACGGGCGCCGGGGCGGCGTCATATCGCTGGCAATCGAAAGGGATGTTGCTAGGCTCTCGCGGGTTCGTTTGCTGATCGACAAAAAATAACGACCCAAAAAATAACGACCTGAGAGAGGAAATCATGCAAGCTTCGCGTGCGATATCGAGAAGCGTTTCTTCAGCCGTCCTGACGCTTGGCCTGATGCTCGGTTTGCCGTCCGCCGATGCACAGACCTATCCGAACCGTCCGATCAATCTCATCATCCCGTTCGCGCCCGGCGGTCTGTCGGACGTGCCGGCGCGCGTTCTCGCCACCGTGATGCAGGAGCAGACCGGCGCGATATTCGTGTCCGAGAACAAGACCGGCGCCTCCGGCGTCATCGGCGCGACCTATGTCTGGCGCGCGGCGCCGGACGGCTACACCGTCCTCGTCAATTCGTTGGGCGACGTGGTGAACCGGCATTATCTCAAAGTGCCTTACGATCCGATCAAGGACTTCACGCTGATCGGCAGGGCGACCAGCGGCCCGCCGCTGGTGCTGGTGGTCAAGGCCGACCTGCCTTACAAATCGGTCAAGGAACTGCTCGACGATGCAAAAGCCAATCCCAACAAGATCAGCTTTGCGACGTCCGGCCCCGCGACGCTGCCGGTGATCTCGCTGACGCAGCTCAACCATATCGCCGGCACCAAGATCGTCGACGTGCCGTATCGCGGCACCGGCGAAGCGGCAAACGCCGTGGTCGGCGGCGCGGTGCAGGCGACCTTCACCTTCTACACATCGGCCAAGCCGTTGACGGATGCCGGCAAGGTGCGGCCGCTGGCGATCGCCGGCGCGCAGCGCATTCCGGGATGGCCCGACGTGCCGACGATGAAGGAACTGGGTTACGACAACTTCGAGCACAGCGGCTTCGTCGGGCTGGCCGGGCCGCCGAACATGCCGAAGGAGGCCGTGGCGTTTCTCAACAAGGCGATGAACAACGCCATCCACTCCGATCTGTTCAAATCGCGGATGGGTGCGCTCGGCATGACCGTGCCCGACGCCAAGACCAACACGCCGGAGAACTACCAGGCGTTCATGACGGCGGAAAACGAGCGGCAGGCGGCGCTCGCCAGGCTCTCCGGCCATAATCCGCTGGCGCCGAAATAGACGCCAACGTTTCTCCACAACGTCCCGTCCATCGATGATCGGCGTCAGCGGCCAACCGCTGGCGCCGATTGCTTTTAGAAGGTGTGCGATGCGCATTATTCCCGAGGACCTGCAACAGCGGCTCGATAGCGGCGTCACCACGCTATGCCGCTGCTGGCGCCTCATGCGCCGCGACGGCATCGTGCAGGGCTTCACCGATCACGACGAGGACGTGCCGCTCGACGACATCGTGTGCCGCGCCGGCACCGGGCTCACCGCCTCGGAGGCGACGCAGCAACTCGGCCTTGCCGTCGGCGGGTCGGAGATTTCCGGCGCGCTGTCGGATGCCTCGCTGAGCGAGGACGACCTTGCCGCCGGCCGCTACGATGCCGCTTCGGTCGAGGTCTGGCTCGTCGACTGGAGCGCGCCGCATCTGCGCATGCTCCTGGCGCGCGGCGTGCTCGGCGAGATCCGCCGCGACGGGCTGGCGTTCACCGCCGAACTGCGCGGCTTGAGTCATCGTCTTGCCGAGGAGAGCGGCCGCCTGTTCACCGCCACCTGCGCCGCCGATCTCGGCGACAGTCGCTGCGGCATCGACCTCGACCGTCCGGCGTTCCTCGGCAGCGGCACGGTGGCGGCGCTCGTCGCCACGTCGGCCTTCACCGCTTCGGGACTGTCGGGCTTTGTCGACGGCTGGTTCACCGGCGGGCGGCTGACCTTCGAGCGCGGCGCCAATGCCGGCCTCTCGGTGGAGGTGAAGACGCATCGGCTTGATGACGGTGTCGCCACGCTGACGCTGTGGCAGACGATGCCCTTTCCGCTTGCCGCCGCCGACGCCTTCACCGTCACCGCCGGCTGCGACAAGCGTTTCCAGACCTGCGTAACGCGGTTTTCCAACGCCGCCAATTTTCGCGGCTTCCCGCACATCCCCGGTAACGATTTCGTCGTGCGCTATCCGGTGCAGGGCGAGCCCGGCAACGACGGCGGCAGCCTGCGCCGATAGTCCGCGCCCCGCTTCCGAAAAAGAGACAATCATGATTTCACGCCAGCGCATCGTCCGCGAGGCGCGTGCCTGGATCGGCACGCCGTATCGGCATCAGGCGTCGCTCATTCATGTCGGCTGCGACTGCCTCGGCCTGGTGCGCGGCGTCTGGCGCGGCGTTCTCGGCGATGAGCCGGAGACGCCGCCGCCTTACGCGCCGGACTGGGCGGAGGCGGCCGGCCGCGAGACGCTGGCGGAGGCCGCCGCGCGTCACCTGGTGCGCATCTCCGTCGATGCCTGCGGGGCGGGCGACGTCGTGCTGCTGCGCTGGCGCGCGCAATTGCCGGCCAAGCACGCCGCGATCCTCACCGGCGAGGGCACCATGGTGCATGCGCATCAGGGCGCCGCCGTCGCCGAAGTGGCGCTGACGCCGTGGTGGCGGCGGCATATCGCCTATGCATTTTCCTTTCCGGGAGTCGGCTGATGGCCTCGGTGGTATTTTCTGTTGCCGGCGGCGCGCTCGGTGGTGCGCTGTTCGGTCCGGTCGGCGCGATGGTCGGGCGGCTCGGCGGCGCGCTCGTCGGCAGCGCCGTCGATCGCGCGCTGTTCTCGACCAGCCAGTCGGTGTCGCGGAGCGCGGAAGGGCCGCGGCTCACCGACCTCGACGTGATGACCTCGACGGAAGGCGCGCCGATCCCGCGCGTCTATGGCCGCGTGCGGCTGGCCGGGCAGGTGATCTGGGCGACGCGCTTCCAGGAGGTGGTGACGGTGAACACCGAGACCACCGAAAGCGGCGGGGGCGGTGGTGGCAAGGGCGGCGGCGGTGGCGGCGGCGGGACGACCGTCACCACGACGACCACGACCTACAGCTATTTCGCCAATTTCGCCGTCGGCCTCAGCGAGGGGCCGATCGGCGGCGTGCTGCGCGTCTGGGCCGACGGCAAGCTGCTCGACCTGGCGGGCATCGCGATGCGTGTGCATCGCGGCAGCGAAGACCAGATGCCGGACCCGCTGATCGTCGCCAAGGACGGCGCGGTGCCGGCCTATCGCGGTCTCGCTTATGTGGTGTTCGAGCAGTTGCCGCTTGCCAATTTCGGCAACCGCATCCCGCAACTGTCGTTCGAGATCGTGCGCCCGGTCGATGCGCTCGAACGGATGACGCGCGCGGTGACGCTGATCCCCGGCTCGACCGAGTTCGGCTACGATCCGCAAACCGTGGTGCAGGTCGTCGGGCCGGGACGCTCGGCGCCGGAGAACCGGCACGTCACCAGCGCGCGCGCCGATGTCGTCGCCTCGCTCGATGAATTGCAGGCGGTGTGCCCGAACCTCGAGCGCGTCGCTATCGTCGTCACCTGGTTCGGCACCGATCTGCGCGCCGGTGTGTGCGATGTCGTGCCGTCGATCGACAATCGCGAGAAAGAGACCCATGGCGGCACCTGGTCGGTTGACGGCGTTACCCGTGCCGAGGCGCGGCTCGTCTCGCAGCTCGACGGCCGCCCGTCCTATGGCGGCTCGCCCTCCGACGACAGCGTGCGCCATCTCATCGCCGAACTGAAGGCGCGCGGCCTGAAGGTGACGCTCTATCCGTTCGTGATGATGGATATCCCGCCGGGCAACAGCCGCGCCGATCCGTGGACCGGCGCCGCTTCGCAACCGGCGTTTCCGTGGCGCGGCCGCATCACCTGCGATCCGGCGCCGGGCCGGCCGGGCTCGCCGGACGGCACCGCGGCGGCGGCGGCGCAGGTCGCGGCGTTCTTCAACGGTACCAGCGGCTATCGCCGCTTCATCCTGCACTATGCGGCGCTGGCGGCGCAGGCGGGCGGCGTCGATGCCTTCCTGATCGGCTCGGAGCTGAAGTCCTTGACCCGCGTGCGTTCAGCGCCGGGCGTCTATCCGGCGGTCGATGCGCTCGTCTCGCTCGCCGCCGAGGTGAAGGCGCTGATCGGCGGCGCGCGCATCACCTATGGCGCCGACTGGACCGAATATGGTGCCCATGTCGTCGATGCCGCCGCGCAGGAGGTGCGCTTTCCGCTCGATCCGTTGTGGGCGTCGCCGGCAATCGCCGCGATCGGCATCGATTACTATCCGCCGCTTTCCGACTGGCGCGATGACGCCGCGCATATCGACCGCGCGCTGGCGACCTCGATCCACGACGCCGGCTATCTTCTCGGCAATCTCGACGGCGGCGAGGGCTTTGACTGGTACTATGCCGACGACGAGGCACGCGCGGCGCAGCAGCGCACGCCGATCACCGACGGCCTCGGCAAGCCGTGGATGTTCCGGCAGAAGGACATCCTGAACTTCTGGCGCAACCCGCATTACGAGCGCGTCGGCGGCATCGAACAGGCAACCCCGACCGCCTTCGTGCCGCAGAGCAAGCCGGTGTGGCTCACCGAGGTCGGCTGCCCGGCGGTCGACAAGGGCGCCAACCAGCCGAACGTGTTTCCCGACACCAAGTCGTCGGACGGCGGCCTGCCGCATTTCTCCAGCGGCCGGCGCGACGACTTGATGCAGCGCCGCTATCTCGAAACGGTGCTCGGCGGCTTCGATCCGCAATCCACCGCCGGCGCCATCCGCAACCCGCTGTCGGCCGTCTATGGCGGACGGATGATCGAGCCGTCGTCGATCTATCTGTGGACCTGGGACGCGCGGCCCTATCCGGTGTTCCCGGCGGCGCGCACGGTGTGGAGCGATGCGATCCACTGGGAGACGGGGCACTGGCTGACCGGTCGTTTCGGCATGGCGCCGCTGTCCGGTCTGGTCTCCGCCGTGCTGGCGGACGCCGCCATCGGCGACATCAGCGCCACCGAACTGGGCGCCGGGCCGGTCGGTTACATGATCGACCGGCCGATGTCGCCGCGCGCCGCGCTCGATCCGTTGGCGGCGGCCTTTGCGTTTGATGCGGTGGAGGAAGACGGCGTGCTGCGGTTTCGGCCGCGCGGCGGCGTCGCGGTGGCCGAGATCGACGAGACGGCGCTGGTGCAGCCGGAGGAGGGCGCGGCATTCCAACTGACGCGCGCGCAGGAGACCGAGCTGCCGCGCGAAGTGTCGCTCGGCTTCACCGACGGCGCCGCCGATTATCGCCGCTCGGCGGCGATGTCGCGGCGGCTGGTCGGCGGCTCGGCGCGCACCGCGCATAGCGATGTCGCGATGGTCGCCGACGCCGCGCAGGCGAGCCGGCAGGCCGATATCTGCCTGCAAGACCTGTGGGCCGGGCGCGAGAGCGCCGAGTTTCTGCTGCCGCCGAGCGCGCTGGCTTTATCGCCGGGCGACGTCGTCGGTTTCACCGCCGGCGGCCGTCGCCGGCTTCTCGAAATCCGTCAGATCGACGAGAGCGACGCGCGCGCCGTCAAGGCGCGCTCGATCGACCCGGAGGTATTCGACTTGCCGCTGCCGGCGATCTTGGCGCGTGCGCCGGACCTGCCGGCGGCGCGCGGCCCGGCCTATCCGCTGGCGCTCGATCTGCCGGTGTTCGACGCGACGGAGCCGCCGGTGCTGACGCGGCTCGCGGTGTTTGCCGAGCCGTGGCCGGGGCCGGTCGCGGTGCTGCGCTCCGAGGACGGATTGAGCTTCACCCGCGCGGCGAGCGTGCCGGCGCCGGCGGTGATCGGCGAGACGCTCGACGCCTTGCCGCGCCAGCGCCCCGGCTGCTTCCAGCATCGGCCGCTGCCGGTTCTGCTCTATGGCGGCGCGCTCGCCTCGGTGAGCGACAACGCCTTGTTCAACGGCACCAACCTCGCGGCGGTGCGGCGGCCGGACGGCGCCTGGGAGGTGCTGCAATTCGGTATCGCCGAACTGACCGGCGAACGCACCTATGCGCTGTCGCGGCTGTTGCGCGGCCAGGGCGGCACCGAATGGGCGATGGGCGACCCGCTGCCGGCGGGAGCGCCCTTCGTGCTGCTCGACGCGCATGTCGTGCCGATCGCGCGCGGCCTCGACCGGCTGGAGCGGCCGATGACGCTGCGCATCGTTGCCGCCGGCACCGACGAGGCCGACAGCATGGCGGTGTCGCTGACCGCGACGCCCTCGGCGACGGCGCTGCGGCCGCTGGCGCCGGTGCATGTCGCGGCGCGCCGCGGCGACGGGGGCGTGACGATCTCCTTCATCCGCCGCGCCCGCGCCGACGCCGACACCTGGAGCGGCGAGATCCCGCTCGGCGAAGCCTTCGAGCGTTACGAGATCGATATTCTCTCTGATGGCGAGGTGGTGCGTACGCTGCAAACCGACACGCCGTCCGTGCTCTACGCGCCCGCTGACGAGACCGCCGATTTCGGCACGCCGCAGGCACGGCTCGCGCTGCGCGTCGCGCAGCTCTCGGCGACGGTCGGACGCGGCATCGCCGCCGAAACCGTCGTCGATGTCGTCTCCTCCGTCTGACCGGATTTTTGCAAAGGCATATCGATGACCGATATCATGACCAATACGCCGCATCTCGGCCTGCCGTTCATCGAGGGCAGTCAGGCGCAAAAGCACGTCCCTCACAACGAGGCGCTGCGCAAGCTCGACGCGCTGGTGATGCTGGCGGCGATCGACCGCGATCTCGCGGCGCCGCCGGACGAGCCCGCCGAGGGCGCGCGCTATATCGTCAAGGCGCCGGGCAGCGGCGCCTTTGCCGGCAAGGGCGATCAGGTTGCGGTCTATGACGGCGGCGCGTGGCTGTTTTATGCGCCGCGCGCCGGCTGGACCTGTTACGTCGAGGACGAGGGCGCGCTGCTGACCTTCGACGGCGCCGCCTGGCAGGTCGCGACCGGCGCCGAATTGCAGAACCTGTCGCTGCTCGGCATCGGCACGACGGCGGACGCAGTGAACCCGCTCGCCGCCAAGCTCAACAACGTCTTGTGGACCGCGAGGACGCAAGCCGAAGGCGGCGACGGCGACCTGCGCTACAAGCTCTCCAAGGAGAGCGCGGCGAAAACCGTGTCGCTGCTGTTGCAGGACGATTATTCCGGCCGCGCCGAGCTTGGCCTGACCGGCGACGACGACTTTCACGTCAAGGTGTCGCCGGACGGCTCGTCCTGGACCGAGGCGATCACCGTCGCGCGCGCGAATGGCAAGGTGAGTTTCCCGGCCGGCACGACGGGCTTGCGGCCGATGCTCACCGCGCCGCGCACTTATTATGTGCGGCCCGACGGTAACGACACCAATGACGGGCTGAGCGATACGGCCGGCGGCGCCTTCCTCACCATTCAGAAGGCCGTCGATGTCGTCTTCGGCACGCTCGACCTCGGCGGTTTCGATGTTACCATCCAGCTCGCGGACGGCAGCTATTCCGCGGGTGTCGCGGTCAGGAGTCCCCAGGTTGGCGCCGGTCTCGTCACCATCCAGGGCAATGCCTCGCATCCTGAGAATGTCATCATCGCCAATTCGTCGCTGGCCGTCTTTGGCGTCATCGAAGTGGTCAATGGCGCGACCCTGCACATCCAGGACGTGCAAATTCAGTCGACGCAGCGCTCGGGTCTCCTGACAAGAGCCAACGGCACGATATCGTTCTCGGGTATCCGGTTTGGCGCCGTGCAGTCCTATCATATGTACGCCGATGACCAGGGCTATATCCGGTGCGAGGGAAACTACGCCATTGTCGGCGGCGGCATGGGTCACATGGGCGCGGGCGGTGGCGCCGGGCTGCGATGTCAGAACAAGACGGTCACTTTGATCGGCACGCCGAATTTCTCCACGGTGTTTGCCGAAGCGGCGATCAACGGCTTTCTGATCGTCAACGGAAACACCTATTCCGGCAGTGCCACGGGAAAGCGATATCAGGCCAATCAGAGCGGCACCATTCTGACCAACGGAGCAGGCGCGACCTATCTGCCGGGCAGCGTCGCCGGCACGACCGCGAGCGGCGGCCAGTATGTTTGACGTTTGTCGATGGCGGCTGATAGGTTCGATTGATGATTTCGACGAGCGCTGACAGACAGACAATAACAAATGCCTTCCAGATTCTGCATCAAGGATGGATATCGCGCGCGTGGTGAAGCGCGTTATTTCGATGACCGACCCTATGCCGAAACCGAGATCGTGCATCAGCCGGATGTCTATACGCTGGCGGCATTCGTCGCGGCGCGCTGTGGTGCGGACACGATTATCGATGTCGGTTGCGGCTCGGCCCGCAAGCTGATGGCGCTCGAGGGCGTTCGCCGGATCGGGATCGATTTCGGCGACAATCTCGATTATTGCCGGCAGGCATTTCCGTCGGAGACCTGGATCGAAGCGGACCTGGAACGCATCGATGTGCCGTTGATCGACGACGCGACGGCTGCGCGTTCGGTGGTCGTGTGTGCCGACGTGATCGAGCATCTCGTCGATCCGGGTCGTCTGCTGGACCGGCTGGCAGACCTTAGCCATCGCGCGCGGGCGCTCATGCTCACCACGCCGGAGCGCGACCGGGTTCGCGGCCTCGACCATATGGGGCCGCCCGGCAATCCGTCGCATGTGCGGGAATGGAATTTGCAGGAGCTGGAGCGCTTGCTGAGCGGGCACGGGCTCGATCCAACCTTTATCGGCCTGACCGTCGACAACACTGTCGACTTGCAGAAAAACACGATCCTGGCGGTGGTCGATCAGCAGGTGAACGCGGCGCGGAGGCAGCCGCCGCCGGTCGACTTTCGGCCATTGGCGTTGGTCGCGACCTATAACGATGCGGATATTATCGAGGAGATCGCCGTCACGCTGCTCGACGACGGTTTCGACGTGCATATGATCGACAACTGGTCGGACGACGGCACGTTCGAGATGCTGACGGCGTTGCGCGATCGTTATCCGGGTCTCGCCATCGAACGGTTTCCGGCCGATGCGCCACCGCCATATTATGAATGGGGCGCGATCCTCGACCGCAAGAGTGCAATTGCCGCCGCACATCCGGGGCGCTGGATCGTGCATCAGGACAGCGACGAGATCCGCCAGTCGCCATGGGCGGACATAACGTTCCGTCACGGTCTGGCGATCGCCGACAAGGTCGGCTGCAATGCGGTGGATTTCACCGTCTGCGATTTCCGCCCCGTCGATGACGGGTTTCGTCCGGGCGAGCCGCGCGCACGCTGGCGCGCTTCGAGTTCGGCAAGCGGTCCGGCCATTTCTCGCAGGTGAAGGCGTGGAAGCAGGGCGGAGAAGCGGTGGCGCTGGCGAAGTCCGGCGGCCACAACGCCACGTTCGCCGGACGCCGCGTGTTTCCCTACAAGTTTCTGTTGCGTCACTATCCGCTGCGCAGCCCGCAGCAGGCACGGCGGAAAGTCTTCGCCGAGCGGATGACGCGCTTTTCGCCGGGCGAGCGCGCCAAAGGCTGGCACATCCAGTATGACGGGCTGCGCCCTGACACGTCGTTCCTGTGGCCGGAGGGGCTCATCGCATTCGATGCGGTGAACACGCGGCGTGATTATCTGGTCGAGCTGATTTCAGGGATCGGTATCGTCCGCTGACGTCGGTTAATCCGTTTCGGCCCAGTTCATTTTCCATTGCCGGTTGCCCTGTCGGCGCGGCAATTCATATCGATGCGGCGCTTCGCCGCGCGCGTCCCAGATCAGCCGCGTATCGTCGATGGTGAGCAGGCCCATGCGCCGCGAGGGCTGCGGCCAGGTCATCGACGCATCGGTGGCGGAGTTAACCTGGATGAAGGCG
>Ga0180219_1002593_pt1 | contig 10670 bp, 9 predicted proteins | sample eDN3rd30CBELigMG_FD_151338 | JGI IMG/M metagenome (GOLD analysis project Ga0180219, IMG submission 151338) | Enriched Miracle-Growth compost microbial communities from Emeryville, California, USA - eDNA 3rd pass 30_C BE-Lig MG (version 2)... ... | reverse complement strand
GAGGCTCTGGCGCTGCATCCGACGGTGACGGCTGCGTTCGAGCATCGGCTGGTGCGGTTCACCCAGGACGAGACGGCGGTCACGCTGACGGTGGCGAAGCCGGACGGCGGCGAGGCGGTGGTGCGCTGCGACTATCTCGTCGCCGCCGATGGCGCCAGCAGCGCGGTGCGCCACGCGCTCGACATCGCCATGGGCGGCTCGACCTTCGACGAGCGCTGGCTGATCCTCGATCTGGAAAACTCGCCGGTCGCCTCGCGCCACACCAAGGTGTTCTGCGATCCGGCGCGGCCGTGCATCGCGCTGCCGGGGCCTGAGCAGACACGGCGCTACGAATTCATGCTGCATGCGCATGAGCGCGACGAGGACCTGCTGCGCCCCGAGGTGATTCAGAATTTGCTCGAGACCCACGAGGCCGCGCCGCAGAGCCGGCTGATCCGCGCCGTCGTCTATGCGTTCCATGCGCGGCTGGCGGAGCACTGGTCGCGGGGCCGAGTGCTGCTCGCCGGCGATGCCGCGCATCTGATGCCGCCGTTCGCCGGGCAGGGGATGAATAGCGGGCTTCGGGATGCGACGAACCTCGCCTGGAAGCTCGACTGCGTACTGCGCGGTGTGCTCGGGCCGCGTTTGCTCGACTCTTATGAGAGCGAGCGGCGCATCCATGCCGGGGCGATGATCGGGCTGGCGCTCAATATCGGCCGGGTGATGGCGCCGCGCACGGCGCTCGCCGGCTGGCTGATCCGCGCCGCGTTCCGCCTGCTGGCGATCTACCCGCCGGCGCACGACTACATCGCCCAGATGAAGTTCAAGCCGCCGCCGCGCTTCGACACTGGCTTTCTGCTCGACGATCCGGGCGGCGCCCGGCATCCGATGGTCGGCCGGCTGTGCCCGCAGCCGGAGGTTGTCGGGCCGGATGGCTCTGCGGTGCTGCTCGACACCCGGCTGGGCGACGGTTTTGCCGCACTGGTGCTGACCGGCGAGCCGGGCGCGCAAGTCTGGCCACCGGTCTGGGACCGGCTCGGGGTGCGTCGCCTGCGGCTCTTGCCGCCGGGAGCCTCCGAACCGTCCGGCCCGGACGATCTGCGGCTCGCCCATCCGCCCACCGGATTCCTGGCCGAACCCGAGCAGATCGTGCTGCTGCGTCCCGATCGCTATGTGGCGGCGGTCATTCCCGTCGGCCGGCTGGCCGAGCAGTCGGAGCGGCTGGCGGCGCTGGTGGCGGCGAGCTTCCCCTAAAGTCGGGTTTTCGCCGCCCCCGTCCAGGGGCAGATGGTCGGTGGAAGCATCCGGATTGGCCTTGTCAAATGACCGCCCGCCCGGCAAATGGGGCGCGGGCTGACCGGCGGTTTCCCGGAGCGCCCCTGGACGCAGCTTCGAGGGTTCCATGCTTCGCTGGTTTTACAAGCTGATGCCGAAGGAAGAACGTTTCTTCGAGCTGTTCTCCCAGCATGCCAAGGTCATCAGCGCCGGCGCGGTGGCGTTGCGCGCGATGCTCGAAGGCGGCGACGCCATTGCCGTGCAGTGCCAGATCGTCATGGACCGCGAACACGACGCGGACAACGTCACCCGCGACATCCTCGTCGCCGTACGCCGCAGCTTCATCACGCCGTTCGACCGCTGGAACATCAAGGACCTGACGACCTCGATGGACAACGCCATCGACCAGATGCAGAAGACCGCCAAGGCGATCATGGTCTTCAAGCTCACCGAGTTCACCCCGCAGATGAAGGCGATGGCCGACGATATCGTGCAATGCGCGGAGCTGGTCGAGCAGGCGGTGCCGCTGCTGAGTTCGATCAGCGCCGAGGCGATCCATATCAGCAAGATTTCCGAACAGATCTCGATGATCGAGGGTCGCGCCGACGAGCGCCACGACAACGGCCTCAAGGAATTGTTCGAGAAATACGGCCAGACCAACCCGATGGCTTTCATCACCGGCAACGAGGTCTACGACCACCTTGAGAAGGTCGTGGACCGCTTCGACGACGTCGCCAACGTCATGCAGGGCATCGTCCTCGAACATATCTGAGCCGCCGGTCTCCGCATGGATGCACTCATCCTCAGTTTTCCGCTGCTGATCGGCCTGATCGGCGTCGCGCTGGTTTTCGACTTCCTCAATGGCTTGCACGACGCGGCCAACTCCATCGCCACGATCGTCTCGACGCGGGTCTTGCGGCCGCAATACGCGGTGGCGTGGGCGGCGTTCTTCAACTTCATCGCCTTCCTGTTCTTCGGCCTGCATGTGGCGCAGACCATCGGCACCGGCATCATCTCTCCCGAAGTGGTGACGCCGCACGTCATCTTCGGCGCGCTGATGGGCGCCATCGCCTGGAACCTGATCACCTGGGCGCTCGGCATTCCCTCCTCCAGTTCGCATGCGCTGGTCGGCGGGCTGGTCGGCGCCGGCATCGCGAAAGCCGGGTTTACGGTGATCGTCTGGCACGGGCTGCTGCCGACGATCGCCGCGATCTTCGCCTCGCCGTTCACCGGCTTCATTCTCGGCCTGCTGCTGGTGCTGATATTGTCGTGGACGTTCCTGCGCTGGACGCCGTTTGCCGTCGACAGCACGTTCCGGCGGCTGCAATTCGTGTCCGCCTCGCTCTATTCGCTCGGCCATGGCGGCAACGACGCGCAGAAGACCATGGGCATCATCGCCGTGCTGCTGTATTCGCAGGGCTATCTGAACGGCGAATTCCACGTTCCGTTCTGGGTGGTCATCAGTTGCCAGGCGGCGATGGCGCTGGGGACGCTGTTCGGCGGCTGGCGGATCGTCAAGACGATGGGCTCGAAGATCACGCGGCTGACGCCGATGCAGGGGTTTTGCGCGGAGACCGGCGGCGCCGCGACGCTGTTCACGGCGACCTGGCTCGGCATCCCGGTATCGACCACGCACACCATCACCGGCGCCATCGTCGGCGTCGGCTCGTCGCGACGAACGTCGGCGGTGCGCTGGAACGTCGCCAGCAATATCGTCGTCGCCTGGATCGTGACGATCCCGGCATCCGCGCTGCTCGCGGGACTGTTCTACTGGCTGTCGTCGCTGTTCGAGTAGCGGCCGTCTCGTTGAACGGCGGCTGATTTGGCCGGCTACCCGGCGGCTGCCGCCGGTTCGTCGGGCGCCGCTTGTTCGTCGGGCGCTGCCTGGATCGCGACCATCGACAGGAAGCGCTCGACCTCGCCGCGCAGATTGCTGGCGGCGCGCTCGACCATTTCGGAGGCTTCGAGCACCGTCTGCGCTGAATGCCGCGTTTCGTCGGCGGCGGTGGCGACATCGCCGAGCACGGTGACGATCGCCCGGCTGCCCTGTGCGGCGCTCACCACGTTCTGGGAGATGGCGCCGGTCACCGCGCTTTGCTGCTCGATGGCGCCCGCCACCGTCGAGGTGCAGATTTCGATATCCTGCATGCGCGTCGCGATCCGGGCGATCGCTGCGACCGCGCTTGCGGTCGAGGTCTGCACCGCCGCGATCTGGCTGGCGATGTCTTCGGTGGCCTTCGCCGTCTGCACGGCGAGCGATTTGACCTCCGCGGCGACCACCGAGAAGCCGCGGCCGGCCTCGCCGGCGCGCGCCGCCTCGATGGTGGCGTTGAGCGCCAGCAGATTGGTCTGCTCGGCGATGGCGCGGATCATCTTGATGACGTCGCGGATCTCGTTTGCCGCCTGCGCCAGCGCATCGATCTCCTGGTTGGTGCTGTGGGCTTCGTCGACCGCGGTGTGGACCACCTGGCTGGTCTGCGACAGTTGGCGGTTGATCTCGGTGATCGAGGAGGCAAGCTCGTCCGCCGCCACCGCCGCGGTGTCGATATTGGCGGAGGCTTCGTTGGAGGAGTGGACGGCGCTGCCGGCGCGCTGCGAGGTCTGCTCGGAGGACTGGAACAGCAGTTCGGAGGTGGTGCGCATCTCGACGGCGCTGTCGGCGACCATTTGTAAAAGGTTCTCGACGCGGCCGCGGAACATCGCGATGGCATCCTCGATCAGTTCGCGCCGCTGCCTCGCATCTTCCATGGCGCGGCGCTCCTGCGCGGCGCGGCGCCGCTCGGTGATGTCGGCGTGGGTCGATACCCAGCCGCCGTCCGGCAGCGGCCGGTCGCGCATCGACATCAGCCGCCCGTCCGCCAGCACCGCTTCGCTCTTGAGCACGGTGTCGCTTTTGAGCGCGGCGCGGATTTCGCTCCGATAGGCGTCGATGTCGCCCGAGAACGAGCCGGCGGCACGGCGCAGCGTCATGATGTCCTGCAGGGTGATGCCGGGCCTGACCTGTCGTGCCGACAGCCCGTACATGCGGATGAATTCGGCGTTGCAGAACACCAGCCGCTCGTCCGCATCGAAGATGCTCAGGCCCTGCGACAGATGGTCGACCGCGCTGCGGATGCGTCGGGTTTCGATATGCATGGCGCGCCGGATCAGCGCGCTGACGATGCCGGCAATGGCAAGCCCGGCGGTCGTGGCGCCGAGCACGACCACTTGCGTCTCCTCGCCCGCCAGCCGGTAGAGTCCGAGGGCGGCCAAGGCGGCGGCGACCAGTCCTGACAGGACGATGATCGGCCAATGGAAGCGGGCTGGAAGGCGCAAGAGGGCTGATACCATCGGGGCACTCGCGAACCCGGATTTTTTAGCCGAGCCGGGTTTGTGAACGGTTAACCGGAGGTGAAGACCTGCCGTTAACGTGGCGTCAACCGGACGGCGCGAGGACACTGACGAGGCCATGTCGGCGAGGCCATGTTGGCGAGGCTATGTCGGCGAGGTGATGTCCACCATTCGGCCATGGTCCGCCGCCAGTGTCCCGCACCCGAAGCGCGCCCGCATGATGCGGCGCGTGGTGTAGCGGATGCCGGTGCGGCCGGCTTTTCGCGGGAGATTCGCAGCAATGGCGGTTCGATCGATGCGGTTCGCGGCGCTCGCCGGGGCCTTGATGCTGGCGGCCTGTGCCGGCCAGGAAACCCCGGTGCCGGGCCAGCCGAGCTTCTATCAGAGCATGGCCCGCCCCGGCGCCGTGCTCGACACGGCGGCGGCGGTATCGATGTTCTCCGGCTATCGCGCCAACAACGGGCGCGAGCCGCTGACGCTCGATCCCGCGCTCACCCAGCTCGCCGAGGCGCAGGCGCAGGCGATGGCCAAGCGCGACAAGCTCGATCACAACATCAGCAAGCCGTTCAATGCGCGGCTCAAGGCGGCCGGCTACAAGGCCGCGACCGCGGCGGAGAACATCGGCGCAGGTTATCATACGCTGGCGGAAGCGTTCTCCGGCTGGCGCGATTCGCCGCCGCATCGCGCCAATATGCTGCTGCGCGGCGCGCGGCGGATGGGGATCGCCGCCGTTTATGCCCCGACGTCTAAATACAAAGTCTATTGGTCGCTGATTCTGGCGGCCCCCGACACCAGCGACTGAGCGGGCGGCGTGACAGGGCTCGCCGCGCGGACTAGGCTCGCTCAGCCGGGACTGTCCATGCTGCCGCCGATCCGCAACTACGACGAACTCTATCGCGCATTCCGCTGGTCGATTCCGGCCCGCTACAATATCGGCGTCGATGTCTGCGACCGCTGGGCCGATGCCGAGCCGGACCGGCTGGCGATCATGCATGTGCGCGCCGATGGCCGGCACGACGCGATCAGCTATGGCTTCCTGCGGGAAACCTCGAACCGGCTGGCGAACGTGCTGCGCGCGCACGGCGTCGTGCGCGGCGACCGCGTCGCCATCCTGCTGCCGCAGATGCCGCAGGTCGCGGCCGCGCATATCGCGGTCTACAAGCTCGCCGGCATTGCCTTGCCGCTCGCCATCCTGTTTGGCGGCGATGCGCTGAGCTACCGGCTCAAGAATGCCGGCGCCAAGGTGGTCATCACCAATGCGCAGGGAGCCGAGAAGCTTGCGGCGGTGCGCGACGGGCTGCCCGACCTTCGCCTCGTGCTCAGCGTCGATGGCGCCGCCGCCGGTGGCGTGCTCGGTTTTGCCGAGACGATCGCCGCCGCCTCGCCGGATTTCACCGCCGAGGACACCTCGGCCGACGATCCGGCGCTGATGATCTTCACCTCCGGCACCACCGGCCAGCCGAAGGGGGCGCTGCATGCGCATCGCGTGCTGCTGGGCCACCTGCCGGGCATCGAGATGCCGCACGATTTCTTCCCGCAGCCGGGCGACAGGTTCTGGACGCCGGCCGACTGGGCCTGGGCGGGAGGGCTCCTCGATTGCCTCCTGCCGAGCCTGCATTATGGCGTGCCGGTGGTGGCGCGGCGGTTCGACAAGTTCGACCCCGACGATGCCTTCGCGCTGATGGCAAATGCCGGCGTGCGCAATGCCTTCATCCCGCCGACGGCGCTGCGCATGCTGCGCTCGGCGCCGTCGCCGCGCGGCCGCTTCGATATCCGGCTGCGCAGCGTCGGCTCGGGCGGCGAGGCGCTCGGCGCGGAAGTCTATGAATGGGGCAAGTCGGCGCTCGGGCTTGAGATCAACGAGTTCTACGGTCAGACCGAGTGCAATCTGGTGGTTTCCGCCTGTGCCCAGATCGGCGTCTATCGCGCCGGGGCGATGGGCAAGGCAGTGCCCGGCCACAACGTCGCGGTGATCGACGCGCAGGGCCAGCCGGTGAAGCCGGGCGACACCGGGCAGATCGCGGTGCAGCGGCCGAACCCGGTGATGTTCCTCGAATACTGGGGCAGGCCGGAAGCGACCCGCGACAAGTTTATCGGCGACTGGATGCTGACCGGCGACCAGGGCATGATCGACGAGGACGGCTATATCCATTTCATCGGCCGCGACGACGACGTCATCACCTCGGCCGGCTATCGCATCGGCCCCGGCGAGATCGAGGACTGCCTGATCCGCCATCCGGCGGTGGCGCTGGCGGCGGTGGTCGGCAAGCCCGACCCGCTGCGCACCGAAATCGTCAAGGCGTTCGTGGTGCTCAAGCCGGGCGAAACGCCGAGCCCTGCGCTCGCCTCGCAGATTCAGGATTTCGTGCGGCAGCATCTTTCGGCGCACGAATATCCGCGCGAAGTGGCGTTCATCGAGCAACTGCCGATGACGACGACCGGCAAGGTGATCCGGCGGTTGTTGCGTGAACAGGCGTGAGCGCGCCGCTCAGGGCGCGTCGAAGATCGTTGCCGGAAAAACGTGGCGGCCGTCGGCGCCAAGTGGCAGCGGCGCGACATTTGCGACGGCGGTGAGCGGCAGCGGACCGTAGAGGTGCGGAAACAGCGCGCCGCCGCGCGAGACTTCCCATTTCAGCGCCGGCCCGAGCTGGCGATCATCGACGGCGACCAGAACCAGATCGTGCGCGCCGGCGAAATGCTTCGCGGCTGTCTCGCGTACCTGCTCGGCGGTCGAGAAGTGGATAAAGCCGTCGCGTGTATCGACGGCGGCGCCGCCATAAAAACCGGCGCGCTCGGCGGCGGCCCATTCCGCCGCGGCGCAAATCTTGTAGATCATCGCGATGCCGGTAGCGGTGGCGTCAGCCGCGGCTGCGGTGGCGCTTCTTGCGCTTGACCTTGTGCTCCGGCGGCGGTGCGAAGCCGGTGAAGCGCGGGTTCTGGGTGCAGAAGCCGCGGTTGCCGCCGATGATCGCCTGCCGGCATTGTTCGAAGCTGCGGAACTGGCAGTTCGACTGCACCTGTCCGGCGCCGATGCTGGCATTGGCGCACCAGGGGCCCTCGTAACGCGGCGTATACCACCAGTCGAACCAGTCGGCATGCGCCGGAACGGCCTGCAAGCCGAGCAGGGCGGCAGCCAACGCGGCGGGAAGGATCACGGTTCGCATCGGCGTTCGCATCTGCGGTCGCATGGGATTCTCCAGGAGCCTCGTGTGGCCGCCAATCTATTGGCCGGGATGGCGAAAGCAAGGCTGGTGCGGACAAGGCTGCTACGAGCAAGGCTGCTACGAGCAAGGCTGACGAAAGCGAGGCTGGCGGTCACGACAAGCGCGCCGGGGGCCGGGGACGCGATGCGGCCGGCTTGCCGCCGACCTTGGTCTTTCGTTGGGTGGCTTTGCGCGGGGTGGCCTTCCGCGCGTTGGCCTTGAGCGGCGGCCGCGTCTGGCCGTTGGCGGCGACCCGCCGGGCAATCTCGCGGGTCGAGGGGATGCGGCCATGGTTCTTCGCCTCGTCGGCCGCGAGGTTCTCGATGATCGTCAGCAGCGTGCGCCGCATGTTCGCCACATCGGCGGCTTTCGTTCCGTGGACGGCGATATCGTTGACGTCGACCGCCAGCGGCACCAGCGTATGCTTGAGGTCGCGGCCGGCCGGCGTGAGAAACACGAACACCTTCTTTTTATCGTCGGACATCCGCCGCCGCGTCACATAGCCGAGCCGCTCCATCGCCTGTAGCGCCGAGAACGTCGTCGGCTCCATGACGCCGGCCTGCTCGCTCAGCTCGCGCTGCGTCAGCCCGTCCGCCTCCCACAAGACGCGCAGAAACGTCCAGTGGCCGAGCGAGACATTGTGCTCGGCAAGCCGCATCTGCAACGCCCGCAGCAGCGCGCGGGTGGCGTCCTTCACCAGATGCGCGAGGCGGTCGTTTGGCACGGCGCCGCGCCAGTGCCGCAGGATCGCCTGCGTGTCGGCGCGCGGAGCGGTCTTGCCGGCCGGAGTTTTGGAGGAATGTTTGGAGGTTTGCCTGCTGCTCATTGACGGATGCCGCTCTGATGATCGAGCGCAATATCCGTCCGTTCGCGGGCGGAGCGCAAGATCGCCAGGCAGACTTCCAGCGTGCCGAGCGCCCATGCGCCGCTGTGCAACGGCGGCCGGCCGTTGACCGCGGCGTCGTAAAACTCGTCGATGACCTCGGCGCGCGGAATGGCGGGCACCGGCGTGCGTTCGAGCCGCGGCGCCTGATCGTCGTAGATCATCACGCCGTCGGGCGTCAGCCGCAGATCGGCATGATCGCAGGAGACGACCATCAGCCCGAAATTCTGATGCCGCCGTTCCGGCATCGGCGCCGGCAGACCGGCATAGGCGCCGCCGCCGTAGTTGCGCGCGGCCTTCAGCGCGGCCTCGCGCTCCGCATCGGCGCCGTGCAGCGCGCGCCGCGCCGCGCCGTAGCGGCTGCGGTCCTTGGGCAGGCCCATCTCGCCGATCCAGCCGTTGAACTCGTCGGTGTCGAAACGGCCGTAGCCTTGATAGGTCAGCGAGGCGAAGGCGCCGCCGGTAAAATTCAACAGCGCCGCATAGGCGCCCTCGGTCGGCCGCGCCGGGTCCCAGGAGCCGGTCGCCGCCCGCACGGTGTCGACCAGACCGCCGCCGATGAGCCGGGCGATGTCGATCTGGTGCGCGCCCTGGCTGAACACGACGCCGCCGCCCTGTTCGGTGAGCATCTCCTCGGGGCGTCGCGGCCGGTACATGTAGTCGGTGAAATTGAGCCCGGTAATCATCCGCACCGCGCCGACGGCGCCGCTGTCGATGATCCGGCGCGCCTGTAGCACCGGACCGTTGAAGCTGTGGCTGTGGCCGACGACGATGTGGACACGCGCTGCCCGCGCCGCCGCGATCATCGCCTCGCATTCGGCAACCGTGATCGCCATCGGCTTCTCGACCAGGACGTGCTTGCCGGCCGCCGCCGCCGCGTAGACGTGGCCGGCATGCAATTGATGCGGCGTCGCGACATAGACGGCTTCGACGCGCGGGTCGTCGCACAGCGCCTCGACCGTTTCGTAGGTCGCGGCGGCGAAATCGGCGGCGAAACGCGCGCGCGCCTCGGCCCGCGGATCGGCGGCGGCGACCAGTTCGATGCGCTTGTCCGCCACCAGCGTCGGCAGCATCAGCGTGAAGGCGCGGCCGAGCCCGGCGATGCCGAGACGCAGGCGGCGCGGCTGGTCGGCGTCGGTCACGGTGCTACCTGTCGATGATGAGTTGCGGCGACTTGGCGCGCGACACGCAGATCATGATGGTGTTGGCGTGCTCATGTTCGGAGAGCACCAGATCGCGATGGTCGGCCTCGCCGGCGATCAGCGTGGTGCGGCAGGTGCCGCAGGTGCCGCTCTCGCACGAACTCGGCGCTTCGTGGCCGGCGGCGCGCAGCGCGTCGAGGATGGTGACGCCGACCGGCACCTCGATCACCTCGCCGGAGCGCGCCAGCTTGACGGTGAACGGCTTGTCGTCGGGCTTGGCCACCTTGCCCTCGACGAAAGATTCGAAATGGACGGCGGAGGGCGGCCAGTGTCCGCTCATGTCGCGGACGCTTTCCATCAGCGCGCGCGGCCCGCAGCAATAGACGTGCGCGAGGTTCTTGCGTTCCTCCAGCACCGGCCACAAGTCTAACATCCGTTCCGGGTCACCGCCGTCGTGGTGGATCACCACCTTGCCCTTGAACTCCGGCGCGCTCAGCTCGTCGCGGAACGCCGTCGTCTCGCGCGAGCGGGTGCAGTAGTAGAGCTTGAAGCTCTTGCCGTCTTCGGCGGTGATCTCGCGGATCATCGCCATGATCGGCGTGATACCGATGCCGCCGGCGATGAAGATGAAATTGCGCGCATTGGCTGGCAGCGCGAAATCGTTGACCGGCGGCGCGACCGACAGCTCGTCGCCGGGCTTGGCGGTGTCGATCAGGCTCGCCGATCCGCCGGTGCCCGGCGTCTCGCGCTTGACGGCGATGACGTAGCGCTCGCGTTCGCCCGGATCGTTGCACAGCGAATATTTACGCAGCGCACCATTGGGGACCTGGACTGAAATATGCGCGCCGGCGGTGAACG
>Ga0180219_1002591_pt1 | contig 10676 bp, 7 predicted proteins | sample eDN3rd30CBELigMG_FD_151338 | JGI IMG/M metagenome (GOLD analysis project Ga0180219, IMG submission 151338) | Enriched Miracle-Growth compost microbial communities from Emeryville, California, USA - eDNA 3rd pass 30_C BE-Lig MG (version 2)... ... | reverse complement strand
CTGCCAGTCCGCGCGGCGCAGAGGCAGGCCTTCGCGAAACGCTGGTTCGTCAATCTGGATGACCGCAATGCCGGCTGCCTCCAGATCGCTTACCTCGTCGCGCAGGGCAAGGGCAATCTGACGGCAAGTGGCTTCGCGCGGCTGATCGTCGCGCACGAATGACCACTGAAGAATCGTGACCGGCCCCGTAAGCATGCCCTTGACTGGGAGCTTGGTCAGGGACTGCGCATAGGAGGCCCACCCCACAGTCATGGGCGCCGGACGCGCGACATCGCCAAAAATCACTGGCGGCTTGACGCAGCGCGATCCATAACTCTGCACCCAGCCATTTTGTGTAAACGCAAAACCGCCCAGCAGCTCGCCGAAATATTCGACCATGTCATTGCGTTCGGGCTCGCCATGCACCAGCACATCCAGGCCCACCCGCTCCTGGAAGCGGATCACATGCTCGATTTCGTCCTGCATGGCCTTTTCGTAGGCCGCATCGCTCAGCGCCCCCTGCTTCCAGTCCCGGCGAGCCTTGCGGATCTCGGTGGTTTGCGGGAAAGAACCGATGGTAGTGGTCGGGAATGCCGGCAGGCCCAGTTTTTCCTGCTGCTGTGCAATACGCTGCGCAAATGGCGTGCGTTCGCGCGACAGGCTCCGGGATTGCTCCAGGCGCTGGCGTACGGCGGGGTTATGTGTCCGGATCGAAACCGACCGGTTGCGCAGCGCCTCCCGCTGCGCGGCCAGCGCCTCCTGCGCGGCGGCATCAGGCTCACCCTGAACCGCGGCGGCCAGCAGGCGCAGCTCGTCCAGCTTCTGGGAGGCAAACGACAGCCAGCTTTTGAGCTCCGCATCGAGCGCCTGCTCATTGTCCAGATCCACTGGCACATGCAGCAGGGAGCACGAGGGGGCGAGCCAAAGCTTGTCGCCGCGAGCGGCAAAAAGCGGCGCGGCCAGCGCCACTGCCCGATCTATGTCCGTACGCCAGATATTGCGGCCATTGATCAGGCCAACAGACAGCACCTGCCCGGGCTCCAGCGCGGCAAGCACGTCATCCAGCTGATCCGGCCCGCGGACCAGATCCACATGTACCCCCTGTACGGGCAGCCCGCGAAGCACGCCCGCGTTATCGCCTACACTTCCGAAGTAGGTAGCCAGCAGAATGTCCGGCACGCCACCCTCGCCTGTCAGCGCCTGATATACCCTGGCATATGCGTCCCGCCAGGCCTGCGGCAGATCCAGCACCAGAATGGGTTCATCGATCTGCACCCACTCGACACCCTGTGCCGCCAGTCGTTGCAGCACTTCCCTATACACGGGAAGCAGCCTTTCCAGCAGTGCCAGCTTGCCTTCATCGCCAGCCCCCTTGGGAAAGGCGTCTCCCTTGCCCAGCCACAGCCAGGTCAGGGGGCCGGGTATGACAGGCTTGACCTTGTAGCCTGCCGCCTGCGCTTCGCGCACCTGATCGAACAGATAGCAGCGTGCAATGCGATAGTCCTGCCCAGGCACCAGCTCAGGCACGATATAGTGGTAGTTCGTATCGAACCATTTGGTCATTTCGCAGGCGGCGGCGGGTCGGCCGCTAGGCGCGCGGCCGCGGCCCATGCGAAACAGCGTATCAAGGTCCACATCCTGGTCGGCGGGATGGCCAAACCGTGCCGGCACCGCGCCCAGCAGCGCCGTCCATTCGAGAATCTGGTCGTACCAGGCAAAATCGCCAACCGGAACATAGGCCAGACCGGTCCGGGCCTGCGCGTCCCAGTGCCTGACACGCAACTGGCGCCCTACGGCTTCCAGTTCCTCCAGGCCCAGCGAGCCCGCCCAATAAGATTCCAGCGCGCGTTTCAGTTCCCGTTGCGCTCCGATCCGCGGAAACCCAAGGTTATGAGTGGTAGTCAATTCAAATGCCTCAATAAGTGAATATTTCTCAACAGACAGCCATTGTGCCGATATAATTGATTGAATCAAAATCAAATCCAACAACTTCTAGTTGAAGATTTTTCATATTAATGAGGCGGCCGCAGCCTGGACCAAGCCACTGCCCATCGCCTCCTGACCACTGGTGAAACATGCTGGAAATACGACATATGGAAACCCTGAGCGCTATCCGCGATGGCGGCAGCCTGCAGGAGGCCGCCGAGCGGCTGCATGTCACACAATCCGCCCTGTCGCATCAGTTGCGCGACCTCGAGGTGCGGCTCAAAACCCCTTTGCTCAATCGCCGTACCCGCCCGGCACGCCTGACCACAGCGGGTCTGCGCATCCTTGCCCTAGCCGACGAGGTGCTGCCGCGCATCCGGGCTGTGGAGCGGGATCTGCAGAAGCTCGCGGCGGGGCGCAGCGGCCGCCTGCACCTTGCCATAGATTGTCATTCCTGTTTCCAATGGCTGATGCCTGCGCTGGACGTCTTTCGGCGAGACTGGCCGGACGTGGAGCTGGATCTTTCGGCGGCGTTTTCCTTCGCGCCGCTGCCGGCGCTGTTGCGCGGCGACCTCGATGTGGTTATTACCTCGGATCCCGAAACGATGGAGGCAGTCGAATACCTGCCTCTGTTCCGCTATGAGCTGGTGCTTGCTGTGGCTGCGGCCAACCCGCTGGCCCAATACAAGTATGTGGATGCCCAGCAGCTGGCTGACCAGGTGCTCATCACCTACCCGGTGGACCGCCAGCGGCTGGATGTGTTCAATGTGTTCCTGGATCCAGCTGGCGTGGAGCCCGCGGGCATACGCAAGGCGGAGCTGACCCCCATCATCGCCCAGCTGGTGGCCAGCCAGAGGGGCGTTGCGGCCTTGCCCAACTGGGCGCTGACCGAATATCTGAACCAGGGGTGGCTGCGCATCTGCCACCTGGGAGAACAAGGCGTCTGGCGCATGCTGTACGCCGCGATTCGAAGCGAAGATGTGCAGGCCGACTACATACAGGCTTTTCTTAAGCAGGCCCGGGAAACCTGTTTCAAGACGCTGTCAGGGATCAAGGCGGCCCGTTAACGTCCTTCCAGCGAAAACCAAACGAAAGAGAAGCTACTCGCCATAGGGTATGTCACCCAATATGCGGCGGATACAGTCGGTGGAGAAGCCCCGCGAAGCCATAAACCGGTACTGGCGCGCATATTCTTTGGCATTTGCCGGCGCATGGCTGAATTTTTTTTGCCAGACCTCCAGAGCTCGGTCTGGTTCGGTTTCCTTCAAGCTGGTGTTGATTTCTGCAATTTGCTCGTCGCTCACGCCATGCTGGCGCAGCGTCTGCACGATGCGGCCAGCGCCTTCGCGCTGCGCGCGCCGGTTCACCAGGCTGTGCGCAAAGCGTTCGTTGGAAAGCCAATTTTCGCGTTCAAGCTCGTCGAGCAAATGTTCCAGCGCATTGCTGTCTTCAGCATAAGGCGCAAGCTTGCGCTGGAGTTCACGCCGCGAATGCTCACGGCGTGACAGGTAAGCGATAGCCCTGCTCTTGAGGCTGGGGCCAGGACGCGCAGCCGGGGACTTGGCGGCGTCCTGCGGGCAGGACGCCATGGTTTCAAAGCTGTCGTCCTTTACTGCCATGGCGCCCTCTTTTTACAAGGCGGCTTAGTCTTCAGACTGCGCGACAACCGGCCGGCCAGCACCTGCCGCCTGAGGCGCAACCCCAAGCTGTTCCCGCACACGGTTTTCGATCTCCAGCGCCATCTCAGGATGTTCGCGCAGGTATTCGCGCACATTGTCCTTGCCCTGGCCGATGCGGGTGCCACTGTAGCTGAACCATGCGCCAGCCTTGTCGACGATGCCTGCCTGAACGCCGAGGTCAATGATCTCGCCCTCGCGGGAAATACCCGCGCCATAGAGAATGTCGAACTCGGCCTGCTTGAAGGGGGGCGCGACCTTGTTCTTGACGACCTTGACCCGTGTTTCGTTACCCACGACCTCATCGCCCTTCTTGATGGCGCCGATGCGGCGGATGTCGAGGCGGACGGATGAGTAGAACTTGAGGGCATTGCCGCCGGTGGTCGTCTCGGGATTGCCGAACATGACGCCGATCTTCATGCGGATCTGGTTGATGAAGATGACCATGCAGTTGGCACGTTTGATGGTGGCGGTCAGCTTGCGCAAGGCCTGGCTCATGAGCCGGGCCTGCAGCCCGGGCAGGGAATCGCCCATGTCGCCTTCGATTTCGGCCTTGGGCACCAGCGCGGCAACGGAGTCGACCACGATGAGATCGACCGAGCCGGAACGGACCAGGGCGTCTGTGATCTCGAGCGCCTGCTCGCCAGTATCAGGTTGTGAAATGAGCAGATCGGCCAGGTTTACGCCCAGTTTCGAGGCATACTGGACATCGAGCGCGTGCTCCGCATCAATGAAGGCGCATGTGCCGCCAAGCTTCTGCATCTCCGCAATGACCTGGAGTGTGAGCGTCGTCTTGCCGGAGGATTCCGGGCCGTAGATTTCGATCACCCGGCCGCGAGGCAGGCCGCCGACCCCCAGTGCGATGTCAAGGCCCAGCGAGCCAGTGGAAACAACCTGGATATCGTGCTCGACCGTGTCATCGCCGTAGCGCATCACGGACCCTTTGCCGAACTGCTTTTCGATCTGGGAGAGGGCTGCGGCCAGCGCCTTGCTGCGTTCATTGGCAGAGGCTTTGCTGTTTTTGTCGTCCATAGGATCCTTGGCTGAAAATGAGATGGCGCCACACAAGGTGCCGCGCGAAATTCTGTGGTTGAACAGGATAGAACAATTATTGCATCAAATTATACTGTATAAATAAACAGATAAGCAAAGATGCCTCGTTAACCCTGACTGGTCATCGCTCCCGGAGCGTGCAAGAATGTTTCCAATTGCCACGCAGCGCCCGCCAGGGCCAATTGAACCCCCACACTCATGCGTATCCTGATCGCCGAGGACGACAGTATTCTTGCGGATGGGCTATCGCGTTCGCTCAGATACGACGGCTATGCCGTCGACGTCGTGAATGACGGCTCCAGCGCCGACTCCGCCCTGCAGCTGCAGAGCTTTGACCTGCTGATTCTTGATCTGGACCTGCCCCAGATGCATGGCCTGTCGGTGCTGCGCCAGCTGCGCAACCGCAATACCCCCATTCCCGTGCTTATCCTGACGGCGGCCGACTCTGTCGAACAGCGGGTCACCGGCCTGGATCTGGGCGCGGATGACTACATGGCCAAACCCTTTGCCCTGTCCGAGCTGGAGGCCCGGGTGCGCGCGCTGACCCGGCGCAGCGCGGGACGCTCGGCCACCCTGATGACGCACAAGCGCCTGACGTTCGATCTGAACGGTCGCACGGCATGTATCGACGGGCAGCCTCTCGAGCTGTCCGCCCGGGAAACCAGCCTGCTGGAAATCCTGCTTTCCCGTTGCGGCCGCATGATATCCAAGAACCAGTTCGTCGACCTGCTTTGCGAATGGGGCGAGGAGGTCACGCCGAACGCCATCGAGGTGTACATTCACCGGCTGCGCAAGAAAATCGAACCCAGCGGTGCCAGAATCGTCACGGTGCGGGGCCTGGGCTACTGTCTCGAGCCGGAAAACCGCGGCGAGGCTGCGCCGGCCTGATCTCCGACTTCATGCTCATCGATCCGCAGATACTGGAGCAAACCACCGACCAGGCGGCCGGCAAGACGGGCACAGCGCCCCGGCGCCGCGGCAAAGGCAATGGCGCGCTGCTCAACAAGATCATTCTCTGGATGTTCGGCCCCCTGTTCCTGCTGTGGACTATCGGGCTGGTGATCACCTATTTCATCGCGCAAAACATCGCCGATGCGCCTTATGACAGAGCGCTGTCCGACCATCTGCGCATGCTGCGCCACGAAGTCGAACAGCAATCGATACTCAACGGCCTGCAGCTTTCGCCTTCGGCGATCACTATCCTGCAGGGAGATCCAAACCACTTCATACGCTGGGAAATACGCGACGCCAACGGCAACTCCCTGGGAGGCAACGGCCGCATTCCGTTGCCCGACAGCTGGAGCTACGAGCATGGCCAGATCAGGATGCGCAACGAGACGCTTGACGGACAAAGCGTACGGGTAGCCTATACCTGGGGCGGGCAGGATATCACTGGCCTGCCCTTTCTGACCGTGGTCGCCCAGTCCAACGAGATGCGCGCCACTTTGCAGCAGGAGATCCTGACAGGGATGCTGACTCCGCAGCTCATCGTGCTGCCGCTTGCCGCCCTGCTTGCCGGGCTCGGGCTGACGCAGGGACTGGAACCTCTGAGCATCCTCCAGGAGCGCATCCGCGCCCGGCGGGCGAACGATACCTCGCCGATCAGCGCAGAACTGGTGCCGGCGGAAATCGTACCGCTGATCGCCGCCATGAACAGCCTGCTCGCGCGCCTTGCCGCGGCCAATGATGCGCAGCGGCACTTCGTGGCCAATGCCGCCCATCAGCTCAAGACGCCGCTGGCAGGCATGCGCACACAGGCCGAGCTGGCATTGCGCGAGCAGGATCCCGACAAGATGAATGACAGCCTGAAGCAGCTTGTGCGCGGCTCCGAACGCGCCACCAGGCTGGTGAACCAACTGCTCGCCCTGGCCCGGGCGGAAAGCCCCAACGCTCCCGACCAGCACAGCATGACGGCAATGGACCTCAACGAGATTGCCGGCGCACAGACAGCCACCTGGGTCGAGGCGGCAATGAAGAAAGACATAGATCTCGGAATGGAGGGCTCGCCGCTGCCGGCGCACGTCGTGGGTGACAGGCTGATGCTCGCCGAGCTCATCAACAACCTGATCGAAAACGCCATCCTGTATACGCCGTCGGGCGGAAGGATCACGGTACGCGTGGGCGGCGATGCGCTGACAACCTATCTGGAAGTGCAGGATACCGGCCCCGGCATACCGCCCGAACAGCAGTTGCGCGTCTTCGAGCGCTTCTACCGCGTTCTGGGCACCGATACCGACGGCAGCGGACTGGGGCTGTCCATCGTCAAAGAGATCGCTGACCTGCACAAAGCCGGCATTGCGTTCATGCCGGCCATCAAGGGAACCTGCCTGCGGATCAGCTTCAGCCGCATAGACGACCTGAAACAGCAACGCCAACTGATCCAGAATGCCTGACATCACAACCATCACGACCGCGGCCAAGCCCGGCGAGGCGCCGCGAGGCGCTCCAAACGCCACCAACCGGCCCATGACGCCCGAAGAGCGGCGGGTCATCTTCGCCTCTTCGCTCGGGACGGTTTTCGAATGGTATGACTTTTATCTCTATGGCTCGCTGGCAGCGGTAGTTGCCGCCCATTTTTTCTCCGGCGTGAATCCGACAGCGGGCTTTATTTTCGCCCTTCTCGCATTCGCGGCAGGCTTCGCGGTGCGCCCTTTCGGCGCGCTGGTTTTCGGGCGCCTGGGAGATCTGGTGGGCCGCAAGTACACGTTTCTCATCACCATATTGATTATGGGAATGTCTACCTTTCTGGTGGGCGTATTGCCCTCGTACGCCTCGATCGGCATAGCCGCCCCGGTCATTCTGGTTGTGCTGCGCTTGCTGCAGGGCCTGGCGCTGGGCGGGGAATATGGCGGCGCGGCCACTTATGTGGCCGAACATGCTCCGCAGAACCGCCGCGGCTTCTACACCAGCTGGATACAGACGACCGCGACCATGGGCCTGTTTCTCTCGCTCATGATGGTGCTGGGATTTCGCGTCACGCTGGGCGAAGAGGCGTTCCTGCGCTGGGGCTGGCGCGTGCCTTTCCTCATTTCCTCGGTATTGCTGGGCATATCCGTGTGGATACGCATGCGGCTGAATGAATCACCCGCCTTTCGCAAGATGAAAGAAGATGGCAGGGGCTCACAGGCTCCCATCAGGGACTCTTTTGGCCGATGGAGCAATCTCAAGCTCGTCGTCCTTGCGCTGTTCGGGCTTACCGCCGGTCAGGCCGTGGTCTGGTATACAGGGCAATTCTATGCCCTGTTCTTTCTGACCAAGACGCTTGCCATCGAGCCCAATACCGCCAACATCATGATGGGCCTGGCCCTGCTGCTCGGCACGCCATTCTTTGTGATCTTCGGCGCCCTTTCGGACCGCATCGGACGCAAGCCCATCATCATGACCGGCTGTCTGCTGGCGGCCCTGGCATATTTCCCCGTCTTCAAGGCCATCACTCATTTTGCCAACCCGGCCCTGGAGCGGGCCCTGGCCACCGCGCCCGTTACCGTGGTTGCCGATCCAGCCACCTGCTCCTTCCAGTTCAACCCCGTTGGAACGGCATCGTTCACCAGTTCGTGCGATATCCTGAAAGCCTTCATGGCAAGCAACGCCGTCAATTACGACAATGAGCCAGCGCCCGCCGGCTCAGTCGCGAAAGCGCGGATCGGCGGCCAGGAATACCCCGCATTCGAAGGCGCATCACTGAGCAAGGCAAACTTCGCGGCGCAGACGTCCGAGCTGCGGCGCGTACTGACTGAAGCAATCCGCAGTCACGGCTACCCAGCCAAGGCCGACCCCAGCCAGATCAATTACGTTGTCGTGGTGCTGCTGCTGACGATTCTGGTGATCCTGGTGACCATGGTCTACGGCCCCATCGCCGCCATGCTGGTCGAAATGTTCCCCACGCGCATACGCTATACCTCCATGAGCCTGCCCTATCACATCGGCAATGGCTGGTTCGGCGGTTTCCTGCCTCCGGCCGCTTTTGCCATCGTCGCCGCAACAGGCAATATCTACCGGGGGCTTTGGTACCCGGTCTCAATCGCCCTGCTGACACTGCTGATAGGCTGCCTGTTTGTCAGGGAATCACGCAATAACGACATCAATGCCTAGGCCCTTCCCGCTGAACGCCCGCAGGCATAGTCTGTGTGCCTGAATCGTCCCGAATATGGCTGATTCAGGCGGTCGTCAGAGTGAATCCGTAGAATCACCCTCATAGAAAGGGTTTCCATGTGGCGCCTGACGTCTGATCCCCCGGTCGGGCCCGGATCATCCTTTTTATCGCCGGTGTTGCGCCCCCCGCGAGCCTTTTTAGCGTGGCACCGTGTGTTCTTCTGATGGCCCGGTGTGTCAACCACATCCCGGGCCATTTTTTTGCGCTTCGAGAACGCTCGGCGAATTGGGCTTACAATCGTCCTTCCATTTTTTTCCCCGCCTGGCCTTTCCTTCCCGGATGCCGGCCCCGCGGGACAGATGCTCAAGACGAAACAACTTATGTGGTTCAAGAATCTCAGGATCTATCGCCTGGCCCCGTCGTGGAACAGCTCCGTTGACGCCCTCGAAGACGCGCTCGCCCGCCAGGCCTTTCAGCCCAGCGGCAGCCGCGACATGCAAAGTCTGGGCTGGACGCCTCCCCGCGAAAACAGTGGGCTGGTCTATGCCCTGGATGGCCAGTACCTGCTCAACCTGCGGACAGACAAGAAATTGCTGCCCACGACAGTCATCAACCAGGTGGCAAAAGCCAAAGCCCAGGAAATCGAAGAGCAGCAAGGCTTCAAGCCCGGACGCAAGCAGATGAAGGAAATCAAGGAGCAGGTCACGGATGAGCTGCTGCCCAAGGCATTCAGCATCTACCGCGATACGCGAGTCTGGCTGGATACGCGCAACCACTGGCTGGTCATCGACGCAGCAGCCGCGGCCAAAAGCGATGAAGTGCTGGGCCTGCTGGCCAAGTCTCTGGACACATTCCCCGTCACCCCTCTGCATGTGGAGCAGTCTCCTGCTGCGGCCATGACCAACTGGCTTGTAAGCGACGAGGCCCCGGCGGGCTTTTCCATAGACCAGGATACTGAACTGCGCTCCACGAGCGACAGTGGCGCGGCTGTTCGCTATGTGCGTCAGACTGTGGAAATCGACGATGTACGCAAGCATGTGCAATCGGGCAAGCAATGCACGCGTCTGGCCCTGACCTGGGCCGACCGCGTGTCATTCGTGCTGACCGAAGGGCTCGACATCAAGCGCCTGTCGCCGCTGGATGTGATCAAGGAGGGTCAGGACGCCAGCACCCACAACGAAGCGGAGCAGTTCGACTCCGATTTCACGCTGATGACAGGCGAACTCTCACGGCTGATCGACGACTTGGTTCAAGCCCTGGGCGGCGAACGCAAGGCCTGAATTTCCCGACGCCCGCTCGGCAGCCACGTTCCAGCAGCACAAGCGAACGGAAGCATCGGGCAGCCCTGATGCCTCCGTGCCGCTCGCTCCCGACACCGCGCGGCCCGTACCGCATTGATCTCGCGAGTCAGGCCCTGCCCGACTCGCGCCACAGCAGAATCAGTCCAGGCCGTGGAAGACGCTGTCGTCCGGCCCGATGTGCGACGGAGGGCTCCAGGTCACATCGCGCAGCGAATGTTGCACCAGTCCCTCGACCCCCAGAAGCACCGCGAAAATCGCCATGCGCACAGGGATGCCGTTGTCTGTCTGGCGGAAGATCGCCATGCGCGGGTCATGATTCAGATCCACGCTGAGGTCGTTCGCGCCTTCGCGGCTGTCGCGCGGCAGCGGATGCATGACGATCACATCCGGCCCGCAGCATTTGTCGATGATGGCCTTGTTCACCTGGAAGTCCGGCGAATAGCCTTCCAGCTCTTCCGTTGAAAAACGCTCCTTCTGCACCCGGGTGGCATAGATGACGTCCGCGCCGGGCAGCCCCTGTTCCAGCGAATTGGTCTGCTCGATGACATGGCCGCGCGTGCTGACCTGGTCCAGCAGGTATTCGGGCATTTCCAGCCCTTTGGGCGAGATCAGCGTGAATTTCAGCCCACGGTACAAGGCCAGAAGCTT
>Ga0180219_1002583_pt1 | contig 10694 bp, 9 predicted proteins | sample eDN3rd30CBELigMG_FD_151338 | JGI IMG/M metagenome (GOLD analysis project Ga0180219, IMG submission 151338) | Enriched Miracle-Growth compost microbial communities from Emeryville, California, USA - eDNA 3rd pass 30_C BE-Lig MG (version 2)... ... | reverse complement strand
TACATTTGGATGGTTATCAAATCGTCATGGCTTATGATCCCGGCACATTGGAAGCAGCCCTGTCTGCGGCGGTCGGTTCGGACTTTGCGTTGATTGCCGATTTGCGGCACGCTTTTCTGGAAAGCGCTGAACGCCAGGTCGATCTGCTCTCCCGCGCGCGGTGCGATGCCAATTGGACGATGGCTGCGTTGCGCCTCAAGGGGCTGTGCGCCTCCTTTGGCGTCAATCATGTCATGGGCCTCGCCGATCGCGCGATTGAAGGCGCGCCGGGCGATCCGGTGATCCTGCGCGAGCTGGCCAGCGCCATCGCCGCGATTTCCGCCGAGGGCCGGGACTGAGCCGCCGTCCGGCGGGAGCTTTCCCGATGAAGTTGCACGCCTCCGATTGGGTAATGGCCCGGTTTCGAAGAGGATAGCCGCCAGTTGCATTGGGTGGAAGCGCTCGGGGCTTCACACTTCAACCAGCCATGGTTCGCATCATCCAGCCGCTTTCCATTCACGCTCTGCCTTGCATTCGGTCAGTCTGGAGGCCAGATTGGCGGCTCGTATCCACGAAACGATCGTTAGCACAGACTCATGGCGTTCATTGCTCTGCTCAGCGCGCGGGAAGGAGCGCGCGAAGGAACGGGCGCCGCGGCTGACGGCGCCCTGATCGAATTTGGCGGGCAACCGCTGGTCGAGTTCCAGGCGCGCATCGCGATTGCCGCCGGGGCCGATCACATTCTCATTCATGCCGATTCGATGACGGCCGAACTCACCCGGCTGGTCGATCGGCTGACGGCCGAGCGACAGGCGAGCGTGGCATTGGTGCAGGATATGCTCGCGCTCTCGCGTAGCCTCGCGCCGGCGGATCGCATTCTGCTGATCGCGGAGAACATGCTGATCCCGACGGAGGCCGTGGCGACGCTGGCAGGATATGGACCGCCTGCACTGCTGGCGCTTCCTTCGGTATCCGCGACCAGCGGGTTCGAACGGATCGACGCGGAAGCGATGTGGGCTGGTGCGCTGCTGCTGCCGGGCGAGGCGGTGCTCGCCACGCTCGATATGCTCGGCGAATGGGATCTGGGCCTGACGGTGCTGCGCCGGGCCGTGCAGATGGATGCGCGGCGGGTGATGCTGCCGGCGGAACTGGTCATGGATGGCCGCCTGGGCCTGCTACAGACCCAGCAGAACGCTGATGCTGCGCTGGAGGTGCTGGCCGCACAGGATCATGGCGCGGGTGGGGAGGGGAGCAGCCTTCGCCGTTTGCTTGCGCCGCTTGCCCGCCTGCTGGTGGGCGAACTCGTCCGCCGCCAGATTGAGCCGACACGGATGACAGGGCTTGCGCTGTTGCTCGGCGTGCTTGGTCTGGCGGCCGGCGTCGCCGGTTTTGGCATAGTGGCCGTGGTGTTGGCGTTGCTCGCGATCACGCTATACGATCTTGCCTGCCAATGTGGGGAGATCATCCTGCGCCCGGCGCCGTCGCCTTATGGCCGCTACGCGCTGGATGGGTTGGCGGTCGTGTTGCTGATGCTCATCGGATGGCGACTATCTAACGGTAATGTTCTTGCTATTACAGGTGCTTGCTTTCCGATATTCATATCTGTTTTGATCTCGATGACGCGTGCTCAGGCTGATGTCGTGACGGGTCTGTGGGCGCCATGGGTGCAGATCAGCATCCCTATCGTGCTGCTGGTGGTGTTGCTCGGCCTGTTGGTGGGGCAAGGGAGCGCGGCCTTCGCCTTGCTTGGCCTTTTGGCGCTGGCGGCGGTGGCGTTCCGTCTCATTCCGGCACGCCCAAAAGTTTAGAGGGTGTTAAGGCCATTCCCTTATGGGCGGCCTCATGACAGTCGCTGACGATCCAGGTCGGGAGCGTTCCCGGAACGAGGGCGGGGGAGCAAGTGCCACGCTCGCGCGGCGGCTGATCGCGGATATGCAGCATAGCGCGGATCTTGCCGCATTGACGGACGGCGCCTCCCGCCGCTGGCCCGGCCGGTTGCTTGCCGAGACTCGTTTCCATCTCGCCGCGATGGTGAATGCGCTTGAACTGGCCATCGAGGCGGCTCTGGCAGATTCACCGGCGCGTGCTGCGGTGGAGGCGCTCGGGCAGGGCTATAGCCGCCGCGCAATCGAGCGGGAACCGGGGCTGCTGTCGCCCGATCTGCTCGGTCATTTGCGACGGCGTGCGGCTGTCGCCACATTGCTTCGTCAGGCAGGGGCCATGCGGCCACGCGGCATGCCCCCCGCCATGACGTCAATCGCGCTGGAGCCGCCGCAAGCCGATGCGCTCGCCGCGCTTGCCATAGCCGAGCAAGGCTGGTGCGCTCCCATGCTGCTCGATGCGGCAATGCGGCCGGACTTGCCCGCCGAGCCGTTTCACGACCTGGCCTGGAGCGTTGCCGCGTTGCTCGTGCAGGGCTGCGAACGGACAGCGGAAGTGGCCGATCCCGCGATTATCCGGGCAATTGCACAGGCGGCCGAGGCCGTTGTCGCCCATCATGACGAGGGGGCGGGCGCCATCGCTCTGGCCCGCCGATTTGCGCGGGGGGTGCCGGCGCCGATGCGGGCCGCGCTTGCCCGTGCCGCACTGGCCGATGCGCGGCTGCTGCCCTTCGCTGCCCTTGCCGAAGGGGAGACGGGCCTGCCGATCGAACTGACCATCGAGGTGCTGCTCGATGCAGATGATATGCCGCGCCATGCCCTGTTTCGGTTGATGGCCATCGACGATACCACTGCCTTTCGCGCGGTGGAATCGCTCGCGCCATTCATCGGGGCGGTGGCGGATGGTGACGAGGCGCTGGCCCGGTTCGTCGAGAGTTATCGCCTGCATGATTGCGCACGGGCGGAGCGCTGGCTGGCGAGCGTGATGCAGCCGCGTGCCCTGGCCGACAAGCTGGCGCTGATCGGGCATCCGCGATGATCGCGCTGCCGATCGAGGCCCTGCTTGATGGGGAAGGGCGGATCGTTTCCGCCGGTGAACCGCTGCTTGCGCTCCAGCGGCAGGCGGGGGGGGCTGCCGATGGCCCGCTAGCGGTGCCGGCGCTGGCGGCGCTGGTCCATCTTGCGCGTCGTCTCGCTATCCCACTGTCCCGCGCGGTTACGGTGGCGGATGGCGCGATGGACATCGACCTGTGGGTGGACGTGCGGCCGACGGAGGAAGGCTTTGCCATGGCCATCCTTGATTGGCAGGCGCGCCGACCGCATGAGCCGACCTTCGGGCGCGATGGGCAGGCCGGCTGGCCCTGGCAGATCGACGCGCATCTGCGCTTCCAGTCGTTCGATGCGGATGCGGCCACGCTTGGCCATGCGCCGCCGCGTGCCGGCGATCTGCTGACCGCCTATTTCCAACTCGATACCGGTGCGGCGGAGGCGGAGTTCGCCATGCCGCTGATCGAAGCCCTGGCTTTGCGCGCGCCGTTCGATGGCCAGATCGGCCGGCTGCGGGCAGACAATGCCATCGTCTATCAGCTTTCCGGCGAACCACTGACGGAGCCGTCCGGCGCATTGATCGGCTATCGCGGCCATGCCCTGCGCATCGAGGGGACGACTGCGGAAAATCCCGCATCTGCGCCAGATACGAGTCTGTTCAGTCCTGCGCTGGCGCAGCGGCTGGACCAGGCGTTGCGCCAGCCGATCGGCCGCATCATCGCTCATGCCAGCACGATCAGTGGCCAGCATGAAGGGCCTCTGCGGCAGGATTATGCCGATTATGCCGCGGATATCGCGGTGGCTGGCCGCCATCTCATGGCGCTGGTCGATGATCTTGCCGATCTTCAGGCCATTGAGCGCCCGGACTTCACGACGCTGCGCGAGGAGGTCGACCTTGCCGATGTCGCCCGCCGCGCTGCCGGGTTGCTCAAGGTGCGCGCCGGCGCGCGGCAGATCCGCATCCAGGCGCCGACAGTGGATGAGCAGCTTATCGTTCGCGCGGAATATCGTCGCACGCTCCAGATTCTCGTCAATCTCGTCGGCAATGCTGTGCGCTATAGCCCGCCTGCGAGCATGGTGTGGGTGCGCGTCGATGAGGACGGCGGCCGCGCCCGCGCGGTCGTCGCGGATCAGGGCAGCGGCATCGACCCGGCCGATCATGAGCGCATCTTCGAGCGTTTCGAGCGACTCGGCCGGTCCGGGGACGGGGGCAGCGGCCTTGGCCTTTACCTCTCGCGCCGCCTCGCCCGCGCCATGGGGGGCGACGTCACGTTGGAAAGCGCGCCGGGGCAGGGCGCTCGCTTCACGCTCGACCTGCCGCTCTGGACTGGCGGCTGAACGACGCTCATCCTGCCAAGTATATGCGGCCACAAAATCGGAGATAAAGAAGGGCCATGGCGTCCGTTGACCAATTGATCGATGATATGCTGGATGTGCAGCGCAAGCTTGGCGAGACGGTGATAGAAGCCCGCGCCGATCCAAGCCGCCGGGCTGCGGTCATCGACATGCGGCGTCAATTTGCCAGTGCCGTGCTTGCGGTGAGCACGGCCGTCGAGAGTGAGGCCTTCATTCGCGAGCATCCAGACCTTGCCGCTGAATTCCGGCATCGTTTCTCCGAAATCCGCAATAAGGTCGCGATATTTCAGGCAAAATGGCCAGCAGTTTTGCTCGACAACCACGATCCCGAGTTCGAACCATCGGCGGCCAAGCTGCGCGCCAGCAACCGGGAATTCATTGAGTGGGCGCGCAATGCTCTGAAGCGCTGATTCCTCACTGGCGTCGCACGATGCTGCACATGAATTTGCGAGCACGCGGGCGGATCGACGTTCAGTTCTGGCGGTCTGCAGGTGGCGAATGGTGGCCCGCCGCTCCCTCAGGCTGCCCGCGCCTTTGCCGGCCCATAATAAAGCGCTCCGCTTGCCGCCATCTCGCGCAACTGCTGCGGCGGGGTGAACCGCTCACCATGCTGCGCGCTTAGCCGGTCCAGCGTCTCCACCACCTTGGCCGCGCCGATCGTGTCGATCGCGCTGAACGGTCCGCCGGTGTAGGGTGCGAACCCCCAGCCGAAGATCGCGCCCAGATCGCCGTCCTGCGGCGTCACCAGCACGCCTTCGGCGAAGCAGCGCGCGCACTCGACCAACTGCCGATAGAGCAGCCGCTCGCGCACGTCTTCGGGTGACGGTTGCTTTGCCGCCAGCGGATAGGCCTGCGCCAAGCCTGGCCACAGCGCCTTCTTGCCGCCATCCGCCGGATAATCATAATAGCCCTTGCCGTTCTTGCGCCCGAGCCGGCCGATCTCGACCATATGTGCCGCGACAGCGTCCGCCAGCGTGGCCACATAGGCATCGCCCAGCGCCTTCTTCGTCGCCATCGTCACCTTATGGCCCAGTTCGATGGAGACTTCATCGGAGACGGCGAGCGGCCCTACCGGCATGCCGAGCTGACGCCCGACATTCTCGATGAGGGCAGGATTGATCCCCTCTGCCAGCATCTGCGTGCCTTCCTGCACATAGGTGCCGAAGCAGCGCGAGGTGTAGAAGCCGCGCGAATCGTTGACGACAATCGGCGTCTTGCGAATTTGCGCGACGAAATCGAGCGCTTTGGCCACCGCCGCATCGCCGGTCTGCTTGCCGAGGATGATCTCGACCAGCGCCATCTTCTCGACCGGCGAGAAGAAATGGATTCCGATGAAATTTTCTTGCCTGCTCCATGCCTTGGCGAGCGATGTTATCGGAAGAGTTGAGGTGTTGGAGCCGAAGATCACGTCCGGCCCCAGCACGCTCTCCACCCGTTGGGTGATGTCCGCTTTGACTGCCGGGTCCTCGAACACCGCCTCGATCACGAAGTCGCAGCCCTTGAGCGCTGCCACGTCCGTCACCGGCGTGATCCGCGCTAGCGCCTCGGCCATTTTCTCCGGCGTCATGCCCCTGCCGATCCGGCTCTGCATCTGCGCCTCGGCATGGGCCTTGCCCTTGTCCGCCGCCGCCTGATCGCGGTCGAGCAGAAGCACTTCGATGCCGGCCTGCGCCGCGACATTGGCGATGCCCGCGCCCATCATGCCCGCGCCGAGCATGGCGAGCCGCCTGGTCGGCATCTTCTCCACGCCCGCCGGCCGCCGCGCCCCGCGCTCCGCCGCCTGCTTGGAGACGAACAGCGTGCGCATCATGTTGCCGGCCTGCGGATCGGCCGCCACCTTGGCGAAATATTTGCTCTCCACCCGGATCGCGCGATCCATCGGCAGCTGGATGCCCTCATAGACGGCGGAGAGCAGCGCATGCGGCGCGTGGATATTGCGCTGGGTCGTCTTGGTGGTCATCACCGTCGCGGCCATCATCGTCTGGATGAAGCCGGGGTTGAACTGGCCCGATCCGCCCGGCACCTTGAAGCCCTTCACATCCCACGGCTGGGTGTGCGCGCCCGGATTGGCCTTCACCCAAGCCTTCGCCGCTGCGACCGTTTGGCCCGGCTCGGCCAACTCATCCACGACCTTCATCGCCAGCGCCTCGGCCGGGCGCCAGTTCTTGCCCTGGAGCATATACATAAGCGCGCCCTGGATACCGATCAGGCGCGGGAGGCGCTGCGATCCACCGCCGCCGGGAAACAGGCCGATGAGGATTTCCGGCAGGCCGATGGTTACCTTGGGATTGCTGGTGAGCACCCGATGATGGCAGGCCAGTGCCAGCTCCAGCCCGCCGCCCATCGCTATGCCCTCGATGGCGGACGCAACGGGTTTGCCGCATGTTTCAAGTTTGCGGAGCAGATCATTGAAAGAAAAGACTTTCTCGAACAAGGTGCCGAGGTTCGGTCCGCCATCCACATTGGCTTCATGAAGCATCGCGCTCAGATATTTGAGGTCCATGCCCGCCATGAAGCCGCTGGCCTTGCCGGATGCGATGACGGCGCCCTTGATCGTCTCCTCGCTGCCGATCCGAGCGATAGCCTCGGCCAGATCGCTCAGGAAATCGGAGGTGATGACGTTCATCGACTGGTCGGGCACGTCGATGGTAAGCAGTGCGATGCCGTCGCTGTCGATCTCGGTGGTGATGGTCGTCGCCATGGCGTCCTCCGGTGTCCCTGTGCCCGCCGATCCGGTCGGGAGGCGGTTTGTTTCGGTTGGCGGGGTCAGATCCGCTCGATGATGATGCCGGTGCCCATGCCTGCGCCCACGCACAGGTTGATGAGCGCGGTGCCCTTGCCGGAGCGTTCCAGTTCATCGAGCGCGGTCCCCAGCACCATCGCGCCGGTCGCGCCGAGCGGATGGCCCATGGCGATTGCGCCGCCGTTCACATTGATATCCTTATGGTCGATGCCCATTGCCTGCATGTAGCGCAGCACCACGCTGGCAAAGGCTTCGTTCAGTTCCCACAGGTCGATATCGCTCGTGGACATACCAGCCTTTTTCAATAGCTTGTCAGCGATACTTTCCGGCCCCGTGAGCATGATGAGCGGCTCCGAGCCGATGGAGGCCATCGCCTTCATTCGCGCGCGGGGCTTGAGGCCATATTTCTCGCCCATCGCCTTGTCGCCGACCAGCACGGCCGCCGCGCCATCCACGATACCCGAACTGTTGCCGGCATGGTGGACATGGTTCACGCGCTCCACCTCCGGGTAGCGCAACAGCGCGATGGCGTCGAAGCCCGGCATTTCCTCACCCATCGCCGCAAAGCTGGGCTTGAGTGCGGCGAGGCTCTGCATCGTCGTGTCCGGCCGCATATGCTCGTCATGGTCGAGCAGCACCTGGCCGATCACGTCGCGCACCGGCAGGATGGATTTGCCGAACCGCCCGTTCGCCCAGGCCGCCGCCGCGCGCTTCTGGCTCTCCACCGCATAGGCGTCCACATCGTCGCGCGAGAAGCCGAACTTGGTGGCGATCAGGTCGGCGCCGATGCCCTGAGGCGCGAAATAGGTGGCATAGGCGACGGCGGGGTCGGAGGCCCAGGCGCCGCCATCCGCGCCCATCGGCACACGGCTCATCGATTCGACGCCGCCGCCTATGGCCAGCGCCGCCTCGCCGCTGATGACCTTGGCCAGCGCCATGTTGACCGCTTCCAGTCCGGATGCGCAGAAACGGTTGATCTGCACGCCCGGCACCGTCTCGGCATAGCCGGCGGTGAGCACCGCCATGCGCGCGATATCCGTGCCCTGCTCGCCCACCGGGGCGACGCAGCCGAGGATCACGTCATCCACATCGGCGGTGTCGAGCCGGTTGCGCTCGCGCACGGCGTCCAGCACCTGCACGGCGAGTTGCACGGGCGTGATCTCGTGCAGGGCGCCGTCGGGCTTGCCGCGCCCTCGCGGGGTGCGCACGGCGTCGTAGATGAAGGCTTCCATCGTGGCTCTCCTGCGGATCGGCTTCAGCGCCGCATCGGGTGCGGGCCGGGCGCACTATGGGCCATCGCCGTCGCGCTCGGCAAGGGCGGGCAGGCGGTCCTTGTAAAATGCCGCCTTACCCTAACGTAAACGGAAGATGGCTTGCGGTAGAAACCTCGAATGGGGAGGGCCGCTTTCCGCTTATGCGTCGCGACTCGGCGCCCTTCGAGAGTTGAATCACTCTCGTCCCCCGCTTATGTGCGCTGGAGCAAAGCGGCATGCTCAATCGCGTGTCTCCAGTCCAGCGAGGGGTATGCACATGGCCACCCGGCAGATCGAGGCGCCTGCCAAATCAAAAGGCGCCAAATCCAGAGACGATGTTCCGGCGGAGGTGGAGGACGCGATCCGCACGCTCATCCGCTGGGCGGGCGACGACCCGACCCGCGAGGGCCTGTTGGAGACGCCCAAGCGCGTCGCCAAGGCCTGGCGCGAATATTGCGAGGGTTACGAGGAAGACCCCGCCTATCATCTCTCGCGCATCTTCCACGAAGTTGGCGGCTATGACGAGATCGTGCTGCTCAAGGACATCCCGTTCCAGTCGCATTGCGAGCATCATATGGCGCCTATCGTCGGCAAGGCGCACATCGCCTATCTGCCGCGCGATTATGTCGTCGGCATCTCCAAGCTCGCCCGTGTGCTGGAGGCGTTCGCCCGCCGCCTTCAGGTGCAGGAGCGCCTCACCGCGCAGGTGGCGGACTGCATCTGCGAGAATCTGAACCCGCTCGGCGTCGCGGTGGTGATCGAGGCGAGCCACGGCTGCATGACCGCGCGGGGCGTGCGCACACATGGCACGGTGATGCGGACCAGCCGGATGATGGGCGTCTTCAAACGAGACGAGAAAAGTCGTGAGGAAGTGTTGCGCCTGATGGGCGTGAAGTGACGGCTGAAACCGCGCCGCTCGCCTTGGTGACGGGCGGCCACCGCCGCCTTGGCGCGCGCATCGCCATGCAGCTTGCCAGCGCGGGCTATGCGCTGGCGATTCATGGCCGCAACGATGTCGAGCCGCATCCCTTCCTGGCAGAGCGGCTGGCGGAGACGGGCGCTGTCTGGCAGGGCTTTCTTGCCGATTTTCTGGTGTCGGGCGAGGCTGAGGCGCTTATTCCCGCCGTCATCGCCCATTTCGGCCGCGCGCCCGATCTGTTGGTCAACAGCGCCTCGCTGTTCGGCGCGGATCGGCTGGAGACGGTGACGCAGGCCGATCTGGCCGATCACTTTGCCGTCAACGCCGCCGCGCCGGTGCTGCTCAGTCAGGCTTTCGCCCGGGCCGAGCGGCCTGTCGGAGCGGATGCCGCCATCGTCAACATCCTCGATCAGCGCCTTGCCCAGCCACATGGCGACCAGCTTGCCTATACGCTCGGCAAATATGCGCTGGAGGGTTTCACGCGCATCGCCGCGCGGGAACTGGCGCCCGCGATCCGCGTCAATGCGGTCGCGCCGGGGCTGACGCTGGCGACCGACGATTATTCGCAGGAGCAGCTGGAGTCCCTCACGGCGCGGATGCCGCTCGCGCATCTGCCCTCGAGCGAGGCCGTTGCGGAGGCCGTGCTCTATCTGGCGCGCGCGTCATCCGTGACCGGCCAGATCATCTCCGTGGATGCCGGCGCCCATATGCGCAGCTTCCCGCGCGACTTCATGCATTTGTAGGTGCTGCCCAAGGCGGTCCCGCCATCCATGCGAGCGATCAATCGAAGCCGAATGCGGTTTCGCGGGGAGGGTGGATGACGAAGGGACATTCGTCCAGGATGGATGCGTCTGGCGTGACTGTCAGCGTCCTCAGGCTGCGGCCCGTATATTAGGTGCAGGACAGCGTCTCGCCGAGCTTGACCGAACGCACCTCGAAATCCCCTTCGCTCCAAGTCTCGCCTCGACTTTCGTGCACCAATATGCGGTAGCCCGACAGCAGCAGGGCAAGATCGAGCAGCGCGACGATCCCGAGAATGGCGAGGGTCGTCATGACCGGGTTGCGGCGAATCATGAGCGTTTGTCCACCTTAGGTTGAACCATTTTATGTTCCCGTGCGGGCAGGAGGCCAGGCCGGGAGCGCACCAGCCTTGAGCCTTGAGTTTCTGCCTTTGCAGGGACGGCAGCGACCAATCCACGAGCGCGCAGGCGGCGCCAGCAAGCAAAAACCCCGCGAGACGCCGGTCCCGCGGGGTTCTGAAAGGTCTTGAGCGATCAGCCTCAGGCTTCTTCGCTCTCCGCGTCGCCGGTCGGCTCCTCGGCTGCCGTCTCGGAGGCGATTTCGCCCGGCTCGGCATTGGGATCGTAATCCTCGGTGAAGCCCGCTTCGTCCTTTTCGAACATCTGGGCCATCACGTCGACGCCGTCCTTCTGGAGATCGGCTTCCTCCGGCGAGCGGGCGACGTTCACCTGAACGGTCACGGCCACTTCCGGGTGGAGCGACACGCGCACGTCGAA
>Ga0180219_1002581_pt1 | contig 10699 bp, 9 predicted proteins | sample eDN3rd30CBELigMG_FD_151338 | JGI IMG/M metagenome (GOLD analysis project Ga0180219, IMG submission 151338) | Enriched Miracle-Growth compost microbial communities from Emeryville, California, USA - eDNA 3rd pass 30_C BE-Lig MG (version 2)... ... | reverse complement strand
GAGCACATCGTCGGGCCGGACGGGACGCTGACGCGGATGCTGAAAAGCGGCCGGGTTCCGAGCCTCATCTTTTGGGGACCGCCGGGGTCCGGCAAGACGACGATCGCGCGGCTGCTGGCCAATGAGACGAACCTCGTCTTTGAGCAACTGTCGGCGATTTTTTCCGGCGTCGCCGATCTCAGGAAAGCCTTCGAACGCGCCAAGGTGATGCGCGAGCAGGGCAAAGGCACGCTGTTGTTCATCGACGAAATTCATCGCTTCAATCGTTCGCAGCAGGATTCCTTCCTGCCGTACATGGAGGACGGCACCATCACGCTCGTCGGGGCGACGACGGAGAATCCGTCGTTCGAACTCAACGCCGCTGTCCTGTCGCGCGCCAGCGTTCTGGTGCTCAACCGTCTCGATGACGCGACCCTGGAAACGCTGCTGCAGCGCGCCGAAGCCGATGTCGGACGTCCGCTGCCGCTGGAGCCCGACGCCCGCGAGGCGCTGAAAGGCATGGCCGACGGCGATGGCCGCGCCATCTTTAATCTTGCCGAGGACGTCTTCGCGGCCGTCGCGGCGAAGGGCAAGGCGCTCAATCGCGAAGCTCTGGTCAAGCTCGTGCAGCGCCGGGCGCCGCTCTACGACAAGTCGCGCGAAGGTCACTACAACCTGATCTCGGCGATGCATAAAGCGGTGCGCGGCTCCGATCCCGATGCGGCGCTTTATTACTTCTGCCGCATGCTCGACGGCGGCGAAGATCGCCTGTTCCTCGCCCGGCGTATCGTCCGGATGGCCGTTGAAGACATCGGTCTTGCCGATCCACAGGCGCTCGTCGTCGCCAACGCCGCCAAGGATGCCTTTGATTTCCTCGGTTCGCCCGAAGGCGAGTTGGCGCTGGCCCAGGCGGTGATTTACGTCGCGACGGCACCAAAATCGAACGCCAACTACGTCGCCTTCAAAGCCGCGATGCGCGCCGCGAAAGAGCACGGTTCGCTGTCGCCGCCGAAGACGATCCTTAATGCGCCGACGAAACTGATGGAGGAAGAGGGCTACGGCTCGGACTACCTCTACGACCACGATCAGCCGGAGGCGTTCTCGGGCCAGAACTACTTCCCCGACGAATTCAAGAAGCGCCCGAAGTATTACGATCCGCCCGAGCGCGGCTTCGAACGCGACATCAAAAAGCGCCTCGACTATTGGGCGAAACTCCGCGCCGAACGGAATCGCCGATCCTAGTGTCAGTAAGGATGGTCATCATGGCTGAACCTCAAGCACACGCACCTTCGCCTACGCTGCACACGGTCGCGATTTCAGACCTGCGCCCGACACAGATGACAGTCGGCATGCGCGAGGTTGATCTAAAGCGGAAGTCATGGCGCGACCTGGGTGACAAGAAAAGCGCGGGATTCCTTGGCCGTCACATGATCCCGGTGGTCCGCGGGCCGAAGGATCGCTTGTATGTCGTCGATCATCATCACTTGGCGCGGGCGCTTCAGGACGAAGGTGTCGAACAGGTGCTGACATCGACGCTCGCCGACCTGCACACGCTTGAGAAAGACGAGTTCTGGACATTTCTCGACAATCGCGGCTGGATGCATCCCTTTGATACGGACGGCACCCGCCAGCCAAGGACGCGGCTGCCGAAAACCGTCGCGGACCTCGAAGACGATCCCTATCGAAGCCTTGCCGGCGAACTGCGCTTCGCTGGCGGTTACGCCAAAGACACGACTCCGTTCAGCGAGTTCCTTTGGGCCGATGCGCTGCGCCGCCGGGTCGACGCGAAGGCCGCCAAGAACGATCCGGACACGGCGCTGGAGCAGGCGCTGGCATTCGCCAAAAGCGCCGACGCCGCCTATTTGCCCGGCTGGTGCGGGCCCCATAAGCGATCGTAACGGCCGAAATCATCGTTGTCCGGCTTCCTTAGGGTGTATTGGACCGCTATAGCTGCGAGTCCGTGGCCAGCCGAGTGATCGCGGCGCTCTCGGCGGGTGCACAACGTTCTCCGTGTTCTTCCTGTGTATGATCGCTGTGGTCTCGGCGCTGCGTTCGGTCACGTTTCGGCTCCGGCCTCGGACAGCCGGATGGCTCGTGTTTTTGGACTTGGGATTTCTCGTTGGATGCTGGCGTGACAGAAACAGGCAAAGTCGAAGCGTTACGCGTTTCGGACGGCGAGGCCGATATGCGCCTCGACCGCTGGTTCCGGGTGCACTTTCCCGAAGTCGGGTACACGTACCTTCAGAAGCTGCTGCGCTCGGGACAGGTGCGGATCGACTCCAAACGGGCGCAAGCGAACGATCGTTTGCGCGCCGGGGCCGAGGTCCGCGTTCCGGCGATCATCCGCGAGCCAAAGAAAACTGTGCCGACCGGGCGGCCCGCGATGGGCGTTTCCAAGGGCGACCGCGATGCCATCGAAAAAATGATCCTCTTCGAGGACGAGCACGTTCTCGTCCTCAACAAGCCTTTCGGTTTGGCGGTGCAGGGCGGCACCGGCACGAAGAAGCACATCGACGGCATGCTTGAAGGCATGGCGGACCGTTTCGGCGGCGAGCGTCCGCGTCTCGTGCATCGGCTCGACCGCGATACGACCGGCGTGCTGCTGGTCGCCAAGACCCGTGACGCGGCGGCAAAACTCGGCAAAACATTCCAGACACGATCGGCGGCAAAAACCTATTGGGCGCTGGTCAAGGGCGTGCCGAAACCGCCGCAGGGAAAAGTCGAGGCGGCGCTGGTCAAGGCTTCGGGGCCGGATGGCGATCGCGTGCGCAAAGCGAAGCCCGGCGAACAGGCGGTCGCGATGCACGCAACGACGCATTATTCCGTTGTCGATCGGGCCGCGCACAAAGCGGCGTGGGTCTCGCTGAAGCCCGTGACCGGCCGCCAGCATCAGCTTCGTGCCCACATGCATCTCATCGGTCATCCCATCGTCGGCGACAACAAGTACGAAGGCGACATTCACATGCCGGCGGAGAACATCGAGAAGAAGCTGCATCTGCACGCCCGGCGGCTCGTCATTCCGCATCCGAAGGGTGGCAAGACCATCGATGTGACGGCGCCGTTGCCGACGCACATGCGCACGACATGGGAGCTTCTTGGTTTCGATATCGACAAGTTCGAGTGAGCAGTACCGCCAGCGGGCGCCCGTGGAGGAACGAGAATGGCGGACACCATCACGTCGACGATCACTTTCGTTCTATCAAATTTTTCATTGACCTTTCTGGTTGTCGGGCTGCTGTTCTCCCTCGTCGCCATCGCCCGGACGAATTCGCCCCGCGATTCCTCCATCGTGGTCGAAAAGCTGCTCTCGTGGCACGTGTTCTGGGCCATCGGCGTGGCTTACTTCTACAATTTCGTGATGCACTCTTTCTTCGGAGAGACAGCAGCCGCTTTCATCGGTTGGGCTGATAGTCCGTTCCAGTTTGAAGTCGGGACGGCGAGCCTCGGATTCTCGGTCGTCGGTTTCCTCGCGGCGTTTCGGAGCTTCGACCTGCGCCTTGCGGCGATCGTCGGACCAAGCATGTTTTCGCTCGGCGCGGCTGCGGTCCACGTCTACCAGATGGTCGTCAATCACAATTTCGAGCCAGGCAATGCCGGCGTCGTTTTCTACATGGACATCATCATCCCGCTCATCGGTTTTCTGCTGCTTTGGCTACAGCACCGCTTTGGACGCCCGGCGCCCTGATGCACGTTCGCGCAGGGGGGGCGGCGTGGCTAACCGATTAGGCTGAAAGCCGCAAAAATTTGCACGGCAGCGGCTTCCGCGGCGCGAAGTCGCCGGGCGCAATCAAGGCCTTTCCCGAATTTGCCACGCTCCGGCGGCGTGCTAGAACGCCGGGCATGAAACTCGTCGTTTTCGATTGCGACGGCACAATCGTCGATAGCCAGGCCGGTATCGTCCTGTCGATGGAGCATGCCTTCAAATCACTGCGTATGGTCCCGCCGACGCGCGAAGCCACGCTGGCCGTCGTTGGGCTGTCGCTGCTCGAAGCCTGCTCGGCGCTGGCGCCGGAAGCGGAATACGCGACGCGTGTCGAACTCGTCGAGCGCTACAAGGCGGCGTTCCGCGAGCTGAATTACGATCCTGCGGATTCGGAAATTCTTTTTCCCGATGCCAGAACGACGATCGCCCAGTTGGCGGCGAGCGAGAAATATCTCCTTGGCATCGCCACCGGCAAGTCACGGCGCGGCATCGATCGGTTGTTCGATCGCGAGGCTTGGCATGCGAGTTTCGCGACGATCCAGACCGCCGACGATCATCCCTCCAAACCGCATCCATCGATGCTGCAACAAGCCATGCTCGAAACCGGCGTGGCGCCGGCGAGAACGGTAATGATCGGCGATACGACCTATGACGTCGAGATGGCGCGGGCGGCGGGCGTCCGGGCGATCGGCGTCTCGTGGGGCTATCATAGCGTCGCGGAACTGACGGATGCCGGTGCGCAGCAGATCGTCCATTGCTTCGCCGATCTTCCGGCAGCGATCGATAAGGCCATTGGTGTGAGTCGCGCGGCATGAGCGGAAACGACACGGGCAACGGCAACAACAACGGCGGCCATCGCGCCGATCTGGAGCGCGCCGCAGCGGCGCCGCCTCAGCGCATCATCAGCGATACGTTGTCGAAGCCGCTGGCGCGCCGTTTCTATAAGGAAGCGAGTGTTTCGGAGGCATCGCCATATCAGATCCTTCTTGATGGCCGACCGGTCAAGACGCCGAAGAAGCGGCCGCTGGCGGTGCCGACACAGGCACTGGCCGACGCCATTGCCGAGGAATGGCAGGCGCAGAAAGAGTTCGTCGATCCCGCGCGTATGCCGCTGACGCGGTTCGCCAATACGGCCATCGATGCGGTGAGCGAAACCGAGGACGCCGTTGCCGCCGATATCGTCGCTTATGCGGGCAGCGATCTCGTCTGCTACCGCGCCGAAACGCCGGACGAACTGGTGGCGCGGCAGTCGCGAGAGTGGAATCCGATCATCGCCTGGGCGGACAAGGCGCTCGGCGCGGACTTCAAAGCGGTTCCGGGCGTCATGCACGTCCGGCAGCCGGAAGCGGCACTGGCGGCGGTCGCCAAGATGTTGACGCCGCACGATGCTTTTCGCCTGACGGGCCTGCATGTGCTGACGACGCTGATGGGATCGGCGCTGCTGGCTCTGGCCGTCGCGCGCGGAGCCGTGGCGCCCGATGCGGCATGGGCGGCGGCGCACGTCGATGAAGATTATCAGATCTCACTCTGGGGCGAGGATGCAGAGGCGGTCGCCCGCCGCCGTGGGCGCCGCGCCGAGTTCGACGCCGCCTGCCGCTGGTTGACGCTTCTTGGTTCTACTGACTAGGGGACACGCCGCCGTAGCGTCGTGGATCGGCTGGCCAACACCTTGTCTATTCTCCGGCCATCGAGATCCACCACCTCGAAGCGCCAACCGCCCGTTTCAATGTGCTCGCCGGTTTTTGGAAGATGCTGCAACTTGGCCAGCACGAACCCCGCGACCGTCTCGTACGAGCGGTTCTCGGGAAGCTCGATGCCGATCTTGTCGGCCATTTCGTCGGCCGGCATGGAACCGGACAACAGCCATGAGCCATCGTCGCGCTCGACGGAATGCGGGCCGTCGCCATCGGCGTCGGACTTGAAAAGGCCTGCGATGGCTTCGAGAATATCGGCGGGCGTTACGAGACCTTCGAAGTCGCCGTATTCGTCGTGAATGAGCGCCATCGGCACTTCGGCATCGCGAAGGACGGACAGCACGTCGAGAGCCGCCGCCGTCTCCGGAATGACGGGAGCTTTGCGCACGTAGGTCGCGATTTCGAACGGTTTGCCGGCCAGCAGGCCTGCGAGCAGGGCGCGTGTCTGGATGACGCCGATCAATTTGTCAGGCGAGCCTTCGCCAACAGGCAGACGCGAATGCGGCGTCGAAATCAGCCGTTCCTTGATCGACGCGATCGGCGCGTTGATGTCGATCCAATCGACGTCGGTGCGCGGAGTCATGAGACCGACCACAGCGCGATCGGCCAAACGCATGACGCCGGAGATCAACTCGCCTTCGCCGCTTTCGAGCACGCCGGCCGTTTCCGCTTCCGCGATCAGCGTCTTGATTTCCTCGTCGGTGACCTTGCTTTCACGTTCCTCGGAAAGTCCGAGAATGCGAAATACGAACCGTGTCGAGGTGTCGAGCAGCGACACCATCGGACGCGCCAGCTTGGCGAATGCAGTCATGGCTGGCGCCACGGCGCAGGCAATAACCTCGGCGTTGCGCAGCGCGAGCGACTTCGGCACCAGTTCGCCGACGATGACCGAGAGATAGGTGATAACCGCGATGACGACGCCGAAGCCGAGCGGTTCGGCCAAGCCTTCTCTCAGTCCCAGCCCTTGGAAATAGGCGGACGCGTATTTGCCGAATGTCTCGCCGGAGTACGCGCCGTTGATAATGCCGATCAGTGTAATGCCGATCTGTACGGCCGATAAAAACCGACCGGGGTTGGCGGAGAGGGCGAGGGCGCTTTGCGCTCCGGGCCGTCCGGAGGCCGCCATCGCCTTCAGGCGCGGCCATCTGGCGGATACGACCGCCAGTTCCGAGAGCGCAAAGAGGGCGTTGAGAAGAATAAGGGCCAGAACGATCAGAAGTTCGGTCACGAGTTTCGCGGCCGACGGATCTTCGTCTAAGCCACTCCATGTTGTTGAAACGCTGGAAAGCTAGGGCCTCGCTGCGCTGGGATCAAGGGAAAGGTGAATTGTTGGGGTGCCGTCTTGTCTTCGCAACACGATTCGTCTCACACTTTGGCAAAGTGATTCGCTACAGCGTAGGCATGAACCATGCTTCACAGGCCGCGCATTCCTGAGCTTGCGCAACGCGACCGGTTCGTGCGCCGGGCGGTGAGCGAAGGACGTGTGCTGACGTTTGCCGACGAGGAGACGGCCTCGGTGCCGTCGCAGAAGGTTCGCGGGCGCACCGTGCAACTGTTCTGGTCGAGTCCCATCGAAGCGACGCGCTGGGCCGAGGCGCTGGCCGGCAATAACGAACTGCAGGAAATCGCACTCGCTGCCTTTGCCGCCGATATTCTGCCGGGTATCGGCAAGGCGAAAGGGCTTGCCGGAACCGATTGGGTCTCCGATCCGATCGAAGCCGAGGTCGATCCGCTCGACCTGCAGATTCGCCTGAAAACGGAAGCCGTTCCGGGTTACCTCAAGGCGCTGCGAAAATCGGGCGAAGTTTACCTCGTCGCTGACGACGATGGTCCGCGGCTGGCGGCCGCCGGGCCGTGGTCGAAGGTCGAAGATCTGCTGCACGTCTTTGCCGTGCGCTCGGACGCCGAACGGCACCTGAAGCAGGCGGGTGGTAAACGCGTGATTGCCGATCCGGTCATCGACTTCATCGCCACCACATTGGCAGGAAGCGTAACCCGCGCCCGTGCCGTCGCCATCGAGCCGATCGCCGGAGCCGGCGCCGTCGAAATCAAGATAGCGGACTTCGGGCGCCAACTTGCCGCGGCCGCACCTGCGACGTAAACGCCAATTCCGCACGCTTTCGGTTATTAATGCTAAGGCTCCGCCGCTGTTCTCCAGGCCGCGATATCTCAGCATTTGCGCTCTCCCGAGGCCATGCTAGAGAGCCATGCAAAAGGTACGGCCAAGCAGGGTGGGCAGCTTTATGAAAGACATCATCGAAGAGCTCGAGACGCGTCGCGAAAACGCACGGCTCGGCGGCGGCCAAACTCGCATTGACGCCCAGCACACCAAGGGCAAGCTGACGGCGCGCGAACGCATCGAGCTTCTTATGGACGAGGGCTCGTTCGAAGAATTCGATATGTACGTCGAGCACCGCTGCACCGACTTCGGCATGCAGAAGACGCGGATTCCCGGCGACGGCGTCGTCACCGGCTGGGGCACGATCAACGGCCGCACGGTCTACGTATTCGCCAAGGACTTCACCGTCATGGGTGGCTCGCTTAGCGAGACCCACGCCAGGAAGATCACGAAGATCCAGGATATGGCGCTGAAGAACCGCGCGCCGATCGTCGGCCTGTTCGACGCGGGCGGCGCCCGCATCCAGGAGGGCGTCGATGCGCTCGGCGGCTATGGCGAAGTGTTCCAGCGCAATGTGTTGGCGTCGGGCGTCATTCCGCAGATTTCCGTTATCATGGGACCGTGCGCAGGCGGCGACGTCTATTCACCGGCGATGACCGACTTCATCTTCATGGTCAAGGACACGAGCTACATGTTCGTGACCGGCCCCGATGTCGTGAAGACGGTGACGAACGAAACCGTCACAGCGGAAGAGCTGGGCGGCGCCAAGGTCCACACGACGAAATCGTCGATCGCCGACCGCGCCTATGAAAACGACGTCGAGGCGCTGCTGCAGATGCGCCGCCTCATGGACTTCCTGCCATCGAGCAACAAGACGGGCGTGCCGCAAATTCCGACCGGCGACAATCCGGAGCGCATCGACGCGTCGCTCGACACGCTCATTCCCGATAATCCGAACAAGCCTTACGACATCAAGGAGCTGATCCTCAAAGTCGTCGATGAAGCCGACTTCTTCGAGATCCAGGAAGCATTCGCCAAGAACATCGTGACCGGCTTCGCGCGCATGGAAGGCCGCACGGTGGGCATCGTTGCGAACCAGCCGATGGTGCTGGCAGGCGTGCTCGATTCCGATGCCTCGCGAAAGGCGTCGCGGTTCGTGCGCTTCTGCGACTGCTTCGAAATTCCGATCATCACGTTCGTGGACGTTCCAGGCTTCCTGCCGGGCACGGCGCAGGAATACGGCGGGCTTATCAAGCATGGCGCCAAGCTGTTGTTCGCCTATGCCGAGGCAACGGTGCCGAAGGTGACGATCATCACCCGCAAGGCCTATGGCGGTGCTTACGACGTGATGAGCTCGAAGCACATCCGCGGCGACGTCAACTACGCCTGGCCGACGGCCGAAATCGCCGTGATGGGCGCCAAGGGCGCCGTCGAGATTCTCTATCGTTCCGAGCTTGGCGATCCGAAAAAGATCGAGGCGCGCATCGAGGAATACAAACAGCGCTTCGCCAACCCGTTCGTCGCGGCAGAGCGCGGCTACATCGACGAGGTGATCACGCCGTCAGCGACGCGTAAGCGTCTGTGCCGGGCGCTGAACATGCTGCGCAACAAGACCCTCGAAAACCCCTGGAAGAAGCACGACAACATTCCGCTTTGATATTTGGCCGCTTCCGACTGTGCTTCGCACAGCCGGCCGGAAGCGGCAGTCGTTCTCGAAAATTCGGGTGATGCGGGGAACGCGCATTCCGTGGCTGTCCGGCAGCATTATGAGCGCAGGATGAGCGCCCACGGCGTACGTTGAATTTCGCGGTGCAGATGAACGCCCGTTCCACGGCATTCCGGACAAAGATCCCGAATTCGGGAAACGTGGACCTGCACTTCCGCCTTGCCGTGTTGGGTACTCAAGGTTTCGTGTTGCATGACGCGACCACGCCAGACGAAGCCAGTGCCATTGCAGGTACGGCAGGCGGTTTTCTCAATTTCGATAGGCAGCATGCGAGCCTCCCGAACACATAACGCGGATGCGCCAACACAGGTCCCGGCTCCTCGCGCCAACGAACTGCCGTGCGACGCAAAAATTCTCGACTACCTTACCCCAAAGCTCGCCAAAAACGGATCACACATTTCTTGCTCGCCATTTGTGCAGGCCTGCAGGCACGTTATGCTGTCGCGTGCGCGTCCGTCTTGAACAGTAGAACTCAGGCGACGAAGCCGGTGTTGCTATCGGTTCATGACATTCCGTCAGATCTTAGACTCGCACGCTTCTCATCAACGACAACGCTGTGCACGGGTTCCCGAGGTGAAATAATGGGCCCGACGACGGCCGCCGGCCAGCCCTGAGCCTCTGAACCTTCCTCTGAAGAAAAAACTTATCCCCGCCCTCCGAACGTCCCGCATACTGCGTCCATCCCGCCGTGTGCAAAGGGCTTAAGGCTCGAGCTGGGCGCCTGAGGGCGGTGGGAACACGGGAGACTTCGAAGTTCTCTTTCGAGAGTCGCTCAGCTGCAACCCGCATGAGGAAACACGAAGACGTCCGCTCGACTCTTACAATATGTTATAATATACGAAACTAACGATCGACGTCGGCTTTGCCGTGTCGGGGGACTGTTTTTGGGGAAAATTATGCGGTGCATGGGATTTGCAGTGGTTGCCATAGCCTTTGGGTCAATGTCTGGAGCGTTGGCGCAGGATGCTCCGACATCGCGGGAGTCGCCGCCAACATCGACGAGTGAGTCGATTGCGCCGTCATCGCCCTTGCCAGCGGTGGTCGTCATCGCGCCGAAGAAACACGTCGCGTCGAAGAAGAAAGCGCATGGGATGAGAAAAAATGGGCCGTCTGGCCCGAAAGCAGCTTCTTCCAAGCCCGTGACCCCGCCAGCGGAACCTTCGATGGAATCCGGTGGAGAAGATTCTGTCCCGTCAGCGACGATTCTGCCGGTCCCCGGCACGTTGATAAGCCCACAATCGGGCACGCAGGCAACGACAGTCACCGATGCTCGCGATATCGTTCCGACGCATGGCGCGACGATCACCGACACGTTGGACCAACAGCCGGGAATAGCTGGCTCGACATTCGCACCGGGCGCCAACCGTCCGATCCTTCGCGGTCTCGACAATAATCGCGTGCGGATTCAGGAAAATGGAATAGCGACAGGGGATGTCTCCGACATCAGCGAAGACCATGCCTTCCCGGTTGATCCTTAC
>Ga0180219_1002574_pt1 | contig 10712 bp, 12 predicted proteins | sample eDN3rd30CBELigMG_FD_151338 | JGI IMG/M metagenome (GOLD analysis project Ga0180219, IMG submission 151338) | Enriched Miracle-Growth compost microbial communities from Emeryville, California, USA - eDNA 3rd pass 30_C BE-Lig MG (version 2)... ... | reverse complement strand
CTGTGCGAGCACCTGCATCTGCGCATAGGCTTCCGTCGCCATGTAATAGCCGAGCGGATCGACGCCCTCCGCCGCGGCGCGCGCCTGATACTTCTTCATCATATCGGCGACGCCGGGGAACTGCATTTTCTCGACCGGCAGCCAGAAGTCGTAATTGACCCAGCCGTTGAGCAGCGGACCAAGCTGCGCCTTCATCGCGGTGTTCTGCGGCCCGACCATGGCGCCGCCGATCAGCTTCGGCTTGAAGCCGATCTCGGAGACGGCGCGCACGATGCCGACCGAATCCGGCGGATAGGAGCACACCACCACGAGGTCCGGATTGGTGGCGGCGATCGCCCGCACGATCGAGGCGAAATCGGTGGTCGAGGGCGGATAGGTCTTGTCATAGACGATCTTCAGCCCGGCCTGCTTGGCGTTTTCACGCGCGCCGTCGGAAGCATTACGCGAGAACTCCTGGTCGGCGGCGACGATCGCCACCGTCACCGGCTTCGGATTCTGTTTCATCGCCAGATCGATGAAGCCCTTGGTGAAGGACGGCTTGGGGTTCGGCCCCGAGGGGATCATCGCGAAATACTTGTCGTATTTGAACTCGGTGTTGACGCCCAATCCGAGCAGTCCGATGAACAGCTTCTGGCGCTGCATCACCACCGGCATCGCCGGCGCCAGCATCGCCGTCGCATAGCCGCCGATCACCAGATCGACCTGGTCGATGTCGAGCAGCTTCGTATAGATGCCGGGTACCGTCGACGGGTTGCTCTGATCGTCATAATAGATCAGCTTCACCGGACGGCCGAGCAGCCCGCCCTTGGCGTTGACGTCTTCCTCCCAGATCTTCTGGGCCAGCAGCGCCGACTTGCCGTTCGGGCCGAGGCCGCCGGTCATCGCCATGCTGTAGCCGATCTTGATCGGCTCCTTGCTCTGCGCCGCCGCCGTGTCGGCGGAGAAAGCCAAGGCTGCCAGCGCGCAGCCTGCACCGGCCATGCCGGAGAGAAGCAGGGATTTGATATTCGTCACCATTCGTCGTCCTCCCGTTGATTTGTTTTAGGGTCGGTCGTCTCAAGCGATCGTATCGTGTCATGCGATGGCACCAGATCCCGTTGCGCGGTCAGATCTCGATGCGGATATGGGCTCCTCTCGTTGTCTTGATCACGGCGGCTGCGTGCGAACGCGTACGGCGCTTAAGTCAGGCGGTGAACTCACCGGCTTCCAGCATCACCGTCTGGACCTCGCCGGCGCCGCCGCGGCGGTGTGCCGCCGCCGCATCGTATTCCGGCGAACGGAAGCAGGCGACGCCTTGCTCGAAGCTCGGAAACTCGATCACCACGAAGCGATGGAACGTTGCCGGCCCTTCCATGATCTCGTAACGGCCGCCGCGTGCCAAGACCTTGCCGCCGTATTTGGCGATGATGCCGGGGACCTGGTCGGTGTAGCGCTTGTATTCCACGGGGTCGAAAATGCGCGAACGGGCGATCCAATAGGCCGGCATGTTGTGTCCTTTGCTTGGCGGTGACAACGTAGCCTCCGCGCCCCCGAGGGAGACTCGCATGCCCCGCAGGATCATCGACATTTCCGTGCCGCTTGAAAATACCGTTTTTGCAGACCCGCCTGGCTATGGACCGGCCATTGAGTATCGCGACCACCGGCAGACCGCCGGCGAGATCTTGCAGTTCTTCCCCGGCCTGAAAGAGGACGACCTGCCCGACCGGGAAGGTTGGGCGATGGAATGGGTGCGCCTGTCGACGCATTGCACAACGCATCTCGACGCGCCCTACCATTTCGCCTCGACCATGGACGGCGGCAAGCGTGCCATCACCATCGACGAAGTGCCGCTCGACTGGTGCTTCCAGCCCGGCGTCAAGCTCGACTTCCGCCATTTTGCCGACGGCTATGTCGCGACGGCGGCCGACGTCGCGCAGGAGCTGGCGCGTATCGGGCACACACTTTCGCCATTTGAAATCGTGCTGGTGAACACCCGCGCCGGCGCCGTGTATGGCGAGCCGGATTACGTCGCCAGCGGCTGCGGTATGGGGCGCGAGGCAACGCTCTATCTGCTGGAGCGCGGCGTGCGCGTGACCGGTACCGACGGCTGGAGCTGGGACGCGCCCTTCGTCCACACCAAGGCGCGCTATGCCGAAACGAAAGACGCCAGCCTGATCTGGGAGGGCCATCGTGCCGGCCGCGAGATCGGCTATTGCCATATCGAAAAATTGCACAATCTCGAGGCGTTGCCGAGCCGCGGCTTTCAGGTGAGCTGCTTTCCGGTCAAGGTGCGCGGCGGCTCGGCCGGATGGACGCGCGCGGTGGCGATCATCGATTAACGGCGGCGATCATCGAACAGATGATGATGTCACCGCGCCGGCGGTCCGATCAGCGCTCGACGAAATCGGCGCATTTCTGCACGGCGATTTCAGCACCCCACGGCATAATCGGCACGCTCGACGTCGAATTCTGCGGCGAGCCTTCGATGATGCGGTCGGAATAGACCATATAGACGAGCACGTTGCGCTTGACGTCGCAGCCGCGCACGATCTGCATCTTCTTGAAGAACAGCGAGCGGCGCTGGCGGAACACGTCCTCGCCCTGCGCGAATTTCGCCTTGATGCGGATCGGACCGATCTGCCGGCAGGACAGCGAGATGTCCGACACCTCCTCGGCGACGCCGATCCAGCCCTTGAAGCCGCCCTTCTCCGGAACGGTGAAATGGCAGGCGACGCCCTCGACCTCCGGGTCGTCGAGCCCGTAGGTGGCGAGCTTGTCGTTCGGCGACAGCCACTTGAAGACGGTCGAGCGTTTGAAGATCAAATCCGGCTCGTCGGCGGCGTGCGCCGGCCTCGGACCGATGACGAGAGCGGCAACCGACACCAAAACCAGCGACACCAAGGCGAGCAGCGCCAGGGCAATGAGCGGAACGGATCGGCGCATGGCAGCAGTCTCCCGGAAAGCCGTCGAAAGCGGGAAGACTGGAAATAGGCATGCCCGGCGGGAATGGAAGGGCGCGCCTGCCCCTCACTCGATCTTCTCCAGGCGTTACCCGCCCGGTCGCGGCCGGCCTCGCGTCAGGCGCGGCCGTTGGCGCGCGCACGGCCACGCTATCGTGGCGCGTCGCCGCTCACAGACCGAGATAGAACTTCTTGATGAGGTCGTTGTTGTTGAGGTCCTGCGCGCTCTTGCCCTCGAACTCGATCTTGCCGTGGACGATGACGTAGCCGCGGTCGGCGATGCGGATGGCCTGGTTGAAGTTCTGCTCGGCCATCAGCACGGTGAGATGGTAGGAGTCCTTCAGTTCCTTGATCTTGTCGATGGTGCGGCTGACGAGGATCGGCGCGAGACCGACCGAGGGCTCATCGATCAGCAGGATCTTCGGCGCGGTCATCAGCGCGCGGCCGAGCGCCACCATCTGCTGCTCGCCGCCCGACATCGAGCCGGCAAGCTGCGACTTGCGCTCGGCGAGCCGCGGAAAGCACTCGTAGCAGAAGGCGAGGTTGCGCTTGAGTTCGGCGCGCGCCTTGGCGCGGAAGGCGCCGAGCAGCAGGTTCTCCTCCACGGTGAGCCGCGGGAACAGCCGGCGGCCCTCCGGCACCACGCCGATGCCGAGATCGACGATCGCCTCGGTCGACATGCCGATCAGATTGTGGGTGACGCCGTCGATCTCGGCGGTCAGCCGCCCCTGGCTCGGGCGCACCTGGCCGAGGATGCAGCGGATCAGCGTCGACTTGCCGTTGCCGTTGGTGCCGAGCAGCACCACCGTCTCGCCCGAGGGGACGGTCACCGACACGTCGTGCAGGACATGCACCGCGCCGTAGCCGGCGTGAATGCCTTCAAGCGTGATGCTATTGCCCAAGATACGCCCTCTCCACCTCGGGGTTGCGGATCACCTCCTCCGGCTTGCCGTCGGCGATCTTCTTGCCCGAATCCAGCACCACCAGGCGCTGCGAGAAGCTCATCACCGCCCGCATGATGTGCTCGATCATGATGATGGTGATGCCGCTTTCGTTGAGCCGGATCAGCAGCTCGACGATCTCGCCGACCTCCGAATCCGACAGCCCCGCCATCGATTCGTCGGCGATCAGAAGCTGCGGTTCGGCCGCCATCGCCCGCGCCAGCTCCAGCTTGCGCATCTCGATCTGGGTCAGGTCCTTCGGCGACTGGTTGGCCTTGGCACCGAGCCCCACCGACTGCGCCAGCTCCAGGCAGCGCGCGTCCGCTTCGGCGATCGTCAGGTGCCGGCCGCGCCGGTTGTGGACGGCATAAAGAAGCGGCACCCGCAGATTGTCGGCGACGCTCATGGTTACGAACGGTCGCGGCAACTGGAAGCTGCGGGCGATGCCGCGATGCGTGCGCTGGTGCGAGGCGAGCCCGTTGAGGCTCTTGCCCTCGAAGCGCACCGTGCCGGTTTCATTGTGCAGCGTGCCGCAGATGCAGTTGACCAGCGTCGACTTGCCCGAGCCGTTCGGCCCGATCAGCCCGATCCGCTCGCCGCGCGCCACCGTCAGGTTGACGCCGTCGAGCGCCACGAAGCCGCCGAAGCGCTTGCCGACCCCTTCGACTTCCAGCAGTGCGGTCATCGGGCGGCTCCCTGCGTCGGCGCCGGGTCCGCTGTGTTGTCGGCGATCGCCCGTCGCACGCTGCCGCCGGAGCGGCCGCGCAGCTTTTCCACCAGGCCGAGAATGCCGTTCGGCGCGATGATCACGAAGCCGGTCAGCAGCAGACCGACGATCAGCAGGTTCACCGCCGAGGAGATGGTCACCGTGGCGATCTGTTGCAGCGAGCCGAGCAGCACCGCGCCGATCAGCGGGCCGGCCCAGCTCGTCGTCCCGCCGATCATCGGCATGGCGATCGAGTTCACCGCATATTCGAGCCCGAACGCCGAGGAGGGTTGCAGGTAGCCGATGTAATAGGGGAACGGCGCCCCCGCCATGCCCATCAGCGCGCCGGAGATCGTCGTCGCATAGAGCTTGAGCCGCAGCGTCGGCACGCCGCAGGCTTCCGCCGCCTGCTCGTCGTCGCGGATTGTCGCGAAGCCGAAGCCGAGCCGCGAATGCTCGATGCCGCGCGCCACCGTCAGCGCCACCACCGCCATCACCAGCATCAGCCCGAACAGATATTCGATATAGGGGATTTGCAGGCCGGCGACGTCCAGCGTGTTCGGCCGGATGATATAGGCGCCGCGCGAGCCGCCGACGAAGTCCCAGTTGACCACCAGCGTCTGCAACACGATTGCCAGCGCCAAGGTCGCGATGGCGAAGAACGCCCCGCGCAGCCGCAGCGTCAGGTAGCCCATGCCGAGGCCGACCAGCCCGGCCACCACGCCGCCGACCAGCATCAGCAGAGGCACCGGCAGCGGCAGCACTTTGTGGAGCACCACCGTCGCATAGGCGCCGAGGGCGAAGAATGCCGCCGAGCCGAAGTTTACATAGCCGGTATAGCCGCCGAGGATGTTCCACCCCGTCGCCAGCACCACATATTGCAGGACCGTGTAGCCGGCGAAGAAAAAGTAGTCGTTCTTCAGCACCAGGCCGAAGACGAACACCACCGCCGCCACCGCCAGACAGACTATAAAGAATACCGGAGACTTCACGCGTGCCTCGCTCTATCGACCGAACAAGCCTTGCGGCCGCAATGCCAGCGTCAGCAGCAGGAACCCGAAGGCCACCGCCGGTGCCCAGGATGGGCCGTAGAAGGTCGCCGTCATGCTCTCCATGACGCCGATCAGCATCGCGGCGATCAGCGTGCCGGGCAGGCTCTGCAAGCCGCCGAGCACGCAGATCGCAAAGATCCGCCCGATATATTCGCGGCCGACCGACGGCTCGACCGGCTGGATGACGATCAGCAGCGCGCCGGCGATCGACGCCGTCGCGATCGACAGGCCGAAGGCGATGCGTTTGATCTTCACCGGGTCGGCCGCCAGCAGTTGCAGCGCCCCCTGATCCTGCGACACCGCCATGATCGCGCGGCCGGTGAAGGTGCGCGTCAGATAAAGGATCAGCAGCCCGACCAGGATCAACGCCGCGATGCAGGGGATCAGCATCCGCAGCGGCACGTCGACGAAGCCGAAATGCAGCGTCGTATCGATATAGGACGCATGCACGTAGCGGTAGTCGACGCCGAACACCAGGATCAGCATCACCTCGGTGACGAACAGAAGACCGAAGAAGAAGGCGAGCCCGCGCAGCGCTTCCTGCCCGTATTTCTCGAACGAGGAATAATAGAGCTGGTAGACGGCCATGCCGAGCGCGAAGAACGCTGGCAGCGCGACGATACTGGCGATGATCGGGTCGATCCCGAAACTGACGTTCAGGATATAGGCGATATACGACCCGACGATGATGAACGCCGGGTGTGCGATGTTCACGATGTCGAGAATGCCGAACGACAGCGACAGCCCAATGGTCACCGCCGCATAAAAACCGCCAAGCAGAATCCCGGCGATGATCGCATTCACAAATAGCTCTGTGCTTACACCCATGCGTCGTTTCCGGTCGTCATCCCGCGCAAAGCAATAGGCTGCCTCGCATCTCGGTGACGTTTCCGGTTTCCCCTCCCAAGCCCCAGGCACTGCCGCCATTGTCTAGCGGATCGAAATCCGGCGGACAATCGTTTGCGGTCTCGAAGTCTAATTATTATTGTGCAGGAAGCTCGACGGATTGACCAGCGTTAATGCGGGAGGCGCGAAATGCCGCGCCCCCCACCCCGTGTGCCCCTGCGAATCCTGTCGTTGTGCTACTTCCCGGCGAACGGCACCGCCGGATCGCCGGTTTTGAACGCCGGCGGATAGAGGATCACGTAGGGGTCGGGCTTGCGGAACTGGTCGAGGCCGTTGCCGGTGACGCCGCGATACTGGACCATCAGCACCTGCGGTTTTTCCCATTCGCCGTTGGGAGCGAACTTCACGTTGCCGACCACGGTCGGAAACGTTGCCTCGTGCATGATTTTGGCGAGCGCGCCCTGGTCGGTCGAGCCGGCTTTCTCGACCGCCTGGCCGACCACCTCCATCGCCGCATAGACGAAGGGTGGGACGTAGAAGCCCAAGGGGTCGACGCCCTGACCGACGGCCTTCTCCTGATAGGCGCGGATGAACTCCTCGATGCCGGGGAACTTGATCGTCGACGCCGGAACATACAGTTCGTAGCCCAGCATGTTGTTGATGAGCGGGCCGAGCTGGGTCTTGATCGCCGCGAATTGCAGGCCGACCGGGCCGCCGCCGATGAGCTGCGTCTTCAATCCGATCTCGTGGATGCTGCGCACGATGCCGACCGTGTCGGTCGGATAGGAGGCGAGGAAGACGAGGTCCGGCTGCGCCGCCTGGATGCCGCGGACGATCGAGCCGAAATCGACGGTGCTCGGCGGGTAGGAGCGGTCGTAGACGACCTTCAGACCCATCGTCTTGGCGATGGCGCGGGCGGAATCGGCGTTGATCTTGCCGAACTCCGCGTCGGCGCCGACGATCGCGACGCTCTTGGGCGCCGGGCTGATCGTTTTCGCCACCGCGAAAAATGCTTCGGGGATGATCTCGCCGGATTTCGGCCCCATCGGCATGATCTGGAAGTAGCGGTCGTACTTGAATTGCTCGTTCACGCCGACGCCGAACAGACTCATCATGGTGAACCGCTTCTGCATGATCACCGGCATCGCCGGCGCCATCAGATTCGTGCCGTAAGGCGAGACGACGATGTCGACCTTGTCGACGTCGATCAGCTTGGTGTAGATGCCGGGCACCGTCGAGGGGTTGCTCTGATCGTCGTAGTGGACGAGTTGCACCTGCCGCCCGATCAGGCCGCCCTTGGCGTTGACCTTCTCGGCCCACATCTGCATCGCCAGCAGCGCCGCCTTGCCGTTGGCGGCGAGCCCGCCGCTCAGTGCCATGCTGAAGCCGATCTTGATCGGCTCGGCCGCCTGTGCCGGCATGCCGGCGAACAGGGCGACGGCCGTGGCCGCGGCGAGCAGCACTCGCCGTGTCGGCCGGTACGTTGTCAGGAACGGTCCGTTCATATTGCTTCCTCCCTTGTCTCGCCGGAGTACCGGCGATTGTTGTTGCAGCAGAACCTCAGCCCGCCAGCGCCTCCACGATTGCCGCCTCATAGGCGTGCGGGTTGAGGATGTGCGGGTAGTGCCCGCCGGACGGCAGCGTCTTGATCGTCGCCTGCGGATAGTGCTCGTGGACCGCCTGCCGTGCGGCGGGTGGGATGATCGGATCGTCGGCGCAGTCGATGACGACAATGCGCGAGGCGGCAAGCGGCAGCGGCGGGCAGGGGCTTGCATCAATGACGCCGACGAAGCGCGCCTTGAGATTTTCCGCGCTCTGCCGGCCGGAGAGCATGTCGATCTGCAAGCGCTTGAGTTCGCTCTCCGGCGCCTGCATGACGCGCTCGCGCCAGGTGGCCTGCAATTGCGCCGCGCCGGTCGAGCGGACGAAGGCGGGCGCGAACAGCGGGTTGTCGAACAGCGGCTGCGGCGTGACGAAAATATTGCCGAGGAACAGCGTCTCGACGCGCTGCGGATGGCGCAGCGCGAAGAACTGCGCCCAATAGCCGCCGAACGACGAGCCGAGCACGCTGGCGCTGCGCAGGCCCAGCACCGTCATCAAGCCGTCGAGCCCGTCGGCGAGGCGGGCGGGGTCCGGTTCGGCCGGATAGCCGACCGAGACGATGCGGAACCGGCCGCCGAGCGAGGCAATCTGCTTGTAGAAGATCTCGCAGGTGCCGACCGAGCCGGGCAGCATGACGAGCGCCGGCCCGTCGCCGCCGGTGTCGATGTGAGGCCAGTCGACGCCGGCGATCGAGATGGTGCGGATGGCGGCGTCGAGATGCCACGGCACGCCATCCGCTGACGGATCACTCAGCACATGAGAACTCCAGCGACAGGGTTTCCGGCGCGGCCTGATGGGGCTTGCGCGGTCAGTCGCGCTTCCAGGCGCCGGCCGCGACCAGTTCGTCCATCGCCTGATCGGTGAACTCGGCTTTCGGCCCGTCGCCGCCGATGACGAACATCAGGATCGCTTCCTCGTTCGGATCGCCTTTGGTGACGTTCTCGAACCGGCGCGCGCATCCGGCGGGAAACGACACGACATCGAACGGGCCGACGTCGACATGCTCGACCTCGCCCTTTTCGTTTTCCCAACTGCACCGCCAGGTTCCGGTCATCGGAATGAAGGTCTCGTTGGTGTCGTGGTTGTGCATCATCGGGCCGTTGCCCGGCTTGGCGCGGCAATAGCCGAGATTGAAGCCTTCCTGGATCTTGATCGCCGCCATCCGCGCGGCGTTGTCGCCGACCGGCGAGGTGATGGCGCCGCCTTCGCCCTTCGGCGGCTGGAAGCCGATGACGTTATAGAGCGTACGGATGCAGCCTTGCATCTTGCTGTCCGGCAGGCCGCCGTCGGAGCCCTTGAGATCCTTGAAGAAGGCGACGCGCTTCATCATCTCGGTGCGCGACAGGCCGGCTCGCGGCAATGTTTCCATGATGCCTTATCTCCCTTGGTTGCGTGTTATTGATCTGCTTTTCAATTATTATTGGTCGAATGACCAATAAGGTCAAGCGGTCGATGCCGCAGCGAATGCCCGGCCGGCCTCAGCGGTGTTGAAACACCGGCGGCGGCAAACATCGGCGCCGATGGTATCGTGCGGCGTTGCGTCCGCAGGTTGAGAGGGCGGGTTCGAGGTCTTTGGAACCGGACGCGCATCTGCGATAAGAACCGCGGCATGCGAACGGGGCGCACAGTGGCGAAATCGGCGGCAAAGCGACGCGCCAAGCGCGAGACGAAGCGGCCGCGTACGCGGCTGGCGCCGATGCAGCGCAGCGAGCAGATCGTGCGCGGCGCCATCCGCTTCTTTGCCGAGCGCGGCTTTTCCGGCCAGACGCGCGAACTCGCCCAGCAACTCGGCATTTCGCAGGGGCTGCTCTATCGCTATTTCCCGACCAAGGAGATGCTGATCGAGCGGATTTATGAAGAATTGTTCGTGTCGCGGATGAAGCCGGAATGGGATGTCGGCCTGTCGGACCGCAGCACGCCGCTGCTCTCACGCCTGACGCGCTTCTATCTCGATTACGCGACGATGCTGCACGACGACGAGTGGGGGCGCATCTATCTGTATTCCGGGCTCGGCGGGGCGGGCATCGCGCAGCGCTTCGCCAACTATGTCATGCAGAACATCTTCACGCGGGTCATCGAGGAACTGCGCCGTGAATTTCGCCTGCCGGGCCTGATGGTGAAGCCGATGACCGAGCCGGAATCGGAAATGATGTGGGCGCTGCACGGCAGCATCTTCTATATCGGTATCCGCAAATGGGTGTATCGCGTCGAGCCGCCGGACGACGTCGAGGGCACGCTGCGCCGCATGGTGGCGCAGTTCTATGCCAATGCCCGCGATCTGATGCTGGCGAAGAAGAGCGGGCGCAAGCGCGCGCCAGGATAGAGCGAAACGGCAATGCCGCCGGTGACGGCGGCATCGTCAACTATGTCAGCGAAGGATCGGCTTATGCCGCCTGCGCGGTGACGCCGGCCGGCAGCGGCAGCGGCTTGTTGGCGCTGGCCTTGAACTCCACTGTCATGAAGATCAGGTCCTTGTCGCCGATATTGGTGAGGTCATGCACCTTGTATTCGCCGGCGCCATAAACCTCGTGGCGTGTCTCGCCCGGCTGATAGGTGTATTCGACGGTGCTGCCGTCATGCACATGCTGACGGCCCTTGCCGCCGCTCACCGAAGTCCAAAAATAAT
>Ga0180219_1002573_pt1 | contig 10714 bp, 8 predicted proteins | sample eDN3rd30CBELigMG_FD_151338 | JGI IMG/M metagenome (GOLD analysis project Ga0180219, IMG submission 151338) | Enriched Miracle-Growth compost microbial communities from Emeryville, California, USA - eDNA 3rd pass 30_C BE-Lig MG (version 2)... ... | reverse complement strand
TGCCCAGGGCTTCGCTGGCGGGGATGCCGACCTGCTGTTCGAAGGTGCTGTTCACCGCCAGCAGGCGCCCGTCGATGCGCCGGGCGAGGACGATGATGTCCGGGCAGTGGTGGAACACCGAGGCGAACTTCTGCTCGGACAGGCGCAGCGCCTGCTCGGTGCGCTTGGCCTCGGTGATGTCGATCATCAGGCCGCGCAGGATGAGTTCGTCGCCGTGGCGGATGAGGGTGACGATGTCGCGGATCCACACCACGCGGCCATCGGCGGCGAGCATCCGGTAGTCCAGGCTGTGGTTGCGCCCGGCGCGGCTTTCCGAGAAGCAGAAGCTCATGGCCTGTTCGGCGTCGGCCGGGTGCAGGGTGCGTTGCCAGAACCCCGGCTGCAGCCATTCGTGCTGCGGGTAGCCCAGCAGTTCCTGGGCGTGGGGCGAGACGTAGGTGAAGCGGTTTTCCGACAGGCGCATTTCCCAGGCGATGGCGGCCATGCTCTCGACCAGGCCGCGGAAATGCTGCTCGCTGTCGCGCAGGGCTTGTTCGAGCCTCACGCGCCGCGCCACTTCGCCGCGCAGGCGGCGGTTCATCGCTACCAGGATGGCGACTATCGCCAGGCTCACCAGCAGGGCCGGCAGGCCGATGGTCAGCAGGTGGTGCGACCAGGCCGGGCGGTTGTCCAGCAGGCCGCCGACCCAGGGCGTCTGCAGGGCTTCGACCTCGTCGCTGCTGAGCTCGGCGAAGAGCTTGTCGAGGATGCCGGCGAGCATCGCGTCGCTGCGCGGCACCGCCATGGCCAGTTGGTAGCGATAGGGCGTCTCGCCGCTGATCTGGATGCCTTCGAGCTTGAGCTGGCGCAGGCTCCAGACGCTGGAGGCGAAGTCGCCGACGAAGGCGTCGACCTGCCCGGTGGCCAGTGCCTGCAGGGCCGCGGCGACGCTGGGCAACGGCAGCAGGTTGAGGTCCGGGTGCTTGGCGATCAGCAGTTCATGGGGCGCGTAGTGGTCGACCACGCCGACCTTCAGGCCGTACAGCGCCCGCAGGTTTTCCGGGTTGGGGCCATCCTTGCGGGCGAGGATGACGATGGGGAAGTCCAGGTAGGGGCGGGTGAAGGTCAGGTATTCGCTGCGTTCGGGCGTGGCCATGATGCCTGGCAGCAGGTCGACCTGGCCGTTGCGCGCCTGCTGCAGGACTTCGTTCCAGCTGCTCGGTTCGCTGGGCTGCATGCCGACCTGCAGGCGGTCGCTGATCAGTTGCACGTAGCTGGCGGCGAGCCCCTGGTAGCGGCCCTGGTCGTCGCGGAACTCGAAGGGCGGCCAGGAGGCGTCCACGCCCAGGCGCAACTGCGGGTGCTGGCGCAGCCAGGCCTGTTCTTCCGGCGTGAGGGTGAGCGCCTGCGCCTGGAGGACCCAGCATGCCAAGCACAACAGAAGAGCCTGCAGACGCGGCATGGGAGCCTCGGACCCGGGGAGTGGATATGCCGAAGTGTAGTCGGGCCCCGGCCGCTCCAGTAGCCCCCTGCCAGTATCCCTGAAAGAAAAACCCCCGGGCTGTGCCGGGGGTTTTTCGATCACTCGTCGAGGAAGGAGCGCAGGTGCTCGCTTCGCGACGGGTGGCGCAGCTTGCGCAGCGCCTTGGCTTCGATCTGGCGGATACGCTCGCGGGTCACATCGAACTGCTTGCCGACTTCCTCGAGGGTGTGGTCGGTGTTCATGTCGATGCCGAAGCGCATGCGCAGCACCTTGGCTTCCCGCGCGGTGAGGCCGGCGAGGACTTCGCGGGTGGCTTCCTTGAGGCTCTCGCTGGTCGCCACTTCGATGGGCGACTGCATGGTGGAGTCCTCGATGAAGTCGCCCAGGTGCGAGTCTTCGTCGTCACCGATCGGGGTTTCCATGGAGATCGGTTCCTTGGCGATCTTCAGGACCTTGCGGATCTTGTCTTCCGGCATGTCCATGCGTTCGCCCAGCTCTTCCGGGGTCGGTTCGCGGCCCATTTCCTGCAGCATCTGCCGGGAAATGCGGTTGAGCTTGTTGATGGTCTCGATCATGTGCACCGGGATACGGATGGTGCGCGCCTGGTCGGCGATCGAGCGGGTGATCGCCTGGCGGATCCACCAGGTGGCGTAGGTCGAGAACTTGTAGCCGCGGCGGTATTCGAACTTGTCCACCGCCTTCATCAGGCCGATGTTGCCTTCCTGGATCAGGTCGAGGAACTGCAGGCCGCGGTTGGTGTACTTCTTGGCGATGGAGATCACCAGACGCAGGTTCGCCTCGACCATTTCCTTCTTGGCGCGGCGGGCCTTGGCCTCGCCGATGGACATGGCGCGGTTGACGTCCTTGATTTCCGAGACCTTGAGGTCGACGTTGCTTTCCAGCGCGGACAGCTTCTGCTGGTTGCGGATGACGTCGTCCTTCACGCGCTCCAGGGCTTCGGCGTACTTCGGCTTGGCCTTGAGCACGCTGTCGACCCAGGCTTCGTCGGTTTCCCGGCCGGGGAACAGGCGCAGGAAATCGGCGCGCGGCATGCGGGCGTCACGCACGCACAGTTGCATGATGGCGCGTTCCTGGCGGCGCACCTGGTCCAGGGCGTCGCGCACGCGGGTGACCAGGGCGTCGAACTGCTTGGGCACCAGCTTGATCGGCATGAACAGTTCGGCCAGGGCGAGCATTTCCGCATCGGCCTGCTTGCTGCCGCGGCCGTGCTTCTTCAGCGCCTTCTTGGTCTTGTCCAGCTGGTCGGCGACCAGGCCGAAGCGGCGCGCGGCCTCTTCCGGGTCCGGACCGCCGTCGCCTTCGTCTTCGCTGTCGTCGTCGGACTCCTCGTCCTCTTCCTCGTCATCCTTGGCCTTGGCGTCGCCGCCCTTGTCCTTGAGGTCGAGTTCGACTTCCTCGGCGGGAACCGAGCCGTCGTCCGGGTCGATGTAGCCGCTGAGGATGTCGGACAGGCGGCCGCCTTCGCTGACCACCCGCTGGTATTCGTCGAGGATGCCGTCCACCGCGCCAGGGAACTGGGCGATGGCGCTCATGACTTCGCGGATGCCTTCCTCGATGCGTTTGGCGATTTCGATCTCGCCTTCGCGGGTCAGCAGTTCCACGGTGCCCATTTCGCGCATGTACATGCGCACCGGGTCAGTGGTGCGGCCGACGTCGCTCTCCACCGCGGCCAGGGCGGCGGCGGCCTCTTCGGCTGCGGCTTCGTCGGTATCGGTTTCGGCCAGCAACAGGGCATCCGCATCCGGGGCTGTCTCGAATACGTTGATCCCCATGTCGTTGATCATGCGGATGATGTCTTCCACCTGTTCCGGATCGGAAATATCCTCCGGCAGGTGGTCGTTGACCTCCGCGTAAGTCAGGTAGCCCTGCTCACGACCACGGCTGATCAACTCTTTGAGACGAGATTGCTGTTGCGCTTTTCCGGACATAACACCCTATCCACTGAAGGTCTTGGCGGGCTGAAATAAGCCGAGGATTATACCAGCTTCGAGGCTTCAGGCGCCAGTTCAGCTCTGGGGGCCTGGTGAAGAGGCATTGCTGAAGTGTTCCCTCAATAGAGCTTTCTCTTCGTCAGTCAGTTCACTGGGGCTCTTCTGCATCACGCTGCGCAGCCGCGCCTCGCGGCTGTTGTGCAGTTGACTGTGTGCAAGTGTAGTAATGGTGTCGCAGAACTGCTTTTCAAGATTGCCCTGGTCGATCAGCCATTCCTTTTCCGCCAGGGCCTGCAGCAGGCGTCCTTGCGGGGTGCCGTGCCAGCGCGCGATCAGTTGCATCGAGCGCTGCTTCGGGTTCTTCTGCAGCGCTTCGACGAGCGCTGCCAGCAGCTGCGAGTAGGTCTGCCCTTCGTTGGCGAAATGGCTGGCGTCCTCGACCTTCTGCGCCAGCTGCGGGTGATGCAGCAGGGTGCGCAGCGCGGTCAGGGTGGGCGATTCGACGCTGATCTCGGTGCGCGGCTGGCGCGGGGCGAAGTCGCCGCGCTTGCCGCCCTTGCCACCTTTGCCGTCCCATTTGCGCTCGCCCTTCCAGGGCTTCTTGCCCGCTTTGCCGCCAGCGAAATCCGACGGCGCCTCGAAATAGCTGGCGCTGTCCTGGTAGCTGGGCTCGCCGTGATCGGCGAAGTGGCCTACATCGTAGTCGCTGTATTCATGCGCGTGGCTGTCCGGGGCGACGCTTGGCGTGGCCTGGCCGTGCCCTTGGGCATGGCTCTGGCCGCCGCTTGAGCGTGGCGCGTTCAGGTGGTTGAGCGCCTCGCCGCTCAGGCCGGTGAGCTGGCCCAGGCGCTGGCGCATCAGCAGGCGCAGGGTGTTGCCGGGGATCTTCTCCAGCAGCGGGCCGGCCAGGGTCGCCAGGTGCGCCTTGCCTTCCAGGGTGCTGGGGTCGGCTTCCTGCATCAGTTGCTGGAAGAAGTAGTCGGCCAGCGGCTGGGCCTGCTGCACCAGGCGCGCACGGAAGGCGTCGGGGCCTTCGGCGCGGACCAGGCTGTCCGGGTCCTCGCCCTCGGGGAGGAACAGGAAGCGGATCTTGCGGCCGTCCTGCAGGTTCGGCAGGGCCGATTCCAGGGCGCGCCAGGCGGCCTTGCGCCCGGCCTGGTCGCCGTCGAAGCAGAACAGGATGTTCGGCACCAGGCGGAACAGGCGCTTGATGTGTTCCTCGCTGGTGGCGGTGCCGAGGGTGGCCACGGCGTTGCGGATGCCCTGTTGCGCCAGGGCGATCACGTCCATGTAGCCTTCCACCACCATGATTTCGTCGAGGTCGCGGTTGTTCTTGCGCGCCTCGAACAGCCCGTAGAGTTCCTGGCCCTTGTGGAATACCGGGGTTTCCGGGGAGTTCAGGTACTTGGGCTTGTCGTCGCCCAGCACCCGGCCGCCGAAGGCGATCACCCGCCCGCGGCTGTCGCGGATGGGGAAGATCACCCGGTCGCGGAAGCGGTCGTAGCGCTTGCCGCTGTCGGGGTTCTCCACCAGCAGGCCGGCGTCGAGCATGGCCTTGAGCTGCAGGTTGTCGCCGCCCAGGTGCTTGAGCAGGTTGTCCCAGCCCGGCGGGGCGAAGCCCAGGCCGAAGTCGCGGGCGATCTCGCCGGTCAGGCCGCGGCCCTTGAGGTACTCCACCGCGGCCTTGCGCGCCGGGTGGCTTTTCAGTGCCTGGCGGTAGTAGTCGGCGGCGGCGTTCAGCAGCGGGTACAGCGGCGAGTCGGTCGGCTGCCGCGGCTTGCCGCGCCGGCCTTCCTCGCGGGGGATGTCCATGCCGGCGCGCTTGGCCAGGTCCTCCACGGCCTGGACGAAGTCCAGGTTGTCGTGGTCCATGATGAAGCCCAGCGCGTTGCCGCCGGCGCCGCAGCCGAAGCAGTAGTAGAACTGCTTGTCGGGGCTGACGGTGAAGGAGGGCGTCTTCTCCTTGTGGAACGGGCAGCAGGCGCTGTAGTTCTTGCCGGTCTTCTTCAGCTGGATGCGCGAACTCACCACATCGAGGATGTCGGTGCGGTTGAGCAGGTCATCGATGAAGGATTGCGGAATCAGGCCGGCCATAGACTCGTCGGGACGCAGGATGGACCCAGGCATACACCCAAGGCTGGCTTGGAGTATGGCATTTCATGGGGCGTGAAAAGCAAAAAACTCCGAGCTTCGCCAGGTGCGAATCGGAGTGCGGTGTAGCTTTTCAGGCACTCGCCCGGCGAGTGGGCCGGGCGATGTGCAGAGCGTGCGGCTGAGTCGAACTCAGTACAGACGCTCGCGGCGGCGCTGTTCGCGCTGCACTTTCTTGGCGTGACGCTTGACGGCGGCAGCGGCCTTGCGCTTGCGCTCGGCGGTGGGCTTCTCGTAGAACTCGCGGCTACGGACTTCAGCCAGTACACCGGCTTTTTCGCAGGAGCGCTTGAAACGACGCAGGGCTACGTCGAAGGGTTCGTTCTCTTTAACTTTGACGGCGGGCATCCAGGTCGTACCTTCAATGATTACCGGGGATTTATCGCGCTCCTGGCAGTAGGCACTGGAGACGGCGGTTTTCAAGGGTTGCGGATATTAACGGTTCGGGCTCAGGAATGCAAAGCCTCCGATCGAAAAACGCTGGTCGGTACCCGCAGCGGGCGATTATCATGCGCCGCTTCCCATTTGCCCAGAGTTGAAGGCTCGAACCCATGCGTGTGCTGGGGTTGGAAACCTCCTGCGACGAAACCGGCGTCGCCCTCTACGACAGCGAGCGCGGCCTGCTGGCCGATGCGCTGTTCAGTCAGATAGACCTGCATCGCGTCTACGGCGGGGTCGTGCCCGAGCTGGCCTCGCGTGACCACGTCAAGCGCATGCTGCCGCTGATCCGCCAGGTGCTCGACGAGGCCGGCTGCCAGCCGGAGCAGATCGACGCCATCGCCTACACCGCCGGCCCCGGCCTGGTGGGCGCGCTGCTGGTCGGCGCCTCCTGCGCCCAGGCCCTGGCGTTCGCCTGGGGCATACCGGCGGTCGGCGTGCACCACATGGAAGGCCACCTGCTGGCGCCCATGCTGGAAGAGCAGCCGCCGCAGTTCCCGTTCGTCGCCCTGCTGGTCTCCGGTGGCCACACCCAACTGGTGCGGGTGGACGGCATCGGCCGCTACCAGCTGCTCGGCGAGTCCCTGGACGACGCCGCCGGCGAGGCCTTCGACAAGACCGCCAAGCTGCTCGGCCTGGGCTACCCCGGTGGCCCGGAGATCGCCCGCCTGGCGGAACAAGGCACGCCGGGGCGCTTCGTCTTCCCGCGGCCGATGACCGACCGTCCGGGCCTGGACTTCAGCTTCAGCGGCCTGAAGACCTTCGCCCTGAACACCTGGCAGCGTTGCCGGGAGGCGGGCGACGACGGCGAGCAGACGCGCTGCGACATTGCCCTGGCCTTCCAGCAGGCGGTGGTCGAGACGCTGACCATCAAGTGCCGCCGCGCCCTCAAGCAGACCGGCCTGAAGAACCTGGTGATCGCCGGCGGGGTGAGCGCCAACCGCGCCCTGCGCGAGCACCTGCAGAAGATGCTCGGCGAACTCCGCGGCCAGGTGTTCTATGCCCGCCCGCGGTTCTGCACCGACAACGGCGCGATGATCGCCTACGCCGGCTGCCAGCGCCTGCTGGCCGGCCAGCACGACGGCCCGGCGATCGACGTGCGCGCGCGCTGGCCGATGGAGTCGCTGCCGGCGGTATAAAAAGATGGCTGCAAGCGACAGGCGGCAAGCTGCCAGCGGCGTGCCGCCACTTTTCGCTTGCAGCTTGTCGCTGGTGGCTTGAAGCTCCCTGCCCTAGAAATGCCGTTCGCGCCCGGCCACGAGGTCGCGCAGGTTGCCGCGGTGGCGCCAGACGATGAGCCCGGTCAGCACCGTCATCGGCAGCAGCGCCGCCGGCAGTTGCCAGGCCAGCAGCGGCAGGGTGAGCGGGGTGGCGACCAGCGAGGCGAGCGAACTGGTGCGCGAGAGCTTGAAGGTGAGCAGCCAGGCCACCGCGGCGAGCAGCGCGGCCGGCGGGTAGAGCGCCAGGAGCATGCCGGCGGCGGTGGCCACGCCCTTGCCGCCGCGGAAGTTGAAGTACAGCGGGTAGAGGTGGCCGATCACCGCCGCCACGCCGACCCAGGCCTCCTGCATCGCGCCCAGGCCGAACAGGCGGGCGACGAGCACCGGCACCAGGCCCTTGGCCAGGTCGCCGACGAGGGTGAGGATGGCGGCCTTCTTCCCGGCCAGGCGCAGCATGTTGGTGGCGCCGGGGTTGCCGGAGCCGCCGGCGCGCGGGTCGGCGGTGCCGAAGAGGCGACTGAGGAGTACCGCGAAGGACAGCGAGCCGAGCAGGTAGGCGAGGATCGCCAAGAGCCAGACCATGGTTTCCACCGGGGACGAGACTGTCCCCGATTCTAGCGGGGTGGCGTACGCTTGTCGTGCACTGGCCTTGGAGCAGCAGTAAGTGGACAAAGTTTTTATCGAGGGCCTGGAAGTGGACACCGTGATCGGCGTCTACGACTGGGAGCGGGGGATACGCCAGTGCCTGCGTCTGGACCTGGACCTGGGCTGGGACATCCGCCCGGCGGCGGCCGACGACGACATCGCCAAGGCGCTGGACTACGCGGTGCTCTCCGAGCGCATCGGCGAGTTCGCCCGTGACGCGCATTTCCAACTGGTGGAAACCTTCGCCGAGCGCCTGGCCGCGCTGCTGATGGGCGAATTCGGCATCCGCTGGCTGCGCCTGCGGGTGACCAAGCCGGGGGCGGTCGCCGCTGCCGCCGGCGTTGGCGTGGAGATCGAACGCGGATGCCGCTGACCACCGTTTTCCTCGGCCTGGGGAGCAACATCGAGCGCGAGCGTCATCTGCACGCCGGGCTCGAGGCGCTCACCGGCTTCGTCCGCAACCTGCGCTGCTCGCCGGTGTTCGAAAGCGAGCCGGTGGGCATCCGCAGCGGCCCCTTCATCAACCTGGTGGTGACCGGCGAGACCGAGCTGCCGCTGGCCGAGCTGAGCCTGCGGCTGAAGCACATCGAGGCCGACAACGGCCGCTACGCGCCGGAGCGCAAGGGCCTGCCGCTGGACATCGACGTGCTGCTCTACGGCGACCTGCACGGGGAGTTCGACGGCCTGGTGCTGCCGCGCGCCGAGGTGCTGAAGAACGCCTTCGTGCTCTGGCCGCTGGCGCTGCTGGCGCCCGATGTGCGTCATCCGGGCGCCGGGCGTGATTTCGCCAGCCTCTGGGCCGAGGCGGACATCGACCAGCGCCTGTGGCCGGTGCCCTTCCAGTGGCGCGGCGCCGAGCTGACGCCGGCGGCGTTGATCGAGGCGCATCCGGCGGCCTGATCCCGTCTGCTCGCGCCTGCAAGAGGGCGGGGCGTAGGGCGGATAACGTTCGACGTTATCCGCCGTTTGACCTGGGCTCCAGGCCACTCCGGGTTCAGCTTTGGAGTTGGCGGTGGTTTGGGGTGTGGCGGCGTATAACCGCGAACGGTTATACGCCCTACGGGTGAGCTTCCTTGTAGGCTTTGAGTGCCTTCAGGCGTTCGCGCTTGAGGGCTTCGCCCAGTTCTGCGCCCTTGAAGCCCTTTTCCAGCAATGGCTGTACCGCTACTTCGCGGGCTGCCCTGGCGGCGCCGCGCAGGTAGTCGGCTTGTGGATAAACGCGGTTTTCCAGTCCGTGGCGGCCGCGGGCGTCCATTTCGCTGGCGGCGATGAATTCCTCGAAGCGCTGCGGCCGGCGGTAGACGTCGAAGGCCTGCAGCAGCTCCAGCAGGGTGCTGGGCCGTAGTTCCAGGGCGCGGTGGGCGTGGGTGTGGTACTCGCCGACCAGGCGCGCCAGTTCCTGGCAGTCGCGCGGCGCCTTGAAGCGGGCGTTGACCGCATCGATCAACGGCAGGCCCAGGTGTTCGTGGGCGATGTGCCGGGGCCAGTCCTCGCGGCGGGTGCGCGCCTTGCCCAGGTCGTGGAGCAGGCAGGCCCAGCGCACGGTCAATGGCTGGCGGTGTTCGGCGCACTGGCGCAGCACGGCCAGCAGGTGTTCGCCGGTGTCGATTTCCGGGTGGTGCTGCGCCGGTTGCGGCACGCCGAACAGGGCGTCGACCTCGGGCATCAGCACGGCCAGGGCGCCGCAGTCGCGCAGCACCTGTACGAACACGTCGGGGCGGGCTTCCATCAGGGCGCGGGCGATTTCCTTCCAGCTGCGTTCGGGCGTCAGGGCTTCCAACTCGCCGGATTCGGACAGCTCGCGCATCAGTGCCAGGGTTTCGTCGGCGACCTTGAAGCCCAGTGGGGCGAAGCGCGCGGCGAAGCGGGCCACGCGCAGCACGCGCAGCGGGTCTTCGACGAAGGCCGGGGAGACGTGGCGCAGCAGGCGGGCGTCGAGGTCGCGCTGGCCGCCGTAGGGGTCGATCAGCCGGCCGTTATCGTCCTCGGCCATGGCGTTGATGGTGAGGTCGCGGCGCACCAGGTCTTCTTCCAGGCTCACGTCGGGGCTGGCGTAGAAGGTGAAGCCGCCGTAGCCGCGGCCGCTCTTGCGTTCGGTGCGGGCCAGGGCGTACTCCTCTCCAGTCTTGGGATGGAGGAATACCGGAAAGTCCGCGCCCACCGGGCGGTAGCCCTTCTCGAGCATGTCTTCGGCGCTGGCGCCGACCACCACCCAGTCGGTATCGCTGACCGCTTGGCCGAGCAGGCGGTCGCGCACGGCGCCGCCTACCTTGTAGATCTGCATGAAGCTTTCTCCTGTCAGGGGGATAGCTTCGGGCTTCGGGGCGTGGGGGGCAAGCCTGTAGGCGCGCGCCCTGCGCGCGAATCGCGGGCAGGGCCCGCTCCTCCAGGGAATTGCGTGGGCGGGGCGGCGTAGGCGCGGATCTCATCCGCGAATCGCGCCGGAACCTCCGGCCATCGCGGACAAGGTCCGCTCCTACGGCAAACGCGCCCCGTAGGATGGTGTTGAGCGAAGCAATACCCATCGCCACGACCGCATGGGTATCGCAAGCTCAACCCATCCTACGGGGTGGCCTGGGGAATCTGGCTGATCAGCGCCTCGATCGCGTGCTGCAGCAGCTCGCTGCTGGCGTGGGCCGGGCTCAAGCCGGTGCTGACGGTGCCCTCCCAGAGCACCTGGTCCTGCTGGTCGGCCAGGCGCACGCGCAGGGTGCCGGTCTCGTCGCGCAGGCGGTGGATGGCCAGGTAGGGGCCGAGCGCCTGCGGCGGCGGCACGTCGACCTTGAATTCCAGCGGCGCGTCGCGCAGGGCCAGCCAGTAGTAGACGCGCAGTTGCGCGGCGCCGG
>Ga0180219_1002571_pt1 | contig 10725 bp, 10 predicted proteins | sample eDN3rd30CBELigMG_FD_151338 | JGI IMG/M metagenome (GOLD analysis project Ga0180219, IMG submission 151338) | Enriched Miracle-Growth compost microbial communities from Emeryville, California, USA - eDNA 3rd pass 30_C BE-Lig MG (version 2)... ... | reverse complement strand
GGCTGAAGGCGCCCTGCTGGCGCAGGGCACGCCAAACGAAATCGCCAACGACGAACGCGTACGCCAAAGCTATCTCGGACACAGCCATGCCTGAACTGCTTACCCTGCAAGACGTCACCGCCGGCTACGGCGATGCCACCATCATCGAAGACATCTCACTCTCGATTCAAGAGGGCGCGAGCCTGGCGGTGCTGGGCCGCAACGGCGTGGGGAAAACCACCTTGTTGCGCACACTCCTGGGCGCTACCCGTCAGACAGGCGGCGCCATCCACTGGCGCGGCGATTCGCTCGAGGGGGCCGACCCCGTGCGGCGCGCCCGCATGGGCATGGGCTGGGTGCCCCAGCAGCGAGGCGTGTTCAGGTCTCTTACGGTCGAAGAGAACCTGTCTGTGGTCGCCCGGCCCGGGCACTGGAACCTCGACGCCGTCTGGAAGCTGTTCCCGCGCCTGAACGAGCGCAAGTATCATTACGGCGACCAGCTTTCCGGCGGCGAGCAGCAGATGCTGGCCATCGGGCGCGCGCTCATGACCAACCCGGCGCTGTTGCTGCTTGACGAACCTCTTGAAGGCCTTGCGCCGTTGGTGGCCGAAGAGGTGGCCGCGGCGGTGCAGAAAATGGCTGCCCAGGGGACGCTTACCGCCCTGGTGGTCGAGCAGCACCCCATCGTTGCGTTAAAGATGACCACCCAGGCCATTGTCCTCGAGCGCGGCCGCATCTGCCACAGGGCGCGCAGCGAAGAGCTGGCTGCCGATGAGGCGCTGCTGGATTCCATGCTGGGCGTGGCTTGAGCGGGTCGAGCATGTGCCCGCGTTGGTAAGGGCATGCATGGGCACGCCCAGCAACTGTACGAGCCGCCTTTCACCGACTCTCAGATTGATGCGGATCCGGCGCTGGAAGTGCTTGACTTGAGCGAGTAAGAGCCGGACATGCGGGCTATGCCTCGAGCTTGGCCCTCACGCTAAACCGAATGTAGTCCAGCAGTGCCGCCCGTTCTTTCGGATAGGCGGCTAGATCTACGGCTTCTAGTCCAAGATATGCGTCTCGGGCAGCCATGACAACATGTTTATGTTCCAGGGGCAGGCGCTGCAGGGCCCACCCCGCAGCGGCGTCCTTGGACGCAATGTCTCCCGTCATCGCGGTGTACCAAATGCGCACCAAGGCAAGGACGATGTTTCTTTCGTCTCCTTCCCAGTCTGCTTCCGTATTCCACTGCGACAGCGTTTCCAACAGCGAGCGCTGAAGGTCAATGACGGGAACTTCGTCGAAAAACTCGTGGGCTGGCGGGCCGTACAAAGCAACGCTATGCCGCCGTACCTTTGTCAGCAGGATGGCCAGATCGTGGTCCGCCATGGCCGGCTCGAAAACCCCGGCATTGATATCGTCACGCAGCCATTCACCGAATTGCATTTGCCGTCTGGCCGGATGTCGCCATGGCACTACGTCCTCTTGCGCGAGTACCGTCACTTCTAGTGCACGGCGTGTGGAATCGGTGCCGGGAAAAGCGGATACTGACAGCAGATCCGTCATCAATACGGCCCTTTTGGATTCGCCCAAGGGAGCGTCCATAGTGATCAACAGGTCAATATCGCTATACGGCTTCAAGCCACCGTCGATCGCCGAGCCAAACAAATGAATCGCCTGAACGGAATCGCCAAGCTGGCTCTCTAGAACTAAAAGCGCATCGAGTAGCTGGTTGGTGATCGGCTCTGGAAGATCTGGGGGCAGGGTCGAGTATGGCATAGGCATTTAGTTTGAATGGCTGCTCGCTGTTGCGGATGCAAGGTGGATGCAAGGTGGATGCAAGGTGGATGCAAGCGGTGGATGCAACGGTGGTGAATCGTTGCGACGGCGCCGCGGCTGGACAAGGCCGGTCATTTTCCGCCTTTGCCGCCATAAGGCGAACGCGCGAACAGCTGGCTTGCCAGATTACGGAACCAGATGATGCCGGCGTCTTGTTCGAACCTTCGGCTCCAATACAGCGACACCGTGAAATTGCGCAGGGGAAGGTCAAGGGGTTCGATGTAGGCGAATTCACCATGACGATTGAATTCGCTCACAGTGGTGTCCGGCACGATGGCGCACAGGTTGGTTGCGCGGATGATGGACGGCAGCGTCATGAAGTGCTGCGACACCAGGCGCAAGCGGTGTTCAAGGCCCAGCAGCTTAAGCATGCGCAGCGTGTCGAGGTGGGTCTCGACCGCCACGAACTCCACTTGCTGCAGCAGCGCCGCGGGTACGCGGTGGTCTTTGGCACGCAACAGCAGGGGATGGCGCTTGCGCAGCATGACGACGTAGCGGTCGTTGAACAGCTGCACGCGCCGGGTGCCGTTGAGGCGAGGAAAATAGCCGAAGGCAAAATCGACCTGCGCGTTGTCCATGGCTTGCGCCAGTTCGAGCGTCTCGAGCGATATGGATTTCAATCCGATTCTTGGCGCCTGGCGCTCCATCTCGGCCAGCAGGCCGGGAAGAAACCGGTCTTCGCCCATGTCGCTCATCATTTGTATCCGGAAGACGCGTTGAGACTGGGCGGGATCGAAGGTGTCCGTGTCGGCAAGCGCGAGATCGAGTATTTCGAGGGCGTTGCGCACCGCTGCCGCGAGCCTTTCGGCGCGCTGGGTGGGCCGCACCCCGCCCGGGGCCCGCACAAACAGTGGATCGCCGACTAGAACCCGCAGGCGAGCCAGCCCCTGGCTGGCGGCGGGCTGGCTGATTCCAAGGCTGTCTGCCGCGAGGCTGACTTTGTTGCACGTATAGATCGCATTGAAGAGCCGCAAGAGGTTCAGATCGAGATCACTGACATTCATATGGCTAATGTTATTTATTAGTTCATGTTTATTGTCTTATATCGATGTTCACCACACAATAGATTCAACCTGAAAAAAGAGGCGGCCGCCGGCAAGGCGACGCAGCGTTCAGGGGATCCGAGAAAAATTTCTATATCCGAGACAGGCCTTGTCCAGGGCTGCCGTGGTTCATCACCATGAGCTACTCCTTCCCAAGCGGGAAGGCCGGCCGCGAAGGCGGCGTTGGACAACGGAATCCGATGCCGGCCAGGCGAACACCATTGGGTGGGAGGACTGGGGGCTTTACAAGGAGGCATTATGAAGAAAGCTGTAACCTCGAGCCTTGCCGCCGTCATGCTGGGGCTCGCCCAGATGGCGGGGGCACCGCATGCAATCGCGCAAGACGCATTTCCGGACAAACCCGTCCATCTGGTCGTCCCCTTCAGCGCCGGCGGCGGCTCCGACGGCTTGGCGCGCGCCATCCAGAACGCCATTGAAACCGATAAGCTTCTGCCCGTTCCCCTGGTCATCACCAATGCCGAGGGGGCGAGCGGGGCGGTCGGAACCCGCCAGGTATTGAAGGCCGACCCTGACGGCTACACCATCCTGCAGATACACCAGGAGATGTTCAGCTCGATGGCGATGGGGCGGGTGGATTACTCCATCGATGACTTCGAGCCAGTGATCCAGGTGAGCGAAGCCTGCATGTTCATGGCCGTGCCGACGAAATCCCCGATCAAGGACTTTGAAGGTTTTGTCTCCGCTGTAAAGAAAGAGGGCAGGGGATTCAAGCAGGCCGACGAAATCGGGGGCGTGACGCATTTTCCGTCGGCCGAATTGATGAAGCTGCTCGGGACCCAGTGGTCCATTGTTCCGGTCGGCTCGACGGCGAAGAGATTCGTGTCGCTGAAAGGCGGGTTCACGGACATGGCGCTGATGTCTCCATTGTGGATCAAGCGCGGCGAGGCCGACCTGCGGCCCTTGGCGATGATGAGCCCGGAGCGCTCGGCGATGGCGCCCGACCTGCCCACGGCCAAAGAGCTGGGCTACCCGATTTCCTCCTGTATCAACCGCCGCTACTGGGCACCCAAAGGCACGCCCGCCGATCGTATCGACGTCATCGCAGACGCGATAGAGAAAGTGGCCCACTCGAAAGGCGTTCGTGATTATCTGTCGCGCACCGGCGAAGAGCTCAAGATAGTGCGTGGTGATGCGCTCAAGCAGCGCGTGGCGGCGGAATACAAGTCTTTCGAGGATGTCGTGGACGTTGTGAAAGGCGCTTCTTCATCCAAATAAATACAAGTGATAGCGAGATAAGCCATGTTTACTCCACGTGTCCGTTACGACTGGATCAGCGTTGTGCTCTCTTTAGGCCTGGCGGTCCTGTTCTATGCCTCGTCGCTAAGCATCGAGCCGAGCGCCTACGAGCCTCTCGGCGCGGCTTCGCTACCCAAGGCGGTTGCCGTTTTTCTGCTTGTCATGACCCTGGCCAAGCTGGCCACAATGCTGAAAAAGCGGGACGTGCAGGCCGGCCAGCCTGAAACCGGACTGCACAGGTCTTTGGTCATGCTGGGTCTCATTGTGCTGTTCGTCCTTGCCATCGACATGTTCAAGCTCGGATTCGGCATAGCGGTGTTCTTCTTTCTGATCGCTTCCTTTCTGTATCTGGTCAGGCTGCGCACGGCCGGAACGATCATCAAGGCGGTTGTCGCCACGGCGATTTTCTCCGTCGCCGTCGATTATGTCGCCACCCAGGTTTTTCATTTCTTCCTGTAAGCGGGAATCCAGAGAGGGCTAAGACATGATGGAAGGATATCTCGCCGCTTTTTCGGTGAACGGCTTGCTTTGGGCCGCAATTGGCGCAAGCCTTGGTATTTTCGTGGGCGCCATTCCGGGCCTGTCGGGCGCGATGGTCATTGCGCTGGCGCTGCCGCTGACCTATTTCATGAGTGCGAGCGATGCGCTGATTCTCTTGATAACGATATACGTCGGCGCTACGACCGGTGGCCTGATCAGTGCTACGTTGATGAATATGCCGGGTACGGAAGCCGCGATCATGACGACGCTGGACGGCTACCCGATGGCCCAGAAAGGAGAGCCCTCGCGAGCGCTGGGGCTGGGAGTGGGTGCTTCGCTGGTGGGGGGCATGCTGGCGTGGGTGGTGCTTGCCGTCTTTTCCCCGCCGCTTTCCGACTTCGCGGTGCGGTTCGGCCCGTACGAGATCTTCTCGATGACGCTGGTGGCGCTGGTGCTGATCGCGGCGATATCGAGGGGAGGATTCATCAACGGCCTCATCTCGGCCGGACTCGGCGCATTGTTGTCCTTCCCGGGCATCGATCCCGTTTCCGGATCGCTGAGGCTGACCTTCGGCGTCAGCGCCCTGGACAACGGCTTTTCGCTCTTGCCGGTGATGCTGGGGATGCTGGTCCTGAGCCAGGTGCTGATCGACGTATCGAAGATGACGGCTGTGGCGGAGATCGTCGACAGCGTGTCCAATAAAGTGGTCTTCAAGCTAAGGGATTTTCGCCTTAACGGCTGGAATCTGATCCGTTCCTCGGTCATCGGGACATGGATCGGAATTCTGCCGGGTATCGGCGCCACCACCGCCTCCATCGTTTCCTATGGGGTGGCCAAGGCCACGTCGAAGAACGCGGATCAGTTCGGAAAGGGGGCCAGCGAGGGCATTGTCGCGTCAGAGACGGCCAACAACGCCGCTGCGGTGGGCTCCCTGGCGCCCCTCATCGCCTTGGGCATACCGGGCTCGGTGACCACCGCCATACTGCTGGGCGCCATGGTGATTCACGATCTGAATCCGGGCCCCCTGCTGTTCAGCTCGAACCCCGACATCGCCTACACCATCATTGCGGGCGCCTTGCTGGCGAACATCATTGTTTTCCTCATCATGTGGATCGCGACGCCGCTTCTGGCCAAGCTGATGTATCTCGACAAATCGGTCCTGTTCCCCGTGATCGTGGTGTTTTGCGTGATCGGCGCCTTCTCCGTGTCGAGCGACTTCTTCGACGTCCTGGTCATGCTGGGCTTCGGCGTATTCGGCTACATACTGCAGAAAGCCCGGGTGCCCGTTGGCCCGTTCATCATTGCCTACATACTGACCCCGATGGCTGAAGTCAATCTGAGGTCCGGCCTGGTCTTGTATGACGGCAGCTATTTGCCCTTGCTGACACGTCCGATCAGCCTGTTCTTCGTCGCGGCATCGGCAGCGACATTGCTTTGGGTGGCCATAGGCGCTGTGCGCGAATCCAGAAAGGGTTGATCTGTTTTTCGGAATGGATGCGCCTGGCCCGGTTCCAAGCCGGCGGCGCATCACTCATCAGGAGTTATTGCAGTCATGAGCAAGTCGACAAAAATCACTGAGGTCAGGGCGACGGCCCTTTCGGTCCCCGCTTCCTTCGACTATTGCGACCGTAGGGATGAGCACGAGCTGGGCATCTGTATCGTTGAAATTACGACCGAGGCGGGCCATGTCGGCGTCGGCATGACAGCAATCACAGAGGAAAGCGTCGTCGCATGCGCGATCAACGAGATTGCGGCGCCGGCGCTGGTGGGCCAGGATGCGCTGAATATCGAAAGGATCTGGGACAAGCTCTACTGGACGATGACGCCTCGCGGGCAGTCGGGCTATGCCATGCATGCCATCGCCGCCGTGGACCTAGCGCTATGGGATATCAAGGGCCAGGCGCTGGGCCTGCCCGTCTGGAGGCTGCTGGGCGGGGCGCGCCCCAAAGTGCAAACCTACGCCACCATCGGGTTCGACTTCTTCGACCGCGAGCAACTGGCTGAAGTGGCCACCGCCTGGAAGGCGAGGGGGTTCAGCAAGTTCAAGATGGTGGTGGGACACAACGGCCTGAAGCGGCGGGACGAGCCGCGTCCTTTGATGGATGTCATGCGCGAGGACATCAAGCGGGTCGAGATCCTGCGCGAGGCGGCCGGCGAGGACGCCGAACTGTTCGTCGATGCGAACTGCAATCTGGATCTTTATCACGCGACATGGCTGGCCCGGCGCATCGAGGCTTTCGACATCTCGTTCTTCGAAGAACCGCTGGTCGCGAACGACGTGCACGGCCTGCGCGAACTGCGCGGCAAAACGAGAATCCCGCTGGCGGGTGGGCAGAACGAAGGGCAGATCCAGAAGTTCAGGGACTTTCTTCTTCATGGTTCGCTCGATGTGCTGCAGCCCAACGTGGCCATTACCGGAGGCATCACCTTGTGCCGCAAGATAGCGGCCATGGCGGAAGGGTTCGGCGTCAATATCGACAACGGCGGGGCATGGCCCTTCCACAACATGCATCTGCACGCCGGCCTGCGAAACGGAGGAATGATCGAGTACCACATCTTTTCGGTCGAATGCCTGAGCAAGATATTCAACGATCTTCCCGTTCCCCAAGACGGCTGGCTCGAGCTGCCGAACACGCCCGGCCTGGGCTTCACCCTGAACCGTGAAGCGCTGAACGAGTTTGCCGTGCGGCCGTCCTGACCCCTTTCGCTTTCACCCATGAATTTCCCTGAGTCAAGCGGCGGCTCGGGGCCGCAGCGGGCGTCCGACGGACGCCTCGCTTGGCGGAGTATTGCCCGCGACAACGAAACTGAACCGTTTTGACTGACGGTGGAGGAGATGACATTGAAACCAAGACTTATTGCAATGGGTATTGCATCGGTGCTTCCCATGATGGCCGGTGCGCAGGGCTCGACGAACGTCACCTTGTACGGCATCGTCGGGACGGGAATCGAGTACGTCAACAACGTGTACAACGTCGAGACCGGCGAAAAGCACAGTTCGGTCCATTTCAACAACGTCACGTCATCCATCTCGTCCCGCTGGGGCCTGCGCGGCAAAGAGGACCTGGGCAATGGCCTGAGCGCGGCCTTCGTGCTGGAATCGGGGTTCAACACCGCCACGGGCATTTCGCGCCAAGGGGGGCGCTTGTTCGGCCGCCAGGCATGGGTAGGTCTCAAGGGCGATTTCGGCCAGTTGGCCTTTGGCCGGCAATACAACATGCTCAAGCGGGGCCTGTCCGAGGCGGATCTGCTTGGGTCCAATACGCACGGCCTGGCGTCGCTTAACAGCTATATACCCAATACGAGAATGGACAACTCCATCACCTATCTCGGCAAGTTCGACGGCTTGCGCTTCGGCGCCGCTTATGCGCGTGGCCGCGAGACGCTCAAGGGCTGCGGGGTCGACTACACCGATCAGACCGCGTGCCAGGCCTGGTCGGTGATGCTGGGCTACGACGCGGCGAACTGGGGTGTCGCGGCGGCCTACGATGTCCTGCAAGGCACGGACGCCGGCGGCGGGGCCTGGAACGAATGGTATGGTGCCGGCGCGCCCTTGCTCAAGGACGAAAAGGACAGGCACTGGACGCTCAATGGCTACGTCAAGTTTGACGACCTGAAGGTCAGCCTGATCTACCTGAACCGCAAGAACGATGCGGGAATGGCCAGCTATGCGGGGTCTCTGGGCGATCGCAGCGACATGTGGTCCCTGAACGCGGCATATCAGGCGAGTCCTTCAGTAATCGTGGACGGCTCGGTGAACTATCTGCGCTACAAGGACGCGGACGTTGCCTCCAAGTCATGGTTCTACGTGGCTCGCGCCCGTTATCTGTTCTCCAAGCGCACTCATATCTTCATATCGGCCGCCTACATGGACAACAAGGGCTATGCGGCCAACTCGGCCTCGAGCGGCACCTCGGGCGCGGGCTTCCAGGCCGAGGCCGGAGGGAGCCAGACCAGCGTGGCGGTGGGGCTGACCCACCATTTCTGATGTGGCTGTGCTCTTTGTGCGAAGCGAAATGAAGGCGGTAGTTGATATATGAAGTGGGTAAGCGTATATGAAATGCGCCGGCAGGCGCGTCGCACTTTGCCGAAGATGGTCTATGACTATCTCGAGGGGGGAGCCCTGGATGAGCGAACGCTGCGGAGCAACCCGACGTCATACCAGAATTGGCGCTTCCTGCCACGGCGCTTGATCGACCTGAGCGCCGTCAGGCCGGAAACCTCGATGTTCGGGCGGGATATTGCATTTCCTGCCGTCGTGGCGCCCACCGGCCTGAACTCCCTGTTCTGGCCCCGGGCCGACCTCGCCCTGGCGCGCGCGGCTCAGCGCTGCGGCATTCCCTTCACCCTGTCGACGGCCTCCAGCATGTCGCTGGAGCAGGTGGCGGAACTGAGCGCTGGGCGGCTCTGGTTTCAGCTGTATGTCATCGAGCCGGGGCTGGCCCTGTCGTTGGTCGAAAGGGCGAAGGCCGCCGGTTACGAATGCCTGGTGGTCACCGTCGACGTCGTGGCCAACGGCAAGCGCGAGCGCGACCTGCGCAACGGATTCGGACTGCCCGTGCGCTACAGCCTCCGCACGCTTTGGGACGGCCTTTGCCATCCCGCCTGGTCATGGCGCTATCTGCGCCATGGCCTTCCGGTGCTGGGAAACTTCAATGCCTCCCGGGTGCCGTCGCCCGAAGCGCGGGCGGCTTTGCTCCGCCGGTCCATGGACGAGAGCTTCGATTGGGCCGCCCTCGACGCCATCCGCCAGAACTGGCCCGGGAAAATGCTGGTCAAGGGCGTTCTGCATCCCGACGACATCGAGCGCTGCCGCAAGATGGGCATGGACGGCGTGGTACTGTCCAATCATGGCGGCCGGCAACTAGACGACACATGCAGCCCGCTGGACGTGCTGGCCCAGCTGGCGCCCACGCCCGGCTTCGACATTCTGGTCGATGGCGGCATACGCCGCGGCAGCGACATCGCCAAGGCCGTGGCGCTGGGCGCGCGCGCCGTCATGCTGGGCCGCGCCGCGCTATACGGCTTGGCTTGCGGCGGCGAAGCGGGTGTATCCCACGCCTTGAGTCTGTTGCAGGGAGAATATCGGAACACGCTTGTACAGCTGGGCTGCCCCGACACCGCGCTGCTGGATGCCGGATATGTTCGGCGGGAGGCCCGCTGAGCGGGTCGGCGGCCTGACCCAACGGCAGGCGCCGGGCGATGGCGCCGTCAAGCGCTCGTGAGGTCTTCCATCTCGATAGGCGCGCGGGCATGATGGGTGAGGACGAAGGCGGGAACGTGGTAGGGCGTGTTGTCTCCACACTAGCCCTTCCAGCTCGTGTCCGGCCATTCTTCGCAAACGGGTCCGAACATATTCTTTCCGAGAATTCAGGCACCGACGTTCCGGTAGCCGCTCGTTGCAAGGCAATGTGGGATTTCGCACGCGGTGGTGAGGCTCCAGGAGGGGGGCTGCTTTCGACACAAAGCAATCACACCCTCCACGGCCGCGCTAAGCCATGAGCGTTTTCAGAACGAAGTCTGCTCGCTGCCCGACCGCCGTCTTTGGAAGGACTGAGACGTCGTAACCTAGGGAAGGATAGGCTTCCAAAAGCCTCCAATACTCTGCTGTGGCGGTATCCAGCTCGTGCCGACGTTCAGCATCCTGAACGTAAATCTCCGGCCAAGGCGGTGCCAGGAACACGCGCTGATGGTAGTGCTGAATCAGCTCAAGCTCGTCTGGTATGGGTTCACAGGTCAGGTGCCGGAGCCCAATAGCGGCGTCAATCAGCCCTCTGTCAAAGAATACCCATTCGCCTGGATCGCCGACAGAAGATATATCGTCAAGCGCGACCGCTATGACCTTTTGTAGAAAGGCATGCAGGGCTATCCAGGGTAGGGCCTTGCCATTACTGTTCAACTCAAGCTGTACAACTCTTCTGCCAGGTTCTTCCACGACCGAAAACCCACGCCGTTTCAGTTCAGAGAGCAGCGTGGACTTGCCGCCGCCTGAGCATCCACTGATGACTACCCGTCGATTCATATAGGCCGGATGCTTGTCATTTTTCTTTGACATATTGCTGAACCGCGTCGGCCACGGCCGTGGTCCATGCGTCGATCATGGGCTGCAGGCTGGCCAATTGAACGCCGCCACGCCCTTGGGACG
>Ga0180219_1002567_pt1 | contig 10735 bp, 8 predicted proteins | sample eDN3rd30CBELigMG_FD_151338 | JGI IMG/M metagenome (GOLD analysis project Ga0180219, IMG submission 151338) | Enriched Miracle-Growth compost microbial communities from Emeryville, California, USA - eDNA 3rd pass 30_C BE-Lig MG (version 2)... ... | reverse complement strand
CTTTATGATCAGGCGAATCACATCTATACCAAAATTGAATCGGTCATCAAAGATAAATTCACCTCATTACAACCTGCCGTACAATGGAAATTTAATCAAGTAGCATATGATTATTTGAAGCAGTTAGACCAAGAGAAGCCCAAACCGGTTATTGAACACATTCAATTCCAACACGTATACCCGCTGTATGGTGCAATAGATATTAAAAATTCTACTATCGAACGTAATCGGGCACTTATTGCCGATTACAGGACACAATTGCAATTGCTAAAAAGCATTTTACAAGAAATTCGAGGCGTATACAGTATTGCCATCTTAGAAGAAATGGAATTTAATTGCGACAAGTGGTTGAACCAGCTTCATAAGGGCCCCATCGATATGGTGCAAATGCGTACCAAAGATTTTATGGAAAATGAAGTTTGGCCGCTTCTGCAACATTTTAAAGGCCACAATGAAGCGCTTGCAGCCATTATAGAGCGATATGAAGCAGCCCTAGCCAATGATACGGGTAGTACTTTCATGAACAGGCGAGCTTTGGAAAAATCTATGCATACGCTTAATACAGCCATTACAGGTTATCTGGAATTATTGAATGAAGAAATCCAACGGTCTTACCCTTGTTATTTTGAAAAATTCAGGACAGATGGTGTCGAATATGATATTTATATCGGCCAATCCATTACACCACATCAACCCTTTGATTTGTTGTATCTAAAAAATGTGCGCCTTTGGCAATTAAGCTCTATGGCAGCTATCGCCAAAATAGCACATAGCTTACTCGATCAGATGGAGACTCCGCTGGAAACAACGCAGCTCATTTTCATTAACGGAAGCCCTATTGATATTAGTTTCCGGGTAGACGAACGACGCTTTGATGTAGAAGGTGCTTATAATATTCGTTACCATGTGATCAAAAAACGGATTGATAAGGTACATATCAAAAACTCATCAGAACGCTTAACGCAACCGGGTAAGATTGCTTTGGTATACAGTGACCCCCGAGAGATCAAAGAATATAAAGGGTACATCCAATACTTACAGAACAAGGATATTTTACTGGACGATATGGAAGAACTGGAGCTGGAAGAACTGCAAGGAGTGAATGGCCTTAGGGCTATCCGTATTGGGGTTAAGTTATCTTAAAGAGCTGTAGAAGGTCGGGATGCTGTATCCCCAACTCCTTACCAAGTTAATACCAAAAATTTACCTGATTCATAATTGAATTTATATTTCTTTTACTATCGGCCGTCTTTTTGTCGTCTTTTCATCGTCTTTTGTCCGTCTTTAACACGATTGAAAGACGACTAAAAGATGATTAAAAGACGGTCATTTGAAAAACCAAATAAAGACTAAATAAGAACTAATGAATATCTTGGTATATAGTTGGTAGCTCTTTGGGGTTAACCTGTGTAGCACATAATCTTGATATTCATATAACAATAAAATAGCAAAAGACACCGTATATTTACCGCTTTTTAATTGGTGCGCATGAAATTACTCCTGAAATATTTAAGCAAACATAAATGGCTCATTTTCTTGGCCCTGATCTTGGCCGCTATTAATCAGGTTTTTTCGTTATTAAATCCATATATTCTCGGCAACCTGATTATAGACCCATATGCCAATAAAGCTGCCGACTTTAGGGCACAGGGCGCAAACAACGAATTCTTTCGGGGTATTGCCATGGGGCTGCTGATGATTATTGGCGTGGCGATGGTATCGCGTATAGCCAAGGCTTTTCAAGATTATGTGGTGAATGTGATTATCCAAAAATTTGGGGCTAAATTGTATACAGATGGCCTACGGCACGCTTTGCGTTTACCCTTTCAGGATTTTGAAGATCAACGGAGCGGGGAAACCCTTTCGGTATTACAAAAAGTAAGAGCTGATTGTGAGAAATTCATCACCAGTTTTGTCAATGTACTTTTTGCCACCTTGGTTGGTATTGTGTTTGTTGTTATTGTAGCCTTCAAACTCAGCCCTTTGTTACCGCTTATTTACTTGGTAGGTGCTGTTGTACTAGCTTTTCTTACAAGTTTTCTGAGTAGAAAGATTAAAGATATACAGAAAAATATTGTTGGCGAAACCACGGCGCTAGCCGGATCGACCACCGAATCATTGCGCAATATCGAATTGGTTAAAAGTTTAGGCCTTACTCAACAAGAAATCAGTCGGCTAAACGACACCACGATGAAAATCCTCAAACTGGAGCTCAAAAAAGTAAAAAGCATCCGTTCGGTTAGTTTTGTGCAAGGAACCTTTGTTAACTTTTTACAGCAATGTATCATGTTTGCGCTGTTATTTTTTGTCTTTAAAGACAAAATTACCGTAGGCCAGTTGATGATGATGCAATTTTATTCGTTTTTTATCTTCGGGCCGCTGCAAGAATTGGGAAACATCATCATGTCTTATCGCGAAGCGGAAGCATCACTCAATAATTTACAGGTTTTATTGGCACGTAAAATTGAATACCAACCTGCAAACCCACAGCATATACATGCCATCGAGCAGCTCCGCTTTGAGCGGGTGAGTTTTCAACATCAATCGGCAACGAAACCCGCCTTGGATGACATTTCTTTTTCGGTTAACAAAGGAGAAACGATTGCTTTTGTTGGCCCCTCCGGCTCTGGAAAAACAACACTGGTAAAATTGTTGGTGGGGCTTTATCATCCCAGCTCAGGCCATGTTTTCTATAATGAACACAATGATGGAGAAGTTGACTTTGAGGAACTGCGCCATCAGATTGGCTTTGTTACTCAAGACACACAATTATTCTCAGGAACCATTCGTGAGAACTTGTTATTTGTTAATCCGGCAGCAAGTGATGAAATGATTTTAGACGTGATTCAAAAAGCCTCGGGGCAAACGATTTTATCGAGGGCCGAAAAGGGTTTGGAAACAGTCATTGGCGAAGGTGGGTTGAAGCTATCGGGCGGCGAACGCCAGCGCTTGTCGATTGCACGGGCATTGCTCAGACAGCCGAAGTTATTGATATTTGATGAAGCGACTTCGGCCTTGGACTCGATCACGGAAGAGGCCATTTCGAATACCATCCGTACCATCACGGCGCAACGACAGCATCTCACCATCATGATTGCACACCGCCTTTCTACCATTATGTATGCGGATAAGATCTACGTACTGGAAAAAGGTAAAATTGTTGAAATGGGCAACCATGACGATTTATTGGCTGTTAAGGGCTTATATTATGCCATGTGGCGCCAACAAATTGGCGAACGGAAGGAAGTATGGGCAAATTCTTAATCAACCCGATGCTAACTTTTTAGCAGCAGATTGGATAATTTTCACAACCGTTTCTAATTCATTGATGTCTAATGAGGCGAAGCCGAATCGGAGTGCATTATAATCTTGCTGATTGGTATTATATTTACTGCCATCACTCATCAATAAACCGTCTTTAGCAACTTGCTGGGCGAGTTGTTTGAGCGAATATGCTGGATGAAACCGGAGCCATATGGCCATCCCACCGCTAGGTAGGCTAAAATCTACGATATCTGTTAATTCACGGCGCATCAGGTGATCTACACAATCCCGTCGACGGTTATAAATGGAGACAGACTTTTTAATATGCCTACCCAGGTCGCCCGTTGTAATCAAGGTAGCCAATGCATCTTCCATCATAAAATCGCCTCGAAGATTAATCTGCCGCCTGAGCTTGATTGCCTCGTCTATAATGATTTTGGGGCCCGACATAAAACCTACCCGTAAAAAGGGCGCTAAACATTTAGTAAGCGAGCCAATATAGATGACATGGTTGTTACACGAGCTCGCTAAGGGTAAATACGGCGATGATTGATAATGAAAATCATAATCATAATCGTCTTCAACCAAAAAGAAACGATATTGTTCTGCCAATTGTGTTAACTGCATGCGACGCTGTGGACTTAATGTTACGGTTGTAGGATGGTGATGATGCGGTATCACATACAGCATATTGATTTTTTGTTTCTTACATATTTCGGCCACCTGATCCACCACCAACCCTTCGCTATCTACTACTACACGTATTATTTTTGCCCCTAGCTGCTCGAATACCTGATTGGCCATAAAATAACCGGGTTCGCCTACCACCACCATATCGCCTGGCCGAAGCAAAAGTCGGGCAGCAATGTAGATGCCCATCTGCGCACCTTGTGTAATGAGTAATTGATCTGTATTTACAGCCATGCCTCTCGTATCTGCTAAATAATTCACCAAAGCTTCTCTAAGCAAAAGCGAGCCGGCCGAAGGTGTATTGGCACTTCCTTTATAAATATTTTTTTTCTGGATACGACTTTTATAATCACGAAGTAATGTATCAAGCGGTGCCAGTCGGGCATCAGGCAGACCATCATCTATCACCCAATCATAATATCCTAAAGATATAGGCGGTTCAAAATTTTTGGCGTGCGCCATGGTATAAAAAAAGGGTACCCTGTTATCTTGTTCTTGACTCAAAGGTTGCCGGCTCCACCGCTTTGGATCCAGTTCAGGCAACACCGTAGAAATAAACATCCCCTTTTTGGGATGTGATACAATCCATCCTTGCACGGCCAGCTCATCATAAGCCGCAGTAACCGTTTTGCGATGCACCTGAAGCAAGTTGGCCAATTCGCGGGAGCTGGGCAGTTTCATGCCCGCTTTTAACAAACCATCTCGAATGAGACTAACCAACTGATTGGCTATTTGTTGGTATACGGCAATACTAGCTGCTCTATCAAGCGTTAACAAATTGGAATACGGCAACATATTGGACTACTTTATATCTTTATTCTGGACGACTTTAGTAGTCCAAATATAATCTATCTTTACCACATACAAAAACAAGAAACGATGACAACACACCGGAAAACATTACAAGAAGTGGACCCTATGGCATTCAATGCAATGCTCGGTTTTGAAAAGTATTTAGCACAGAGCGAATTAAAGAAGGCGCATGCCAACTTGATTAAAATACGGGTATCGCAGCTCAATGGATGTGGATTTTGCATTAACAAACACACACAAGAAGCCCGCACAACGGGCGAGACTGAAAAGCGCATTTATTTATTAAATGCCTGGAAAGAGGCACCTTGTTACTCTGCTGAAGAAAAAGCCATCTTAGCGCTAGCAGAGGCGATCACATTTATTGCTGAAGATGGTGTGCCTGACGACATATACCAACCAGCGCTTGACTTGTTAGGACAGACATATACCACCACTGTTATGATGGCTATTATCGCCATGAATGCCTGGAACAGAGTGGGCATTACAACGGCTAGAATTATTGAATAAAACCAGGAAAAACGATTCTTATGATAACGGAAATTATTTATCAATACGATACGGTTCCCCCTATTGAACAGATTATACAACTATATGATGATGCTGGATTAAACCGACCGACAACAGATAAAGAACGGATTGACCGTATGTATCAACACGCGAATTTAATCATCACCGCTTGGCACGAAGGCAAGCTCGTAGGGATAGCGCGTTCACTAACGGACTTTTGTTATTCATGCTACTTGGCAGATCTCGCTGTGCTAAAAGCATACCAACAGCATGGCATTGGGAAGAAGCTGGTGTACCTGACAAAAGAAAAAGTGGGACCGCAAAGCATGCTTCACCTCCATGCAGCACCCACAGCCATGGCATATTACCCCAAAATTGGATTATTGAAAGCAGAAAATGCATTCATTATCCGTCGGTCGGAATGAAAAAATTAAACCACTACATTGACAATTTTTCCTTTTACAACAATCACCTTCTTGGGTTGCTTACCATCTAAATAACGTTGTACATCGGCATTGGCCAGTACCTCACGTTCTACCTCCTGCGGCTCCAGACTTAAAGACAGATTCAGTTTGGTACGCATTTTACCATTAAATGAAATGGGGTATTCGAACTCATTTTCTATGAGATAGGCTGGATTGAAGGCCGGATATGCAGCATATGAAAGTGATCCGGCTTCATTCCCTAATAAAGCCCATAATTCTTCACAAATATGGGGGGCATAAGGCGATAATACGATAACTAAATCTTGTAAAATAGCGCGTTTACTGCATTTTAAATCAGTCAGTTCGTTGACACAGATCATAAAACTGGAGACCGATGTATTGAAGGAGAAACGCTCGATATCGTCCTCTACTTTTTTAATAATCTTATGCAATGCCTTCAACTCGGCTTTGGAAGGTTGCTCATCGTTAACAGCAAAGTTGAGCTGCTGATCATGGAAGAGTTTCCAGAACTTGCGCAGGAATTTGTAAACACCTTCAATGCCATTGGTATTCCACGGTTTACTTTGTTCGAGTGGGCCCAGAAACATCTCGTACATCCGTAAGGTATCAGCACCGTATTGATCAATGATATCATCGGGATTCACTACATTGAATTTCGATTTCGACATCTTTTCTACCTCGTGACCGCAGAGATAACGCCCGTCTTCTAAAAGAAACGTTGCGGTAGCATATTCATCCCGTGATTGGCGGAATTGATCTACATCGAGTACATCGTTATGTACGATGTTGACATCAACGTGCAGTGCAGAAGTTTGGTATTGGTCTTTTAATCCATGAGATACAAAGGTGTTTGTTCCTTTACCTTCTTCATCCAATACGCGGTACACCAAGTTAGATCTCCCTTGGATCATCCCTTGATTGATCAGCTTTTTGAAAGGTTCTTCTTCGTATACTCTCCCAATATCTTTCAAGAATTTATTCCAAAAGCGGCTATATAATAAATGGCCGGTAGCATGTTCAGAACCGCCAATGTACAAATCTACTGCTTGCCAATATTGAACAGCTTCTTTTGACGCGAAGCATTCGGTGTTATGTGCATCCATATACCGATACCAATACCAGCTGGAACCGGCCCATCCGGGCATGGTACTTAGTTCATAAGTATATTGATCGTGGTATTTCCAATCTTTGGCCCGCCCCAATGGTGGCTCGCCTGTTTCGGTTGGCAGATACTTATCCACTTCGGGTAATAGCAGTGGGAGCTCGGCTTCATCCATTACGTAAGGTAACCCGTCTTTAAAATATACAGGTACAGGTTCGCCCCAATAACGTTGTCTACCGAAAATAGCGTCGCGCATCCGATAATTAATCTTGGCTGTTCCGTGACCTTTTTCTTCCAGTACTTGAATGAGTTTAGGCACGGCTTCCGCGTACGTGAGTCCGTTGATCACATCCGAATGAATATAACGCCCTTCTTTACGGCTATCAGCTTCGGTTTCGATTTGTTGCCCATCTAAAATTTGAATGATGGGCAGATCAAAATGCTTGGCAAAAAGATAGTCCCGTTGATCGCCCGATGGAACCGCCATCACCGCTCCTGTTCCATATCCAGCCAACACATAATCGGCTATCCAAATAGGTACTTGTGCCCCAGTTAGCGGATGAATGGCATAGCTACCAGTAAACGCTCCGGACACCGTTTTCGTATCGGCCAAGCGATCGCGTTCGGATTTCTTCTTCGTTTGCTCTATATAAGCATCAACAGTAACCTTTTGTGCATCGGTAACCAGCGATGGCACCAATTCATGCTCTGGAGCTAACACCAAGAAGCTTACACCGTAAATGGTATCGACGCGTGTTGTAAATACCTCAATAGATGCCCGCTTGTCTATCACATCGAAAACAACACTTGCTCCAATGCTTTTACCGATCCAATTGCGTTGCATTTCTACTAAGGGCTCTGGCCAATCAACGGTATCCAAACCTTGCAATAACCGCTCGGCATAAGCTGTGATACGCATGCTCCATTGCATCATTTTCTTTTGGATAACCGGATATCCGCCCCGCTCCGAAACACCATCTTTCACTTCATCGTTGGCCAGTACGGTACCCAAGGCGGGGCACCAATTCACGGAACTCTCTTTTAAATAAGCCAGCCGGTATTTAAGCAGTTCTTCTTGCTGTTGATGTTCGTCCCATTGCTTCCACGCCTCTGCAGTAAATAGCTGTACATCATCATCACAAACGGCTTGTACGTTCATACTGCCCTCTTGTTCAAAAATATGCACCAACGATGCGATGGGCATGGCCTTATCTGCTTTAAGATCGTAATAAGCGTTAAAAAGTTGGATAAAAATCCATTGGGTCCATTTATAATACACTGGATCGCTGGTTCTCACTTCACGACTCCAATCGAATGAGAACCCCATGTTATCTAGTTGTTCCCGATAACGTTTAATATTGGTTGCCGTTGTAATGGAAGGGTGTTGTCCTGTTTGAATGGCATACTGCTCTGCTGGCAAGCCAAAAGAATCATATCCCATGGGGTGCAATACCTGAAAACCCCTTAGCCGTTTATAACGGGCAAAGATGTCTGAAGCAATGTACCCAAGCGGATGCCCCACATGCAATCCGGCGCCTGAAGGATACGGAAACATGTCCAATACATAATATTTTGGCTTATCTGACGTATTAATTACTTTGAATGTTTGATTGTTGGCCCAAAACTGTTGCCACTTTTTTTCGATAGTCTTAAATTGATAGTCCATTATAACACATGACGATATGACTTGCGAAAGTACGAAAAATCTCACATCTCATGTCCAATATCTCATATCTAATTATTAATTTCGCGTCTTAAACGTTGCACTATGGAAGAATTTGAAGTAAGTACATCCTCACGCAAAACCAAATCTGTCTATATCTCTACGGTAATCAGCATTGCTTTGGTATTGCTCATGACCGGTTTACTTGGGCTTATTTTGGTACATGCCAAGAATCTTTCCAATTATGTTAAAGAAAATATTGTATTGAACATTATTGTAAACGAGGGTGTAACGGAGGCAGATATTCTAAATTTACAAAAGGAGCTGGATAGTAACCCTGCGGTATTGCGCACACAATACGTGAGTAAAGAGTTGGCTGCCAGGAATCTGCAAAATGACTTAGGAGAAGATTTTGTGAAATTTTTGGGTTATAACCCCTTACTATCATCTGTGGATGTATACTTAAAAGCAGCTAACGCCAATAAAGCCGGTGTGGAAACTTTTACGAAACAGGTATCAAGCAACAGTATGGTGAAGGAGGTGGTTTATCAAGATTCTTTAATTGATATGGTGAACCAAAACATTCGGATCATTGGCCTGATTATTTTAGCTTTTGCGGCGATTTTGTTGATTATTGCTGTGGCGTTAATCAATAACACCATTCGCTTGGCCATTTATTCGCAACGCTTTTTAATCAAAAGTATGCAAATGGTTGGTGCTACCAAAAGTTTTATTAGACGACCTTTCTTAGGTTATGGTATTTTGCATGGTTTACTAGGAGGACTCATTGCAATCATCTTGCTATTGATAACTTTGTATTTTGCGCAACAACAAATACCCGAAATCGTTATCTTGCGCAATTATTTTGAATTTGCCCTTATTTTTATTGGCGTAATTTGTTTGGGCATCGTTATTTCTGGTGCCAGTACTTACTTTGCTGTAACCAAGTATCTACGCCTGCGTATCAATGATCTTTATAGATAGTTAATAAAATACGACATGACTTCTCAAGAAAAAAAGAAAGCCACATCAGGCGAACAAAAGTCGACATTTGTCTTTGGAAAGCTCAACTATCAGCTACTGCTTCTGAGTATTGCCATGGTGATGATCGGGTTTATCTTAATGGCTGGCAAAACAGACATTTATAGTTTCACAAAAATCACACTAGCTCCTATTGTTGTAGTGATTGGTTTCGCCATAGGTATTGTTGCCATCCTAAAGAATCCCAAATAATAGCGCAAATAGATGACATTATTAGAGACGATTATACTGGCTATTGTAGAAGGCCTGACAGAGTTTTTGCCTGTATCTTCTACCGGCCATTTAATTATTACCACTGCTTTGTTGGGGATTGAACCGAGTGCTTTTGTAAAGCTTTTTACAGTAGCTATCCAATTAGGCACCATACTTTCTGTTGTAGTGCTTTATTTTAAGCGTTTTTTTAAATCATGGGATTTTTATTTCAAGCTTTTGGTTGCTTTTATCCCAGCCGCAGTTTTTGGCTTATTGTTTAGTGATTTAATAGACGAAATGCTCGAAAGCCCCATGACCGTTGCTATTACTTTGGTATTGGGAGGACTGATCTTACTATTTGTAGACAAGTGGTTTAACCGACCACACATTGACAATTCTGACGATATTTCGTATGCCACGGCCCTGAAAATTGGCTTATTTCAATGTTTAGCCATGATTCCAGGTACGTCTCGTTCAGGAGCGACCATTGTAGGCGGAATGGCACAAAAATTATCACGCAAGGCCGCTGCTGAATTCTCTTTTTTTCTAGCAGTACCTACGATGTTCGGTGCAACGGCAAAGAAATTGCTGGATTTCTACCAAGATGGTAATCAATTTACCAGCCAAGAATACCAAACATTACTGGTAGGTAACCTGGTAGGTTTTGTAGTGGCTATCATTGCAATCAAAAGCTTTATTGGTTTTGTAACCAAATACGGATTCAAAGCTTTTGGCTGGTATCGGATTGTGGTTGGTTTAGTTATCATTGCGATGCTGCTGAGCGGCCACAGTTTAGCTGTGCTTTAATGGAAGACGAAACAAAAAAAATTAACAGTACCTATCCAACGTTTGATTTCGAGACAGGTGAAGTGCTTTTGGTTGATAAACCTTTAGGGTGGACGAGTTTTGACGTCGTGAACAAAATACGAAATGCACTAAAACCACTTAAACTAAAAGTGGGCCATGCTGGTACACTCGACCCCTTGGCTACAGGTTTGCTCATTGTATGTACAGGAA
>Ga0180219_1002565_pt1 | contig 10742 bp, 10 predicted proteins | sample eDN3rd30CBELigMG_FD_151338 | JGI IMG/M metagenome (GOLD analysis project Ga0180219, IMG submission 151338) | Enriched Miracle-Growth compost microbial communities from Emeryville, California, USA - eDNA 3rd pass 30_C BE-Lig MG (version 2)... ... | reverse complement strand
CGCCCCGCGAGCCGCAAGCTTCAAATCCCGTGCGTTCATTCCAAGCTTTCAGCCTCGCCCGACCGGGGCTCGGCTTAAAACGCGTGCGGGGTGTCCAGCGCGGCTTGCGCGGTGTCGCGCCCGGTGCGCGGCAAGCGCACCGAAGCGATGGCAAACGTTTGCCGGTCTTGGCGCGAAAGTCAAGCGGGTGCGACAGTTACGCCGCCACGAAAACTTGATCGCCGTCACCGCCGCCGCACCGTCCCTGCCCGGATTTTCCGAGACGTTGCCGGCGGACAGCCGTCTTCGCCGCAGCCTTCCTGCCTTCGGGTCGAGCCCGGAGGCAGGAGTTTTGGAAAAAGCGCCTCAACGACGGCCAAGAGCGAGGAACGATGGCACCATCGTCAGGGCCGCAGACCGACGCCCCGCCCTGCGGCAAGGCGTCAGCCGGCGCGCCGCCACTCAGGCGACGGACTTCGTCGGCGACGGCTTCGCCTTCGCCCAGTAATGCGGGTCGGCCTTCGATTCCTTCAGCTCGTCCATGGTCCGGAAGCCCGGCGCCATCGACGCATCGGTGCCGGCGAGAATCTGATGGTGCTCGATGTTGAGCGTACGCAGCCAGCGCTGCTGACCCATGGTGATCGAGACGAAATAGCCGATCTCGACGATCTCCGGCTCGGTGTAGTGGGCGTGCAGGCGCTCCCACAGCTTGTCGTCGGACGGCAGGTCCCAGGTGATGCACTCGGCATAGGCGAGCGCCGCCTTCTGCTTTTCGGTGTAGCGCGTCGACTTCTCGAAGTTGATGAGGTCTTCGTAGTCGGCCTCGACCAGCCCGGTCTTGGCGGACTTCATCGAACGCTGGTTGCCGCAGAACTCGCACAATACCGAGCGCGAGACGTAAATGCGGCACAGCTCCTTGATGTTGTGATCGACGATGCCCTGGTGAAAGACATCGCGCCAGGTGTTGGCGAACGACCAGAACGTCGCCGGCACGTGCGCGCGAATCGCCTGGCTCTCGGGGCGAGGCGTTCCCTCGCGGCGGCAACGATCAAGCTCCTTGATCATTGCCTCGTCCTTGATGGTAGCGGGATCGACGTAACTGATACGGGGGGCCATGAGGCGTTCTCCTTTTGCAAACGTTTGTAGAGACAAAATGTCCTTATTTTATGGGAATGTCAACTCGACAGTCTGGCCATGCTCGGTTATTTTCCACAATCGTTTGCAGATGCTATCGGGGCATGTTCCCCATGCCGTCGCCAAATCGCGGAAACGGCTGTGGTTTTCCCCTTTGGAATACCGGCGCACCATGGCCTTGCAACCGCTCGCATCCTAGAAAGTACCGGAAAAAAACGGCCTTAACGGCGCTTCGCACAGATGACGGCTTTACGGAAATCGGCGGTAACGATGAAGGACGTGGCGAGTGCCGCCGGCGTTCACTTCTCGACCGTGTCCCGCGCCCTCAATCCGGCCACCCGCGATCTGGTCAAGCCGCAGATCGTCACCCGCATCCTGGAGACCGCCAAACAACTCGGCTACCGGACCAATTCGCTGGCATCGAGCCTGCGCACCAAGCGCTCGCACGTCGTCGGCGTCGTCGTCCCCGACATCGCCAGCCTGTTGTTTCCGCCGATCCTCGAAGGCATCGAGCACGCGCTGTTGAAGGAAGGCTACATGACGATCGTGGCCAACTCCGCCAACGATCCGGAGCGCCACCGCCGCATCCTCGCCGGCATGGTCGAACGTCAGGTCGACGGGATGATCATCGCGTCAGCCACCCTGCACGACCCGATCCTCGACGAATGGCTGGAGAACCCCGCCCCGATCGTGCTGATGAACCGCACCGACGAATCCGGCCGCGCGCCAGCGGTGGTCAACGACGACCTGCGCGGCATCGGCCTTGCCGTGCGCCACCTCATCGAACTCGGTCATCGGCGCATCGCGCATATCGCCGGCCCCGACTTCCTGTCGACGGGCGCGGTTCGCGTCCGCGGTTTCCAGTTAGCCTGCGTCGAAGTCGGCGTACCGGAGCGGCGCGATGCCGTATTCCGCGCGGCGGCATTCACCCGCGAGGCGGGGCGCGCGGCCTGCACCGAACTCCTCGCCCGCGATCCGCAGGTGACGGCTATCGTCGCCGCGAACGACCTGATCGCGCTCGGCTGCTACGACGTGCTGGCGGAAAAAGGCGTCCGCTGCCCGGCCGATATCTCGATCACCGGCTATAACGATGCGCCGTTCGTCGATCTCGTGCAGCCGCCGCTGACCACGGTGCGGATCAACCAGCGGGAAATGGGACTACAGGCGGCGCGCATCCTGCTGGCCAGGATGGCCGGACATCACACCATTGCCGACACACTGCTGCACCCGGTGTTCATCCGGCGGCAGTCGACCTGCCCGCCGCGCCGGCCGGACTGACGGCTCACCCCCAACGCACCCGGCACCGCCTTTCGGACATCGCGACAATCAGTCGCTACGCCGTCGCTGCTGCCGTCGCCGGTGTGCGCGTCGCATTCGGAAGGCAACAGCGCCTAAGTTCGCGCGCACGGGCGCTTAACGGGGCCGGTCCTGATCCGGCGGTTGGTTCAGCCTTGGTTCAGCGTTGGTCCGGTGTTGGCCGGCATTGGTTTGACTCGTCGCGCCGTGCGTGCAAACGATTGCCGATCCTATGAGAAACGAACGCCCATTAAGGTGAGGACCATGAAAAGGTATCTACAGATTGCCGCCTGCGTTATCGCGGCCGGGTTGTTTGCCCAACCGGCGACGGCACAAACGACTTATCCCGACCGGATCGTCAAAATCGTTGTCCCGTTCTCCGCCGGCAGCCTGACCGACCTGCTCGCACGCACGCTGAGCGACAAGCTCGGCACGTTGTGGAAGCAGTCGGTAATCGTCGAGAACCATCCGGGCATCGCCGGCACCTCGCTTGCCGCGAAATCCACGCCGGACGGCTATACGCTGATGATCACCTCGAACGGCCATACGATCATCAAGCTGGTCAACCCGAACGTGCCGTTCGACCCGGTCAACGACTTCACCGGCGTCACGAAACTCGCCTCGATGCCGATGATCCTGCTCGTCCCGCCGACCGCCAAGCACGATTCGCTGCAAAGCCTCCTGCGCCACGCGCAGGAATCGCCCGGCAAGCTGAGCTTCGCCTCGGCCGGCCTTGCCAGCACCGCCTATATCGCCGGCGCGCTGCTCAACAAGGTCAAGAACATCAACGTCGTCCATGTGCCGTATAAGGGCACGCCCGACGCGCAGACCTCGATCATGCGCGGCGATACCGACTTCTTCTTCTCACCCGCCTCGCTGAGCGACGACCTCATCAAGACCAACAAGGTCAAGGCCGTGGCCGTCACCGGCACGAGCCGCATCGCCAGCCTGCCCGACGTGCCGACCTTCAAGGAAGCCGGCGTGCCCGAATTCGAATATGACGCCTGGTTCGGCATGATGGCTCCGGCCGGCACGCCGAAGGCGATCCTCGAGAAGATCAGCAAGGACGTCGCCGCGGTCATGTCGCAGCCCGATGTCAAGGAGCGTCTGCCAAGCAGGGCACGACGGTTGCGACCTCGACGCCGGATCAGTTCACCGCGACGCTGCGCAACGATACCGCGACCTTCAGCGAAGCGCTGAAGAAGTAAGATCGACACGTCTGGCGGCGCCGGCGCGAACAGGCAATCGAGCCTGTCGCCCGGCGCCGTTTTTTATGGAGCGCCGCCGCGCGGCCGCCCACTCCCGGCCCGGTACGGATACGGACGCATCGGCCCATTTCATGGCCGTTGACACCTCCATATCGCCCATGCAAACGTTTGCAAAAGCCATAAAGGCGACCGGGGAGGTAATCATGAGAAAGTATCTACAAATCGCCGCATGCCTGATGGCAATGGGCCTGCCCATCCAGCCGGCGCAGGCCGCCTATCCGGATCATCTTGTCAGGATCGTCATCCCGTTTTCTGCCGGCAGCCTGGCCGACATTCTGGCCCGCGTGCTCATCGACAAGCTGACCCCCATCTGGAAACAGTCGATCATTGTCGAAAACCGCCCCGGTATTGCCGGCACGGCGGCGGCGGCAAGCTCCGCGCCCGACGGCTATACGCTGTTGATCGCCGCCAATGGGCACACGATCGTCAAGCTGATCAATCCGAGCGCACCGTTCGATCCGGTCGGCGACTTTACCGGCGTCACCAAGCTGATCTCCATGCCGATGATCCTGCTGGTGCCGCCGGACGGCAAGCACGGCACGCTCAAAAGCCTGATCGACCACGCGCGGGAAGCGCCGGGCAAATTGAGCTTCGCCTCGCCCGGACCGTCCAGCACGTCCTATATCGCCGCCGCGGTCTTCAACAAAGCCAGCAAGCTCGACACGGTGCATGTCCCCTACAAGGGCCCGGCCGACGCGCAGACTTCGATCATGCGCGGCGATACCGACTATTACTTCTCGCCGGCGGCGTTGAGCGACGATCTCATCAAGAGCGACAAGGTCAGAGCGGTGGCCGCCACCGGCACGCACCGTATCGCCAGTTTGCCCAACGTGCCGACCTTTGCGGAAGCGGGGATGCCCGAGTTCGAATATGACGCCTGGATCGGCATGCTGGCGCCCGCCGGCACGCCCAAGGCGATCCTCGACAAGATCAGCACGGACGTCGCGAAGGCGATGGCAGAGCCGGATGTCAGGGAGCGCCTCGCCAAGCAGGGCGCCGTGGTCGCGACCTCGACGCCGGATCAGTTCACCGCGACGCTGCGCAACGACATGGCGACCTTCAGCAAGGCGCTCAAGAAGTAGCGCTAATCGGGCAGCAGCGCCTGCGCTTCGTTCCAGATGCGCTGCACCAGATCGGCGGCCGGCTCAGCGCGCGCCAGCGCCCCCGCCTGCCCCGCCCAGATCTGCATGCGCTGGATGTCGCCGGCATTGAGCGCCGCCAGCCGCATCGCAGCGGTGAGGCCGCGTTGCACCGGATAGGGCGCCGGCGGCGGCGCGCCGCGCGTGCTGGCCGCACGGACATATTCGGTGGCGACGGCGCGGCCGAGCCGGCCGCTGAAGCTGCGAGTCGCCACCGTATCCTCCGGCTCCAGCTCGACGAGCGCGGCCGCGTAAGCCGGGTTCATCCTGGCTTCCGGACACCGCAGCAGCGCCGTGCCGATCTGCACCGCGCTGGCGCCGAGCGTCAGCGCCGCCGCGATGCCGCGGCCGTCGCCGATGCCGCCGGTGGCGATCAGCGGCAGATCGATCTTGTCGGCGATGCGCGGCAGCAAGGCGAACAGCGTGCCGGTGTGGCGTTCGGCCGAGGAATTGTCGAAGGCGCCGCGATGTCCGCCGGCCTCGATGCCCTGCACGATCAGTGCATCGGCGCCGGCGTTGCGCGCCTCGAGCGCCTCGGCCAGCGTCGTGACCGTCGCGAACCAGGCGATATGACGGTCCTTGAGCTGCCGCAGGAAGTCGTCCGGGAACACGCCCATGATCGAGGACACGACCGGCGGCGCGACGTCGAGCAGCGCCGCGCATTGCTCGTCGAAATCGAGCGGCCGCGTATCGCCCGCTTCCGGCGACACCGGCGGTCCCCAGAAGCCGAGGAACTCCCGCATCTCCGCTTCGGCCATCGGATCGCGCACCGGCGGCGGATCGGGAATCCACAGATTGAGCTGGAAGGCACCGTTGCTCTGGGAGCGAAACTCCGACGCCCAGGTCTTGATCCCGTCTGGCTTGCTGGTCAGCGCTCCCATGCCGCCCATGCCGCCGGCATTGGCGACGGCAACCGCCAGCGAGGCCGGGCACGCGCCGGCCATCGGCGCCTGCAACACCGGGACGCGCAGCGCGTAGCGATCGCAGAAAAACTGGGCGCGTTGCCGGGCGGTGGCCCCGCCTGCATGCGACCCCGGAACCCGGTGCGGTTGCAATGCGTGCGTCATGGCGAGCCCTCGACTTTCGCGCCGATCCTAGACCTGCGGCGAGGCTCCCCACAGTCCGACTTTCGACCATCCCGGCCCGCAAGCCGGCTTCAATCGGCCGCGCGGCGCTAACCGCCCTTATAGGTCGGCTTGCGCTTCTCCAGGAACGCCGCCATGCCTTCCTTCTGGTCCGCCGTCGAAAACAGGAACTGGAACGAACGGCGCTCGTAATCGAGACCGGCGTCGAGCGGCGCGTTGTCGGCGAGCGTCACCGCCTCCTTGATGAATTTCAGCGCCAGCGGCGGCAAGGCCGCGATCTCCTGCGCCAGCGCCAGCGCCGTCGGCTCGACCTCGGCATCTGCGACGACGTCGCTCACCAGCCCCATCTCCAGCGCCGTCCGTGCATCAAACAGCCGGCCGGTCATCAGATAGAGATTGGCGCGGAACTTGCCGACCGCCCGCGTCAGGCGCTGCGTGCCGCCGGCGCCCGGCATGATGCCGACCTTGACCTCCGGCTGACCGAAGCGCGCCGATTGACCGGCGATGATGATGTCGCAATGCATTGCCAGTTCGCAGCCGCCGCCGAGCGCGAAGCCTTTGACCGCGGCAATGAGCGGCTTGGGAAACGCGCCGATCTGTTTCCACGATGCGCCGGTGTTCCAGTCGTGGACGGTGACGCTGTCGGCTTTCGCCATTTCCGAGAGATCGGCGCCTGCGGCAAACGCCTTGTCGGTGCCGGCAATGACGGCAACGCGCACGGTGTCGTCGGCGGCAAGCGCGGTGAGTTCGGCGGCAAGCTCGCGGCGCAGCTTCACGTCGAGCGCATTCATCGACTTCGGGCGGCTATAGCGGATCAGCGCCACGCCCGGCGACGGGCGCTCAACGGTCAGGTCGGATGTCGTCATCGTGTCCTCTCGGGCAGGCTCCGGGAAACGGCGAGGCGTATCGGCCGCTGGCGGCCATAGCGCCGATACTCGGACACTTCGGCGTCAGTGCGTCTACTCCGATCCAACCGAAAAGAGTTAGCGAAAATAGGGCCGATGCAACCTCTGCATCTTGCTGCCGTCGGCAACATTAACTTTCACATTCCTTTTATTTGTTAATAAAAACACATAATAACATTTCATCTGTTAAGATCAATCTAGTGCCTCAAGCGACGACAGGATACGTAGGACACTATCGGTCTGCCCCGGCCATTGGTCGATACTGACTGAAGTTTTAACTCTAGCGCGGTCAATGAAATACAAGGATCGACGATGAGCATTGAGGTCCGGCGTCTGGCAATCCCCGATGTTGTTGTCCTCAAGCCCACGCGCCACAGGGACGAACGGGGTTTCTTCGTCGAGACTTACAGCAAGCGAGCGCTGGCAGACGCTGGACTCGAACTCAGTTTCGTTCAAGACAACCTTTCACATTCAAATCGTACTGGCACGCTGCGCGGCCTCCACTTTCAAGCCCCTCCCTTCGCACAGGCCAAGCTCGTCCATGTTATCTGCGGTCGGATTCTTGACGTCGCAGTCGATCTGCGACGAACGTCAACAACTTTTGGCCAACACGTCGCGGCTGAGTTATCAGCAGAAAATGGCGAACAAATATTTATTCCAATTGGTTTCGCGCACGGCTTCTGCACACTCGCGCCAAATACTATCGTTTCTTACAAAGTCACTAATTACTATTCCGCCGCGCATGATCTCGGTATCTATTGGAACGACCCCGCGCTCAATATTAACTGGCCCTTCAAACCAGAGAATATCGAAATCTCGCTTAAAGATACCAAACAACCGCTTATGAGAGACATCAACGTTTTTTTTGAAGGAAAATAGACGGAGAAAGTTGGATAACTCTGGACTCAGAAAGAGGACATAGCCGACGCTATCGTCTGCTCGTAATTAGTTCCCAACCTGCATGAATGTCGAGGTCTGGCGGTGATCCTAGTCTTTGGCGGCAACGGACAACTCGGTCAGGAGCTGTCACGTGAGGCGCGCTTGGGCAATATTCCATTGCGAAGCCTGAGCAAAGAGACTGTCGATATCACTGATGAAATAGCAGTCGGCCAAGTCATCGAGACGCTAGCACCGTCCCTGATCGTTAATGCCGCTGCCTATACAAAAGTAGACGCAGCAGAAGAGAATTGGACGATTGCCTACCGTACGAACGCCGATGGTGCGGCAGCTATTGCCCGCAATTGCGCCGCCCGTGGCATCCCACTCCTCCATATCTCGACCGACTATGTATTTGATGGGACCAAGTCTGGCCCCTATACAGAAGCCGACCGGACGGCTCCAATCAGTACATACGGTCGGAGTAAAGTTGCCGGAGAAGACGCCGTCCGACGGCTTTCATCTCAACACATTATTCTACGAACGGCATGGGTCTATGGAGAGTTTGGAACCAACTTTCTTAAGACCATTCTACGGTTATCGCAGGAGCGCGACGAACTCCGTATTGTCGCCGATCAATATGGGTGCCCTACGTCAACACGCGATCTCGCGCGTACTATTTTAAAAATTGCACCGCGCATGATCGACGGCATCGCGACTTGGGGTACTTACCATTTTGCCGGCGACGGAACGACAACGTGGCACGGCTTTGCGCAACATATCGTAGCGACGCAAGCTACCATCACCTGCCGAAATCCAAAGGTCGTTCCAATCGAAACACGCGAGTTTCCAACCAAAGCAAGCCGGCCGAAAAACTCCATTCTCAATACCGGCCTCTTTATCTCTACCTTCGGCATTAGGCCAGCCCCGTGGAAGCAAGAAAGCGAAGCAGCCATCATCGCTCTGTTACGTAGGTAAGTTTATCATGACACTCAAGAAGGGAATTATTCTTGCTGGCGGCAGTGGCACCCGATTACATCCATTGACGCTTGCAACGTCGAAGCAACTGTTACCCATCTACGATAAACCGATGATCTACTATCCACTATCGGTGCTACTATTATCCGGCATTCGCGATATTCTTGTGATCTCGACACCTCGCGACACTCCTGCCTTTTCTGAACTACTCGGAGACGGTTCGAGATGGGGTATTTCAATTTCTTACGCAATTCAGCCAGAGCCCCGGGGACTGGCAGAAGCATTTATCATCGGCGAACAATTCATCCAGAATTCACCCTGTGCATTGGTGCTGGGTGATAATATTTTCTACGGTCATTCGATGAGTAATACGCTCAAAGAAGCTGCGTTATTCGGACAGGGTGCAATCGTGTTTGGATATCGTGTCCGCGATCCGCAACGTTACGGCGTCGTCGAATTTGATCAGGCTGAAAGGGTTATATCTATCGAGGAAAAGCCTCCCCATCCCAAATCCGATTGGGCTGTTACCGGACTCTATTTTTATGACAATACTGTTGTTGATATCGCCAAATCGCTGCAACCGTCGGCGCGTGGTGAGCTTGAAATTACCGATGTTAACCGGCACTATCTGCAACAAGGAAAATTGCAAGTAAGAAAGCTCGGACGAGGTTTTGCGTGGCTAGACACCGGCACGCACGAATCACTCCTTGAGGCATCAGAATTCATCCGCGCCATCGAAAACCGACAAGGACTGAAAATCGCTTGTCCGGAAGAGATCGCATTTGCAAACGGATGGATCACAAGTGAGCAGATCACCACCATCGGGCACAGCATGCGATCAACCGATTACGGTCGCTATCTACTACAACTAGTCGAAACTCAATCGTGATCTTAGGCAGTGACCGACCATACTAGGCACACAATGCGGTATCCCTTCGGCTTCGCTCCGAAATCTGGTTCACCAGGTTTTCGCCGCGCGCCACGATCTTGCGCGCGAGCGCCTGCGCCTCCTCGGCGGAATAAGCGCGTACGCGCAACGTGACGATGTTCGACTGCGTGTCGATGATCGCCGAGACCTTGTCGCGCCAATAGGTCCAGATATCCTCCACGGTTTCGCCGATGGGGAGTCTCGATATCCAGTCGATGCTCGGCTTGGCGTAATAGCCTTCGACGTATGGCGTCCCACCGAGATCTTCGATGATCTTCCGGCTTCTGACGTAATCGATGACGATGAATGCGTCCTGGTTCGTCGAGCGGACGCCGGTGAGCGACGACACCATCGACATCAGATCGGAGGTCGACGAGACGGTCGTCTCGTTCGCCGCGCGAACGGCAAAGCGCGCCTCGGAGACGAACTCGTCCGACGCGATGAATGCCAGATAGAAAAACACAACCACGGCGGGCAGCAACACCAGCAGAGCAAAGCTGTAGCCCAGCACCCCCAAGCGACGCAGCACCGCCGCGTGCAGGACGAGCGGCTGACGCAGGATCGAGGGAAGCCCCCCGCCCGTCGCTGTCGGTCTGGCCTCGCTCGCCGGCGAGACGGCGGTGCCCTGGTCGGTGACATCAACCATGATGACGATGTATGGCGGCCTCTGGTCCCATGGCTGCGTCCATCTGGTATTATATTACCAAACAGAATTAAGCCTTTGTAATATTAGATGATTTGCGTCTTTTCCGCAATTGAGGACCGCTTCGGGTCCTCAACCTAAAATCGCAATTCATTGCTATCGAAAAGGAAAATAGCTCCCTGAGCGCCGATCCGGATCACAGAGCACGCAAACGCACCGCAATCCAGAAGGGAGCGCAGGCAGCAGAGCCAGGCTTTCGAAGGATGACCGCTAACGGCCCCGTTCGGCGCACCCGGCTTTAACGGGCGGCCAATGAAGTGCCATCGAATTTCAACTTCAGGCCAGCCGAAACAATCGTCACATTCAAATCGGATGTCGCGGTGAATGGCAGACCGAGAAAACGAGGGTCACCCGGACCGATCGTTACCGGCCCGCTTCCAAGGCCGATGGATTGCGTGAGGGCGAGGTCGAATGTCAGTCGCTCACTATAGCGGTAGGCAAGACCCGCCGA
>Ga0180219_1002558_pt1 | contig 10775 bp, 9 predicted proteins | sample eDN3rd30CBELigMG_FD_151338 | JGI IMG/M metagenome (GOLD analysis project Ga0180219, IMG submission 151338) | Enriched Miracle-Growth compost microbial communities from Emeryville, California, USA - eDNA 3rd pass 30_C BE-Lig MG (version 2)... ... | reverse complement strand
GAAGGAATAACCGGCAACCCAGCAATTCTTGGAATCCGGATGCAGGGCCTGCACCCAGTCGAGCGCGCTTGCGGCATCCGACAATTCGCCCGCGCCGTGGTCGAATTCGCCCTGGCTGCGACCGATGCCGCGGAAGTTGAAGCGCAGCGTCGTAAACCCGCGCTGCTGGAACATGTAGAACAGATCGTAGACGATCTTGTTGTTCATCGTGCCGCCGAATTGCGGATGCGGATGCAGGATGAGCGCGATGGGCGCGTTCTTTTCCTTGGAAGGCTGATAGCGGCCTTCGAGGCGTCCGGCTGGTCCGTTAAAAATGACTTCTGGCATGTGTACTCCGCTTGTAACGGGATGATCGGACCGAAGCTGCGAACTTGACGTTGGGGGACGCCGCTTCTAGAACCGATTTGAAATTTGGACAGGCTGAACCTGAAGTTCAGCACGCAGTAATGGCTTAATAGGCTTTTCCCGATTGAAAATTCAAGGAAATTGCGCTCGAAGCCCATTCTTGACGTTATTTAGGAGATAGGGACGGTGAACGGGAGCGGCAAGAGGCTCTATCTGGACTATAATGCCAGTGCGCCTTTGCTCGATGAAGCGCGCAATGCGGTCATCGAGGCGTTGAGCATTACGGGCAATCCGTCCTCCGTGCATCGTGAGGGCCGCGCTGCCCGCGCGCTGGTTGAAGCGGCGCGCCGCAACGTCGCGTCGCTGGTCAACGCCAAGCCCGAACATGTCTTCTTTACCTCCGGCGCGACCGAAGCTGCATCGACGCTTTTGACGCCGAATTATATGATGGGGCGTTCGCCGGTGCGCCTTTCGCATCTTTATGTCAGCGCGACCGAGCACCCCTGCATGACCGCTGGCGGTCAGTTTGCCGCTGACAGCATCACGGCATTGCCTGTCGATGCAAACGGCATTTTGCGGCTCGATGTGCTGGAGCAAGCGCTTGCTGCCTATGACAAAAGCAAGGGCTTGCCGCTGGTCGCCGTGCAGGCCGCGAATAACGAAACCGGTGTCGTTCAGCCCGTGGCAGAGATTGCCGCTATCGTGAAGGCTGCGGGCGGCATTTATGTCGTCGATGCCGTTCAGGCGGCAGGGCGTATTCCGCTCGATATTTCAGATAATTGTGGCGATTATCTCATCGTTTCGTCCCACAAGATCGGCGGTCCGAAAGGCGTCGGTGCGGTTATTGCCATTTCAGATCTGATGATGCCGCGTGCGCTGGTGCGCGGCGGCGGTCAGGAGAAGGGACACCGTGCCGGTACAGAAGCCTTGCCGCTGATTGCGGGCTTCGGCGCTGCTGCAACCGTTGCGAAAGAGCGGCTTGAAAGTGGCGGCTGGTCTCCCGATATGCGGGACAGACTGGAAGCGGGGATTTTGGAAATCGCACCCGGGGCAGTGATTCACGGCAAGTCCGTGGATCGTCTTCCGAACACAACGTTCTTTTCGCTCGATGGCCAGAAGGCCGAGACAGTCCAGATCGCCTTTGACCTTGGCGGAATAGCGCTTTCGGCGGGTTCTGCCTGTTCGTCAGGCAAGGTCGGTCCAAGCCACGTGCTGGCGGCCATGGGCCATGAGGACGGCCCCGGCGCGATCCGTGTGTCGCTGGAACCGGATGTGAGCATGGATTCGGTCGAAGCGTTTCTCGCCGTCCTGCGCAAAATTGTTGAGCGTCACGAAAGCAGGAAATAGGCGGCGGAAGTGTGTTTAAACGCTGGAATGGCTGCCGGGTTTACGCCATTCCCAAAATATTCTTGAATTTTTCGGACAAATTTACGTGCGGCGCTTGAAATCTAGTTTAGAGAGGTTTTAAAGAAGCGTCACGCACACTATATTGAGGCGGTATTGTTCAAGACATATCACCTTGACGTTTGCAACTGTCGGGCCTTGACCCCGACGAGGATGGAGAACGCCAATGCCTGCAGTGCAGGAGACCATTGATCAGGTCCGCGGCCTTGACGTGGATCAGTACAAGTACGGCTTCGAGACGACGATCGAAGCAGAGAAGGCTCCCAAGGGCCTGAACGAAGATATCATTCGCTTCATCTCCGCCAAGAAGAATGAACCGGAATGGATGCTGGAATGGCGTCTGAAGGCCTATGAACGCTGGCTCACCATGGAAGAGCCAAGCTGGGCGCGTGTCGATTATCCGAAGATCGATTTCCAGGACGCCTATTATTACGCGGCGCCGAAGAACCAGAGCGGCCCGAAGTCGCTGGATGAAGTCGATCCGGAACTTCTCAAGACCTACGAAAAGCTTGGCATTCCGCTGCGCGAGCAGGAAATTCTTGCGGGCGTGCGCAAGCAGGGCGATCCGAGCGAAATCGACGGCAATCCGTCAGACAATGTCTATGCGTCCGGCCGTGTTGCCGTCGATGCGGTGTTCGACAGCGTGTCGGTCGTGACCACCTTCAAGGAAGAACTCTCCAAGGCGGGCGTGATCTTCTGCTCGATTTCGGAAGCTATCCGTGAACATCCTGAACTGGTGCAGAAATATCTAGCGTCGGTTGTTCCGGTGTCGGACAACTATTATGCGACGCTGAATTCGGCTGTCTTCACCGACGGTTCGTTCGTCTATGTTCCGAAGGGCGTTCGCTGCCCGATGGAGCTTTCGACCTATTTCCGCATCAACGAGAAGAACACCGGCCAGTTCGAGCGCACCCTCATCATCGCCGATGAAGGCGCCTATGTTTCCTATCTGGAAGGTTGCACCGCACCGCAGCGCGATGAAAACCAGCTTCATGCCGCCGTGGTTGAACTGGTTGCGATGGAAAACGCCGAAATCAAGTATTCGACGGTCCAGAACTGGTATCCGGGCGACAGCAGCGGCAAGGGCGGCATCTACAACTTCGTCACCAAGCGTGGCGATTGCCGTGGCGACAATTCCAAGATCTCCTGGACACAGGTTGAAACCGGCTCTGCCATTACCTGGAAATATCCGTCCTGCATTCTGCGCGGCGACAACTCACGCGGTGAGTTCTACTCGATTGCCGTGTCGAACGGTTATCAGCAGATCGACTCGGGCACCAAGATGATCCATCTCGGCAAGAACACGTCGAGCCGCATCATTTCCAAGGGAATTTCGGCTGGCAAGTCGAACAACACCTATCGCGGACAGGTTTCGGCGCATCGCAAGGCGGAGAATGCCCGCAACTTCACCCAGTGCGACTCGCTTTTGATCGGCAACGATTGCGGCGCGCATACGGTACCGTACATCGAAGCGAAGAACGCTACGGCGCAGTTCGAGCACGAGGCAACCACCTCCAAGATTTCCGAAGACCAGCTGTTCTATGTAATGCAGCGCGGCATTCCGGAAGAGGAGGCAATCGCTCTCATCGTCAATGGCTTCGTGAAGGAAGTCATTCAGGAACTGCCGATGGAGTTCGCCGTCGAAGCCCAGAAGCTGATCGGCATCTCGCTTGAAGGCAGTGTCGGCTAACCAATCGACACGCCTCTTCCCCATTGATTTTTCTGGCCAGCCTTTTCCTGGCATTAGAACAAGGTTTACATTCATGCTTGAGATCAAGAACCTCCATGCAAAGATCGCCGACACGGATACCGAGATCATCCGTGGCCTGAACCTCACCGTGAACAAGGGTGAAGTGGCTGCGATCATGGGGCCGAACGGTTCGGGCAAGTCCACGCTGTCTTACATCCTCGCTGGTCGCGACGACTACGAAGTGACCGAAGGGGACATTCTCTACAATGGCGAGTCGATCCTCGAACTCGACCCGGCAGAACGCGCTGCCAAGGGCATTTTTCTCGCTTTCCAGTATCCGATGGAAATACCGGGCGTTGCCACGATGGAATTCCTGAAAGTCGCGATGAACAGCCAGCGCAAGGCGCGCGGCGAGCCGGAACTGAAGATTCCGGAATTCATCAAGCGGGTGAAGGATGTCGCCGGCGGCCTCAACATCGACATGAGCATGCTGAAGCGCCCGCTCAATGTCGGCTTCTCGGGCGGCGAAAAGAAGCGCGCTGAAATTCTTCAAATGCAGCTTCTGGAGCCAAGCCTCTGCGTGCTCGACGAAACCGACTCTGGCCTCGACATCGATGCGCTGAAGATCGTTTCGGAAGGCGTCAATGCGCTGCGTTCGCCTGACCGCGCCGTGATCGTCATCACCCACTATCAGCGTCTGCTCGAATACATCGTTCCCGATAGCGTGCACGTGCTTTACAAGGGCCAGGTCATCAAGTCTGGCGACAAGAGCCTCGCACTGCATCTGGAAGAAAACGGTTATGCCGAAGTAATCGGCGAAGCAGCCTGAGGAGGATTGGATTATGAATATCCAGACCGCTCAGACCGCAAAGCCGAGGACGCCCGCTGAAAGCGCGCTGATCGACAATTTTGGCGATTATATCGGCGATTTGTCGGGCAATGGCGATGTCGTCGTCGCACGCGATACCGCGCTTGAGCTGCTCAAGAGCATCGGGCTTCCGTCGCGCCGCGTCGAAAGCTGGCATTACACGGATTTCCGCACACTTTTGAAGGGCGTCGCGCCTTTTGATAGCGCTGCCGGTACGAAGCCGCTTGCGGCTTTGCTCACCGGTTCCACCATTCTTGCCGCCAGCAATGGCGCTGCGCTCGACGCCAAGGCGCCGGAAGGCGTTTCGCTGACCCCGGTTCGCGAAGCGTTGGCCGATGGTTCGCTGGCTCTTCAGCTTAAAGCACGTGGCACCGACGATACGATTGGCCAGATCAACGCTGCCTATGTCAGCGATGGCTGGATGGTTTCGATTGCCGATGGCACCGAGCTGGAAGCGCCTCTCGAAATCCAGAACATCCAGAAGACCGGGCAGAGCCACACGCGTTTCCCGGTTCGCATCGGTTCGGATGTCAAGGCAACGATCATCGAGCGCCAGAATGGCGGCGAGGGCGATGCGTTCTCGACGTCGGTGAGCCACGTTTCGGTTGGTGACGGCGCAGAAGTCCTCTGGGTCATCCTGCGTGATTTCGGCCAGGCGACGCAGCTTTCGCAGTTCAATGCGACGATTGGCAAAGGCTCCAAGCTCACGCTATACATCGTCAATGCGGGCGGCAAGCTGGTTCGTCAGGAAGTGCACGTCAATGTAACGGGCGAAGATTCCGACTTCGAGCTTCGCGGCCTCAATCTTCTGGCCGACGACACCCACACCGACATCACCATGACGGTTGGCCATCTGGTGGAGAACACCCGTTCGACCCAGATCATCCGCAATGTGGTGAAGGACCGCGCGCGCGGCGTTTTCCAGGGCATGATCCGCGTTGCGCAGATCGCCCAGAAGACCGATGCCCGCATGGCCTGCAACACGCTTCTGCTTTCGGACGAAGGCGAGTTCGACGCCAAACCGGAACTCGAAATCTTTGCCGATGACGTGGCCTGCGGTCACGGTGCAACGGTTGCCGAGCTTTCCAAGGACTATCTGTTCTATCTGATGGCCCGCGGTGTTCCGGAAAACGAGGCGCGTGGCCTGCTGATCAAGGCGTTCATCGCCGAGATCATTGAAGAGCTGGAAGACGAAACGCTGGTGGAAGCGCTGGAAGCCGTGCTGTCCAACTGGCTCGCCGTTCATGCCTGATTGAATAGGACGGTGCGCTCAGATGTGCGCGCCGTCCTTCCTGCCGAACGGCAAAAGGAACGATCATGGACCAGAAGAATCCGCTTGTTGCGGCCTATGACGTGGAAGCCATCCGCCGGGATTTTCCAATTCTGTCGCGCGAAGTCCACGGCAAGCCGCTTGTCTATCTCGACAATGGCGCTTCGGCGCAAAAGCCGCAAAGCGTCATCGATGCGGTGACGCACGCTTATTCCAACGAATATGCGAATGTGCATCGCGGCCTGCATTTTTTGTCGAATGCTGCAACCGATGCTTATGAAAAGTCGCGCGAAACCGTGCGGCGTTTTCTGAATGCGGGCTCGGTCGATGAGATCGTCTTCACCAAGAACGCCACCGAGGCAATCAATACGGTCGCCTATGGCTACGGCATGCCGCATATTGGCGAAGGCGACGAGATTCTGGTCTCGATCATGGAGCACCACTCCAATATCGTGCCGTGGCATTTCATCCGTGAGCGACAGGGCGCCAAGCTGGTTTTCGCGCCGGTGGATGATGAAGGCATCTTCCATATCGAGGAATTCGAGAAGCGCCTGACCGATCGCACAAAGCTCGTCGCCATCACGCATATGTCCAATGCGCTTGGCACGGTGACGCCGATCAAGAAGATCGTTGAGCTTGCCCATGCGCGGGGCATTCCGGTTCTGGTCGATGGCAGTCAGGGCGCGGTGCACCTGCCGGTCGATGTGCAGGATCTGGGCTGCGACTGGTATGTCTTCACTGGCCACAAAGTTTATGGTCCGTCCGGTATCGGTGTCCTTTATGGTCGCGCCGAAATGCTGGAAAAGATGCGCCCCTTCCAGGGCGGCGGCGAAATGATCGAGGAAGTCACGGAAGAATACGTGACCTATAATCATCCGCCACACCGTTTCGAAGCTGGCACGCCACCCATCGTTCAGGCAATCGGTCTTGGTGCGGCGCTCGAATATATGGAAAAGATTGGTCGTCACGCCATTCTCGCCCATGAGGAAGATTTGCGCGATTACGCCCACGAACAACTGGGCAAAATCAATTCGCTCCGCATTTTCGGTCATGCGCCGGACAAGGGCGCGATCATCTCGTTTGCGCTGGAAGGCATCCATGCGCATGACGTGTCGATGGTGATCGACAGGGCCGGGGTGGCGGTGCGCGCGGGCACGCATTGCGCACAGCCCCTCTTGAAACGCTTTGGCGTCACCTCTACATGCCGTGCATCCTTTGCCATGTACAATACCCGCGCTGAAGTGGATGCATTGGCGGAAGCCTTGGAAAAGGCGAGGAAGTTTTTCGGATGACCGAGATGGAACAAAAAGTTCAGGATCAGGCTGCAACCAAGCCTGCCGATGAAACGGCGAAAGCCGAAGGCAGCGCTGTTTTCTCTGCCTCCGCTCTTCCGCAGGAAGAACTCCTGCGCATGACGGATGACATCATTGCGGCTTTGAAAACCGTCTATGACCCGGAAATCCCGGCGGATATCTACGAGCTTGGCCTTGTCTACAAGATCGATATCGAAGACGACCGTACCGTAAAGATCGAAATGACCCTGACGGCCCCCGGCTGCCCGGTGGCTGGCGAAATGCCGGGCTGGGTGGAAAACGCCGTTGGAGCGGTGGAGGGGGTTTCCATGGTCGAAGTTTCGATGACCTTCGATCCGCCATGGACCGCAGACCGTATGTCCGAAGAAGCGCAGGTCGCTGTCGGCTGGTATTGATTGCCTGCCCAGATTTTGAAATGCAAACAGCCCCGTCTTACGGGGCTGTTTTTGTTTGTTCCATCTATTACGAGAACCGCTCACACTTTCGAAAAAATGCTCAGTGCCCGGTCGTTTTCGCATAATGCATGGATTGCTTGCCTCGGCAGCCGCGGAGCAACCCGACAAGACCTCCAAGCGCTGTCGCGGAGGCCAGCACTGCCGGCGCGCCTTTCAGCGGAATGGAGAGAACCGAAACCAGTAATTTCCAGCTGCGGCTGGCCAGCAACGAAGGCAGTTTACCGAGCGCCCGCGATGGGTTCTTCTTGTAGGACGAAATGAACTCCGTCGTGTTGTGATCGCGATTACGGCGGAAGTGATAGGCGAGGGTCAGGCGGCTGAGCGGCACAGTCTCGTAGACGATGGCGTCCGGCGCCCATCCCGTTTTCGCATTGAGCGTTTTGGCCTTGGCCCACAAATGCCAGTCTTCGCCGCCCGTCAGGCCGAAATAGGAATCGAATCGCAGTCCCGTCTCGCGAAAGAAATCGAGCCTGCCCATCCAGCTTCCCGTAGCGACCTTGATGCCGCCAGCCAGGCCATTTTCCCATTTCGCGCGTGATTTCCGCTCCGAGCGACTGGCAAGGCGGTCCAGCCCGGACCAGACGAATTTCTGCCAGATGTTCAATTTGCCCTCGACAGGCATCGGGCGCACCGGCGAGCCGACGATATCCAGGCTCTCCCTCTGTTGCTCAGCAAAGAGTTCGATCAACCAGTTTGGTTCTGGAATTTCGTCGTCATCGATGAAGACCAGAAAATCGTGGCCGTTATCGACGGCATGGTTCAGCGCGCAATTGCGGGAGTGCGAAATGCCGATCCTCGGTTCAAGCCGATACTGCACGATATGGTCCGGCATGCGCGCAGCAAAAGCCGTCACCTGTTCATCCAGCGATTTGCGAGAATCGTTCTCGACGACCAGAAAATGCAGCGACACCTGTTCCGGCACCACGACGCTTTCCAATGACTTGAGAAGTGCGGCGAGCATCGCCGGGCGATTTCTCGTTACCACTGAAATCAGAATAGAATATCGCTGCATGAACTATCTCGTTCTTAAATAATTCGGAATTCTATATTGAAATGAAAATAGTTAATACGGCAAGTATTAGGGAGCAAATAATAAATATTATAAATTACTAAATTATAATATACTTATAATGGTGTAATGATTTGGCTTTTTAAGTATTAATCGAGATGCGCGATGTCGTGCGAGGAGGCGCAGTCGCAACAGTCATTGATTGTAAGTATTGGGAAAAACTGGAGCGGGTAGCGGGAATCGAACCCGCGCGTTCAGCTTGGGAAGCTGACAGGCTACCATTACATCATACCCGCAATCTGCAAGATATTTCAGTATCTTGTAGCCACATCGGGCTCGATCAGATTGGAGAGTTTGGCACTCTTGGGCACAAGCTATGTTCTCTTTATCCACCCGTCAATCTGTAAGATTGCGGCGGCAGGGTGGGGCCTGCGAAAAGTTGCTCAGCTGACGCGATCACATGCTGTTACAGTCTTCACTTTGCTGTCAAAGGTAGCAGAATTAGCATTTGCGCATATTGATATCCGCCGATCCGTCGCCATCTGCTGAACAAGCCTTTTACGACTTGCTGCAACTCGCGGTGGGTGAAACGAAACGGACCCGACGGATACTCTATGGCAAAGACAACAAAGCGTCGCGCATTGCTGATTGTGAACCCCAATGCCCGTAATGGGAAAGGGTTCGGCGGCGCGATGAGGACGGAACTTGAGCGCGGTGGGCTGGAACTGTTCGAGCACCAGCCGCGCGAGGGCGAAACGATCTCCGATGTCATTTCGCGCGAGCGGGACCATGATCTGGTCGTCATCGGCGGTGGTGACGGTTCCCTCAATGCGGCTGCAAAGGGGCTCATGGAAACCCGCATGCCGCTCGCCATTTTGCCGCTCGGAACAGCCAATGATTTTGCCCGCACCGTGGGCATTCCAGCTGATCCGGTGGAGGCGGCCCGTCAGATTGCGACCTATAAGGTGCATCCCATCGATCTCGGCGAGGTGAACGGTCACCTCTATTTCAACGTCGCCAGTATCGGTTTCAGCGCGGAACTTGCGCAGCAACTGAGCGCGGACGCGAAAAAGAAATGGGGCAAGCTCGGCTATGGTATCGTCGCGGCGCGCATTTTGATGCGGTCAGAGCTGTTTACCGCCTATCTCGAACATGATGGCATCACCGAAAAGATCAAAACATTGCAGGTTTCCGTCGGCAACGGCAAGTTTTACGGTGGTGGCATGGCCGTTGAAAAGGACGCGGCCATCGATGACGGCAAGCTGGATTTCTACAGTCTCGAAGTTGATCACTGGTGGCATCTGCTTCGTTTACTGCCGAGCCTGCGACGCGGCACGCAGTCGAAATGGAATGATGTGCGCGCCTTTCCGACGACAGAAGTGATTATCCGCACCAAGAAGCCGCGCGCGGTGAATACCGATGGCGAGCTTTCCACCTGGACACCGGCGCATTTCAAGCTCCACCGGCAGGCCATCAACGCGCTTATTCCCACTTAACCGGCGCGCGACCGGTAAACTCGAGCCAAAAAAAGGGCCCGCAGCTATGAAGCGCGGGCCTAATCATGACGTTAGGTGACTGGCTCAGAGGTCAAGAGAGCCACTTCTAAAACGGAGTAGTCCTGCGAATGTTCCGTGTTTAGAAGAAAAAATACCAGATAATCAGCACGAGGATGAATGGTACGCCCAGAAGCCAAAGAATGAGTGCTCGAAACATGGTGTTCTCCTTGTTGTGTATTTCCAACTCTGTGGGAGGCAGATTGGTTCCACAATTCAAGGCGGTGATCGTCGGCTCCGTTAATCATCTTGTGCGTGTGGCGACTCAAATGACGGCTTTTCTGAAAGTTTTAATGATCCGTCAATAAATCGGTGACATCACTGGATTTATGTAAAGTGCAGCCAGCGTTTTTGGCTGCGTGTCGAGTAGCGGGCGTGTGGCGTATGAGTTCGAAGCGTGGGCTGAAAATTTCGGTCAGCGAGAAGGCGGCGATGTTGCGTGATAAGCGCGGCTCGGTCGCCATGATGACTTTCATGGCCATGGCCGTTGCTCTGGCCGGTTGCGCGACACCGCCGACTGCCAAGCCGAAGCAGAAGCGCTCCAAGGAATATTTTGCCGAATCCAAATATGGCGTGAAGGCAAGCCCGCGTGTTGCCTATGGCACCGGTAAGCCTATGCCCCGTGGGGGCGGACGAGATCAGACGGGCCAGCCTTACAAGGTCAAGGGCCGCTGGTATTATCCCAAAGAAGACAAAAATTATACCGCCGTCGGTCGTGCGTCCTGGTATGGCGAGGCCTTCCATGGCCGTCTCACTGCCAATGGCGAAGTCTATGACATGACGCATCTGACCGCAGCGCATCCGACCATGCCGTTGCCGAGCTATGCTCGCGTGACCAATATGGATACCGGTAGCTCAGTCATCGTGC
>Ga0180219_1002554_pt1 | contig 10789 bp, 12 predicted proteins | sample eDN3rd30CBELigMG_FD_151338 | JGI IMG/M metagenome (GOLD analysis project Ga0180219, IMG submission 151338) | Enriched Miracle-Growth compost microbial communities from Emeryville, California, USA - eDNA 3rd pass 30_C BE-Lig MG (version 2)... ... | reverse complement strand
CGCACGTGCGCACAACCGCTCCCTGGTGCTGCAGACGCTGTTCCGCCAGGGGGCCATGAGTCGCGCCGACCTCGCCCGCGAGACCGGTCTGACCCGAGTGACGATCTCCGACCTCGTGGCAGAGCTCATCGCCGTCGGCTACGTGGCCGAGCGCGGAGTGCGCGAGGCCTCCGGACCGGGCAAGCCCGCGATCCTCGTCGACCTGGACCGCGACGGTCACCGGATCATCGGGCTCGATCTGTCGGGCTCGCAGCGGCTGCTCGGCGCCGTGCTCACGCTCGACGGCGAGATCGTCGCCCGGCACGCCGTCGATGTTCCCGCCGTGCGCGAGGACATCCTCGACGCCGTCATCGAGCTGTCCCGCACGCTGGTCGCCGACAGCCACGCTCCCGTGCTGGGAGTCGGCGTCGGCACCCCCGGCGTCGTCGACGACCGCGGCGTCGTGCTCACCGCGCCGAACTTCGGTTGGGCGAGCATCGATCTCGAAGGCATCCTCTCTGCGGAGCTCGGCCTGCCCGTGCTCGTGGCCAACGACGCCAACGCGGCAGTGCTCGCGGAGTACACGTTCGGCGGAGCCGCCGATGACGTGCTCCTGGTCCGGGTCGGACGCGGTGTCGGCTCCGGCCTGCTCGCGGGCGGTCAGCCCATGCGCGGCAGCCGCTTCGCCGCGGGCGAGATCGGCCATGTCACCGTCGGCACCGACGGCGGCCCCCTATGTGTCTGCGGCAAGGTCGGCTGCCTGGAGGCATGGCTGTCCGTACCCGCGCTCACGGCGCGGCTCGACGCCGCCGCCCCCGACGCCCAGGACGATGTCCTGCGCGATGCCGGCCAGCGGCTGGGTATCGCGCTCGCCCCGGTCGTGGGCGCCCTCGACCTGTCGGAGCTCGTACTCTCCGGCCCTCCCGAACTCCTCGGCGGCGTTCTCGCGAACGCGACGGCCGAGGCTCTGCGCACCCGCACCCTCGCGCCGTTCCACGACGGCGTGCAGGTGCGGATGACGGAGCAGGGCGAGGACATCGTCCTGCGCGGCGCCGCCGTCATGGTCCTGTCAGGACAGCTCGGGGTCTCCTGAGCCATGCAGTACCCCGGTCGGTCACAGCAGACCCGCCGGGCTCACCAAGAGAACAGAAGGAACACACACCATGAACAAGAAGCTCGGAGCTCTCGCGCTCGTCGGCGCTTCGGCTGTCATGCTCGCCGGCTGCTCGGGCACCGGCGGATCGCAGCCCACTGTGAGCGAAGCCGCCACCGGTGATCTGACCGTGTGGCTCGTCGGGCAGGACACACCCCAGACCGCGCGGGACTACCTCAAGGAGACCTTCGAGTCCGAGAACGAGGGCTGGACCCTCAAGATCGAGGAGAAGACCTGGGCCGACGTCTCCGACACCTACACCGCCGCGCTGTCGTCCAACGACGCGCCGGACGTGGTCGAGGTCGGCAACACGCAGGCGATCGGCTTCGCCGACGCCGGGCTGTTCCTCGACCTCTCCGACATTCAGGCGGACCTCGGCGGCGACGACCTGCTCCCGGGTCTCGTCGAGTCCGGGACGATGGACGGCGCGCTGTATGCGGCGCCGTACTACGCCGGTGGCCGCGTCGTCTTCTACACCCCGCAGATCGTCGGCGACACGCTGCCGACGACGCTCGAGGAGTACGTCGACCAGGGCATCGGGATGACCACCGACACCGTCTCGGGCATCTTCGCCCCGGGCAAGGACTGGTACAACGCCCTGCCCTACGTCTGGACGTTCGGCGGCGAGATCGCCGTTCAGGACGGCGACGCGTGGGATGCGCAGTTCTCCAGCGAGAACAGCCTCAAGGGTCTGCACCTGCTGCAGAAGGTCTACGACGAGGCATCCGTCGCCCCGGTGGACGGCAACGAGCGCCTCGGCAACATCGCGTTCTGTGCCGGCGAGGTCGGCTTCCTCTCCAGCCCGGCCTGGGCGGAGGGCAACCTGACCGGCGCCTGGCCGTGGGGTGACGAGGCCGCTGGTGAAGAGGTCTCCAACGGCTGCCCGGACACCTACGCGAAGGACCTGTCGGCATTCGCGCTGCCCGGTGCCTCTGCCGGTGAGACCGCGCCGATCTTCGCCGGCGGCTCGAACATCGCCGTCGCGTACAAGTCCGACGCCCCGAACAAGGCGAAGGCCGCGATGAAGATCATGCTGTCGGAGGGCTACCAGAAGCTCCTCGCGGCACAGGGCCTGGTCCCGGGAACCCTCTCCGCGGCGCAGTTCCTGCCCGACACCGCCTCCGCGCAGGCGCAGGCGAAGGCCCTCGCCAACTCGCGGGTCACCCCGGCGAGCCCGAACTGGGCCGAGGTCGAGGCCGCGCAGATCATCCCGGACGCGCTCGTGAAGATCGCCCAGGGCGGTGACGTCACCCAGATCGCGACCGAGCTGGATGCCGCTATCGAAGCGATCCTCAACAAGTAAGCACCACCCGGACCACGGGGGTCCCGGCCCGATCCGGGCCGGGACCCCCGTGTCATGCCAGAGAGGAGGCGAGAGATGACCGCCACCGCACTCACGTCCCGCGAGCGCTCCCGCCGACGCCGCGAGGCGCGTGGAGGATGGGCGCTGCTGTCGCCCTCCGTGATCATCCTGGGCGTCATGGTCGGCTATCCGGCCGTGCTGATGGTGATCCAGTCCTTCACCGACTACACGGTGAAGAACAAGGTGCAGGGCACCGCCCCGAACTTCGTCGGCTTCGAGAACTACGTCGACCTGTTCACCAAGTCCGACTTCGTCGATGTGCTCGTCCGCAGCCTGACGCTCATGGTGGTGCTGACCGCACTCATCCTGTTCCTCGGGGTGATCGTGGCCGTGCTCATGACGCGGCTCGGTCGCGCATGGCGCGTCCTCGTCTCGATCGGCCTGCTGCTGGCCTGGGCGATGCCGCCCCTGACGGCCACCGTCGTGTGGGGCTGGATCTTCGACACCCAGTACGGCCTGGTGAACTGGGCGCTCAACGCCCTCACCGGCAGCAGCGACTGGACCAACCACTCGTGGCTGCTCGAGCCGCTGTCGTTCTACTTCGTGCTGACGATCATCATCGTCTGGCAGGGTGTGCCGTTCGTCGCCTTCACCACGTACGCGGGCCTCGGTCAGGTGCCGGGTGAAGTGCTCGAAGCGGCATCGCTCGACGGCGCCACCGGGTGGAGCAGGTTCCGCCTCGTCGTCTTCCCGTACCTGCGCAGCATCCTGACCGTCGTGCTCGTGCTCCAGATCATCTGGAACCTGCGCATCTTCACCCAGGTCTACGCACTGCAGAGCCGCGGCGGGATCGCCGCGCAGACCAACGTGCTCGGCACCTATCTGTTCCGGCAGGGCGTCGGCGAGTTCGGCGCGACCGCCGCGATCGGTGTGGTCATGGTCGTGCTGCTGCTGATCCTGTCCTGGGGATACGTGCGCACCACGCTCAAGGAGGAGGAGCTGTGAGCACTCAGACCAACGTCGCCACGCAGCTGGGCACCGTCGGGTTCGAGCAGACCATCGGCGAGGTCGGACGAGCCCGGCGGCCCCGCCGAGGCTCGATCGGGGTCCGCCGCCCGTCGCCGCGGAAGGCCGTCACCCGCACGCTGCTGAACATCGCCGCGCTGATCGTCTTCGTCTGCTCGATCTTCCCGGTGTATTGGATGATCAACCTGTCGCTGACGCCGAACCCGGAGATCATCAGCCGCACGCCGAGCTTCTTCCCGACCCACCTCACGATCGGAAACTACCTGACCGCGTGGAATCGCGAGGCGGCGCCCGGACAGACCGACTTCCAGCACGCTCTGCTGACGTCGCTCACGGTGACCGGCGGCGTGCTGGTGGTGACGCTGCTGTTCGCGTTCCTGGCATCCGTCGCCGTCGCGCGCTTCCACTTCCGGGGACGTCGCGGGTTCATCGTCTCGGTGCTCATCGTGCAGATGATCCCCGGCGAGGCGATGATGTTCACGATCTACGGCATGGTCGACGACTGGCAGCTGATGAACACGCTGCTGGGCCTGGGCATCGTGTACACGGCCACCGTCATCCCGTTCACGATCTGGACGCTCCGCGGCTTCGTCGCCGGCGTGCCCGCCGACCTCGAGGAGGCGGCCATGATCGATGGCTGCACCAAGTCGCAGGCGTTCTGGAAGGTCACGTTTCCCCTGCTGGCGCCGGGCCTGGTGTCCACCGGCATCTTCGCCTTCATCCAGTCGTGGAACGAGTTCACGATGGCACTGCTGCTCATGAAGGGGTACAACCTGACCCTGCCGACCTGGCTCAACGCGTTCCAGTCGTCCTCGGTGGGCGGATCGGTGGACTGGGGTGCCGTCATGGCCGGTTCGACGATGATCGCCATCCCCGTGATGATCTTCTTCCTGATCGTGCAGGGGCGGATGACCGGCGGTCTCGTCTCGGGAGCGGTGAAGGGCTGACATGCGTCTCGGATTCGACGTCGGCGGCACCAAGACCGACGCCGTGGCGGTGGCGCCTTCGGGCGAGATCGTGGCGCGACGGCGCCGCCCCACCGGGTGGGGGCCGGACGAGGTCGTCGACACGGTCTGCGCGCTTGCGGCGGACCTCGCGGCGGCGACCGGAACCGACCTGGCGGACGTCTCTTCGGTGGGGGTGGGGATGCCGGGGCAGGTCGCACCCGGCACCGCGCGGGTCGCACACGCCGTCAATCTCGGCGTCGACGAACTCGATGTGGGCAGCGTGATCGGCGCGCGCCTGGGGGTGCCGGTCGCCGCGGAGAACGACGTGAAGGCGGCGGCGCTGGGCGCGTATTCGCTGCAGGGCGGCACCGGCACGATCGCCTACCTGAACCTCGGCACCGGCATCGCGGCCGGCTACGTGAGTGACGGCGTGCTGTGGCGCGGCACCGGCGGCAGCGCCGGAGAGGTCGGCCACCTGTCGGTGGACCCGAACGGTCCCGTGTGCCGCTGCGGACAGCGCGGCTGCGTCGAGGCGTTCGCCGGCGGCGGCGCGATCGCGCGCCGCTGGGGGCGTGCCGGTGCGCTGCCCGTGCTCGACGTGTTCGACGCGGCCGATGCCGGTGACCCGCGGGCGCTCGGCCTGCGGGCGGGGCTGGCCTACGGTGTCGCCGCGGCGATCCGCATCCTCGTCCTCACCGGGGACGTGCACGCGGTCGTACTGGGGGGCGGGATCACGGCGCTCGGCGACCGTATGCTGACTCTTGTGGTGGACCAACTGGAGGGCAGCGCGGCCGCGTCACCGTTCCTGCGTTCGCTGCACCTGACCGATCGCATCCGGCTGCTGCCGCCCGGTTCGCCGGCCGCCGCACTCGGAGCCGCGCTGATCGGCGCCGCCGCTCACGAACAGGAGTCTCTCGCTCATGGCTGAGATCGTCATCGTCCCGTCTGCTGCCGCCGCGGGCGTGCTCGTCGCCGATGAGATCGTGCGTCTCATCCAGAGCCGTCCGGATGCCGTCCTCGGGCTGGCGACGGGATCGACCCCGCTGCCGGTATATGAGGCGCTGCGCCCACGGCTGTCCGGTGTCGACGTGTCGCGGGTGCGGGGCTTCGCGCTCGACGAGTACGTCGGTATCGACCCGAACCACCCGGAGAGCTACCGCTCGGTCATCGCCCGCGAGGTCGTCGAGCCGCTCGGGCTGAACCCCGAACTCATCCACACGCCCAACGGTGCGCTGGAGACCATCTCGCACGCCGGTGAGGACTACGAGCAGGCGATCGCCGCCGCCGGCGGCGTGGACCTGCAGATCCTCGGGATCGGCACGTCGGGCCACATCGGGTTCAACGAGCCGGGGTCGTCGTTCGCGTCGCGCACGCGCGTCAAGACGCTGATCGAACAGACGCGCCAGGACAACGCCCGCTTCTTCGACTCGGTCGACGACGTACCGATGCACTGCATCACGCAGGGCCTGGGCACGATCCTGTCGGCGCGGCACCTGTTCCTCCTCGCCTTCGGCGAGAGCAAGGCGCGCGCCGTCGCCGGCGCCGTCGAGGGCCCGATCACCTCGTCGCTGCCCGGCTCGGCGATCCAGCTGCACCCGCACGTGACCGTCGTGGTCGACGAGGCCGCCGCGTCGCAGCTGGAGGCCGCCGACTACTACCGCTACGCCTTCGCGAACAAGCCCGACTGGCAGGGGCTCTAAGCCGAGGTGCCCTCTCGGCGCCGCTTCCTCGTGCCGCTCGCAGGACTTTCCGCGGGCGGTGGCGCCGACCTCCTCTGGCAGGCCGGCATCCCCACTCTCGCGCTGCGCCCTCTCTCGGCGCCGCTTCCTCGTGCCGCTCGCAGGACTTTCCGCGGGCGGTGGGGTGACACGCCGCCGACACGCCCGGGATCCCCAAAACGTCCTGTGGGCGGTACGCCGCGCCGGGTAGTGTCGCGAGCATGAGGGATGCCGGAGACGATGCCGCCGCGGACCGCCCTGCGACCGGCGCGGCCCTGCACGGACCGGTGCCGGCCTGGGTCTGGGGTGGCGTGCTGCTGGTCGTCAGCGCTGTCGTGCCCCAGGTCCTGTACGCCGGCGTGGATGCGCCCGGGCGCAGCGTTCTGTACTGGTTCGGGATGGTCGCGTTCAGCGCGGCGCTGCTGCTGTTCGCCTACGGATGGCCGATGCCGCGCGGGCGCGGTGCGGTGGCGGCCGGGCAGCCGAGCGGCACGGTCGCGCTGACCGTGCTGGCGCTGTGGCCGCTGGCGTCGGCGATCGTCGCCAGCATCGTCCCCGCATCCGTCGACGACTGCTGAGGTCGACCTCCAGCAGATAGGCGACCCCGTCGCGATGGGGCAGAGCGCCATCGAGACGCTCATGCTCCTGTTCCAACTGAGCGGCATGGTGATGTTCCTGGCCCCGCTCGGCCTCGGCATCCTCGCGATCGTGCTCGGCCTGCGCGCCGACCCGCGCCCGGCGGTGCCGATCTACCGATCGAGTCCCACCGGTCCTGCCGCGGGAGGGTGACCCGGGTCGAACACCTTGCCCGGGTTGAGGATGCCGGTCGGGTCGAACACGGCCGCGATCTGCCGCTGGATCTCCCACTGATCATCGCCCAGTTCGGCTGCGAGCCAGCGGCGCTTGAGCACGCCGACGCCGTGCTCGCCGGTGAGCGTGCCACCGAGGCGCAGCGCGGCGCGGAACAGCTCGTCGGCGGCATCCCACACCTTCGGCGGCACGTCGGGGCCGTCGAACACGAAGTTGGGGTGCAGGTTGCCGTCCCCTGCGTGGCACACCGTGGGGATCCGCAGCCCGAACTCGCGCTCGATGCGGGCGATCTCGTCGAACATGTCGGGCAGGCGGCTGCGGGGGACGGAGACATCTTCGATGAGTGTGGTGCCGAGCGTCTCCATGGCCGGATGCATGGCGCGCCGGATCTCGAGCAGCGCCTCGCTCTCCGCGTCATCGGCAGCCAGGCGGACGGTCCCGCCGGCATCCGTGAGCGTGCGCGCGATCGACTCTGCCTCCGCGATCGCGGCCGGTCCATCGGTCTGGATCGTGAGCTGCGCCCGACCGGATGCCGGAGCGGGCAGGCCCTTGAGCCGATGGACGGCGGCGAGGGCCGGCGCGTCCATGAGCTCCATGATCGCGGGCTGGACGCCGGAGGCGGTGACCGCGGCGGAGGCGACCGCAGCGGCGCGGACGTCGGCAAACGTGGCGGTGAGCGTGCGGGTGTGTCCCGGGACGAGGCGGCGCAGCTTGAGCGTGGCGCCGACGACGATGCCGAGGGTGCCCTCCGAGCCGATGATGAGAGACGTCAGGTCGAGGCCGGTGACGCCCTTGACGCTGCGATGGCCGAGGTGGAGCAGGCGCCCGTCGGCGAGGACCAGGTCGACGCCGAGCACCGCGTCGCGCACGACGCCGTACTTCGCGCAGAGCAGGCCGCCGGCGCCGGTGGCGATGTTGCCGCCGACGGTCGAGATGGCGCGGCTGGCAGGGTCGGGTGCCCACCAGAGACAGTGTGCGGCGAGGCGGTCGTTCAGGTCGGCGTTGAGGATGCCGGGTTCCACCACCGCGAGGAGGTCGTCGGACCGGACCTCGAGGATGCGGTCCATCCGGCGCAGTGAGAGGCAGATCTCGCCCGCGCCGGTGTTGGCGCCGCCGGCCAACCCGGTGCCGGCGCCGCGCGCGACGACCGGGGTGCCGGTGGCGTGCGCGATGCGCATGGTCTGCTGCACGTCGGCGATCGAGGTGGCGTGTACGACCGCGAGTGGGATGCCGTCGGCCGCGTGGCCGGACTTGTCGGCGCGGGCGGTGTGGAGGGATGCCGGGCTGGTGTCGACGCGGTCGCCGAGCTGCTCGCGCAGCAGCGCGACGACGTCGGGGGAGCTCACGGCTTCATCCTGGCACGGGTCGTGCGGGCAGCACGGATGGTGTCGGGGGCGCGGGTGGTGTCGGTGGCAGGGGTGGTGTCGGGTGCCCGGGTGGGCGCGCGTCAGCAGCCGGGACCGGAAGGGTCTTCGGTGCAGGTGCGGTCGACGAGGGCGGTATGGACCTCGACGATACGGAGGGTGGTGGCGGAGGTGGTGATGTCGAGGGTGCCGGGAACGGGGATCCAGCCGTTGCCGAAGTCGACGGCGGCCGCGTAGTGGACGGTGGCGGTGGCGGTGTACGTACCGCGGGCGGGGTAGGCGTGACTGGTGGGAGTGGCGGTGAACTGGGCGGCGCCGAGCGTGTTCCAGCTGGCTCCGCCCGTGGTGGTGCGGTAGCTGGTGCCGTCACCCGGGCTGATGGTGAACGATGCCGGAGTGAACCGGACGGCGACGGGCAGGTCGAACAGCGTGCCGTGCTGGGTGGTGCTGCTCGCGTCGATGACGAAGTTGACGGGCATGCCGACGATGCCGACCCCGTCGGGTTCATCGGTCAGGGGGAGCGGCGCGGGGGCGAACGACGCGACATCGGTGAGCGTGACATCGCGCAGCAGCACGACGTCGTAGTGGATGCATCGGCCGAGGATGCACTCCTCTTCGTCCTCAGGGACCACGCCGGTGTCGGAGTCGGAACGCTGGCTCCCCCCGCCCCCGCCGCCGTTGCCGCCAGGGGAGGAGTGTCCCGTACCGCCGCCGGGTTTGGTCTGCGACGCGGACAGATCGATCGAGCTCCCGGAGTTGGCGGCGGAGCAGGTCGATCCCCACCCTCCGCCAAGGCACCGCTCTCCCGTACTCGCAGTGGGCACCGCCGCAGCTATGGCGAGCGCTAGTGCGAGCAGACCTACTCGGAGCATGGCGGTTCGCCCTCGCGTCCGGTGATATCGACAATCAGCAGGGATGTCGGCGATGATCCGCGGGAGAGCGTGACGGTTGTGCTCTGGACGTCCACGCGGTCCGGAGAGACGACGGAGATCCCTGCGGCATCGACTAGGTCAACTCCGGAGACATCGACGCAGACGGCCATCTCGATGAGTCCTTCTTGCTCGTCCCAGCGGACCGGTTCGACGAGTGTCACAACCGACTCGCCTGAGACAGTGAGCTTGTCTGCGTGATACTCGGAGAACACTCTTCGCTCCTCCGAGTTGAAGTCTCCAGTGCTCCAGTCGTACACCGGCTCGAAGGTCGCGGGATCGGCGAGGTCGACCTCATTCAGGGCGTCGACGTAGGCCCGGTAGGTCTGTTCCGCGGCGGCGAAGGCTTCGTCGGCGTTGGCGAACCCGGTCGGAGTCGGGGTGGGCTCGGGTTCGGGCGTGCAACCGGCGCCGCCCATGATCACGACTGCGACCAGCAGCAGAGGTGTCAGCAGACGACGCAGCGGCATGCCCTCCACGGTAGCCACCGCGAAGACTGAAGGCGCGGGTTATCCACAGCCTTGGCGTAGCGCTCCGCGAAAGAGGGCTCAGGCGAGACGGCGTCGGCCGGCGACCAGTCCGACCGTGATCGCCACGACGGCGAAGACGAGACCGATCCAGGCCTGGCCACCGCTCCACCACACGATGGTGGCGGCGGCGTAGACGAGCAGTTCGACGAGCGCGCGAACGAAGGGGTGCACGTGCACGACGGCGCGCGGCGACACGAACAGCGCCCAGATCAGAATCGCCAGAAGCGGCGCGCCGATACCAGCGACGATGTTCCACGGCATGTCCCAGGCCGTGAATCCCCAGATCGCGAACGTGGCGAACGCGAACAGCTCGCACAGGAAGGCCAGCAGGTCGATGCCGTCGATGCGCGGACGCATCCCCGCTGGCAACGGCTCGGCGGGAGCTTCGGGACGGACGTTGGGGAGCTCGGACATCGCATCCAGTCTACGTCGCCCGCTCAGAGCGAAAGACGGAGCGTGAGGGGCTCCCCGACCGCGTCGTCCGTCGCATACGCGATGTAGAAATCGGCCCCGCGGAGGATCTGTCGCAGCGTCGGCCGGAAGGAGATGGTCGCCTCGCCGGAACCGTCCATGGTCGCGGTGTGGACGCGGCTGTCGTCCTCGATCCACAGACGCACCTGGGCGCCGGGTTCGCCGCTCACCGTCACCGAGACGACGACCTGGGTGCCGTCGATCGTCACATCGTTATCGACATAGAGGGGTGATCCAGCCGGGAGTACGGGTGTGGGCGTCGGCGTCGGCGTCGGTGTCGGCGTTGGAGTTGGAGTTGGCGTGGCGGTCGGCGTGGGCGTCGGTGTCGGCGTGGCGGTCGGCGTGGGCGTCGCTGTCGGCGTGGTCGTGGCGGTGGGTGTCGGAGACGGCGTCGCAGTCGCGGTAGGTGAGGCGGTCGGTGTGGGCGTCGGAGACGGAGTGGCAGTCGGTGTCGGCTCCGGTGTCGCCGTGGGCTCCGGTGCCGACGTCGCCGTAGGCTCCGGTGTCGGCGTTGCTTCCGGTGCCGGGGCGAGCCCGGAGTCCGCACCGGGGGTCGGCT
>Ga0180219_1002551_pt1 | contig 10796 bp, 7 predicted proteins | sample eDN3rd30CBELigMG_FD_151338 | JGI IMG/M metagenome (GOLD analysis project Ga0180219, IMG submission 151338) | Enriched Miracle-Growth compost microbial communities from Emeryville, California, USA - eDNA 3rd pass 30_C BE-Lig MG (version 2)... ... | reverse complement strand
CAAGAGGCTCACCGTCTCGGAAAATAATTACTTCATAGAAAATCTCGGAGACTGGAAGGCCAGGCTGGCCCGCGTCGCGCCCGATGCCAATGTAGATGCCATCGCAAGCAACGTCCTCCGCGTCTCCGACAATGAGCGGCTTTACCAGAATTTTCACGTCCGAAAGGACGCCGATTTCAACCCCATCTATCCGCAATTGCTGAGCGATGCGGAAATGGCCGCGCAGGACCCCTCAACTCCCAAGCATGACAATTGGTGGGCCTTCCCCGTCTGTGCCTACGATCATAGCTTCGCCAGCAATGAGCGCGCTGTTTTTGAGGCGGTGCGGCACGATCCTACAATCAAGAAGATCATCTTGACACGTAACCGGCACATCGCCCTGGATGGCGAGAATGTGGAAATATATCCACTGAGAAGCCCGGAAGGGCAGCAAGCTCTGCTGAAGTCGAAGGTGATCTTCATCAAGCATACGCCCATCAATAATGCCTTATACCCCCTTTCCGGGGAGCATCATCACTTCATCGGCCTCTGGCACGGCATACCGCTCAAGAGGATAGGATTTGCCTCGCTGGATGCGCCGGAGGATAAAAGCATTCTCATGCGGGAACACAGGAAACTGGCTGCCGTGATCAGTTCCTCCAAGGTCGATACCATGGCCATGGCTGCGGGATTTTATCCGCTGAGTTATAATGACATCTGGATGACCGGGCTTCCCCGCAACGATTTCATTACATGCCCCTTTGAGCGCTTGCCGGACGATCTGCAGGAGGAAGAGCGCCGCCTGCGGGCGTCATTGGGAGGCCGGCGCCTGATCCTATTCTGTCCGACCTTTCGCAATGGACGGAACGGCACCGGCTATCTTTTCACGGACGAAGAGAGGCAAAGACTGCACGGCTGGCTGGCCGAAAACAATGCTGTGCTCGGCATCCGTGAGCATATGGCCGACCGGCACCAGCTCTATTCCACCCGATTGCAGGGCAATAACATCATCGATCTTTCGTCGGCCATGTATCCGAATATCGAGATATTATATCGCGCCTCGTCTTGCCTGGTCACTGATTATTCGAGTTGCTTCGTCGATTATATGCTGACCGGTCGACATGAAATCAGCTTTGCCTACGACCTAGAAACCTATGAAGGCAACGAGCGCGGCACCTTCTACGATCTTGACTTTTGTTTTCCGGGGGATATTTGCCAGAGGTTTGACGATGTCATCGATGCATTGGAACGAGCAGCAACGCGAAGCTTCCGGAATGGCGATCCTGCGCACGCATGGAAGAAGCGTCTCTTCTTCGAATTCACGGACGATCGGAACGCCGATCGCGTGGTCAGGAAGGTCAAAAATCTGCTCGGATGGGGAGTGAAGAATGACTAAGATCATTACATATGGCACATTCGACGTGCTGCATCGAGGTCATATCAATTTGCTGAAACGGGCGAAAGCCTTGGGCGATGAACTTTACGTCGGCCTGTCCAGCGATGAGTTCAACATCGGCAAGAATAAGACTTCCGTATTGGCTTATGAGGATCGGAAATGCGTCCTTGAATCTCTCTTTTTTGTTGATGTCGTTTTCAAAGAAGAGGAATGGGATCAGAAAATCCCTGATGTCATCAAATATGGCATCGACATCTTTGTCATCGGTGACGACTGGGAAGGGCATTTCGATTTTTTAAAACCCCATTGCAAGGTGATGTACCTTCCCAGAACGCCGGGTATTTCTACAACGTTGCTCAAGGAAAAGGTTATAGGCATGCATGGCTGACCTAAATCATATTGGGCTGGCGCAATCATGAGATGTTGTGATCATCACCCATCCTGGCATTGCGCTATTTGCGTATAAAGCGTCCGATGCTTACGAGATCGAACCGATGCGCCACGCCGTGCGGAACATTGAAGGTTTGACGGAAAGCACTGGCTGTACACGCCCGACCCAGCTCAGTCTAAAAATATTGTTCCGTTTCGGATTTTGATGAACACTTCCGAAGCTTGAGCAAATCATTTGGATATGAAATGATGCCCAAGAATTTTTCTATTTCAATGTGGAAATCAAGAAAAAGCAGTCGGAAGCTATCCGAAAATAGAGATTTAATATCTGATTTATTTAATTCAGACTATTATCTGAATCTATATCCAGATGTAGCCGAAGCCGGGCATGATCCTATTGAGCATTTTCTGAAGCATGGGGGCGTCGAAGGGCGAAGGCCAAATGAGGTTTTCGACAGCGCCTTCTATCTCAAACGCCATAAGGACGTCGCGAAAGCCGGTATAAACCCCCTTGTCCATTTTGTGCAATTTGGCTGGCGCGAACTTCGCAACCCCTCTGCCGATTTCGATACGGGTTGGTACTGGGTGGTGCATATGGGTGCCTCTTTCGCGCAAGGAGATCCCTTGCGCCACTATCTGACACAGGGCAAATCCAGCCGCCTCACAACGAAGCCGCATGCGCCGCTATCGGCAAGCGAGACGCGAGAGATCGAGGCTTCGGTTCAGAACGCACTGAAAAGACAAGACCTTTCGCCCGAGACATGCGCCACTATCGGCGATTTTCTTGTCAGCCGCAGCCTGTGGCCGCAAGCGGAACTCGTCTATCGCGCGCTGGCAGGCCTTCGGTGGGATGACGCCGCCGTTCACGAGCGATTGGCCTCAATCCTGGCCACCCAGGGGAACTGGTGGCAGCAGATCGAGGAACTGACGACCGCCATCAAATTGGCCGGGGGGCGTGCCGACTGGTTTTACCGGCTGGGTATCGCGCAACAGGCCATGGGTCGATGGCAAGAGGCAGCGGAGTCCTACGAGAACTCTCTGGCTCTCGCCCCATCGCACACCGATGCGCATTATCGTCGGGGCTTTGTTCTGGAAAAACTCGAACGCGAAACATCCCAAGAATGTTATGGGCGGGCCATTGCTTCGTCCGGGAACAAGGACGCCGCGCGGTTTGGTATCGGGGTGCTCCATCAAACCAAGGGCCACTGGGACGAGGCAGGCCACGCTTATGCACAGCAACTCAAGAAGCAGCCCCTTGATGCCCCCCTGCACTATCGGCTGGGCATGGCGATGGACCGCTGTTATCGCTGGAGTGACGCAGCAAAACACTATCGCACCGCGATCGCGCTCGATCCGAACGTGCCCTCTTGGCATTATCGCCTCGGCTTCGCCCTGGAACGGATGCGGCAATGGCAGGAAGCGGCTGATGCCTATGCAAGAGCCTTTCGCCTAAGCCCTGAACCACGGCCCTATTGGAAATATCGCGCAGCCTATGCGCTGATGCAGGCGGGCGCCTACCAAGCCGCATGCGCCGCATTTCTGGATATGCATCCGGCATGGAGAGCCGACGGCAGCGGGGTCGAGCGTGAGGAGGATTCTTCCAATGCCGTCTCGGGCACTTTCGCCGCGATTGCCATTCCGTTGATCCAAGACGCGCTGGCCAAGGATTATACGCGCGCGGATTGGCATTACGAGCTAGGACGGCAATATGAGCGAGCACTGGAGTGGGACAAAGCCGCATCTTCCTATAGCGCCGCGATCGATCGAAGCGACACCCATCGCCCGACCTGGTTTTTCCGCTTGGGTCTGGCGCTCACGGAAGCCGGGCGCTTTCAGGATGCCTGCCAAGCGTTCGCCCAGCTGCGCATCCTGCAGCGCCCCTACGGCGTTCCGGAAACGGCGTTCAATCGAAACGCGGATCAGAAATTAACGACCAGCTATGTTGAATTTTCTGAATGCCTTCCCGTTCGGAAGAACGTCATTCTCTACGAAAGCTTCAACGGCAATGCGATCACATGTAATCCACTAGCGATCTTCAAGAGGATTGTGGATGATCCCGAATTCGCGGATTATCTCCACATCTGGGTCTTGAACGATAAGGCCCGTATCCCGGAAGAACTTCGAACGAAACAGAATGTGATATTCATAAGCCGAGCATCCCACGGCTATCTACGCCATATCGCAACAGCGGAATATCTCATCAATAATAGCGGATTTCCGCCTTATTTCATTCGCAGGGAAGAGCAAAAATACCTTGCAACATGGCACGGGACACCGCTGAAAACCTTAGGCAAGGAGCAGAAATACAAATTTTATGACCATAAGAGGACCCAGAGAAACTTCCTGCAGTCCACTCATATCATCAGCCCCAACGAATTCACGACGGGCATATTACTCGACAGCTATGATATCAGGCCGATCTATTCCGGAAAATTTCTGGAATCGGGCTATCCGCGTATCGATCTTACCCTCAATACGACCATGGCGGAAAGGACAACCCTGAAGCAACGCCTAGGCATTCCCGAGGGGAAGCCCGTCGTGCTTTACGCGCCGACATGGCGTGGAACGCTAGACGATGTACAATTCGACACACAGCGCCTGGAAAATGACCTCAATGCGTTGGGGCAGCAAAACTGCCATGTCCTGTTTCGTGGACACAGCCTGCTTGAGCGCGTCATTGCGAGCAACGATTTCGTTTGCGATGTCGTGCCGGCCGATATCGATAGCAACGTCCTCCTGTCCATTGTCGACATTTTGATAACAGATTACTCAAGCATATTTTTCGATTTCATGGCGACCGGCCGGGAAATTTTATACTATATATATGATTTGGAAGAATATGAGGCCGAGCGCGGCCTCTATTTCGATATGGGGAGCATGCCGGGCTATAAGTGCCGTTCCATTGAGGAGCTTTGCACCGCACTGTCCCGGGCGCTGTCTGGTGAGGCACTGGACCAAGAGCATTACCGCGCCTCTCAAGAGCGCTTCAACCATCACGATGACGGCGCCGCAACGCAGCGCGTTGTCGATTTCTTCTTTCGGGACAGCGCCAAGAATATATTGAAGGTCACATCCGTGGATCGTCCACGCGTTCTGATGCACGGGGGATCGTTCTCGCCGAACGGAATCACCTCCTCGTTTATCAATCTCGTCAATAATATTGATCGAACCAAGATAGATGTCATCTTAGCCATTTCTCCCGCTACTCTGGAGAAATCGCAAGATAGCATATCCCTATTCATGAAGCTGCCTTCCGACATATATACCGTGCCGCGCTACGGTAATATGCCAATGACCATAGAGGAGCGCTGGCTTAGGGCACGCCAAGAGGCCTACCCATTCAGCCTAGGGGAAGAAGCGAAAACCATTCTCGCAAATGCCTATCGACGGGAATTCAGCAGGATCTTCGGAAAAGTCGAATTCGCTTCCGTCATAAGCTTTAGCGGATACGATTCCTTCTGGTCCTCAATCTTCATCCGGAACGGTCATAAATTCAAGAAGATAATATATCTTCACAATGATATGTATTCTGAATTCACCCACAGAAATCTTAATTTAAACAGGATGTTCGAACTTTATCGGGAAGCTGATTCTCTTGCTTCCGTGTCTGGTGAAATGAGCATCATCAACAAACGCAAACTTTCCGATAGATTTGGAATTAGCCCGGAGAAGTTCACCCACATAGAAAACACGATCAATTTGGCGACCATTTCCGAGGAATCTCAACGAGAGCTTGATATCGATATTTTGCCTTTCTTTGGCGGGAAAAAAACATTTCTCACAATGGGGCGGATGTCCGTCGAGAAGGATCACGCAAAGCTGCTGCATGCCTTCAAGGGCATCGTAAACACCCACTCCGACGCCCGCCTCGTCATCCTCGGCGATGGCCCGCTCCGGCATGAGTTGGAAGTGTTGATCGAAAGCCTGGAACTCAAGCCGTTCGTCTGCCTTGCCGGGCAACGGAGCAACCCGTTCCCTGCGCTGAAGGCCTGCGATTGCTTTGTATTGCCATCGAACCATGAGGGGCAACCAATGGTTCTGTTGGAGGCAATGACTCTCAACAAGCCAATCGTAGCGACCAATATCGACGGGAATCGTGGCGTTCTCGCTGATCGAGGCGGTTGCCTCGTCGACAATTCCGCCGAGGGTCTCGCCGAAGGAATGATATGCTTTCTCAAAGGAGAAGTGGCCCCCTGCCTATTTGATGCCGAGCAATATCAAACTCAGGCATTGAGGCAGTTCGAGACTGTCGCCCTGGGAAAAGCATAATCCGTGGAATGCGAGTTCCCAGACCCACGGCCACGTCGAATGAACGGTCGCTCGATTTGACGGTATTACGGGGGATGGGCATTTCGAAAGGCGGCAATGTATGCCCATTTCAACGCCTCTCTAGGCGTTATCCGCGAGTTGAGGTACTATCGAACCAAGCCTCGCAATACATGGCATTGAATATAGCTGCGCCCGGCACAATCTCATAACCTGCTATTTCGCACCCGTTCGGGAGAACAATATGGTTATCCTCAATGCGCTTGAAAAATATGGGGATGATGCCGGCAATAAAATTTCTACTAATATTAAATTGGAACGCGGCATAAAAATCAAATTCTCCGGAAAAAATAACCATGTTGTCATCCATGACAACGCAAAAATTGGCGGTCTTACGATAGATTTTGCCTGTAGCAATGGAAAGTTTGAAATTGGCTATCATAAAACACATCGACCCTTCATTGGGTCGATAAGGATTGGCCAGGATAGTAGAGTAATTCTCGGAAACAATGTTTCTACGACGGGAAGGTGTTTTATTACTGCCGCCGAAGGATCACAGGTGATTATCGGCGATGATGTGATGATTGCAAAAGAGGTTGAAATAAGGGGTGATGACGCCCATCCGATTTTTGATGTTGATACAGGTCATCGCATCAATACCTCAAGAGGTATTGATATCGGATCGCATGTGTGGCTGGCCCAGAGGGTAGCCATCCTGAATGGCGCCGTGATTGGTGACGGGTGCGTGGTGGGATTTGGCAGCATCGTAAAGGGCGCATTCCCCAACAATTGTATTATTGCCGGGACTCCTGCTCGTGTTACAAAGAAAAATATTGCTTGGGGACGAAATCATCTTTGTAGTTATCCATATTATAGACCCGACTCTAGCTCCGTAGAAAAATCATCATATTGGAATCGGACGGATAACGATCATCCGTCGGTTTACCCAATAAAAAAACGAAATATTTTTCTTGAAAAATTTGAATCATTTCATCAAATGGTCTTTTCTTGGAAGAAGTCATGACTAGAATATTGATGCGGGGCGGAAAGTCGCCTTTCGAAATAATTGATCCAGTCACTACCATTGATGATAATTTGATTGGAAATAACAGTGGGAATCTTCTTTTTTCTCAATCTGTTTTCAAAAGCCTATCTGTTCCAGGAACAGAAATTGATGTGACGCGGTTTATAACAGATCCATCCTTGGCAGATGAAATAAATGAGAAATATGATTTACTTGCGCTGCCCTTTGCCAATGCATTTCGGATCAGTTTTGAAAAAAGACTTAAGGCTTATACCGCCCTTATAAAAAAACTAAAAATTCCATGCGTCGTGATAGGTATTGGAGCTCAAACTGATCTTTCTTTTTCACAACTTAGGGGATCCCCGATTGACGAAACTGTCAAGAATTTTGCGGCTGCTGTATTGGATAGATCAAGTTCCATCGGCGTTCGGGGTGAGTTTACGCGGAAATATTTGAACAAGCTTGGCTTTCAAGCGGTGGATACCATTGGCTGCCCCTCGATGTACCTCAATGGAGAGAAGTTAATTGTTGAAAAGAAATTCTCACATCTTGACGCGGAAAGTTACGTCGCGGTTAACATTACGAACAATCAGAATCCAGCCGTTGGCTCGTTCTTTTACCGTGTGTTGAACGCGCATCCAAAGACCACTTACATTGCCCAAGACATCCAAGATGCTAAGCTCCTCTTATGGGGCAAGCCGCGTAAGGAGGCTGGTACAGGCGACTTTATACCATCCGATTTGTATAGCCCTTTTATCAGCAACGGAACCGCACGCCTGTTCACAGATGTTCCAACATGGAAGTCCTACATGAAGGACATGGATTTCAGTGTTGGCACCCGTATTCATGGGAACGTATTTTCAATTTTGGCCGGGACCCCGGGTTTTGTTATCGCCCACGACTCTAGAACTCTTGAACTCTCGCAATATTACGACATTCCCCATATTAGAGGTGATCAAGTTACAGAAAACATCTCGGCTAATGATCTCTATCAAATGGCTGACTATGGACCGATGATGAAAGGGCATTCTGCTCGATTCGCCAAATACAAGTCATTCTTGGAGAGGAACGGACTGAGGCACGTCTATGAGAATCCGGAAGACGCCGATAATTTTGATGAGAAGGTCGCTAGCATCCAGTTTCCTGCACCTATTGATGCTATCACATCATCGGATAGGTTTAGGCAGCGGGTCATGGAACTCCATACACGGCACGATGCTCGGATGGATAGAATTGTCGCTCGCTTAAAGAAAGTCGAAGAGAAATTGAAGAAAATTTCCCGGTAAATAGCTGAATACTGCTTCTGACTACTCTTCCGCTAGGATGTGACTGATCTTGAATAGAGTACGATGCAGAGGAGTCGAACAAGGATGAAGCATGACCGCTTCAGCAAGGAGAAAATCCTCCCGATCCTGCGGGAGCAGGATTCTGGCAAAATGGCCGATGCCTACTGCAAACACGACATGAGCAATGCGGCATTCTATAAATGGAAGGCGACCTACACACACAGCTTTGTGTTGGGCTGTTGTGATGGAAAGGCGATGAGCTACGTCGCAACCATGGGGGCCAGTACCGAAGACGTGCACGACCTCATGGTCGCCATCGCAAGCACCACTTCGACCGAGTGAACCGGTAACCGCGTGCTCTATAGGCGGCGCAGCCCCATTGAGCGTATGTGCAGACATCTGAAGATCAATCGCGCCATCGGCAGCCGATACGATTAACTCGCAAACCGCCCCTCGGCATGGCCGCCCCGGCCTAGCGTTACAGTAAAACTAAGTGTCTACGGAATCATCTAATTTAGATTGCCATTACAAGTTCGTCGCACTATTAGAGTATCAGAATTTTTCCTAGAAGTTGGATATGCCGATCCATCTCCCTCCAGTCGACCCCGACAATCCTAAAATTATGCCCACGCCGGAATCCAGGGCTCTTTGCGACCAAATTTTTAGGGAAATTTTCGGTGACGCCCAACGACGGGCCATTAAACGTGCGGCTTGGATCCAGAAGCATAGAGTAGCCGACGGGATAGTTCGTCCAAAGATCTATGTGTACTGGGGACAGGGCTTTCACAACAGCCCAGCCGTTGTGCAGCGTTGCAAATATGAGATGCAGCGCTTTGAGTGTGATTCCGATATCGCGTTTCTCGACGATACTAACTGGTGTTATTATGTCGATATCCCGCATGATATCATGAAATCATTTTCCCAAAACAAGGTTGCGTTCTCGGATTTACTACGCGTTGAGCTACTGTCGAAATTTGGAGGAATTTGGGCTGACGCAACTTGCTACGTCAGTCGCAATTTGACGAGCCAATTCAACCGCATGGTTGGTGAGGGCGGGCTATTTGTGTTCAATAAGGGTACGGGAAACAGGGGGGATATCTCGAACTGGTTTCTAGCAGCGCGTGCGGGATCTTATCCTATGTGCCTTATGCGTGAAATGTTAATTTCCTATTGGAAACAGTATGAAAGGCCAGTACATTATTTCTTTTTTCATCAGTTCTTCCGCCGTACCTATGCTAGAGATGCAGATTTTCGGAAGGTGGTTGATCTAGCCCCAGACTTGGGATGGGACCCGCGCGCTATGAAAGCAATTCTTTTGGAGAATTACGGCAGCGTTTCTTTAGAGGCGGAAATTGAAAAATCACCTGTACATAAACTTTCCTATAAGCTGCCTCAGAACAAGATCAATTCAAAAACCATCCTAGCTTCATTTGTTCGTGGTCCATAAAGGCTGGCTCAGATAATATTTGATGGGGTCAGATGGGATATCATATTCGCATCGATTATTTGAATAGGAGACGCTTTTAGAGCGGTTTTCGACAGATGAATCGATCAGAGATTCCCCTGATGGGCAATGATTTGTAATTCAGGATCTGTGCGCGTGAAGGAGGCCAGCATGGATGGGTCACCCTCCCTCAATGGATTTGCGTATCCGGCTTCTGGCGGCGGTTGTTGATAACGGAATGAGCTGCCGAGCGGCAGCTGCTCGATTGGCGTTGCGCCATCGACGGCAATCCACCAGCAAGCACAGCGACGGGAAACCGGCAACTTTGCTCCTAAGCCACAAGGCGGCGACATGTGGTCGGATCGAGGAGCGCGGGGTGGACATGCTCGCCTTTTGGGCAGCACGTAAGGACATCTCGCTTGAGGAATTGCGTTTGGCGCTGATCGAAATCGGCCTGCATGTCTCCGTCGCCGGGCAACCGCTTCTTCGCCCGCCGGGACATGGCGCGCAAAAAAGACTGTTCATGCCATCGAACAGGACCGACCCGACATCCTGAAGCAGCGCCGGGACTGGTTCGAGGGCCAGATCAACGTTGCTGAGCAGATCAAATGAATCTCCAATTAATGGGCTTCCCCTCCCCGTTTCATCAACTTATCATAATAGCGATACCCAGCTTTAACGTCGTCAAAATGGTGCAAGACACCACGATCGAGAACCGCGGCCCTGTCGCAATGCTTTCGAACATAGTTCGCGCTATGAGACACGATGATCATCGCCCGGTCGGCTCGTTTCCCGAACAATTCTTCCTCACACTTGGCCCGGAAGCGGGAATCGCCTACTGCCACGACCTCGTCGATCAGAAAACAGTCGAACTCGATAATCATCGAAATCGCAAAGGCAAGGCGGGCACGCATGCCTGACGAATAGGTTCGGACGGGTTCCCGCAGATAGCGGCCCAGTTCCGCAAATTCTTCGACGGGCGCAATCTTGTCTTCCGTCGACACGCCATAG
>Ga0180219_1002550_pt1 | contig 10797 bp, 13 predicted proteins | sample eDN3rd30CBELigMG_FD_151338 | JGI IMG/M metagenome (GOLD analysis project Ga0180219, IMG submission 151338) | Enriched Miracle-Growth compost microbial communities from Emeryville, California, USA - eDNA 3rd pass 30_C BE-Lig MG (version 2)... ... | reverse complement strand
TCGCGGGTCACACCGTCTCGCTGGATATAGCGCAGATGCGCGCGGGCCGCGCTCATGCTGTTCGCCTTGGCGAACTTCGCGATCCGGTATTTGACCATGACGCGGCGCTGACGGAATCCCGCGAAGCGATCACGGCCGGCAAGCTGCCGCCCGGCGACCGTGCCGCGCGCGATTCGGATTCCGTTGAAGGACCGGCCAGTTCGGCGCGAACCACCGGCCAGCATCCGCGCCTGGAGGACGCGCTGAAGATAGGTGCGGCCCTTCCGGCTTCCGCCGGCGCGCGGCTTGCCCAGCTCGGGCGTGAAATCGTCGTCATTGCTCATGACGGTGATCCGCCACGCCGATCCCCGGCGACCTGTCTCCCGCGCACATCAGCAATATCAAGGGTTTGGGCATGCCCTGTCTCTCGGCATAGCGCGCCTGTCTCGTGAAATAATGATGTGCAGACAATGACTTGATCCCGCTTGCGGGATCGAGCTTTAATCTTGCACTCCGCGACTTACCCGCTTCAAATGCCTCAAACCCCTGCAAATCCGCCATTCGCGAATAGTGCGACAGCAGGAGCAACGCGCCTGCCGCGCTACTCCTGCCATCTGCGTGCCGGGTCAGTCGTGCTCCTGCCAGCGCCGGTTCAGTTCCTCCAGCGCCGCTGCCAGTTCGGCCTTGATCTGCCGGATTTCGGCTGTGTCGTTGATGCTCGCAAGCTCGGCACGCAGTTCCTCGATATGTTGTTCCAAAGCCATGATTTCCTCCTGAATCGGAAAGACAGGAGGCTGCGCCCGGTATGGAGCGGGCCGGGTCAGGGACCGCGAAGCGGCCGCGCCAGCGGCGACGGGGGTGCCGATTTTGCGCCAGCAAAATTGGGGGAACCGTCGTCCTTGAGGCGGTCCGATCCATGCCGGATGCTGGGAATGACTGATCGGATATTTCCCTCTCGACCCGCGCGACGCCCATCATTTCTCGCCTCCGAACGGGTCGTTCAAGGGGACGAACAGCGCGCCCGATGCGGGCTGTTCGGACACCGAATCTGCGCCATCGGATGCCGGTTCGGCGTCAGAAACTGCCGGTCTTTCCGCGCCGCCAAGGGGGAAGAACAGGCGGGTTCCCGACAACATCGCGGGTGGCATGGACGGCGTTGCAGGCGTCCGGGCAAGCTGCGCGATATAGCCGCGCGTTTCGGCCGGAAGCGGCCTGCCGGTGCGCAAATGCTCGGCATAGCGCCCCGGTCCGGCATTATAGGCCGCGAACAATCCGGGGTATCCGAACTGATCGTGCATCTCCCGGAGATAGGCCGCGCCTGCGAGGATATTGTCGTGCGGGTCATGCGGATCAGGACCTAAGCCATGCGCGCGGCGCAATGCCGCCCATGTGCCGGGCATGATCTGCATGAGGCCCATCGCGCCTGCATGGCTGGTGATCGGACGGCCATTCAAATGCGTTTGGCCCGCGCTTTCGGCCTGCATCACGGCGGCGATCCATGCTTGCGGCACACCAAAACGCTGCGAAGCTTCGGCTATATAGGGCCGCCAGCGTTCGACCGCTGGCGATGCGCGGAACGCGGCTTGCGATGCCTGCGGCGCGTCCTGCGCAAACGCGACCATCGGGATGGCGAGCGTCAGCGAAGCTGCAACGATGCGGGTCAGCGCAGCCATAACGGCACCGCCTTCCCGATGATCGCGGTTTCGCTGATCGGACCGAAATAGCGCCCGTCGAAGGAGTCCGGTGCGTCCATCAGCAGGAACACGCGGCCATCGCGCAGGCGTTCGCAGCCGTTCCACCACGGTAGCGGACGGCCCTGCCGGTCGGCGGCGCGGCGCTCTGCTATCCAGCGTCCGTTGACGAAAATCTCCTGCCCCAAAGCGCAAACCTCGTCGCCGTCGCGGGCGGCGACACCTTTCAACAGGGGCACGTTGGCGGGGAGATAGTGACGCTGCGCGGCAAGCTGGCGGACGCTATCGGGCGTCGTCACCAGCACCATGTCGCCAGTGCGGATGCGGACGCCGGGATGGATGCGCCACAAGCCTATGGGCGCGCTGGCCGACGCGTTCCAGATGACGCGCGGCGCCGGCCGGACAGCGAAATCGAGCGCGGCGGTAGCGCCAAGCAAAGCGAGGCCAATGCCGCCTGCAACGATGACGGGACGGCGGCGGCGGTGGCGGACGGGGTGCGCCAGCGGCGGTTGCCATTCGAGGAGCGGCGCGGGCTTGGGGGACTTACGCATCGCGCTTCCCCTTGCGGGCGTTCTCGCGCGACCATATTTCGAGGTCCTCGATATGATAGCGGACCTGCCCGCCATGATATCGAAAGGCTGGTCCCTTGCCCTTCCAGCGCATGTTTCTAAGCGTCTTGGCCTGCAGGCCGAGGAAGTAGGCGGCCTGCTTGGGGTTCAGGAACGGGCTGCCGCTGCGCGCCTTGCTGGCGCGGATATTCTCGTCGTCGTCCATCTGGCTATCCTCCGGGTGCGCGGACGGCGGGGGGCCATTCGCGACAGGCAAGGACAGTGCGGGACGCCGATCCGGCGCGGCACGGTCGAAGGCGCGGCAAGGCGTTTTCGACCCAAAAGGAAGCCCCCGCGCCGGGTTCGACGCGGGGGACCGGTGCCGCCGGTTCAGGCGGCTTCGTTGACGATCAGCGCCAGAACATCGTCATCATCCTGTCCGGCGGCGCGGCCGAGATTGGCGAAAATCGGCCAGGGCGCGATCTGCGGATGGAAGATACGGAGCGAGATATAGGGCTTGCCGGTCTCGCGGTTCTTCCTGATCCAGCCCCCGCCGATGTCGTTCGGGCCGCTCCAGATGCGGAAGTCGGGCTGCTTTTCCGCGCGCTTGTCAGGATTGGGGACGATCTCGATGCCGAGGGGATTGCGGCGACCGAGAAGGCCGATGCTGCCGCGCATTTCGTTGGTGTCGGGGTTGCGCGAGACGATACCGAGAGTGGACATGGAACTTTCCTTTCACTTGTTCGCCGGAGCCGATCCCCGGCGATGCGGACCGGAAATGGGCTGACCGGGACGCCCGCACCCGAAGGGCCGGAGCGTGAGCGAGGGACCGGGATGCGCGGCTATTTTGAAGCGAAGTGGCGCGAGGAGCCGCGTTCACGCGGCGGGGAAAATAGCCGTGGCATTCCCGGTTGCTGGCGTCCAGGGCCGCCCATAGGTCCAGCAGCAACAGCCGGGGTCGCTGCTTCGGCAACGCGAAAACGGGGATGCTGACCACCGCGCCCGGTGCATTGCGCTGGCGCGTCCGACGAGGTGGAAAAGATGCTGCTCGATCCGCGCACCTTCCGCGCTATCGTGGCTCCCGAACCTGAAAGCGATAGGAGATTCAGCTTGCCGATTACAGGATCATTGGCCCGCGCCGCGCGGGCGCTGGTGCAGTGGCCGCGCGATCATGTCGCCCGTATCGCCGCTCTGGACGAAACCGCGCTGGCCGATTTCGAGGCTGGCCGCGCCGATCTGGACGACGATGCCAAGGCCCGGCTCCGTCACGCACTGGAAGAAGGGGGCACGGTGTTCCTGCCCGAAGATAGCGCGGGCGGCGTCGGCGTGCGCCTCAAGTTCACCGCGAAGGACGTGCGCGCAATCAACCGCATGGAAGGCGAAGGCGGGCCGGCCGGCAGCGACGATGTATGAGCGCCGTGCGAGAGAAATCCGCCCGCGCCGATCAAGGCGCGGGCGGCGATCACAAGGATGAAGGGGGCGGCGGTGCCGCCCCTTCGCATCAATCATTCCGCCGCGATGGCGTAAGGATCGGGCTGCTCGATCTCGAACGGGTGCGGCACTTTCCTGAAATGGCGCTGGATCGCCTTCCACCGGCCAAGGGTGGGGAAAGGCCGCGCCGTGTAGCTGGCCGCCGGGAAGCGCAGCCATTTGGGAACCCATCCCTCCACCTTGGGGCGCTGGTTCTCGCCTGTCAGATGATCGCGGATGATGCCCTTCTGCGTCTTGACCTTCTCGGCAACATTGCCGTCCGCGACCTTCTTGCCGCCGATTTCGCGAAGCATGGTATTGGCAATCTGCCGGTCGCGGATCAGATCAAAGAATGCCTGATCCGGTGCCCATAGGTCCGCCATATCGACGCCAAGATAGTTGCCCACCGCCTCGACCACGGCGCTGCCTGCCTCCATCGTCTCGCCCATGACGATCGCCGCGACCGCGAAAACATCGGCATCGGTCAGCCTCAGCAGCTTCGCGAAGATCGCGGCGGTGCCGTCGCTCTCGCCATTGCCGCCCGCCACGGTCGGTTCTTCGGGCGAGAAGTCCAGCATGGCGAGAACCGCGCGCCGCTTCTCGTCAAAGCGAGTTTCCGCCGCGCTCGTCTCGATGCTCTCCGCAATGGCGTTGTTGCGGGCGGTCTGGCGCTCGACGCGCACCGACCACAGGCAGGAGCCGGTAATCGCATGGGCGACCATAAGCCGGAACGCTGTCGTCGGACGATCGGCCAGCACGGCGCGGGCGGCGGCGTGGCGGTGCAGGTCGATATAGGTCTGCAAGGGGCCGGTGGTTTCGGGCTTTGCCAACTGCGCGGCTTGTTTCTCGGCCTCGCTGGTGCCGGTCTTCGCCGCCGTGGCGCGCGCCTTCTTCGCCTCCTTGCCGGACAGATAGCCCTCATGCAGCTCGACCTCGCCCTGATGGCTGATGCTGATGAAGACCTTGCCGCCCTTGTCCTGGGGCATGCGCTCATATTCCCATGAATGGAAATATTGCCCCGGTTCCATCACCTCGACCTCTGCCCAGCCATCGGCCAAAAGGGCATCGCGCCTTGCCGCGATAGCTTCATTCTGCGCGCGCCAGAACTGATCGCTATCGGCAAAGACACCATCTTCCCCGAACAGGTCGGCGATGATCTTGCCCTTGTAGCTATCGAGCGGGAACAGCGCATGTCTGGTCGAAATCGACACGCCGCCGAACAGCCATGATTTGAGTTGCTGGCCGGTCGGGCAATGGTCGTCATCGCTGTCGAACAGCGCCAGCCATGCTTTCTGCTGCGCCTTGGCGGCGAGGGTCAGATGGCGGATGCTGGCGGCATTGATCTCGCCATCGCGGTAAAGTGTGCGAATGCGCGGCAGCAGATTGCCGAGCGCGAGGATACGTCGGACATAAAGGTCGGTCAGCCCGAACGTCTGGCCGATCTGCTCGATCTTGCGTCCCTCTTTCTGGATGAGGCGGGTGAACGTCTCCCATTGCGATACCTCGTCGGGGTCGAGACGGGCGATATTCTCGATCAGCGAGGCTTCGAGCGCGGCGGCATCATCGCCCGGTTCCATGATCGCGCACGGCAGGGATTCGGCATCGCCGCCCTGCTGCGCGGCAAGGGTCGCGGCATGGAAACGGCGCGCGCCCGCGATGATGCCGAACATATCGGGGCGGTTCTCATCGTCGCCGGGGCGAACGATCAGCGGCACGATCACGCCGCGCGCCTTCACGGTAGGGAGAATGTCGGACACGTCCGGGGCCTTCTCTCCGTGGCGCATATTGGTCTTGCTGACGAACAGCTTGCCAAGGTCGATGTTTGCGAGTTGCATGGTGTTCACTCCTTCTTGGGGTGGACCGGCCCGTTCGTGTGATCTGCCAAGATGGGCGAACGGGCCGGGACTTGCGCCGAATGAGCGGCGCGGCTCATCCGTCCGATGCGGGCGGAATCTCTGGATCGGGATTGCGCGGGGTGCGAAGATCGCGCGCCCGCGCCACGGTGGACAGCAAAGCCTCCGCTTCGGTGATGCGGCCCGCGATCCGGGCCGCTTCGGCATAGGCCGACAGCGGGAAACGGGCGGCGAAATACAGGTCGCGCTCGATGCCAAGCCCTCCGGGCAGGCGCACGGACTCGATTTCGGACAGGCTGAAATAACCGAGTTCGGGGCAACCGAAGCCAAGGTCGGCCAAGCCGAAAAGCGTGTCGCCGTCCTCGTCCAGTTCGGTCGCCAGCCATGTCGCCGCGCCGCATGGATACAGTTTGACCACGGGCAGGGGGTCCGGTTCGCCCCTGCCGTCCTGCTGCGCGGCGATGTGGGCGGCGGCGTTGGCGCGCAAGGCGGCGCGCAGTTCGGGGGTGAGTAGCATCATGCCGCCGCCCTCCGTTCCGGGGTGATGGCGTCGGCATCGGCGTCCTCGCCCTCGCCAAAGGCAAGGATGAAGTCAGAGGCCTTGCTCGCCTGACTGGCGGCGCGGAAGATGGCGCGGTTGTCCTCGCGCAAGACCTCAAGCCACGATCCGACATAATCGGCATGGCGCACGGTCGGGACGATACCCAAGGCCGCGCAGATGAAGGCGGCGGAGATTTCCGCGCATAGTTCCTCGCGGGCGTAGGGCTTGGAGCCGAACTGACCGGAAAAGTCGCGGGCAAGCCGCTTGGCGTTGCCGGTCCAGTGCGAAAGCTCGTGGAAGGCGGTGCGATAGTAATTGATCTGATCGCGGAAGGCCGGTTGCGGCGGCACCTGCACGAAGTCGCCGCTTGGCGAATAGAACGCCTTGGCCCCGCCGATGCGGAAGTCCGCTCGGCAAGCCTCTATCAGCGCCTCCGCATGGGGGATGATCTCGCGTTCCGGCAAGGGGGCGGGATCGGCGGCAAGGCCGGGGCGCAGCCCTTCGCATTGCGCCACGTTGAACACCGTAAACCGCTTGAGGAACGGGACGGCGCGGGCATCCTCGCCGCTCTCGACGGCGCGGGCCTTCTCGGCTTCGGGAATGAAGCGGTCGGCATAGACAACGGTTGTCCCCCGCTCGCCCTTCCTGACGTTGCCGCCTGCCTCAAGGGCTTGGCGGAAGGTCATCCAGCATTGCGAGGGATAACCGCCCTCGATGGCGGCGCCCCAAAGCAACAGGACGTTGACGCCGGAATAGCGCCGCTTGGTGAGCGCGTTGCGCGGGAGGCCGGGGCCGCTTGCGGCGCTGCTGCTCCACGGCTGCACCCAAGGGAAGCGGCCTGCCTCCAGTTCGGAAATGATCTTGCGCGTCACCTCGTTATAGAGATTGACGCGGGGAGTCGCCTCACCCTCGCGGGCGACGCTGTCGCTGCCCTCTCCACGCGCGCGGCGCTTGCGGGAATAGCCCATTGCTTGCCTCCTGCTCCAAAAAACCGCCGCAAACCCGCCGGGCGTGGGGGGGGGCGGCAGGGGCGACCGGAAAGGCCCGTGCAAGCAGCGGACGGCACCCGAAGGGGCGCAACGAAGTGGAGCAGCCGGAGCGCAGCGGAGGCTTGCCGCCGGCCGCTCCGGGCCTAGCAGGGCGCGCCGACCACCCCACGCGCCCAAGGGGATGCAAACAAGAAACGCCGGCGCGACCGCAGGAGCGCCGGGCAACAAACCGGGGGCGCCCGCGCCCCCGGAGAGCGCCATGCGATCGTGACCGTAAGGCCGGGACGCCGCTCGCGGCGGCCCGGCTCCGGTTGACGCCCACCGGGCGTCTAGCGGAGTAGAGCGCGGTCGCCCGCTTGCGGGCGAGGCGCCCCGCAGCCTGTCCTGCCACGCGAACCGACACCGGACGGCAAGCCGGACAACATGGCGGCCCATCGGCTCACGCCACTGGCGTCCCTGTCGTCTTTCGTCGTCCTTGTGGTCCTGGGGGATCTTCGTCCGCGACGGCGATGGCGGAAAAACCGCGGCCTCTGCTATCGCAGCAGGTGCCGCCAGCCCCCGCCGATCAGGGCATCCGCCGTTCGCAGCAGCCGCTTGACGTGGGTGCGGAGATAGTCGGACGTGCCCAACCAGTCGCGCCGTACGATCGCGTCGCCGTGGATGACGCCGGCGATCTCGCGGTGGCTGGCGCCCGTCCTGCGGCCGTCCCATGCCTGCAAGGCCATCGCCCATCGCCGCGCCCGCCGCTCGGGCGGGAACAGGGTCAGCGGGAAGCGGCCGAGACGGCAAAGCGCGGTCAAACGGCGCAGCGTCAACAGCTTCGCCTCGACATGGGCATCACCAGGCAGATGATAATCGAGCCGGACAGGCCCGGCGAGCAGCGTGCCGGAGCGGACCTCGATGCGGATGCAGCGCGGGCCGTCGGCTATCAGCAGATGCTCGCCCCCGCCGCCGCGATGGCGCAGCACGACGGCGGGATGACGCAGCGTGCGCAGGTGGAAGGCGTCACCGGCGCCATCCGGCACGGGCGCGGCATCGACCGCCAGCACCGGGGGATGCAGCTCGCCGCACCAGAATACATGGCCCGCGAAACCGGCCAGGTCGTTAAGGACCGCCAGCGGCAGCGCGCCGCGAGGCCCACGGCGCTGCCCGATGGCAAGAAGGCACAAGGGCGGGTCGGCACGCAGCATCGTCCATGACGTCGAGCGCGGCATGGTCGGTTCGCGGTCGAGCGAGCGGCGCAGACATTCCCATGCCCATGTCGCCCGGTCGAATCCCAAGAGGCGGTCGTAGCGCGCACGCTCGCGCCATGCGGATGCGTCGGCATCCGCCCGGATGATCGTTGCCATGATCCTCTCCCTGCCGGCCGCGCTCCGGCGCAAAGGCGTCCGGGCGGCCCCACGCGCCCCGCGGGCGCCACATGCCGGCCAACGCCGAGGGTCGGGCGTTCCGGCAGCATGGGAGGATGACGCAGAGGGGTCGCCGCGTCTCTCGCCGGGCACCGGCAAATACCGGGAATCCGTGATTAAATGCGCGTGGCGGTTATTTGCGAAGGCTGCGTTCGTGCGCCCAGCCTTCGTTGGTGAGGATCAGCGATGCCTTGTCCTCGCCCTCCGGCGTGTCGAGCGCCTTCGCCAGTTGCGGGAAGGCGGCGCGCATATCTGCCGTCTGCGTCCAGGGCGCTATGTCGTCCAGCCTGTAGCGGTAGCGAACCTGCGTCGCGCGCAGCCCCATCACGTCGCCCGGCTCGGTCCAGTTCACGACCTCCACGACATTGCGGCGGGCGAAACAGAGCTGGACGCCGCCAAGGCCGGTGTCATTGGCGCGAATGGCGTCCTTGCCCGTATCGGTCGGCGTGTAGCGGCGGAAATCCGCCGGCTTGGTTGCGAAGCGCGGCACCTCTCGGAAGGATTCGACCGAAAGCAGCCCGGCGTTCACGGCAAGGTCCAGCTTCGCCTCATCGACGTGGTTGGGAACCTCGCGCACGATCGGCACCTTGCCCATTGCAACCAGCGTCGTGCAGACGGGATTGGTATCGAACCAGCCTTGCAGCGCGCTCTTGAAATTGTCGTCGCTCGCGGCTTTGGGATCGCTGCATCCGGCGAGCGGCAGCGCAAGAGCCAGCAAGGCGAGCGCCGCACCGGAACGGCGGAAAGAGCGTGGGGGCCTGTCGTTCATTGCCATCTTCTCCGGGTCATCGTTGACGGGACAGTTCGGGCCGCGTGCATCCTTCATGCGCCCCCGCGTGCAAGGCTCCAATAAAAGATCAGGCCGGCTATCCAGATAAGCACCTTGTAGAAGCGCCACTCGGCCCTCGACAGCGGCGGCTTGCGTGCCTGTCGCGCGGCGGACTCCGCCATCGCGGCGGTATGACTGGCGCGAACGTCGAACCACCAGCGGGCAAAAGGTGTTGTCCTTGTCACCATTCAGCCGCCCGCGCCGACAGGTCATCGCAGAATCGACCTATCGTCGCCCTGATGCGCCACACTATCATCGCCGCGCCGAGCGGCAGCGCGGCGAGGATGAAGAATATCCATTCCCATCCGCCCTGCGCCAGCAGCATCCCGGCAATGCCGGCGATCGAAACGAGCGCGAGCAAACAGAACTGAACCAAGGGGCGGGTCATGCGCGGGTTCTCCATTGCTGCGTCACCATGTCATTGGCCCATGCTGACGCCCGCGCCATTGGGCTCGCGGACCAGCTTCCCGAACAGCCGAGCGCTGTCGGTGGATGCGGTATCGGCATCCTTCACCACGGCGGAGAATTGCAGGAAGCTGTGCGTGAGCGAGGGATAGTTGGTGTAGCGCACCGGCACGCCGTCTGCTTGCAGCCGCTCGGCGAACCTGCGGCCAGAATCGCGCAAGATGTCGAACCCGGCGGTGGCGACGATCGCGGGCGGCAGACCGTTGAGGCTTTCGGCGCTTGCCGGATTCATGAACTCGTCCGCCTCGTCGTGGCGATCGGGCCGGTAGCCCTCGAACACGCGCGGCAGGATGAATTCGATGAACGAACTGTCGAGCGCATAGCCATTGCCGAACAACTGATAGGATGGATCATTCTGCGGCAGGCCCGCACCGGGATAGAAGAGCAGCATGGCGGCGGGGCCGGGCTTGCCGGCTTTCACCTGCCGCTGCGCGATGTTGATAGAGACATGGCCGCCCGCGCTGTCTCCGCCGACACCGATATGGGCGGGATCACCGCCGAACGACGCCGCATTGGCGCGCGCCCATAGCCAGGCGTCCTCACCGTCATCGCTGGCGGCCGGATAAGGATGTTCGGGCGCGAGGCGGTAATCGACCGAGAAGACGATGACCTTGGCCTCGTTGGCGAGCAGGCGCGACACACGGTCATGCGAGGCGATGCTGGCGAATATCCAGCCCCCGCCATGATGGTAGACCAGCACCGGCAGCGGCGCGTCGCCGTCCACCTTTGGCCGGTAGATGCGGATCGGAATCGGTCCGACGCGCCCCTCGATGGTCCGGTCCTCGACATGCGCCATTTCAGGGGTGATCCTGGTCAGAAGCCGCCAGTCGCGGTCGGCGCCGTGCCGGATGAATCCCCGGCCCCACGGGGTCGCGAAGATCAATGGCGCTGCGCGGCGCAACCACGGCGCGGCGGGCCGGACCTGCTCCATCATATATTGCAGCTTGGGGTCGATCGTCTGCCCGTCGACCGTCTCGCGCGGGCCTTGCAGACGCTGTGCGAACCAGCTTTCAGGCTGCGAGT
>Ga0180219_1002547_pt1 | contig 10806 bp, 16 predicted proteins | sample eDN3rd30CBELigMG_FD_151338 | JGI IMG/M metagenome (GOLD analysis project Ga0180219, IMG submission 151338) | Enriched Miracle-Growth compost microbial communities from Emeryville, California, USA - eDNA 3rd pass 30_C BE-Lig MG (version 2)... ... | reverse complement strand
CTCGACCCGGCGGCGAAGCTCGGCATGCTCTTCGAGATAGGCCAGCGCGACGCCGACCGCCCGTTCATGTGCGGCAAGAATCCGCTCGTCGCCTGTCACCAGCGCGAGGATCGAGATCGATTTGGGGGCGCTGATATTGAAGTCCCAGCCGGGATGGTGTTGGATGCCGTCTTTCCGGCGGCGACCGAGTTGCTGGTCGCCGACCTTGCCGCCAAGCAGTGCCTCGAACTGCTTGGGGTCGACCTCGCCCGACAGGCCGAGACTGGCGGCGAGCTTGCCACCCCATTCGGACGGCTCGTTGCCGTCCTTGGTGTAATAGTCGCCTATCGTATAATAGCGGGCGATATTGGCGGGCGTGCCCTTGAGGCGGCGGGGATGGATCATGCCGGCTTCGCCTTCTCGCGCGGCCCTTCGGCGCGCCCATGGCTGGCAAGCGACACGCGGATGGTGCCGCGCGTCGCACCCAGCAGGGTGACGGGCGTTGCGACCACATTCTCCTCGTCGACGGGATCGGCGATCGACGACGCATCATCCGCCATGTCGGGCTCGACATGCTCCGGCGGCCCCAACGCTTCTTCGTGCCACGCAGCGTCTTCGGAACCGGGCACACCGGTCGCTTCGTCCATGGGCGGTGGATTCTGTTGGCTTGAGAAAAGATCGCCCTGCGTCTTTCCTGGGGGTGGCGACGTTCCCGGCGTGGCCAGCGGAATGGGAGCCTGCCCTTGCCTGGCCGCGGCCTGTTGCGCCTGAAGCGCGCGGCTGCGTGCCCATGCCTGGGAGATGATAGCCTTGCCGAGCGGCAGGCGCCTGGGCGGCTCGGTCCGCTCGACGAAGGCGAGCGCGACCGTCGGCAGCGGATTGAAGCGATCGGTGAAGCGAACGACGGGGAGATTGCGGCCGAACCGGAGAAAACCCGTCAGGTTGGGCAGGTGGTTGACCTCGGTGTCCATCACCAGTGGGCGGGTCACTTGCATCCGCGAGAGATTCACCCCGTCGCGCATGTCGTTCACGCCATAGGACATACCCTCGTTCGCCTCGACCTGCTCGACCCGGCCGAGATTCTTCGAGACCAGCTCTGCCGTATCGGTATCGTTCGCCCGGAGCGCCACCCAGGTCGAGCAGTAGCCGGTGATCGCGGCCGCATCCTCCTTGCCGTAGGTCGCATTGAGCTGGGGATAAGACTGGAAGCCCAATATCCCGCAGCCGCCATATTTGCGTGCGCGGGCGAGGAAATCGGAGAGGCTCGGCAGTTTCTGGAGCGTCGGCAGCTCGTCGATCACGCAATAGAGCCGCCGGTTGCGATCGGGTGTGAGACTCATGATCGCACTGATCGCAATGTCGAGCCAGACGGTGATCAGGGGGCGCAGCGAGGGAAGCTGGTCGGCCTTGACTGTCACGAACAGCCAGCTGTCGTCCTTCTCGTCCTCGACCCAGCGCCGAATCGAGAAGCCGTCTTCGGTGTCGTCGAGATAGGCAAAGCTGCGCATGACCGAGGCAAGCTCGGCCTGGACGCCGGCCGAGGTGCGTTCCCCCTCGGCGGAGATGAAGGCGGCCGCGTCGGTGCCTTTCACATAGGCGGCGAGGTCGGCGAGCGGGGAGCGCAGCACCCGGTCGAGCAGCACCGAGATCAGCGTGTGCTTCTGCTTGGCGAGCTTGCGTAGGACGGCAACCAACGTGCCCCTGGCCGCTTTGCTCCAGAAGGGATCGCCATGCTTGTCGGGAATCGTCGATTCCGCGATCTGGTCGTAATGATACTCCTGCGGGACATCGACCCAGGGACTCCATATGTCGGTGCGCCGATCCAGGGGGTTGAGCAGGATGTCGGTGCCGGGGCGGTAGAATTTCTCGACGAAGCTTCCGGCGGTGTCATAGACGATCGCCCGCTTGCCCGCCTTGCGGACCCCTTCGAGCATGGTGGTGATGAGGTTGGTCTTCCCCGTTCCGGGAGCGCCGACCAGCAGGATATGCTCCGGCTCGAAGGCGTCGGGCACGGTGACGCCGCCGATCGAAAGGGTGCCCTTCTTCTGTCCGCGGAGCGCCCGGCGAACTTCGGAGATCGTCCCGAAGCGGGCGCCACGCAGATATTCGTTGGACCCCAGGCCGCGCCCGGTGCGGGTAAAATAGAACCAGGCGAAGATCAGCGCGGCCAGGGCGCCGAGACCGGCGATGGTAGCCCCGTGGATGAGGTCCTTTTCCAGCTTGAGGAGCGACTGCTTGCCAATGTTGGATTCGAGCAGAGCGTCGGCCGAGGTCCAATATTGCCGACCGTCAGGGGTACGGAACAGCAGCGGGTCAATGGTTCCCCGCGCGGTATCGGCCTTGAAGCTGGCCTCCGCCATCTTGACCAGGACAAAGCGCTGATACTCGTTCGACTTCTCGAACGCATACCAGCCGATGCCCATCGCCCACAGCACGATCCCGGCGACCACCGTCTGGAAGAAGACCTGGGTGGTCATCCTCACATTGTGGACGATGGCCTGTCCGCCGCGCGTCCAGCTCCCCAGCGTATCGTTGCGGAAGATGCTCATGCCCGCTCGCTCCCCCAGAAGGGCTGCGTGCCGGTTCGCCAGGCCTCCGGTTGGGGGAAGCTCCGCAACGACAGAGGGAGGCTATGGCCGAATGCGGCGCCGGGCCGAAAACCAACGGCGGGAGAGCGGGATGCGCGCTGCGCGCCCGCGACGGGGACACACGCACGCCGGATCATGACTGATGCTCCGGCCCGAGCAGGCCCTTCGCTTCGAGCAGCGCCCTGGCGTCAGCCATGCCCTGTTCGAGCGTTTCGGGCGATCGTCGCCGCACCGATGCGGCGACGATCGAGAGCGTCTGCAGGACGCAGGAGAGGATTTCGTCCTGCGTCGTATAGACGTATCCGCCGCGGGGATCGGCGGCCTGGTCGATCGCGGGGCGGAGGAGTTCGGCGACGCTGACGCCGACTTTACGGGCGCGGCGTTGCAGCCGCTCGTAAAGCGCATCGTCGATCCGGATTGTGACCCTTGCCAAGATGGTCGCTCCATCAGGAGCTTCGGCAAGGAGGTCATGACGCGCAGGCAATATAGCGCGGACGGACAGTAACCGCAATAAAATCGGCGTGGCAGACGTGTCCGCCAGCGCGAAGCCGCGGAAATGCTAGGGATTCGCGTAGGCATTTTCTGAGGTGGCAGACCCGTCAGCCAGGTAAAGTGAAATTTGGCTGACGCGTCTGCCAACGGAAGCCTTTGATTCCAGGGCTGTTTCAGGCCTTAGCACCCGTGCGTACGGTGCAATACAAACCGCGAAGCGCGTGCGTCGCTTGCCTCGCAGCGACGGCGTCGCTGCGTCTTCTCTACCGCTGCCGGGCGCACCCTACGCGGTGTCGGTCGATGTGGGGGAGTTTGGCCGCGCTATTCGCGGCGGGGTCGCTTGTGGGGCGGTTGCGCCTGTGCGACAAGGCGGGCGTGACGAGCGGGCCAGCCTGAACAAGGAAACTGGTCATGCCGAAAATGTCTGAACGCGATAGGCTCGCCGATCTGGAAGCGCGCGAGAAACGCATAGCGGGCGAGATTGCCGCGACGCGCCAGAAGCTGCGCGATCGCTATGCGGGAATCGTCACGGCGCTGCCGGTCGAGCAGGTGACGGAACGCGACTTCCGCGACCTGCTGGGCCATGTGCTGCGGCTCGGCGGCGCTGCCGCGCTGGCCGCGCTCAAGGGGGCGTCGCCTCCGTCCGATGCCTCCCCTTCGGGGAAAGCGCCAGCGAAGGGGGACAGCGGCGCTGCTGCTGTTCCCGGCGCGGGGGCATGAGGCTCCCGGCCCTTCCCCTTTTTGGGTTCCTCCCGCCGCCGCGCCGTCAGGCGCGGCGGCGGCCGGGAGCACGAAAAAAGGCTAGCGCGCTGGAAAGCGCGCCAGCCTTGGCGGGGTGTTGCGATGTGAGGCGCGGCGTTTGGGGAAGCGCCGCGCCGTCTCGTGTCAGGCGTAGCGCCGCGCTCGCCTGAAGGAATAGGCGTCGGACGCCTCCGGCTTGCGCGGCTTGGGGGCATCGGCGGGCTTGCGGAAGGCGTGAATGGGAACGCCTTTCTTGCGGAGCATCTGATAGAGGTTCGCCTGAATGCCCGATCCTTCGCCTAGCACGGCTTCGGCAATGTCGAGTTCGCCAATCTTGCGGTTGCGGGCAAACGCTGCCTTGCCGCGTCCGGTTAGAGCATAGGCGACCAAGGGCACGCCTTCCCGCGCGCACCATGCCGCGACGATGGCATCCCATCCCGTGCGCTGTCCGGTGGTGACGACAACCATTCGCGGCGTCCGTGCCTTGATCGCGCTCATCGTGGTCCAGATGGGTTGCCAGTCGTCCCAGATGGCGGGGCCGGAAGAAACGACGACTAGGCCATCGGGCTGGTATTTCTCGCGCTTGGCAAGGGCGCGTTCGCGCAGGAAATCAACCGCGCTGATATAGCTTGCGGTCGTAACGGATGACGCCTTGCTGCCCTTGCTCGGTCCCCATGCGCGACGCCAGCAAGTGCGATACATGGCGGCGGCATAATCCCGCATGGTTTCCACGGCTTCGCGCTGTTCAATGACGGATTGGCATTGCAGCTGCAAATCCTCCAGTTCCTTGTTGAACACCTCGCCCGGTTCCATGCGCCGCGTCATCTCGCGTATCTTGTCGGCCAATCCATCCTCGCGCCGTTGCAGCGTTCCGGCGACGAAGTGGAAGGAATTGACGATACCCCACGCGATGTCGGGGGCGAGCGGGTCAAGCCGCGTGTCCGTCAAGAGGAGATAGAGCGAGGTGATAAGCTCGCCGCAAGTCTTCTGCGCGGCGAACGGCTCGGGCATGTCATGTTCGCCCGGTTCGTCGCCGTGCTCGATGATCGAAAGCGGCAACGGGTCTCCGAAGGACGCTTCAAACTCCGGCGTCGCGGTTTCCTCCGCGATAAGTTCCGGCAAGTCGGCAAATGTGCTAACGGCCTTCTTAGCTGACTTCTTGGTCATGGGTCTGACTCCTGATGGCAGGATGATCGGTCAGGGTCCGGGGAAGCGTTCCAGCGCTCCCCCGGCCCGTCTCGGCCTAGCGCCTAGAACTGGACTTCATCGTCCAGATCGGCGGCGGCGCCTTGGGTGGACAGTTCGCCGTTTTCATTGGCGGTGCTGTCCCCGAAGCCGTAATCGTCGCCACGGCTGGGACCGGAAGGCGCATCGTTGCGCGCCGTGCGGACGGCAGGGCCGAAATCGTCGCGTTCCTGCCTGCGCCATGCCACGCGGAAACCTTCCTCAATCGAGCCGAAAAGCGCAATGGGGAGTGCTTCGGGCATCGACGGATCGTCCACGTTGCCTTGGTAGAAGACTTCGCCGGTCCGCTTGGCGACGGCTTCCCAGAGCGCGCCGACCTGCACGACGCGGCCGCCGACATTGGGGGCGATGATCTCGAAGGCGGGGGCCTGTTCGTTTTCGCTCTCCACCGGACGCAACGCCAGCTTGGGCAGGTCGATCGTGCGGGTAGCAATCCACCCAACGACGCGGCCCTTCTTCAAGTTGAACTCACCGATATTCATTGCCTTTACTCCTAGTAAGCGCTTCCGGGGCCAATCCCCATCGGCACAATTACTTTACCTTCTCCCCTTCATTATTCACATGTCATTGTTTACTTGACAGAATTTCATCGTGCCTGGTGAGCCTGAGCCAAGAAAACGGCCGCGGTAGCGGCCCGAACAAAGAAAAGTATGGCGAAGCCATTCCTTCCTGATCGCCTGAGGAGAAGCCGGTGCCTGTCTGTCATCGCATCCGGAGCCGCCTTCGCCGGGGCTCAAGGGTCAGGGCTGGTCCGGGCAAGCAAGGGACGTCGCGCTGCGCCCTAGTGGAGGTTGAAGAAAATGGGCTTGCCGACACCTTTGGGACAGGCAATCCCGTCGGCAGGCCCATTTTCTTCTACCGGAGCTTGGGCGGAGGCAGCCCTTGCTTGCCCGGACCAGCCCTGGCACGCCGGGACCCTGCGAGGGCGGCGCAGGATGCGATGACAGACCTGCTCCGAGGGTGATTGCGGGCCGAGGCGTCCTCGCCGAGGTCCGCAGCGACGGTGCCGCCAGTGCAACGCCCGGGACGCAGAGCGGAGCTTGCGGCTCGGGGGCGCTACGCTGGTCCCAGCCAGAGAACGTCGAGGAGGCTACTACTGGCCTTGCGTGCCTCGACGATAACCTCCGTGTCGAGGAGCGGCGGGAAATCCTGCGCGCCCCTGAGCCGCCAGACGTGGCCGTCGTCCATTTCGAGGAGGAACCCGCGCGCGTTGCGGCGCAGACGGCCATGAAGGCGCAGGGGCACCGCCGCCATGGTCACGGCGCGGGCTGATGGCCGATGCGGGCGGCCCATGCGGAGGAAGAAAGCATGACGATGGTCCTTTCGCGCGGGGAGACTTGGGGCTTGTCTGCGTTCTTTTTTGTTCTAGTAAATGGGCGAAAGGACGTTTCCCATGATTGCGGACTATCTCGCCACGTTCGATTTCAATATGCCGCTGATCGATGTGGTCAACGACCCCGATCTTGGCGGGGTGCGCAGCGAGCTTGCCGCCCTTGCTCTCGGGGAAGGTCTGGATTCCGGTTACTACGACGCGCAGGAACTGGCCGACGCCTTTCTCGAAGCGGCTCGTGAAGCCAATGCGGAGATCACCGATCCGGAAAGCCCAGCGCGCGAGCGACTGTCCGACATCCTCGATCGCGGATCTTCCTATCAGCGTCGTCTGTTCGACAAGGTGGCGACCCTGCCGCTGGCCGATGCCGCGAGCGACCTGGTCTGGCTCGCCGCTCTGATGCGCGGCCGGGCGGACATGTATCGCCCGGTTGAAGCGGCTCGACAGTCTACCCGCTGAACTCACACTCTTGACCCGGCGCCCCGTGCTGTTTTGCACGAACCGATTGGCAGGTGCTGCCCGATCGGTCTAGATGGACGTGTTCGCCGGTGGCGGGCCGGAGCGTCGAAACTCCGAACAATAGAGTCGGCTGCATGCCTTTGCGGCCGGATGGCCTGTATTATGTCCAGGCTCCGGCTAAAGATCAGGCACGCGTCCTATTGTTCGCGTTTTCGACTCGTCCGGCTCAGGGGCCGGCATCCTCCATAAGGAGGGTGCCCGCCGACTGAGCCGATTCAAGAGAGAAGCGATCATGACCAACGACGTCCCAGGACTGAAGAAGGCCATCGAGTTGATGGAGGCGGCTCTCGACCTCCTTGTTGATCCCAAGGACCAGATAGTGGCGATGCGCCTGTCGCACGCGCTCGACCTAGCGCGCGAGCGATTGCTCGAAGGGGCCTGACAAAGGAGCGTATTACGTGAACTGGTCAGGAAAGCGCTGATGGTCGCCGAACAAAGCGACTGTTGAATCGCACTCATCTAATGGCCCCTTCTAGAACCAAGTTTTGCAAGCATTGCAGCGGCTCCACCAGTAGCCGTGCTTGTCGGCGACTTTATAGGCGTTGATATTGAACCGTTTGCCGGTCGGACTCGTGGGGTCGTCGTAGCATTCGGCTATTCCGCAGTTGGGGCAGGTGATGCTGTCGGTCACGACGATTTCGACGGTCTTCGTGGTCTGTTGGCTGGTAGACATGGCTGGCGAACTCCCAGATGAAACTCATCCACCAGCCTCCCCCCTTCTCTCCTATCCTATCCTATCCTATCCTATCCTATCCTATCCTATCCTATCCTAGGCCTGAGGTGCGCGTTGCAACGAGTGACTTGTACCGGCGCGCGCTGAACGCGCGATCATTCAGTTCCCAATGCGGGTTTACGCTTCATTCGGGATGATGGTCTGCATAATCGCCTCCCCTCGATCCAATCGACCAAGTCGCCGCAAAACTGCGTTACCTTGCCTTTCCAGTATCGCACAACAGCGGTGGGGCGGCCTTGATATCAACCGTGGCGGTCAGCAGGCAATCACGCCGACATGCCCCTGGGCGGCATAATCGATGATCTTGCCGTCTCGTGTAACCACGGGCATCTGATGATGCCGGGCTGTCGCGATGATGAACCTGTCGGCTGGGTCGCCGTGCAGTGGCTCGGGCAGATGCGAAGATGCGATGGCGATCTCGGGAAGAAGCGGCGCTTCCTTGATCCCCGGCCCGCCCATGAAGCGGGCGAACCAGCTCTGAGGGTCGGGCAGGAAAGAGACGGCAGGCTTGTCGCTGCGGGCGCGGCTCAGCAATCCGACCTCCCACGCGGACGCGGGAGAGACGAATACGCCGTCGGCGAGCGCCGCATGCGAGATCGCTGCCAGAACGTCGGCGGGCATCGGATCGCCGTTGGCGAGCCAGATCACCGCGCATGTATCCAGCAGCACGGCGCTGGGCGCTGGCCCCGCCTTCTTCCGCTTCGTCACTGGTGCAGCTTGCCGTCGCTGGCGCTCAGCGGCTCGTCGAGAATGGGCGCAAGCAGATCCACCCCGTCGGGAACGGCAACGGAGCCGCGCAAGAAGCCATGCAGCGTTTCGACTGCCTCGGCCGAACTGGGCGGCGGCGTCAGCACCGCAACGGTGCGGCCGCGCTTGGTGATCGTCACCTGATCGAGATCGCGGCGCGCCAGGCGGTCCAGGATCGCAAGGCACTTGGTCTTGAAGTCAGCTGCGCCGTATGTTTCAGCACGCATGAGGCGCCTTTCTGGTCATGTTTCCTGACTGGTCATATAGGACGACCATAAGGAAAAGTCCACAGGTAGATGGCTGGCGGCACAATCATGCCCGCCCGGCCGTGCCAGACAGTGGCGGGATGATCTTGACGGTCGCCAGGTCTCCGAACACGGCAATGTGCGCCTTCAACGCCGATTGCAGGCTTTCCCGATCGTCGAACGCCTCCATCGAATAGGCACCGCGTGCGAGGGCATCGGGGTCGGCGCAGAACATCTGGGCAAAGCGTCGCGGCCAGTGGCAAAGCAGAATCCATGGCCAGCTTGGTTCGGGCGGCGTGAACTCGAAGAAGCCGATGGCACCAGCCTCGCGACGACTGGGCTTGCGGTCGAGAAGGTCGGGTGGCCGCATAATCTCGTGCTCAGCGGCGAGGAACGCTTCGAAGGCGGCAAGTTCCTCGTCGGTTTCGATCATAACAATGTAGTAGCGATCGAGCGCGAGGCCCGCTCCTGCGAGCTGCGGCGGGATGTCGATGACCATCACCGCCGGGGCCGTGACAAGCGGCATGGAATAGAGGCAGCGTCTGGCGGCAAGGTCGTCTGACAAACGCATGGCGGATTTCCCGAAGTTGTGGCTGCTGCGGTTTGATCGCGGTTATAGCGCCGGATGGATCAGTCGACAGATCCGGTCGGCGCGAGATATCCCTTGTGCTGCCAGCGTGGACGACGGTTTGGCGAGGAGGCATTTTAAGCAGTCTTGCGTCACGCAAACGCGTGCATTGTCGACTCGGAAAAGCGCGGGACTGGCTGGCGTGAAAATGTCACTCCTGATACTTAGCGATGATCCGGCGCGCGAGTTGCTCGATTTCCCGGCGATCGGCTGTCTCGGTGCAATCGCCCGGAAAGATCGTGAAGTCGTCCGACGCCGCGCTGCCTTTGCTGATGAACACCCGCCAGACGTTACGGCGAATCTCTCCTTGCTCCCTTGGTTCGGTCCCGGGCAAAAACATATCAGCCCAGCGGCGTTGGTCGGGTTGATCCGCAAGGTCGGTCCAGTCGCCCAGCGTTCCCCAAACGGTGTAGCCGTCGATCAGGGCGTGATGCTCTCGCGCGGCGCGACGCTCGGCCTCTCGCTTGGGCGCTTCGCGTCTCGCCTTGGCCTCGGCCTGCTTGAACTGGACCGACGTCAGGCCGAGTTCGAGGCTCTTGATGACGTTTGCTGCCAGATCGACCTGCCGCTGGGGCAGAATATAGTAACGGCGAGCGGCGGGGACCTGATCGACGGCAAACCGCGCCAGTTTGAGCAAGGCTTGCAGTTCCGTTTTCGTCAACGTGACGCGCAGGCCGCTCGCCATCGGGTGCGTTTTCATAACCGGCGCTCCTCGTGCCAGGGTTTCAGGCCCGCGAGCGGGAGCTTGTATTCCCGTGCGGTGTGGTGACGGTCTTCCGAAAAGAAGCCCCAATGGCCGGTCGATGAGTATCGCAGGAAGAAGAGCTTCTCGCCCTCCTCGGTCCTGATCCACATGCTCGGCTCGATGGGATATTGAGCAGCGGCGTCCATGGCGTGGCTCCGTGACGATGGGAATCGGGATCAGGCAACGTGCAGGACCAGACCTTCGTCCTTTGCCGGACGCGTCTCCGTTACACGGAACGGCTGGATCGGATCGCCCGTGCGCAGGACGAACTGATGGCGTCCGGTGGTCTCGCGTATGCGGATCGCCAGCGAATAAGCGTGCTCGAAATCACACAAACGGGATCTGAGCGGCGACAGTTGGGCCATGATATCCTCCATATGTTTGCGGTGAGGAAGTTTGCCTCCCGCCGGGCGGGCAAGGCCGACGCCGGATCAGCCCTATGGTGATGGGCTGTCCCGATCGCCGGAGGCGACCGGGCGACCGATGCTGTCGATGACGCTGCGGGCCGATTTCCGCCAACCAGCCTGGTCGAGAAGATCGGCCGCGTCCATCCTGGCGACATCGAGTTCGCTCTGGGTGGAAACGAGCGCGATTCGCCTGAGCGCGAGCAGCGCCACGTGCATTTCAATCATGAGGACACCGCTTCCACGGCAATGCGGAACGCGGCACCATCGTCCAGGACGAGGTAGATTTGCGTTCCGGTTTCGGTGTCGCAGCTGGCAATGCTGTCGATATTGGCGCTGGTGCCGTGGACTTCCGAGATCACATGCGGCGGATGGTCGTCCTCCCGAGCGCCGCCATCGTCGCATTTGAG
>Ga0180219_1002546_pt1 | contig 10808 bp, 13 predicted proteins | sample eDN3rd30CBELigMG_FD_151338 | JGI IMG/M metagenome (GOLD analysis project Ga0180219, IMG submission 151338) | Enriched Miracle-Growth compost microbial communities from Emeryville, California, USA - eDNA 3rd pass 30_C BE-Lig MG (version 2)... ... | reverse complement strand
TTGCGCGACGGCTCGCGCGCGAGGCGGAGGCCGTTTGCCGCCATTATCTCTCCAACGGACGCAGACAGGGCCGCTACTGGATCGTCGGTGATGCCCGAAACACGCCCGGGCGCAGTCTCTATGTGCGGCTGACCGGACCAACTCATGGTCCGGGCGCCGCCGGTAAATGGGCCGACGCAGCCACGGGCGAGCATGGCGACCTCCTCGACCTCATAGCCGCCGTGCGGCAGCTTCGTACCTTCTGTGAGACGCTTGACGAGGCGCGGCGCTTTCTGAACCTGCCGCGCCCCGAACCGCCACGACGTGAGCGCCAATCCGCTCCCGCTGGTTCGCCGGAGGCGGCGCGTCGTCTCTTCGCCATGGGAAGACCGATCGGTGGAACGCTCGCCGAGCGCTATCTCCATCGACGCGGTCTTGCCGCACTTGGCGATGCGCCAGCGCTGCGGTTTCATCCGCATTGCTATTATTGGCGCGAAGGACAGCCGAAAGAGGCGTTGCCAGAGACCTGGCCAGCCTTGCTTGCGAAAGTCACGGACGGACACGGCAATCTCACCGGCATCCATCGGACCTGGCTAGACCCGGCAACGGCTCGCAAGGCGCCGCTCGACCCGCCGCGCAAGGCGATGGGAAATCTGCTCGGCCATGGCGTGCGGATCGGGGCCGCGACCGACATTCTTGCTGCCGGCGAAGGGCTGGAAAGCACGCTGTCACTGCGCATGGCGTTACCCGACCTGCCGGTCATCGCCGCGTTATCGGCCAACCATCTCGCCGCGCTGATCCTGCCGGCAGGGCTTCGGCGTCTCTATATCGCGGCCGACGCCGACGAAGCAGGCGCCATGGCGGCTGACAAACTGACGGAACGCGCAGATGCCGTCGGCATCGAGACGATCCGGCTTTCTCCCATTGGCGAGGACTTCAACGAAGACCTCTGCAAGCTCGGGCGGGATAAACTCCGGGCGCATCTCAGTCAGCAACTGGCCACGGCCGACTTATCCCGGCTGCTTTCCTGCGATCCCTGAGCAGTCGAGCAGGCTTGTCGCCGTTCTCGCGCATCGTCAGAGCATCCCCTTCTTCGAGAGCCACGCCTTCGGCCTTCCGAGAGGAGCGAGACGGAGCGGAGCCCCGGTCGGGCCGGCAACGGCTGCGGCGGCGCTCTTTTCCGCCGCCGGGCGAACGACGCCCGGCTTTGCAGCGCGAAACAAAAGAGCGCTGCCTCCGCCGTCCTCCGCCTTTGGCTCCGGCCGCCGGGATCGGCGGTGCAGTCCCGGCCGGCCTCCGCTTTTCCGTCGCTCGGGAAGGCCGCGAGAGGCGCGGCCCATGCCGAACAGGAGACGATCCCATGACAGCCGAGACCACCGAACCAATGGCCAGTTCCGCAACCGCCGTCGCGCTCGAAGAATTGCAGCTCTACGGCTACCGGCCTTTCGCCGACGAGCCCGATCCGAGGCCCTTGCCCGAAGCCGAAGCCCTCCTGGCTGCGATGGCCGACATCTTCGACGCACTCGCCGCAGCGCTGGGCGACACGCGTCTCGAACCGGATCTTGAAGACCTGCTCTGGTCCGTGACGAATCTGTTCCATCGCACAGCCGCCCGCGTCGACCGCGAACTCGACGACAACGAACAGGCCCAGAAACGCTCGCAGCGCGAGCAGGACGGATCGGAAGTGCGCTCTGTCGAGCTCGAAGCCCTGACGGCGCAGGGCGTCACGCTGATCGAGCGGCGCAATGCCTACGAACTCATGCGCGACATCGCCGCCGACCACTTCGAGACCCATATCGGCCAGCCCTGGCGTCCGCACTCGGGATCACGGATCAGTCGCCGCACGCTGACGGCCGCCATGATCGACAGCCGCGACTATCTGACAGCGAAGCGGCGCGCCGAGATCGAACCTCTCCTGCCAACTGGCCCACGCGTGGCTTTCTCCGGCGGGCTCGACGTCACCGACCATCACGCCATCTGGGCGGCGCTCGACCGGGTGAAGACCAAGCACGCCGACATGGTGCTCCTGCATGGCGGATCGCCCAAAGGCGCCGAAAAGATCGCCGCTTGCTGGGCCGACGCCCGAAAATGCCAGCAGATCGTCTTCAAGCCGGATTGGAAACGCCACGGGAAGGCCGCACCGTTCAAGCGCAACGACGCGCTCCTCGACGCGATGCCCATCGGGCTCATCCTCTTTCCGGGGTCCGGGATTACCGACAATCTGGCCGACAAGGCCAAAAAGCTCGGCGTGCCGCTTTACGACTTCCGGTCCCGGCAAAGTTCAACGCAGGCGACGTGATGCGGCATATGCATCACCCGATGCGCGCGCCGGAAGGTTCCGGCGCGCGGTACTTTGCGCTATATTTCGACAAGCGCCATGGCGGTTGGTGGAGGCGCTCCATCCACGAGGAGACCGCCTATGTTCCTGTCCGCAATTCTGAGCGTCATCGGCCTTGGTTTTCTATGCTGGCTTCTGTTCAGCCTGGCCGTCTATGCACTTCCATTCTTTGTCGCCGTCACGGTCGGCCACTATGCGTTTGAAAATGGCGCAGGTCCGATCGGCGCGATTGTCGTCGCCCTGTTTGCCGGCGCCGCAGCTCTTGTTCTCGGGCAACTGGCCTTCGCTTCAATCCGCTCACCGATCATTCGTCTTGCGCTCGGGGCACTTTACGCCTTGCCGGCGGGTCTCGCCGGCTTCCATGCGGTCAAGGGACTCTCAGAGGCCGGCGGTGCGGGTGAAACCTGGACGGTTGCCTTCGCCAGTGTCGGCGCCATCATAGTGGCCGCCACCGCTTGGGCGCGCATCGCGTCTCTTGCAGGGCCGAAAACACCTCAACAGGTTTGAAAGCAGCCGTTCAAAAAGATCGCAGCGAATTCAAACTTCGAACCCAGCGTGACAGATGCTCCGGAGCACGCCAATGCCCTCAGTCGCATCAACCTTTCGTACGTCATGACCTTCGACCCGTTGCCGACGTGATCGTGCGCTCCCAAATCCGTGTCCAGGCGACCCGTTCGGCGGGCCGCACCAGCCCGTCGCGCTCCATCAGCCGCAGAAAGGTGCAAGACCCCGCTATTGCTCATCCCGAGGGCATCATGCAGCTCCGGCTGCGTCAGGGGGCGTTCGAGGACCTCGGAAACTTGGCGCCGCCGCGCCTCGTCCCTGCCGGATCCGGGTATCAGGTCGCCTACTTATCAGTGCTGGCGAGATCGCGCACCTGCGCGACGGCCTCGTCGACCGTGTTGGCATAGTGGACCCACGGAGGCTTCAGGCCATGGGTAGCGAAGACACGCTGGATGTCCCGGCTTGCACCCGTAAGCCAGAGCGCGACACCTTGCTTCTGCGCCTTGTGGGCAAGGCCCTCGATCATGTTGGCGCCGGTCGAATCGAGGCAGGGCACGGATGAGAAGTCGACGATCAGCGCCTTGTGGGTTTCCTGGATGCGATCGAGCACAGAGCCGATGGAGGCGGTCGCGCCGAAGAACAGCGCACCGGTGATCCGGTAAATCACCACGTCGGGGTTCTGGGCCTGCTCTTCATGGTATTCGCCGCGCGGGTGGGCGGTGTCGGCCTCGTCGCGACCGACAAAGGCGCTGTCTGTCACAACATCTGTTGTCCGACTCATGCGATGAATGAAAAGAACCGATCCGAGTGCGAAGCCGACGACGATGGCCTCAGTCAGATCGCGAAAGATGGTCAGAAAGAAGGTGGCGCCCAACACCGTCGCCTCACCCCAGCCTGAGCGGACGAGGATCGCGATGGCCGATTTCTCGATCATGTTCCAGGCAACGACGGCCAGCACGCCGGCGAGCGCGGCCAGCGGGATGTATGAGGCGAGTGGCGCGGCGACCAGCATGAACAGGAGCAGGAACGTGGCGTGCAGCATGCCGGCCACCGGGCCATGCGCCCCGGCCCGAACATTGGTGGCAGTTCGCGCGATGGTGCCCGTCACGCAGAAGCCGCCGAAGAGGGACGATCCGATGTTGGCCGCGCCCTGGGCCACGAGTTCGCAGTTCGACCGGTGGCGGCGTCCGGTCATGCCATCGGCGACGACGGCCGACAGCAGCGACTCGATGGCGCCCAGCAAGGTGAAGGAGATTGCGGCAGGTAGGACTGCGAGGATGGTCTCCGTCGAAAGCGATGGCAGGCTCGGCACCGGAAGCGACGAGGGAATGCCGCCGAACTTCGTGCCAATAGTCTGCACCGGCAAAGTGAGCATTGCGGTCGCGGCGGCGGCAACGCCGACGGCGATCAACATCCCCGGCCAATGCGGGCGCCAACGTCGCAGAGCAAGGATCACGGCGACCGTTGCAACGGAAACACCAAGCGCGGCTGGCGTCACGCTCGCCCGTGCGTCCCAGAGAGCCGGGATCTTTGCCAGCAGTTCGCCCGGTTCATTCTCCAGCGTCAGGCCGAACAGCTCCCTGACTTGACTGGCGAAAATGATCACAGCGATCCCGGCGGTGAACCCGACCGTGACCGGATAGGGGATGAACTTGATGAAGGCGCCAAGCCTCAGGAAGCCGGCGGCCGCCATCATCAGCCCTGAGAGGAAGGTGGCAAGGATCAGCCCCTCCATCCCGTGTTGGGCCACAGTCGCGGCAACCAGCACGATGAAGGCTCCGGCCGGCCCGCCGATTTGGAACCGCGATCCACCCAGCAGCGAGACCAGGAAGCCACCGACGATGGCCGTGTAGAGCCCCTGTGCCGGGCTCGCGCCCGAGGCTATGGCGATGGCCATCGAGAGCGGCAGCGCAACGATGGCAACGGTCAGTCCGGCGATGGCGTCTGCCCGCAACTGCACCGGGCCATAGCCTTCGCGCAGAACGGTGAGGATTTTGGGGGCGAACAGCTCGGCAAAACTGGGAGCTTCGCTCTGCCTGGTGGTCTGGTCTTTCATCTGTAGCCGCACCTTTGGGAAGGACGCGGCGGGATCGTCGGCTTGGTGTCGGCGGTCGCCGTCGCGGGTTGAGGGATCAGTGTTTCGGTGAAGGCGCCTTCAGTCGCACGCCGCGTCCGCTTGCCGTGCTGACAGAGCCTTCGCCGATCAGTTCGATGCCGGCGAGTTCAAGTGCCGCGACTACCTTGGTCAGGCTGTCCACGACGCCGCGCACATTGCCGCTGCCGGCCTCCATGCGCTGGATCGTCGGCACGGAAAGTCCAGCCAGCTGGGCCAGCGTCTTCTGGTCTATGCCGAGAAGGGCGCGCGCTGCGCGCATCTGTGGACCTGTGATCATGATACCTATGCCAAATGTGATAATGGCTACATAGCAAATGAATAGTGATATGTGAAACATCATCTCTACGCGGTGCCCTGAGGCATCGGAGGCTCGAAGGCAGATCCAAGCGTAGTTTGTCATTGAGGACCGACCCGCGACCGAAAGCGTGCAATCGAAGTGGAGCTGGCAGCACAACGTCTCCAAGGTGTCGTGGAACGGACCTTCAGTTCATAACGCCGAGCAGCAGGAAGATCGGCATAGCCCCTTCTCCGGCTGCTCCCTCCAGATGTCAGCTTCTGAATTTGGCAGCGTGCGTGCACCGGGTTCGCCAGGGTATGCTGTGGTCGAATTTGTGCTCTGAGAGCGGGGGCCGATCGGGCGCCGCTTCGGACGACGATAGGTCACAGCCTTGTCGATCTGTCCTCTCCCGGATGACGTCATTCTTCTCCTGGCCCAAGGCGAGCGACCATCTTTCGACACATGTCGCCGGTATCTATTGGGATCACTGGCGGCTTTCAGCATTCTCCTGAGCCTCTTCACCCACGCCCGTCACGGCCTCTCATGGACTGATCTGGCCGGGATCGGCTGACGCCTCGACCGCCTTGGCCGCAACGGCGGGGCCGGATTTTCATCCCCTGGGCGTCGCCCATTCCTCGCGCGTCAAGAAACTCCGCCCCCGCCGTCCTCCGCTTCCGCTCCGGGTCCAGGGACTGCGTCGGCGGTCGTCCCGGCCGTGCCGATCGCCATCGAGGCCGCGACGGGCGCGGGCTCGAAAGCCAAAAGGAGAAATGACATGGCCACCATCGGAACCTTCAAGAAGACCGGCAACGAGTTCGTCGGCGAGATCGTCACCCTCAGCGTTCAGGCGAAGAACGTCCGTATCGTCCCTGAAGAGGACCGCGCAAACGACAAAGCTCCCTCGCACCGCGTCGTTCTCGGGAGCGCAGATATCGGCGCCGCCTGGTCCAAGCGCTCGAAAGAGGGCCGCGACTATCTGGGCCTCAAGCTCGACGATCCGAGTTTCACCGCGCCGATCTACGCCAACCTCTTCGACGACACCGTCATCGAGGGGGAAGAGAACTTCAGCCTCATCTGGTCGCGCTCCCGCCGCCAGAACGGCGACTGACGCTTCCGGCGCCCCGCCCGGTGGGCGGGGCGCCTTTAGTCCTGAGCCTGATCGTCGAGAAGTGCAGCCGGCTTCACGTCGAGCGCGAGCGCCGCATGCCAAAGGGTGATGATGGTCACGTTCTGCTGGCCGCGCTCCATCGAACTCACATGGGCGCGGTCGACGCCCATCTTCGCTGCCAGCGCATCCTGGCTGATGCCGATTTTCAGCCGGTAGTGCTTGAGATTCTTTCCAAAAATGTCACGAATATCCATCCGCAAGTAAAATGCGGATCGCGTATTTTGATGCGACGTATTATAATACGCGGACGACAAGCCGACCCAAGCGCACCGCAGTCGTCGCCCCGGTGGCGTTTCAACCGGCCGGCGCTTGCGTGCGTCATGGTTTCCGGCTCATTAACAAGTTGCGCTAGACCCGCTAGGACACCGATGCCCGCTACCCCGCTTACGATCGCAGATGCCCCGCCGAACGAAGTGGCCGTGACCGTCTATGATCGCGATCACCTCAAGCTTTACATGCGACTTCTCGACGCCAACGATGCCGGAGCATCGCTGGAAGAGGTGTCATTGCTCCTGCTCGGCATTGACGCCAAGGCGGAGCCGGAGCGGGCCCGCCGCGTACATGACAGTCACCTGTCCCGCGCGCGTTGGATGACCGAACAAGGATACCGGGACATTCTCAGGAACGGTCTTCCCCTGTAATAGGCGGTAGCGATGCACTGTACGCATCGCACAATGCTTGTGCCCGTACTATGCAACCGCCGATTTATGGCGAAACATCCCAAGTAGCTGACGCCGTCCAACATTTCGGCGTGTGATTGGGAGAAGTTCGCCATGCCGGCCGACTGGCGCGACGATCACCAATATGATCATTTCGATCAGCTCGACATCTCGGGGCTTGCCTGGGAATGCCTTCGACGGAACACGCACTATCGCAAAGATTACGACATGATGCAGGAGGGCGGCGGCGCTCCAGCCGATTGGGGGTTGCGATTTCCCGGTAGACCCAGAGCTCAACGCGCTTGGCGCTCCCGTCTTCTGGCTGCCTTCCGCCGCGCCCGCCGTGGTTCATCTCATCGCCACTCTGCCGGCCTTCGGCGTGACCGCCGCCATTCCTCCCGACAGCATCACAGATCGCAGGACGGACGCCGATGGACTGTCGTGGATGCGATTGAAGAACGGCACCAATCTTGTCGGCGATCAGGCCGATGATCGGCCCGTAGGTGTCCTACTTCCTCTCGATGAGGCTTGGCCCGTTCGGCTTGCTGCTGCTGACAGGCTGTATCGCCAGCTTATCGAGCGCGACGCAGATCCGCCGATTACGCCACATCGGCGCGAGCGACTGAAACGCGCTCTGCGCACGATCGACGGGCGACAGAGCGGCGCCAGCTATCGTGCTATTGCCACGGCCTTCTTCGGCGCCGATCGCGTCGCCGCCGAACCGTGGAAGACCAGTTCGCTCAAAGCGCAGGTTGCGCGCCTAGCCTCGTACGGCCGAATGATGATCGATCGCGGCTATCGCCAACTTCTTCAGGGCAAATACCGCTGAGGCCACCGATACTTCACAATGATTGTGCGCTACGGGAAGTTTTCGGTATGTTCATCGGATGACGCAGCCGTCGCAAAACATTGATTCCAGCCTCCCCAAGATTATCGGACGCACGCGCCGGTTGCCGTCTCAACAACGAACTGTCTTCGACCAGATATTTCACAGCGGCGGCGGCTACGTTCTCGACTTCTCCGACCGAACCATGGCCGAGTGGTTCGAGGAAAATTTCGACATCCAGATCTTCCAAGAGCGGTTCCAGGTCGAAGGCGCGAGCAAGGGCAAGACACTCAGAGGCTTCGTCGAGGTCGCTGAACCGCGCCTCGTCGCTCAGGTTCTTCGCGTCTTGTGGGCGTATCGCTGCAGTCTCGATGGCTACGTGGATGCGGACGCCGCGAAAGAAGAGCGCCTGAAAGCATGGCTTGAGCAGTTCACGAGTGAACTTGAAAATGCGTCTACGCTGAACCTCGACGACGCCTTCAAGGACTTCTCGCATGACACCACGCTTCCCAAACTGCGTGCGTCCATCGCCGCCGATCTTGTCGCGGAGAAACCGGATGTCGCATTGGATCGTGTGCATACCTATTGCGTCAAACGTTTCCGCGATCTGCTCGCCTCGCGCAATCAGACCGTCGATGCAAAGACCCCGCTCGATGCCATATTCGGCGCATACGGCAAGGCGTTACGTGATGAAGGCGCGGTCAGCGAGTTCGCACTGCCGACACTCCGCGTTCAGCACAAACTATTCGACAGTCTGAACCAGGCCCGCAACAAGCGCTCCTTCGCCCACGACAATGAGCTTCTTGAGGTTTCCGAAGCACAGTTCATCATCGACTGCGTCCTCGCCTCGCTTGCATTCATCGAACGCATAGAAGCCTCGCGGCAGAAACCAGCCGCCGATTTGGATGATGAAATCCCGTTCTGATCGAGACCGCCGAAACACCAATTTTGCCGCTCGTCTGAGGGGTGACGTTTTCAACACGCGCTGATCGTCATCCCTCCAGGGGATCATCTCACGCTTTTCTCGTCTCCGACAGTCCCGCGCATCCTGCAGCGGGACGGCCTAACCGGAGACGCGACCCATGCCCGATCCCAATGCCGGACTTCCCCCACGCTATCTGCGAACGCCCGAAGCGGCCCGTTTTCTCGGCCTGTCAGGCAGAACCCTCGAAAAGCACCGCACCTATGGCACGGGACCGCGCTATTCGAAGATCGGCGGCCGCGTCGTATACGCGATCGAGGATCTGCGGGCCTGGGTCAGCCGCGGCGAGAAGCATTCCACCTCGGATGACACGGGCGAGGAAGTTCTGCCCGCCAAACGGCATGCAGCGATCTCGCCCGCCTATGTGCGGAAGGCCCGCTCATGAGCGGCGGCGCCACAGTCGAACTCGTCTGGATCGAGAAGCAGATCGAGCACTGGATTCGCTTCGGTCGGATCGTGCGGACTACGATTCAGACCCGCAGTCGCAGCACCGCCGCATTCGATCCCGGCGCTGTCTTTGCCTTCGTCCGCTGGCAGGCGAATGACTTCGGCACCGCGGTAAGCCGGATCGACGTCCTGCGCGCGCCCCGACCGAATGAGCCCTACGCGACCGTCCCGCATCTGGCGCCCGGCGGCGACAGTCTGCTGCGCCTGTCCGGCTGGCCCAAGGTCGAACGGGTACTCCAGATCGTCGATGCGATCGAAGCGCTCGGGATCGACCCGGCGGACGCCGCGCCGGACTACTGGCGCCACGTTCACAACAGACTGTCTGCGGGCCTGGAGCCCCGCAGTTACACAGCCGCTCAACATCGCGCCTGGCTGCTGCGCCAGACCTGTCCGCCCGATCCACAGACACAGCGCGCCGCATCGGCGGGGAGCGCGTCATGACCCGGTTCGGTTACGTCATGTCGACCTGTTTCTCGGTGCTCGCGCTCGGCGGGCTGGCCTACGTCCATGTCAGTCCGAAGCTGATCTGGAACGCCTCCGCGAGCGCGCCCATCGGGCTGTACGCCGTCACTTCGGACGAAGATCTTTCTGTCGGCGATCTCGTCGTTGTCGATCCGCCCAGACCCCTTGCGAGTTACCTGGACGAGCGCGGTTATCTGCCCGACGGCGTGCCCCTCCTCAAGCATATCGCCGCGCTTCCCGGACAGCGTGTCTGCCGTACCGGTAGCACTGTGTCGGTCGACGAACACGTTGTGGCACAGGCGAAGCCGAATGACCGCTTCGGCCATGCACTGCCCGTTTGGCAAGGCTGCCACATCGTCGCCAGCACGGAACTCTTTCTCCTGAATCGAGGCCATCCCGACAGTCTCGACGGTCGCTACTTCGGTGCGCTCCCGGCGAACGCCGTGATCGGGCGCGCCGTCCCGATCCTCACCGATGAACACGGCGACGGTCGGTATGTCTGGCGCACCGATCGCGACGCCGGCGCTCTTCCAAATTCTTCCGACCGCAAATGAAAGGAACCTTCCCATGGCTCAGATCGGTCAATTCACCCGCACGGAAACCGGCTTCGTCGGCCGACTTCACACGCTCATTCTCTACCGCGAACTCACCCTTATCCCGGCAGCGCCGTCGGACAGCGATAACGCCCCCGACTATCGCATCCATCATGGTGGCGATGACGGGCCGGAGATCGGTGCCGGCTGGAAACGCACCGGCGAGAAGGCCGGCGAATACATCTCTCTGCAAATCGATGACCCGACATTCGCTCTTCCGATCCGCGCCAATCTCTTCGAGACGGACGCCGAGGACAGACATTGGGTGCTGCATTGGAACCGTCCCGCAAAGCGCCCCGAGAAGCGCGATGACCGCGGCTAAACCGTCTCAGCTCTGCGCACTGATGGCGAGGCTCGTCCTCTGCGGCCTGCTCTCCGGCGTGGTTTTTTCCACCGGCGTGTCTGCAGAAACCGCACCCTCCGGGACGGCGCCACACAGCAATCCCCATGCGGCCTA
>Ga0180219_1002545_pt1 | contig 10808 bp, 11 predicted proteins | sample eDN3rd30CBELigMG_FD_151338 | JGI IMG/M metagenome (GOLD analysis project Ga0180219, IMG submission 151338) | Enriched Miracle-Growth compost microbial communities from Emeryville, California, USA - eDNA 3rd pass 30_C BE-Lig MG (version 2)... ... | reverse complement strand
ATGCCGCGACGCTACGCCGACTATGCGCCGTCCGACGGCTGGACCTGGATGAACCAGGTGTCCACGATCGGTGCGATGCTGCTGGGCTCGTCGATGATCCCGTTCATCCTGAACGTGTGGATCACCGCCCGGAACGCTCCGAAGGTGACCGTGAACGACCCGTGGGGCTACGGTGCGTCGCTCGAGTGGGCGACCAGCTGCCCGCCGCCGCGGCACAACTTCACGTCGATCCCGCGCATCCGCAGCGAGCGCCCCGCGTTCGACATGAACCACCCCGAGGCGGCGCCCGAAGGCGTCCATCCTGTGGCTGTCGTGAGCGGAGAGGCGAAGTAGATGCGTACCAATGTCGTCGTCTGGTGGGTGATCTGCGCGTTCTTCGTGCTGATGTCCGCCGTCTACACGGTGTGGTCGGCGCTTCCGCACCCCGACCTGCCGTGGAACCACGGTGTGGAGTGGGTGGGCACGATCGCTCTGCTCTTCGTCGGGCTCATGTCCGCGCTGATCGCGTTCTACATCGGCCGCGTGCACCGCGCACAGGGCGGCGAGCTGCCCGCTGACGTCCTCACGGCCGACATCGACGACGGCGACCCCGAGATGGGCGAGTTCTCGCCCTGGTCGTGGTGGCCGCTCGTGCTGGCGCTGTCTGCGGCGTTCGCCATGATCGGACTCGCCGTCGGAACGTGGATGCTGCCGATCGGGCTGGGCATCTTCGCGGTCGCGATCGTCGGCTGGGTCTTCGAGTACTACCGCGGGCACTTCGCTCGCTGAGCACCCCTTCACAGGGCCCTGGCACCGGGTTTCCCGGGCCGGGGCCCTTTTCGTTCGTGGCAGTGCGCCAGGCGGGCCGAGTCACCCGGACGGTACGACGGTACGCTGGACGCCATGTCGCTCTCCGTACGCATCGCCCGCCCATCCGATATCGATGCGATCCTCGAGGTGCAGGCACACGGCGACGGCGCCACGCACGAGCGGTTCCGCAGCTGGGCGACCGGGGCGGTGGATGCCGCGCACGAGCGTCTCTGCATCGCGGAGAGCGACGGCGAGCCGGTCGGCTGGGCGGCGACGCGTCGCTACGACGACGTGGCCGACGCCGCCCCGGCGGGCGAGTACCTGATGGGCGTGCGCGTGCGCACGGCGCAGCGGGGCAGGGGAGTGGGCGCGGCCCTGGTCGCCGCCCGCCTCGAACTGATTCGGCGGTCGGGCGCGGATCACGCCTACTACTTCACGAACGTGCGGAATGCGGCATCCATCGCCGCCCACCGCCGGTGGGGCTTCCGGGAGATCGCGCGGGCGCCCGGGTTCCGCGGCGTGCCCTTCGACGGGGGAGAGGGCGTCCTGTTCGCTGCGGCTCTGTGACCGACGAGAAGGGCCCCGCCGCACAGTGTGCGGGCGGGGCCCAGGGATTAAGGCGGTGCAGCCTACTGGTCGCGGTCCTTCTCCCTGTGGTGCTTGTTCTCTTCGTCGTCGCTGAGGACCGACGTCGGAGTGGTCGGGATCTCACCCGTCTTCGCGTCGGGCTCCTGCGGCCGCAGCGGCGACTCGGGGTGGCCGGCACGGGCGTGCGCGCCCTGGATCTCGGCGGACGTGGTCGCGTTGACCTCTTCCAGCGTGTGGTGCTGGTGCGCCACGGCCGCGTCGAGCTCCGTCTGCGTGACGGGGGTGAGACGGTCCTCGAAGAACCAGCGCGACAGTGCCGAGCGGGTGTTCTGCCAGAAGCCGATCTTGCCCTTCGCGTTCGGACGCACCACGAGCGGCTCGTACGTCTCGTAGTCGACCAGCTTGAAGCGGTCGTACTGGTCGACGGTGCGGTGCACCTCGGTGAACTCGCCACCGGGGAGACGCACGATCCGGCCGGACTCGTAGCCGTGCAGGACGATCTCGCGGTCCTTCTTCTGCAGCGCGATCGCGATCCGCTTGGTGACGAAGTACCCGATGATCGGTCCGAGGATCAGCAGCGCCTGGAGCGTGTGGATCACGCCTTCCATCGTCAGCGAGAAGTGCGTGGCGATGAGGTCGGACGACGCCGCGGCCCACAGCACCGCGTAGAAGATCACGCCGGCGACGCCGATGGCCGTACGGGTGGCCGCGTGGCGGGGACGCTGCGCGATGTGGTGCTCACGCTTGTCGCCCGTGACCCACGCCTCGATGAACGGGTAGATGAGCACCAGGACGATGAACAGACCCAGCACCAGCAGCGGCAGGATGATGTTGAACGACCAGGTGCGATCGAGCCACACGAACTCCAGGTGCGGCGGCACGAGACGCAGTGCACCGTCCGCGAAGCCGATGTACCAGTCGGGCTGGGTGCCGGCCGAGACGGGGGACGGGTCGTACGGGCCGTAGTTCCAGATCGGGTTGATCGTGAACAGTGACGCGATCAGCACGATCACACCGAACACGATGAAGAAGAAGCCGCCCATCTTCGACATGTAGACCGGCATCATCGGGTAGCCCACGACGTTGCTGTTCTTGCGGCCCGGGCCGGCGAACTGCGTGTGCTTGTTGATGACCATCAGCATCAGGTGGAGCACCAGCAGCGCCACGAGGATCGCCGGCAGCAGCAGGATGTGCAGGGTGTACAGACGCCCCACGATCTGGTTGCCGGGGAACTCGCCCCCGAAGAGCAGGAACGAGATCCAGGTGCCCACGAGCGGGATGCCCTTGACCATGCCGTCGATGATGCGCAGACCGTTGCCGGAGAGCAGGTCGTCAGGCAGGGAGTATCCGGTGAAGCCCTCGGCCATCGCCAGGATGAAGAGGATGAAGCCGATCACCCAGTTCAACTCGCGCGGCTTGCGGAAGGCGCCCGTGAAGAAGATGCGCAGCATGTGCACGCCGATGCCGGCGACGAACACGAGCGCGGCCCAGTGGTGGATCTGCCGGACGAGCAGGCCGCCGCGGATGTCGAACGACAGCCGGAGCGTCGAGTCGAGCGCGGCGGACATCTCGACGCCGCGCATCGGGATGAACGAGCCCGCGTAGTGGGTCTCGACCATGGAGGCCTGGAAGAAGAACGTCAGGAACGTGCCCGAGAGCAGGATGACGACGAAGCTCCACAGTGCGATCTCGCCCAGCATGAATGACCAGTGGTCGGGGAAGATCTTGCGGCCGAGCTCTTTGACGAAGCCGGAGAGGCTCGTCCGCTCATCGATGTAGTTCGAGGCCCAGCCGACGAATCGCCCGCCGAGCGGCTTTTCCTTCGTCTCCTCTTGGAAACGTGAGGTGGCGGTTGCAGTACTCAATGACGCTCCCAGAAGCTCGGGCCGACGGGTTCGTGGAAGTCGCTCTTGGCGACGATGTAGCCTTCGTCGTCGACTTCGATGGGCAGCTGCGGCAGCGCACGCGCAGCCGGGCCGAAGATCACGCGTGCGCCGTGCGACACATCGAACTGCGACTGGTGGCACGGGCACAGCAGGTGATGCGTCTGCTGCTCGTACAGAGCAACCGGGCAGCCGACGTGCGTGCAGACCTTGGAGTAGGCGACGATGCCGTCGAAGCCCCAGTCCTCATGGCCAGGCTCGGGGTGCAGCTGGTCGACGGGCAGGCGCATGAGCAGCACGATGGCCTTGGCCTTCTCGTCGAGGTAGCCCTCCGCGTGGCTGACGTCGGCCAGCGCTTCGGGGATGACGTGGAACGCCGAGCCGAGTGTGACGTCGGACGCCTTGATGGGCACGCCGCTGGGGTCGTGCGCCAGGCGCATGCCCTTCTTCCACATCGTCTGGCTGAGCAGGTGCACCGGGTCGCCGGCATAGGGGTTCGAGGGGCTGCTCTGCGGAGCGAGGCCGCGGAAGAGCACCACGCCGGGGGCGATGGATGCCACGACGGCCGCGATCAGCGAGTTGCGGACCATCGCGCGGCGGCCGAAGCCGGACTCCTCGTTGGCATCGGCGAACGCCTTGATGGCGGCCTCACGGGTCGTGTCACGACCACGCGTGGCGTGACGCGGCTCGACGAACTCCTTGTCGGACATGATCGCCTTGGACCAGTGGATCGCGCCGATGCCGATCGCGAGCAGCGCCAGGGCGATGCCGAGCCCGATGAACAGGTTGTTGTGCCGGATGCTCGTGATCTGGCCGTCTTCGATCGGGAAGATCATGTAGGCGGCGACCGCCCAGATGCTCGCGGCGACCGACAGGTAGAACAGCGTGTAGACCGTGCGGACCGCGCGCTTCATGGCGGCGGGATCCTTGTCGGTGACCCGCTCGCGGTGCGGCGGCAGCTCGCTGTTCTGCACCGGATCGGGGACCGCGACGGCGAGCCCGGGGGAGGGCTTCCACGAAGCCCTCTCGTGCTCGAGCGGGTCTTCCTCGTGTGCCATGGTGCTCCTCGTGCGTGGAATTGCGTGAACGATCAGTTGGACTTCGCGGTGATCCACACCGTCACACCGATGAGGGTGCCGATGCCGAAGATCCAGATGAAGAGGCCCTCCGCGACGGGGCCGAGCGAACCGAGGCCGAAGCCGCCGACCGACTCGTGGTCCTGCAGGTAGAGCAGGTACGAGATGATGTCGCGCTTCTCGTCGAGGTTCAGGTTCAGGTTGCTGAACACGGGCATGTTCTGCGGTCCCGTCACCATCGCGGCGTACATGTGGAGTGCGCTCGTCGACTCCAGCGACGGAGCGAACTTGCCCTGGGTGAGGGCGCCGCCCGCGCCGGCGACGTTGTGGCACATCGCGCAGTTGGTGCGGAAGATCTCCGCGCCGTTGGCGACGTCGCCCTTTCCGTCGAGCGTCTCCGCGGAGGGGTAGGTCGGGCCGGGGGCCACCGACTGGACATAGGCGGCGAGCGCCTTGATCTGGTCCTCGGTGAACTGGGCCGGCTTCTCCGGCGCCTGCGGGCCCTGCATGGCCAGCGGCATGCGTCCGGTCGACACCTGGAACTCGACGGCGAGCTCGCCGACGCCCACCAGCGACGGTCCGTCGTCGGAGCCCTGCAGGTCCATGCCGTGACAGGTGGCGCAGTTGGCCTGGAACAGCTTCTTGCCGTCGTCGACGGTCAGCGCCGTCGAGGCGGACGTCGACGTGTCGTTGGTGGCGGCGACGGCCGCCGAGGCGCCGGCGTAGATGCCGCCGGTCGCCAGCAGACCGATCCCGATGAGGGCGACTGCTGCCAGGGGACTGCGGCGCCCGGAGGCGCGACGCTTCTTCTCACGTGCCATTTCGATGCGGCCTTCGCTTCTTATTTCAGGAAGTAGATGACGAGGAACAGGGCGATCCAGACGACGTCGACGAAGTGCCAGTAGTACGACACGACGATGGAGGTCGTCATCTCCTTGCGCCCGAAGTTCTTCACGGCGTAGGCGCGTCCGATCACCAGGAGGAAGGCGATGAGGCCGCCGGTCACGTGCAGGGCGTGGAAGCCGGTGGTGAGGTAGAACGCGGAGGCATAGGCGTTCGCGTGGATCGGCATGCCCTCGGCGACGAGCTGGGCGTACTCCCACACCTGTCCGGACACGAAGATCGCGCCCATCGCGAAGGTCAGGAAGAACCACTCCACCATGCCCCAGCCCAGGGGCCCGCGCTTCTTCACGGAATAGGGCTGGAACCGCTCCGCCGCGAACACGCCCATCTGACATGTCACCGACGAGAGCACGAGGATGATCGTGTTCACGGCGGCATACGGCACGTTCAGGTGCTGCGTCATCTCCGCCCACAGGTCGGGGGAAGTACTGCGCAGCGTGAAGTAGATCGCGAAGAGACCCGCGAAGAACATCACCTCGCTGCCGAGCCAGACGATCGTGCCGACGGCGACCGGGTCAGGTCGCTTCACTGTGCGCAAAGCCTGATTGAAAGTCGCTGGGGTCGTCACGCAGACCATTATGGCCGATTCTGCGGCGGGATTCTCGCATCGGCATGCCCGAAAGCACCCGGATCGCGGGTTAGGGCAACCTAAGAAGTGACCGCCGGATTGATGCGAATCCGCCGCGGAACGGCTGGATCCGCGCTGAGAATCCCCGGTGAATGCGTCAGTCCGTCTGAAGGGCGGTCGTCGTCATGCGAAGGGGTCGGAGCGGTCTCGCCCAGTAGGATCTTCAGTCATGGCAGATCTCACGTCGTGGCCCGATGTCCTCACCGCACTTCTGGAAGGGCGCGATCTGAGCGTCTCGGAGGCGACGTGGGCGATGCGCGAGGTCATGGCGGGCGAGGCGACGCCGTCGCAGCTGGCGGGCTTCCTCGTCGCTCTGCGGCGGAAGGGGGAGACCGTCGACGAGGTCGTCGGCTTCCGCGACGCCATCCTCGAAGCGGCGCTGCCGCTGCCGGTCAGCGCCGACGTGCTCGACATCGTGGGCACGGGCGGCGACCGCGTGGGCACCGTGAACATCTCCACCATGTCTGCCGTGGTGGCCGCGGCATCCGGCGTGCCCGTCGTCAAGCACGGCAACAAGGCGGCGAGCTCTTCGTCGGGGTCGAGCGACGTGCTCGCTGCGCTCGGTCTGGACCTCACCCTCTCGCCCGAGACCGTGGCCGAGGTGCTCGCGCGCACCGGCATCACCTTCGCCTTCGCGTCGGCGTTCCACCCGGGCTTCCGTCACGCGGGTCCGACGCGTGCCGAGCTCGGCATCCCCACGGTGTTCAACTTCCTCGGTCCGCTGTGCAACCCGGCCCGCGCCGAGGCGAATGCCGTCGGCGTCGCCCAGCTCGACCGTGTGCCGCTGATCACGGGCGTGTTCCGCACCCGTGGCGCGACGGCGCTCGTCTTCCGCGGCGACGACGGCCTCGACGAGATGACGACGACCGGCCACACCCGCGTGTGGGAGGTCAGCCTCGGCGACATCCACGAGCACGACATCTACCCGCCCGACCTCGGCCTGCCGCTCGCGCGACTCGAGGACCTCATCGGCGGCGATCCGGCGCACAATGCCGAGGTCGTCCGTCGCACGCTCGGCGGCGAGGAAGGTCCGGTGCGCGACGTCGTCCTGCTGAACGCGGCGGCGGGCCTGGTCTCGTACCGCCTGTTCCGCGACCCGACGCAGGTGCAGCGGCCGATCCTGGAGCGTCTCACCGAGGCGCTGCACGACGGCGCTGCGGTCGTCGACAGCGGCGCCGCGGCGGCCAAGCTCGACGAGTGGATCCGCACGACGCACGAGCTCGCCGGCTGATCGGCTAGCCGGCCAGGGCGGCCAGGACGCGATCCATCGACGAGCCCAGGCCCCACCGCGCAGCGAGCGCTGCGGCGGCGTCGGCATCCGGCGTCGGCGGCTCTGTCGGCGCCGGCGGCACATCGGCGTCGTCGGCCACGCGCACCACGGCGGGCGCCACATCGAGGTAGTCGGCCGCGGCGACCACGTTCGCGCGGGCTCGCGGTGTGAGCCCCTGCCCGGCGTCGGCCGCCGCGCGGATGCCGGCGAGGTCGCCGTGGGCGGACAGCAGCCCCGCCGCCGTCTTCTCGCCGATCCCCGCCACGCCGGGCAGGCCGTCCGAGGGGTCACCCCGCAGCACCGCGAAGTCCACGTACTGCGCGGCGTGCACACCGTACTTCGCCTGCACGACCTCGTTGGTGACGACCTCGAGCCTGCTCATCCCACGCGCGGTGTAGACGACGCGCACGCCACGGGCGTCGTCGACGACCTGGAAGAGATCGCGGTCGCCGGTGACCACGTCGACGGGTCCGGTCGCCCGTGCGGCCAGCGTGCCGATCACGTCGTCGGCTTCGCTGTCGACGGCGCCGACCGGCGGCATCCCGATCGCCTCCAGCACCTCGCGGATGATCGGCACCTGCACGGTGAGTTCGGGCGGGACGTCTTCGGCCCATGTGCCGTCCGCCAGCGTGCGAGCGACCCGGTGCGCCTTGTACGACTCGATGAGGTCGACGCGCCACCGAGGGCGCCATGCGTCGTCCCAGCAGGCGACCACCGGGCCGGGCCGGTAGGTCGTGACGAGCTTGGCGATGATGTCGAGGAATCCGCGGACGGCGTTGACGGGCGTGCCGTCGGGAGCGGTGATGGATGCCGGGGCTCCGTAGAATCCGCGGAAGTAGAGCGAGGCGGAGTCGAGCAGCATCAGGGGAGCGGCCATCGTGTCAGTGTGACACGGGCGGGGCGTCCTCCGTCAACGTGTCATGGATGCGGTGCAGGTCCACGAGCAGCGACCCGACGAGCACCCAGTGCCCGGAGCGGGGCGCCGCCACCGACAGCGGTCGCGTGAGCGCGGGCTCGTCCTCTTCGGCGGGCGCGAGGTCGGTCTCGTCCTCGAGCCGCTGCACGAGCAGACGCACATCGTGTGCGGCGCGGTGGAGCTGGTCGGCGATCGCGCTGACGGTCGGCTCGCGCTCGAGGTCGGCGTCGTAGCGGTCGCAGAACGTGCGGGTCATGCCGATCGTCTGGGTGACGACCGTCGAGAAGCGGTCGACGAGCCCCTGCAGCTCGGCCAGCTCCACCCGGTGTCGCGCGGCACGCGGATTGAGGGTGAGCGACTCCGTGGCCGTGCGGATCGCACCGTCCGCGCTGTCGCGCATGGGCCGCAGCAGCCGCGCGGTCACCAGCAGCTCGGTCAGGGAAGCGGACGTCTGCGGGCGCTGCAGGGCGTCGGCCAGGCGGTCGAGCGTGTCGGCGAGTTCCGTGCCGAGCAGATCCACGCTGCGGTGGGCGGGCGCGACGGCGAGTGGCGGGACGATGACGACGTTCACGATGAAGCCGATGACGGCGCCGATCATGGTCTCGACGATGCGGTCGACCGCGTAGCCGGGGGTGCCGGTGCCCAGGGCCAGCACGAGCATCGCGCTGATGGCGACCTGGTTCGCCGTGCCGGCGGTCATCCGCAGTGCCCAAGCGAGGACGAGCGCGATCAGGATCGCGGCGATGACGATCCAGGTGCCGTTGCCCAGCACGAGTCCGAGCACGCCCGCCACGGCGACGCCGATGATGACGCCCACGGTGCGCTCCACGGCCTTCGAAAACGACTGGTTCAGGCTCGGCTGTACGACCAGCAGCGCGGCGATCGCGGCGAAGACCGGGAGCGGTCCGGGGATCAGCCAGGCGCACAGCAGCCAGGCGATGATCGTCGCGACCGCCGACTTGAGCACCTGCAGCAGCGGCGCACGACGGGTCGCTCGGAACGGCTGGGTGATGCGCATGTCACCACGCTATTGCCCCCGATCGGCGCACGTGGGTCCTAAGCTCGGGGAATCATGGACGAGGCCCACCGCGAAGAGTTCCGCGCCCGGCTCGCAGCGCGTGCCGACGAGATCGCGCAGACGATCGCGGCGCTCGATGCGGATCTGGACGCCCTGGCGGCCGCGCGCGGGCAGGACACCGCCGACGACGAGCATGACCCGGAGGGGGTGACCCTGTCGGCGGAGTGGTCGCGCATCGTGGGGCTGCGCGCCGAGCAGGAGCGGGAGCGCGACGCGGTCACGGCCGCGCAGGGGCGGTGGGATGCCGGGACCTACGGCGTCTGCCAGGGCTGCGGCAAGCCCATCCCGGTCGGCAGGCTGCGCGTGCGCCCGATGGCGATGCTGTGCGTGGCGTGCGCCGAGCGCGCCGGGGTCTGATCACACGCCCCAGGAGACCAGCAGCGTCCGCAGCAGGTCGGCCAGCTCGCCCTGCCGCTCCGGCGCGAGCGCCGTCAGCAGCCCGGCCTCTTCGGCCAGTTGCGTCGGCAGCACGCGGTCGATGAGTGCGCGTCCCTCGTCGGTCAGCGACACGCGCACCGCGCGCCCGTCGTCCGGATCGGCGGAGCGCACGACGAAGCCGGCCTCGCCCAGGCGGTGGAGGCGTTTCGTGGTCGCCGCAGGCGACCCCACGACACCGCGGGTCAGATCGCCCGGACGCAGCGGCTCGGGGCTGCGGCGCAGCTGACTGAGCAGATCGAACTCCGCGCGGCTCACACCGGCGTCGGCCAGGTTCCGATCGGCTCTCTCCTGCAGCGTCTTGGCCGCCAGCAGGATGCGCCCGATGACCGCGACCGGCGCGGTGTCGAGTTCGGGGCGCATCTCGGCCCACTCGGCCCGGATGCGGTCGACGGCATCGTCCATGGCGTCAATCCTTTCACGCGTGAACTATAATAGTTCACTGGTGAAAGAAAAGACAGGAGATCGATGAGGGCGTTCGGTGCGCAGCTGTTCCATTTCGGACCCGACGGGGGAGCGTGGCGCGTCGCCGTCCGCTGCATGGTCAGCATCGGCGTCCCGATGCTCGTGCTGCTCGCCATCGATCGGCTCGATCTGCTGGGCGCCGCGGCGTTCGGCGCCTTCGCGGCCGTGTTCGGCCGCGAGCTGGGGCCGGGCGCGCGCGCACGACTGCAGGCGCTGATGGGAGCCGGGCTCACGGCATCCGTCCTCATCGGACTCGCCGCCGCGCACCTGCCCTGGCGGCCGTGGTCCGGCACCGTCGTGGTCGTCGCGGTGGGCATCGTGGCGTGCGTGCTGGGCAATGTCGTGCGGTGGAAGCCGGCGGGGCCCCTCTTCTTCATCTTCGCGTCCGGTGCATTCGCCGGAGCGCCGGCGCTCGGAGCGGCCCAGGCCGCACTGGCCGTGGGAGTGACGGTCGCGACGGCGGCGTTCGCGGTGCTCGTGGGCGCGGCCGGGGCCGTTGCGACGGGGCATGTGCGGCGCTCCGCCGGGTCCGGCGACCGTGCCGTCCGCGGTCGTTGGCGCGATGCCGCGGGCGACGGCATGCTCGTCGACGTCGTCGCGGCATCCACCCTCGCCGCAGCCGTCGCGCTCGCGCTCGGTCTCGAGCACGTGTACTGGGCGGTGCTGTCGGCGGTCGTGCCGGCGTCGGTGTCGCTGCGCGGCCCGTGGATCGCCAAGGGCACGCACCGTGTCGTCGGGACCGCCGCCGGCGTCCTGCTGGCCGCGCCGCTGCTCATG